>WNGO01000304.1_pt1 | contig 29861 bp, 28 predicted proteins | sample 5400511 | NCBI WGS metagenome assembly WNGO01 (sample SAMN13153380, study PRJNA577476) | soil metagenome | isolation source: 20 cm soil or saprolite under Garry oak tree replicate 2 | place: USA:California | collected 2016-06-15 | reverse complement strand
GGCGATCGAGGAAGTCACCGGCCGCCGGCCGGAACTCTCCACCTCCGGCGGCACCTCGGACGCGCGCTTCATCGCGAGCTATTGCCCGGTGATCGAGTTCGGCCTGGTCGGCCAGACCATGCACCAGATCGACGAGCGCACGCCGGTGTCCGACCTGGAAAAGCTGACGAAAATCTATCGCGGCATATTGGACCGGTATTTTGGGTGACAGTCGGTGTCATCGTCCGCGAAGGCGGAGCTCTTCTCCCTCTCCCCGCTCTTCGCGGGGTCGAGACGAGCGAAGCTCGCTCTTAAGAGGTTGGGGTGAGGTGTCTCACTGCATAGTCGGACTCGCGGATAGTCCCCTCACCCGGATCGCAAGAGCGATCCGACCTCTCCCCGCAAGAGCGGGGCGAGGTAAGGAACCCTCAATACTCCACCCGCATCAGATAGAGCCCGTCGGGCGGGGCGACCGGGCCGCAGGCGGCGCGGGTGCGGGCGGCTAGCGCGGCGGCGAGATCGTCGGCGCTCCAGCGGCCCTCGCCGACCCACACCAGCGAGCCGACCATCGAGCGCACCTGGCTGTGCAGGAACGAGCGCGCCGACGTCAGGATGTTGACGGCGTCGCCGTCTCTCACGACGTCGAGCTGATCCAACGTCTTCTCCGGCGATTTGGCCTGGCATTCGCTGTCGCGAAACGTGGTGAAGTCGTGCTTGCCGATCAATTTTTGCGCGGCAGTGTGCATCGCGTCGGTGTCTAGCGGTCGCGGCAGCCGCCAGGCGCGGCCGATGTCGAGCGCGAGATTGGCGCGGCGATTGCTGATGCGATAGAGATAATGCCGCCGTCTTGCGGAGAACCGCGCATCGAAACTGTCCGGCACGATCTCCGCACTGAGCACGCCGATCGGATGCGGGCGCAGATGCGCATTCAGGCCGTCGCGCAATCGGCCGGCGACAAAATGCTTGGCAATATCGCAATGCGCGACCTGCCCCAGCGCATGCACGCCGGCGTCGGTGCGTCCGGCGCCATAGACGCGGACCGGCTCGCCGCAGATCGCCTTGACCGCGTCCTCCAGCGCACCCTGCACGGAGGCGCCATTGTCCTGGATCTGCCAGCCGCAGAACGGCGTGCCGTCATATTCGATGATGAGTTTGTAGCGGGGCATATTAGTCCATTGAATGTCAATCGTCCGCGCAGGCGGACGATCCAGTACTCCGCGACGTCCCGGCTCAATTGAGAGGCCGCAGCGTACTGGATACCCCGCCTGCGCGGGGTATGACAGGGGTGTGGGACATGACAATCATGCCAGCCGCACACCAGCCTTCACCGGCGTTCCGCGCAAAAACTCTTCCGCTTTCATCGGCTGCTTGCCGGCGCGCTGCAGTTCGAGAATCCGGATCGCGCCTTGCTTGCAGGCGACCGCGAGATGATCGTCGAGCACTTCGCCGAGGGCACCTGAGCCATCGGCCATCGCACAGCGCAGGATTTTTACGCGCACTTGCTCACCCTCGATCGGCATCTCAAACCACGCGCCGGGAAATGGCGACAGCCCATGAATATGGCGCAACACTTCCCGCGCCGGCCTGTTCCAGTCGATCCGCGCCTCGGCCTTTTCGATTTTTGTGGCGTAGGTCACGCCTTCGGCGCTTTGCTTGGTGAGCTGCAGCTTGCCGCGTTCCAGCGCGCCCATCGCGCGCGCCATCAGGTCGCCGCCGAGCCGGGCCAGCGCGTCGCGGACATCGGCCGCGGTCATCGCATCGGTAATCGCCATGCGTTCGGCCATTGCGATATCGCCGGTATCGAGGCCGGCATCCATCCTCATCACCATCACGCCGGTCTCGGAATCGCCCGCCATGATGGCGCGGTTGATCGGCGCGGCGCCGCGCCAGCGCGGCAAGAGCGAGGCGTGCAGGTTGAAGCAGCCATATTTCGGCGCGTCGAGGATGGCCTGGGGCAGGATCATGCCATAGGCGACGACCACGGCCGCATCCGCGTTGCGCGCGCGAAATTTATCGAGCGCCTGCTGCGTCTTCAATGCGGTTGGCGTGAGCACTGCAATGCCGAGCCGTCTTGCTTCAACTTCGACTGGGCTCGGTTGCAGCTTCATGCCGCGCCCGGCGGGCTTTGCCGCGCGGGTGTACGCGGCTACGACCTCGTGGCCATGAGCCACAAGCTCCAGCAGCGTCGGCACCGCAAATTCCGGCGTGCCCATGAAGATCAAGCGAAGCGGCATGACTTAAATCTGTGCCTTTGTGGAGGACATCCGTTTTTAGCCGTCATGCCCGCGCTTGTCGCGGGCATCCACGTCTTTCTTTGCCGCCACAAGACGTGGATGGCCGGGTCAAGCCAGGCCATGACGAGGACAGGATTGAATACCGAGCCCTACTCCGCCGCGCGCTTGGCGGCTTTGGCAAATTTCTTCAAGACGCGGTCGCGCTTCAGCTTCGACAAATAATCCACGAACAAGACGCCGTTGAGATGATCGATCTCGTGCTGGATGCAGGTGGCGAACAGGCCTTCGGCGTCTTCCTCATGCACCTTGCCTTCGAGATCGGTGAAGCGCACCCTCACCCTGGCCGGCCGTTCCACTTCCTCGTAATATTCCGGGATCGACAGGCAGCCTTCCTCGTAAACCGAGGTTTCTTCCGACGACGACAGAATCTCCGGATTGATGAAGACGCGGGGCCGCGGCTTGCTCTCGCCGTCTTCGTCGCGCTTGGCCAGATCCATGGTGATCAGCCGCAGCGGCTGCGCGACCTGGATCGCGGCGAGCCCGATTCCGGGCGCGGCGTACATGGTCTCGAACATGTCGTCGGCGAGCTTGCGCACCTCCGCCGTGACTTTTTCGATTCGTTTGGAGACGAGCCGCAGTTGCTTGTCGGGGAGGATGATGATTTCTCGGAGTGCCATGGCGCGCGATTTAAGCCGCTGATTTGCCGGGGTCAATGCGCGCCGGAACCCGTTAGGCGGGCGCTAACCATGAAAATTAGGCCGGCATTAACCACGAGAATTAGTCTTTGATTAACCATAAATGTTCCCTCTTCGTTCGCGTTTCCAGGCGAATCGGCTACAAGGGCTCTCATGAACGAGATTCTTTTCATGATTGGTGACCAGCCGGTCCGCGCCGGCGTTGCGCTGATCGGCATCAGTGCGCTGGTGCTCACGCTGCTCACCATCATTGCCATCGTGCTCGCGCGATCCGGCCGACGCGGCGCCGAGCTGGCTGTCGCGCAGGCCATTCGCGCCGACGAACTGGAAGAACGCCTGAGCGAAATGCTGCGCGCGCAGAGCGAGGCCACCGGCCGCGTCGATGCGATGGGGCAGGCCCTGGCGGGCCGCCAGGCCGAGATGGCGCGGGCGGTCAGCGAGCGGCTGGATTCGGTGACCCATCGCGTCGGTCAATCGATGGAACAGACCACGCGCAACACCATGGATTCCTTGCGCGTGCTGCACGAACGACTCGGCATCATCGACAACGCCCACAAGAACCTCACTGACCTGACCTCGCAGGTGACCACCCTGCGCGACGTGCTCGCCAACAAGCAATCGCGCGGCGCTTTCGGGCAGGCGCGGATGGAGGCAATCGTCCAGGACGGCATGCCGAAGGGTTCCTACGAATTCCAGTTCACGCTCTCGACCGGCAAGCGGCCGGATTGCGTGGTGTTCCTGCCAGACCAGCGGCCGCTCTGCATCGACGCGAAATTTCCGCTGGAGGCGATGACCGCGCTGCACGACGCGCGCAGCGACGAGGAGAAAAAAATCGCAACGCAGCGCCTTCGCAACGACGTGATGAAGCATGTCAGCGATATCGGCGAGAAATATCTGATCGCGGGCGAGACCCAGGATACCGCGCTGATGTTCGTGCCGTCGGAATCGGTCTACGCGGAAATCCATGACGGGTTTGATGATTTGATCCAGAGGGCCTATCGCGCCCGCGTGGTGCTGGTGTCGCCGTCGCTGTTGATGCTGGCGATCCAGGTGATGCAGCAGATCCTCAAGGACGCGCGGATGCGCGACGCCGCCGACCAGATTCGCACCGAAGTGCTCAACCTCGGGGACGATCTGGGACGGTTGCGCGAGCGCGTGCTGAAACTGCAAAACCATTTCAGCCAGGCCAATGAAGACGTCAGGCAGATCCTGGTTTCCGCCGACAAGATCGAAAAGCGCGCCGGCCGGATCGAGGAACTGGATTTCAGCAAGGAACCGGCCGAGACCCCGCGCCTCGTCAAGCCGGCCGCCCCGGAGTTGTTTCCGCTTCCGCGCAAGCTGCAGGCGGGGGAGTAGGCTGTCTCTCGAAGCTCCTGCAATTTATGCTGTCATCGCCCGGCTTGACCGGGCGACCCAGTATTCCAGAGGCCTCTCTGTTGGGAACCTTGGTGTTCCGTCATCCTCCAGCAATTTGGGGATGCAGATCAACCCAGTTTGGATTGTCTTTCTCAATCAATGAAATCTTCCAGGCAGGCGTCCATTTCTTTAACCGTTTCTCACGGCGGATGGCTTGTTCAATGTCGTCGAAGCATTCGAAATAAACCAGCCGATTCACATCGTGCTTTTTGGTGAAGCTTTCGGCAATATTCGATTTGTGCTCGAACACGCGGCGCACGAGGTCGTTGGTCACGCCGATGTAAAGCGTACCTCCGATGCGATTTGCAAGTATGTAAACGTAAAAGCTGCGTGCTCCCATCGACTGTCTCTGGAATACTGGGTCGCCCGGTCAAGCCGGGCGATGACAGTATCAGTTATGCCCGAATCTGCTAACACCCTTTCATGACCGCACCGGAAGTCGCGTCGACCGCAACCAAAAGTTCCCCCGCGCCCCGCGCTTCCTGGCGCGAGGGGTGGGCGGTGTATCTGCAGCGGCGGGTGCTGATCGTCTTGCTGCTCGGCTTTTCGTCTGGCCTGCCGCTGGCGCTGTCAGGCTCCACACTATTGGTATGGATGCGCGAATCCGGGGTCGATCTCGGCACCATCGGCCTCTTCGCGCTGGTCGGCACGCCCTACACGCTGAAATTCTTGTGGGCGCCCTTGGTCGATGCGCTGCATGTGCCGTTCTTCACGCGAGCGTTCGGCCGCCGGCGCGGCTGGCTGGTGTTCTCGCAACTGCTCCTGATCGGGGCGATCCTTTTGCTGGCGCTGACCGATCCGGCACGTTCGCCGCTGTTCGTGGCGCTCGGCGCGCTATTGGTGGCGACGATGTCGTCGACCCAGGACATCGTGGTCGACGCGTTTCGTGTCGAAAGCCTGCCCGAGAGCGAGCAGGCCGCCGGCATGGCCTCCTATGTCGCGGCCTATCGCATTGGCATGCTGGTCTCGACCGCGGGCGCGCTGTTCATGGTCAGCGCGTTCGAATCAACCGGCATCCCGCGCGCCTCGGCATGGATGTGGGGCTATGTCGCGATGGCGGCGCTGGTGCTGATCGGCACCGCCACCGCTCTCTCCGCCACCGAACCGGAGCAGTCGGCGCGCGCGGAGGCCGCGACGCGCGCCGAGACCGCGTTCACGCGCGTGATCCATGCCGCGATCGGCGCCTTCTCCGAATTTCTCATGCGCAAGGATGCTCTGGCGGCGCTCGCTTTCGTGGTGCTCTACAAATTCACCGACGCGTTCTCCGGCACCATGACCGCGCCCTTCGTGATCGACCTCGGTTTTTCCCGCAACGACTACGCCGCCATCGTCAAGGGCGTCGGCCTCGCCGCCACCTTGATCGGCGGTTTTGCCGGCGGATTTGTCGCGCGGCGCTACTCGCTTGCCGTAAGCCTGTGGATCGGCGGCGTGCTGCAGGCGGTTGCCAACCTGTCGTTCTCGTGGCTCGCCTTCGTCGGCGTCAATCAATGGGCGCTGGCATTCGCGATCACGGCGGAAAATTTCACCAGCGCCATCGGCACCGTGATCTTTGTAGCCTATCTCTCCGCCCTGTGCCAAAACCCGCTGCACACGGCGACGCAATACGCGCTGCTGACGGCGCTTGCCGCGGTCGGTCGCACCTATCTGTCCTCAGGCGCGGGATATGTGGCCAAGGCCACCGGCTGGCCGTTATTTTTTTCGATCTGCGTCGTGGTCGCGGTGCCGAGCCTGATCCTGCTGGCCTGGCTGCAGCGCCGCAAGCATTTTGACGCGCTCGAGCCGCGGGTTTAGGACGCATCAATGCGTCCTAAACCTCAATCGTCATCATCCGCGAAAGCGGATGATCCAGTATTCCAGAGGCGTTCGTGCTAAAAACTGATGGCACGGCGTACTGGATCGCCCGGTCAAGCCGGGCGACGACAGCAGTGCTTGTGATGACGCCCCATCAATGCTTCGGCACCACGCTCCATTTGGTGACCACGGCCTCGCTGATCTCGCCGGCTTCCTGCGCGCAGGCGACCTCGTCGACTTTCAGTGAGAGCTGCTTGCCGATAAACGCCTTCAACTGCGCCGCCTGGGCATCGTTGCTGGTCACGATCTGAAAGGTCTCCGGTCCGGTCTCGAGATTGCATAGCCCGCTCGGTGGCGGCAGCCGATGCGGTTCGCTGACGAGCTGAAAGGTGTTGACGCGCTTTCCGTTGGCGCGGCCGCGCATGGCGTTGAGCTGCCCGGTCAGGATATCGCCGTTCTTGATCGCCTGCTGCGCCTGCGCGTCAAACGCGCCCGCCAGCACGATCGCCACAACAGCCGCAGCCAGCGCGGATAGTTTACCGAAGTCGCTTCTCGTCATGTGTCCTCTGATTCCATTTTCAAAACAATGTGCGCTGCCGCATGGCTGCGGACAGGGTGCCTTCATCGAGATAATCGAGCTCGCCGCCGACCGGTACGCCGTGGGCAAGCCTCGTTACCTTGACACCGGCGTCCTGCAGGAGGTCGGTGATGTAGTGCGCGGTGGTCTGGCCATCGACGGTTGCGTTCAATGCCAGGATGATTTCGCTCACGCGCGGATCATGCGCGCGCGCAACCAGCGCGTCGATAGTCAGGTCCTGCGGGCCGACGCCGTCGAGCGGCGACAGCGTCGCCCCCAGCACATGATAGAGGCCGTTGGTCGCATTGGCCCGCTCCAGCGCCCAGAGATCGGCGACGTCGGCGACCACGACGATGATCGAGGGATCGCGTCGCGGGTCGGTGCACACCGTGCAGGGATTCTGGGTGTCGATATTGCCGCAGGTCTTGCAAACCTGGATCTTGTCGATCGCCACCTGAAGTGCCGCGGAAAGCGGCGTCATCAGCGCCTCGCGCTTCTTGATCAGGTGCAGCGCCGCGCGCCGCGCCGAACGTGGACCCAACCCCGGCAGCCGCGCCAGCAGCTGGATCAGGCGTTCGATTTCGGGACCGGCAACCGCAGCGGCCATCTCAGGTCAGGCCTAACCCCGGCGGCAGACCAAGTCCGCCGGTCAGCGCCTGCATCTTCTCCTGCATGGCGGCTTCCGCCTTGCGCCGCGCGTCGTTGTGCGCGGTGACCAGAAGATCCTCGAGAATCTCGCGCTCGTCCGCCTTGATCAGCGAAGGATCGATCTTTACCGCCTTCACTTCCATCTTCGCGGTCATGCGCACGCTGACAAGGCCGCCGCCAGAAATGCCCTCGACCTCGACCTGGCCGAGTTCTTCCTGCATCGCCTGCATCTTCGATTGCAGTTGCGCCGCCTGCTTCATCATGCCGAGAAAATCAGCCATCAACCTGTTCCTTATGCATCGCTATTGGTCGTCACCGTCGGCGACCTCGGCAGGGTCATCACCGCTAGCATCGGATTCCGGCGGCTCGGGGGCAAGCTTGCGCACCTCGACGACCTTGGCGCCGGGAAACCGCGCCAGCACCTCCTTCACCCGCGGATCGGCCTCGGCGGCGCGCTCGCGCTGGTTCTTTTGTACTTCATTCTGCGAACGCAACGTCGGTTGTCCCGTTTCGTTGGACACGATCACGGTCCAGCGCCGCCCGGTCCATTGCTCCAGCTTTCGCGACAGATCGTTGATCAGCGTCCGCGAGGCGCTGCGCTCCAGCGTAACCTCAAGCCGTCCGTCTTCGATGCGGACGAGACGCACATCGGCTTCCAGCGCGGCCTTGGTCAGCAGGTCACGCTTTTCAGCGGCGAGCGCCACCAGTTCCGGAAAGCTTGCGATCCTGAGCACCGCCGGCGCGGCGGCCGCCTCCGGCTCCGGCATCGGCGCGCTCATCTGCGGGCGCGGAGACGCCTCGACGGCGGAGCGGGGCGCGCTGGACGCGCGGGCAGGTGCCGGCTGCATCGACGATGTGCCCGGCCCCGGCGCGCTCCGCGCACCATTTCCTGCCATCGCCGGCAACGCGCCGCCATTCTGTTCGAGCATTTTGATCGCTTCGTCCGGCGTCGGCATGTCGGCGACATAGGCGATCCGCACCAGCACCATTTCCGCAGCCGCCGCCGGCCGCGCCGCGGCTTGCGCCTCGGTGATGCCCTTGAGCAGCATCTGCCATATCCGCGACAGCACCCGCATCGAGAGTTTTGCGGCAAAATCGAGCCCGCGCCGCCGCTCGGTTTCGCCGAATGCGACATTGTCCGCCGTCGCCGGCACGATCTTCACGCGGGTGACGAAATTGACGAATTCGGCGAGATCGGAGAGCACCACGATCGGGTCGGCGCCGGTGTCATACTGGTCGCGAAATTCCTTGAACGCGCCGGCGATGTCGCCGCGAACAAGCGAATCAAAGAGATCGATGACCCGGGTGCGGTCGGCAAGGCCGAGCATCTGTCGCACGGCGTCTGCGCGCACCGGGCCTGCAGCGTGCGCGATCGCCTGGTCGAACAGCGACAGGGAATCGCGCACCGAGCCTTCGGCAGCGCGGGCGATGATGCCGAGCGCCTCCGGCTCTACTTTGGCATCTTCTCTTTTCGCAATACTGGCGAGATGCGCCATCAGCACGTCGGCCTCGACCCGGCGCAGGTCAAAACGCTGACAGCGCGACAGCACCGTCACCGGCACCTTGCGGATTTCGGTGGTGGCGAATACGAATTTGGCGTGCTCCGGCGGTTCTTCCAGCGTCTTCAGGAACGCATTGAACGCCGCGGTCGAAAGCATGTGGACTTCGTCGATGATGTAGACCTTGTAGCGGGCGCTGGCCGGGGCATAGCGCACGCTATCATTGATCTGGCGCACGTCATCGACGCCGGTATGGGAGGCCGCGTCCATCTCCAGCACGTCCATGTGCCGGCTTTCCATGATCGCCTGGCAATGCACGCCCACTACCGGCATGTGGATGGTCGGCCCCTTGACCGAGCCATCAGGCAGTTCGTAGTTCAGCGCGCGGGCGAGAATCCGCGCGGTGGTGGTTTTGCCGACGCCGCGCACCCCGGTCAGAATCCAGGCTTGCGGGATCCTGCCGGTTTCGAACGCGTTCGAAACCGTACGGACCATGGCATCCTGGCCGATCAGGTCGTCGAAACGGGAGGGGCGATATTTTCGCGCCAGCACGCGATAGTGCTTGCCGGCCTCGGGCGGGCCGCCGAGGTCGAAGCCTCCTTGGGTGTCGTCGGAATCGTTGGGGGGCATTGAGGGAGCGCCAGCGTCGGTCATCGATCGATCCGCAACTCCGATTGTCTCTCGAAGCCGGCTTGCGGAATAGCGGGAACAGAATCCAGCGCAGGACGGGATCGCCCATCTTGCGCGATTCGCTCGAAAAAACAGGTAGGAGACTGACGAGCGACCCGATCCGGACCTCGTTAGGGCTGCTTCCTTCCGGACCTGACCCGGTTGGCGAGTGGCTCGTCCACCGCCAATCTCCCGGTCCCTATTTGGGGCCAAAAGGTCCGGAAAGCAAGCTGGGGCGGCGATGACCTTCAGGCTGCGAGAAGAGCACCAATTTCGTCATGGCCGGGCTTGACCCGGCCATCCAGTCTTGTTTTCCACCCCTGAGCCAAAAAGACGTGGATGCCCGGGTCAAGCCCGGGCATGACGGGTGTTGTTTGCGGAGCCACTCTCTGCAAGGCTATTGACGAACTAGAGAAACCCATATGCCTTCCGACGCTCCCGCCTGGTCGCTGCACTCACGGCTCAAAGAAGACACCATCGATATCGGCGACCTGCCGCTGTGCCGGGTGCTGGTGATCAAGGATGCGAATTACCCCTGGTTATTATTGGTGCCGCGCCGACATGAGGCCGTGGAAATCATCGATCTGGACGAGGTCGAGCAGGCGCAGTTGATCGCGGAGATTTCCCGCGTCGCACGCGCGCTGAAAGAAATCACCAAATGCGACAAGCTGAACATTGCTGCGCTCGGCAATCTGGTGCCGCAACTGCACGTGCATGTCATCGCGCGGCGCTCCAGCGATGCCGCCTGGCCGCGCCCGGTCTGGGGGGCGGTGCCGCCGCTCGCGCAAGATGCCGAGGAAGTCCAGAATTTCATCAGCGCGCTTCGTCGCAAGATCTGGCTTGGTTGAACTCATGAGTGCATTCGATTCCTTTCCACTGGGGCGGCCGGCCTTTGTCAGCAATATTCTCGATCGCGCCGCGCATCTGCGCAGCGACGATGCTAAACTCATGGCACTCGAAGGGCACCGCGATGCCCGCGCCTATGTGGTTTATCGCGACTCGCTGGTGCTGAAGCAGGAGGCCGACGGTCCGCGCGCGCTCTTGAGCATCGACGAAGCGCTGAAATTCGGCGCCAATCCGGGCACGATCTTCCTGGGCTTGCGCGACGGCGCGGCGGTGTTCGGCATGGGCATCCCGGCAGCGGCGGTGGAAAAACTGCTGGCGCGTAGTGATGTCGCCGTCACCGAGCTGCGCGGCATGGCGATGCAGGGCGTGGTGCCGCCCGACCAACTCTCGGCGATCGCGATGGCGAAATCGATGGTGAGCTGGCATCAGCGTCACGGCTACTGCGCCAATTGCGGAACCCGCACCGCGATGAAGGACGGCGGCTGGAAGCGCGAATGCCCCAACTGCAAGGCCGAGCATTTTCCGCGTACCGATCCTGTCGTAATCATGCTGGTGACCTCGGGCGACAAATGCCTGCTCGGGCGGCAGAAGCAATTTCCACCCGGCATGTGGTCGTGTCTTGCGGGGTTCGTCGAAGCCGCGGAAACCATCGAGGATGCGGTCCGGCGCGAGATCCTCGAGGAATCCGGCATTCGCTGCACGGATGTGAATTATTACATGACGCAGCCCTGGCCCTATCCGTCGTCGCTGATGATCGGATGCACCGCGCGCGCCACCAACGAGGATATCGTGGTCGACCGCGCGGAACTGGAAGACGCGCGCTGGTTCGACCGGGCCGAGGCCGCGCTGATGCTGAAACGGCAACATCCGAATGGCCTTGCGGGGCCTCACCCGTTCGCGATTGCCCATCATTTAGTCGGCCGCTGGCTGCAGACAGACCAGCGTCCAGGCGCATAGCTGGAACCCGGCTCATGGCCTATCGGTTAACGGCAAGTGTCAGCTTCCGTCGCGGGGCAGGACGGATGCGATGGACGAGCCGATGAGCTTTCACGCTGCCGCGCCGACAATCCCGCCGCGCATCCTGTGCATCGGCATGCCGGTGCGGGATTTGACCTTTCGCATCGACGAACTGCCGGAGCGCGGCTTCAAGGTCAACGCCAGCCATTTCGAGGAAATCTGCGGCGGCAACGCGCTCAATGCGGCGATCGGAATCGTGCGCCTCGGCGGCCGCGCCTCGATCTGCGGGCCGATGGGCGATGCCCGTGAGACTTCATCCAAGTATATTTTCGACAATCTCGCGCATGAAGGCATCGAGACCAGGCACATCGTGCACATGCCCGGCCTGGTGACGCCGATTTCGAACATCATGATCGACCCCTCGGGCGAGCGCACCATCGTGACCTTCCGCGATCCGGAATTGTGGAAGGTCCGTTTGCCGGACACCGACGAGCTGCTCGAGGACTGCAATGCCATCCTGACCGAGAACCGCTGCGCGGAATTCTGCACCAATCTTTGCGCCGAGGCACGCAGGCGCGGCATCCCTGTCATCGTCGATGTCGACCGCACGATGTCGCTGCGCGAAGGGCTGCTCACCGCTTCGTCGCATCTGGTGTTCTCCAGCGAAGCGCTGCAGTCGACCGCCGGCGTCGCCGATGACGGCGAGGCGCTCAAGAAGATCGCAAAGCTGACCCCCTCATTTCTGGCGGGAACGCGCGGCGCGTTGGGCACCCTCTGGCTCGACGAGCAGCAGAATCTGCAGCAGACCCCGGCCTTCCCGGTGCATACGGTGGATACGCTGGGCGCCGGCGACGTATTCCATGGCGCGTTTGCGCTCGCCATCACCGAAAATCAGAACATACCGAGCGCGTTGCGGTTCGCCTCCGCCGCCGCCGCGCTCAAATGTACCCACTTCGGTGGCGCCTTTGCCGCGCCGCAACGTGCTGAAGTCTCAGAACTTTTGAGCCACAGCCCGGTGGCCAGCCCGGCCCGGACGCATCAATAATGGGCTTGTCCTAGAAGAATTTTCTATATATGAGGGAGATCAGCCTCGTATATGGAACAAAGTTCTCATGACCGATCTCGCCGTTCAGCTTCACGAGCCCAACCGCCGCCTCGATGCCATCGACCGCAAGATTCTGACGGTGCTGCAGGAAGATGCCTCGCTCTCGGTCGCCGAGATCGGCGACCGGGTGGGACTTTCCTCGACGCCGTGCTGGAAGCGAATCCAGCGACTGGAAGCCGACGGGGTCATCCTGCGCCGGGTCGCGCTGGTCGACCAGAACAAGATCGGGCTCGGCATTTCGGTCTTTGTGTCGGTCGAAAGCGCCGACCATTCCGAGGCCTGGCTTCGAAAATTCGCCGACGCCGTCAGCGCGATGCCCGAGGTGATGGAGTTTTATCGCATGGCCGGCGACGTCGATTACATGCTGCGCGTGGTGGTCGCGGACATGCAGAGCTACGACGTGTTCTACAAGAAGCTGATCGGCGCGGTGCCGCTAAAAAATGTCACCTCGCGCTTTGCGATGGAGAAGATCAAATCCGTCACCGCGTTGCCGATCCCGGCAGCGTAATCCAAAGGCGACGCTGAATAGCTCCCTCGCCCCGCTCTTGCGGGGAGAGGGTTGGGGTGAGGGGCCGCTTCCGCAAGTTTCTCATGATGAAGTGCGCGCGGTGAGTCCCCCTCACCCGGATCGCTAAAGGCGATCCGACCTCTCCCCGCAAGCGGGGAGAGGTGAAGAAAAATCAGATCTTCTGATTGTATTCGCCGACCTCGGGATGGCTGCGCAGCACCTGATCCATCGCATCGAACATGTCGCGCATGCGCTGTTCGCTGACCGGGCTTTCGACCACCACCACCAGCTCCGGCTTGTTTGACGATGCCCGCACTAGGCCCCAGCCGCCGTCTGCAACGGTGACGCGCACGCCGTTGACGGTGACGAGATCGCGGATCGGTTGCCCCGCAACCTTCTCGCCGTTCTTCTGCAGCACCTCGAAATGCTTCAGCACGCGCTCGACGACGCCGTATTTGACCTCGTCGGCGCAATGCGGCGACATCGTCGGCGACGACCAGGTTTTCGGCAGCGCGTTCTTCAGATCTGCCATCGACTTGCCGGGGGCGCGATCAAGCATCTCGCAGACCGCGATCGCCGAAATTAAGCCGTCGTCATAGCCGCGGCCGAACGGCTTGTTGAAAAAGAAGTGGCCGGATTTCTCGAACCCCGCCAGCGCGCCCAATTCGTGGGTGCGACGCTTCATATAGGAATGGCCGGTCTTCCAGTAGATGGTTTTCGCTCCCTGCTTTTGCAGCACCGGATCGGTGACGAACAGCCCGGTCGATTTGACGTCGACGACGAACTGCGCGTTTTTGTGGATGGCAGACATGTCGCGCGCGAGCATGACGCCGACCTTGTCGGCGAAAATCTCCTCCCCGCTGTTGTCAACCACGCCACAGCGGTCGCCGTCGCCATCGAAGCCCAGGCCGAGATCGGCCTTGTGCTCAAGCACCGCGTCGCGGATGGCGTGCAGCATCTCCATGTCTTCGGGATTGGGATTGTATTTCGGGAAGGTGTAGTCGAGTTCGGTGTCGAGCGGCACGACCTCGCATCCGATCGCCTGCATCACCTGCGGCGCGAATGCACCCGCGGTGCCGTTGCCGCAGGCGACCACGACCTTCAGCTTGCGTTTCAGTTTTGGGCGGCTGGTCAGATCGGCGATGTAGCGCGCCGGAAAATCCTCGTGGAATTGATACGAACCGCCGGCCTTGTTCTTGAAGTCGGCATTGAGCACGATTTCCTTCAGGCGGCTCATTTCGTCGGGACCAAAAGTAAGAGGCCGGTTGGTGCCCATCTTGACCCCGGTCCAGCCATTGTCGTTATGCGACGCCGTCACCATCGCGACGCAGGGCACGTCGAGATCGAATTGCGCGAAATACGCCATCGGGGTCATGCACAGGCCGATGTCGTGAACCTTGCAGCCCGCGGCCTGCAGCCCTGAAATCAGCGCGTATTTGATCGAGGCCGAATAATCACGAAAGTCGTGCCCGGTGACGACCTCCTGTTTGGCGCCGAGTTCTGCGATCAGCGCACCCAACCCCATGCCAAGGGCCTGAATGCCCATCAGGTTGATTTCCTTGCCGAACAGCCAGCGGGCGTCGTATTCGCGAAAGCCGGTCGCCTTCACCATCGGTTCGGATTCGTAGGAATAGGTATTCGGAACCAGCACGGATTTCGGCTTCGGAAACATTTATGACGGCCTCGGCGAGAAACGCTGAAAGGAAAGCACTGCAGGCATAGCCAATGCGCAGGCGCAGCGAAAGGCGGGACAGCGGTTTTTGGGCGATGAATTGCGGCCGATTGGCAGCCAAGCGAGCCTTACTGCTCCAGAACCATCTTGCCGTTGGCGTATTCGAAGCGCTTCAGCCTCGACAGGAACGACAGGCCGAGCAGGTTCTCCGACAGCGCTTCATCCGGCAGCACCATCGCATCGACGTCGCGCACCACGAGCCCACCGATATCGACCATGGCGAGCCGCGCGCGCGCCGCCCTGACCTTGCCGTTGGCGGTTGTCACCGTGGCGTTATAGTCGGCGCTGGAGGGACGCAGGCCAAACCGCGCCGCCGAGCTTTCGTTCAGCGCGATCACCGATGCGCCGGTATCGACCATGAAGCCGATGCGCTGACCGTCGATGCGCCCATCGGTCTGGAAATGGCCGCGGGCATCGCGGGGGATGCTGACGCTGCGACCAGCGGTCTGCGTCGATGTCTCGACGGCGGCGACTTTCAGGGAGACGGAATTTGCCCGCGCCGGCGCCAGCGTCATCCTGTCCGCCATCTGTGCCATGATGGTGCCAAGACCGACCATGAACGCGGCAAGAATCACGATGTTACGCATCACGCCAAACTCGATCAGAGGAGCCGCAATATCACCACGCCAGCCGCAAAACCGCGACCTATGGCGGCGGGGAAGGTGGCCATTTTGGCGAAAAGGATGACCGAAGTGTTAACGGGCGCCGGTTGGCGGCTGTTACGGGGGCGCCAAAGCCCAGACACCCGGCGTTCCCCGCTCGATATATCGCTGCAAATCGTCAACCGCAGGCACAACGACGGTACAGCCGGCACCGATCAGCGATGACCTGGGATGGCCTCCCGTGAGCGTTCCCCATGCGGCAGCGCCGGCACGCCGCGCGGCCTGAGCATCGAACGGGGTATCCCCGATCATGGTGGCTGACCCCGGCGCTATGGCACCGAGATGATCGAGCGCCAGCTCAATCAAGTCCGGCTCGGGCTTTCCTTTTGAGACCTCATCGCCACAGGCGACGGCGTCGATCATATCGTCGACATTCATAAGGCTGCGATAACGTTTCAATTCGTCGCTTTGACAATCGGTGGCGAGTGCGATGCGGGCACCGAGCGCTTTGATCGCGGTGAACACCGCGCGCACGCCTTGAAACGCCCGCACCCGCGGTAGATAGACCGCGCGATAGCGCTCGCCTTCCGCCGTCAGGATTTTCTTTCGTGCGCTTTCGTCGAGGCTGGGCAGGAGCTTTGCCAGCATGTCGCTGCCATCCATCCCGGACAATCGCTGCAACGAAACCATCGGCACCGACAGGCCAAAGCTGGCGAGCGTCTCATGCCAGCATTGCAGGGTTTGCGGCGCGCAATCGATCAAGGTGCCTTCGACGTCGAAGATGTAGGCGGCGCTCAATCCACACTCCAACAATGGTTCCGGAAGGGAACGCGCCGCCCATCAAAGAGTTCACTACCCGACATGTTTTTTGTCTCCCAATTCATCGGCGATTGGAGCTGGCGTTCGTCTCGCAGAAGGATGACCCTTTTTGGATTTGGGCCGAAAAATAAAAATGGCGATGGATGAAACGCGGCTGCTGATTCTGGGATCGCAGGTGCTGTTGGGATTTCTGTTTCAAAGCGTGTTCCAGAATGGCTTCGATTCGCTTTCGCCGGCCTCGAAAAATCTGGTCTGCGCCGCACTGGCATTGATGATGCTGTCGATGGGATGCCTGATTGCGCCATCGATGCAGCATCGTATCGTCGAGGCCGGTGAGGCGACCTCGCGTCTTGGGCGCGCAACGACTGTCCTTGCCGGATGGGCCTTGTTGCCGTTCCTGGCGAGCCTCGGCCTTGGGCTGTTTATCGTGTTCGACCGCATCTTTGGCAGGGTCGCCGGCGTCGCGGTCGGTGCCGCGAGCGCCGCATTGGCAGGTTTCTTCTGGTTCGGCCTCGCGGGGCTGATCGGAGAACAAAGGAGACGGAGCATGACCAATCAATCCGGCTCGACGTCGCTCTCGACAAAAGTCGAGCAAATGCTGACCGAGGCCCGGGTCATTATTCCCGGCTGTCAGGCACTGTTGGGTTTTCAACTCGTTGCGATGATGACCCAGGCATTCGACGAATTGCCGCAGGACGCCAAGATCATGCACGCCGCCGGATTGTGCTCTGTCACGATCGCAATGATCCTGCTGATGACGCCCGCGGCGTTGCATCGGCTGTCATTCGGCGGCAACGAATCAGAGCGGTTCCTGCGTCTCGGTTCAGCCTTTGTCATCGCCGGACCGCTACCTCTCGCGCTCGGTATTGCCGCCGATGTCTATGTGGTGTTTTTCAAAATCAGCCGCTCCGCGGCCTTTGCCCTGGTAGCAAGCTCAGTGCTGCTGCTGGCGATGCTGGCGTTATGGTATTTTTATCCGATGTGGCTGCGCACATCGGGAGTCAAAAAGTGAGGTGACGTCACGTGCCCCGCGGCTTGACGCGCCGGGTCGGCATCGCGCCCGCCGGATCCTCCGGCCAGGGGTGCCGCGGATAGCGTCCGCGCAGATCGGAGCGGACCGCCGCATAACTGCCGCGCCAAAAACCCGGCAGGTCGCGCGTCACCTGTACCGGCCGGTGCGCTGGCGACAGTAGCTCCAGCACCAGCGGCACCGCGCCTTTGGCGATCGACGGATGGGTGTTGAGCCCGAACAATTCCTGCAAGCGGACAGCAATCGTCGGCCCCTGCTCGGCCTCGTAGTCGATTGCGAGCATGGTGCCGGTCGGCGCCTCGAAATGCGTCGGTGCTTCGCGCTCCAGCCGCGCCCGCAAGTCCCAGGGCAGTAGCGTCATCAGCGCATCCGACAGGTCGCCGGACGACAATTCCTTCAACGACGTCTTGTCGGAGAGCACCGGCACCAGCCAGGCCTCGCGTTGTGCCGCGAGCGCGCCGTCGGACAGATCGGGCCACGGCTCTCCTTCCGCCTTCCGCAAGAACATCACGCGGTCGCGCCACTGTTTTGCTGGCTTCGACCATGGCAGCCGGTTGAGGCCGGCGGCGATCAGACCATCGGCCAAAACCTGCGCTGTCTCCATCGAGGGCTGCAGCGCCAACGGCGCTTCCGAAAGCGTGATGGCGTGCAATGTTTTCTTGCGCCGCGCCCGCAAGGCCATTGCAATGCGATCGAAGGAAATGTCGTCGGCAGTCTCGATCTGATCGGCAAAATACTGCTCGATCTCTGCTTGCGTAATTGGCGCCGCCAGCAGGATGCGTCCGCTGGCAGCGGCGCCGGTCAACTCGGCGACCGCGATGTAAGGCGCGCGCGTTAGTGCGGATGCCTGGTCCAGCGCGGCGCCGCGCCCGTTCGCGAGCACGAAGCTGCCATTGCCGCGGTTGCGCGCGACACGGTCGGGAAATGCCAACGCAAGCATCGCGCCGGTCGTCAGCTCCGCTCGATGCTCGCTTTCATCTTGCGGGGACCCTCCCCGCCCGCCGCCCCCTTGCGGGGAGGGGTTAGGGGTGGGGGTAGCCACAACGGAGGCGCCGGTGGCTCTCCACCCCCCTCCCCGACCCTCCCCCGCAAGGGGGGAGGGAGAAGAAGCCACCTGCGAGGCCCAGCGCTGCGCGAGAGCGCGCGCGCTGCTGGCGCGCGGCGAGCGATCGCGGCGGAATTGGTCGAGCCTGACGTCGAGGTCGACGCTGTCGCCGCCGAGCCCGCGCTCGGTGAGCACGGTGGCAATATCCGCGGCTTCCTCGCCCGCGCCCAGGCGATGGGAATCCACGATCATCCGCGCCAGCCGCGGCGGCAACGCCAGGGCGCGCAGGCTCTTGCCCTCCTCGGTGATCCGGCCATCGGCATCGAGTGCCCCGAGTTCTCGCAACAGGCTTCGCGCCTCCTTCAGCGCGGGCGCCGGCGGCGAATCGAGAAACGCCAGCGTCGAGGGATCGCTGACCCCCCATTGCGCGAGGTCGAGCACCAGCGAAGACAGATCGGCGCTGAGGACTTCCGGCTGGGTATAGGGCGCAAGCGACGCGGTCTGCGGCTCGTCCCAGAGCCGGTAGCACACGCCAGGTTCGGTACGGCCGGCACGGCCGCGGCGCTGATCGACCGCAGCGCGCGAGGCGCGCACGGTCTCCAGCCGCGTCAGCCCGATGTCCGGCTCATAGCGCGGCACCCGCGCCATCCCGGAATCGACGACAATGCGGACCCCTTCGATGGTCAATGAGGTTTCCGCGATCGACGTCGCCAGCACGACCTTGCGGCGGCCTCTCGGCGCGGGTGCGATGGCGCGATCCTGCACACTGGCGTCGAGCGCGCCGAACAGCGGCACAATTTCGACAGAGGCGTCGTGGACCCGCTCGCCGAGAAAATTCTGGGTGCGGCGAATTTCGGCTGTACCCGGCAGGAACGCCAGCACCGAGCCCGGATCGGCGCGCAGCGCCATCGCGATGGCATCCGCCATCTGCCGCTCCAGCGGCGCGTCGGCCTTGCGGCCGAGATAGCGCGTCTCGACCGGGAACGCGCGGCCCTCGCTCTCGATCACTGCCGCGTCGCCGAGCAGTCTTGCCACCCGCGCGCCGTCGAGCGTCGCCGACATCACGAGGATGCGCAGGTCCTCGCGCAAGCCCGTTTGCGCGTCGCGCGCCAGCGCCAGGCCGAGATCAGCGTCGAGCGAGCGCTCGTGGAATTCGTCGAACAGCACCGTGGCGACGCCTGCCAATTCCGGATCGTCAAGAATCTGCCGCGAAAAAATACCCTCGGTGACCACTTCGATTCTTGTCGTGCGCGACACTTTTGAGCCGAACCGTACCCGGTAACCGACAGTCTCGCCGACGCGTTCTCCAAGGGTATGCGCCATCCGCTCGGCGCTGGCGCGTGCCGCGATCCGCCGCGGCTCCAGCACGATGATTTTCCTGTTTTTCACCCAGGGCTCGTCGAGCAGCGCGAGCGGCACGCGCGTGGTCTTGCCAGCGCCGGGCGGCGCCACCACGACAGCTGCATTGTTGCCGGCAAGCGTCCGCGCCAACTCGTCGAGAACCGCGTCGATCGGGAGAGGGGTGTCGAAGCTGCGGGACAAAGTTTCACCAATTCGTCATGCCCGGGCATAGTAGTCTGCCCGGCGCAGACTACGTAAACTTGTCCGCGCTCCCGGGCATCCACGTCATTCTTGGGCGAGGAAACAAGACGTGGATGGCCGTGACAAGCACGGCCATGACGGAAATTGTCGCGGTGCGCAGCTCAAAGAGTCCGTCAATCCCGCCGCTCAGCCGGCCGCCCGACACTTTCATAGGTAAAGCCGAGCGCCGCCATTTCCTCGGGACGATAGATGTTGCGGAGATCAACGACCACCGGCTGCGCCAGCTCGCGCTTCAGGCGTTTCAGATCGAGGGTGCGATATTGCACCCACTCCGTCACCACCACCATCGCATCCGCGCCGCGCACGCAGAGGTAGGGATCGTCGCAATATTCGATGTCGGGCAATTCGCGGCGCGCCTGCTCGATGCCGACCGGATCGTGCGCGCGCACCCTGGCGCCCATGTCGAGCAGCCCGGTCACGAGCGGGATCGACGGCGACTCGCGCATGTCGTCGGTATCGGGCTTGAAGGTAAGGCCGAGCACGGCGATGGTCTTGCCGCGCAGGCCGCCGCCGGCCGCGCCTGCCACCTTGCGCGCCATCGCCCGCTTGCGGTTGTCGTTGACCGCGAGCACCGCCTCGACGATCCGCAAGTGAACGTCATGATCGAGCGCGATCTTGACCAGCGCGCGGGTGTCCTTTGGAAAGCACGAGCCGCCGAAGCCCGGCCCGGCATGCAGGAATTTCGAACCGATCCGGTTGTCGAGCCCGATGCCGCGTGCGACCTCCTGGACGTCGGCGCCGACCTTTTCGGAGAGATCGGCGATTTCATTGATGAAGGTGATCTTGGTGGCGAGGAAGGCGTTGGCCGCGTATTTGATCAGCTCCGCGGTGCGCCGCGCCGTGAACATCAGCGGCGCCTGATTGAGCGACAGCGGCCGGTAGATATCGCCGAGCACTCTTTTTGCGCGTTCATCCGACGTACCGACCACGATGCGGTCCGGAAACTTGAAATCGCGGATCGCGGCGCCCTCGCGCAGAAATTCCGGATTGGACGCGATCACGACATCGGCGGAGGGATTGGCCTCGCGGATCAAGCGCTCGACTTCGTCGCCGGTGCCGACCGGCACGGTCGATTTGGTGACGACCACGGTGAAGCCGGTAAGCACCGCCGCGATCTCGCGCGCGGCGCTGTAAACATAGCTCAGGTCGGCGTGGCCGTCGCCGCGCCGCGACGGCGTGCCGACCGCGATGAACACCGCATCGGCCTCGGCGACCGGCGCGGCGAGGTCGGTGGTAAAATCCAGCCGCCCGGCCTTTACGTTGGCAGCGACCAGCGCTTCGAGCCCAGGCTCGAAAATCGGGATTTCACCCCGGCGCAAGCCTTCCACCTTGTCGCCATCCTTGTCGACGCAGGTGACCTGATGACCGTAGTCCGCAAAACAGGCGCCGGACACCAGCCCGACATAGCCTGTGCCAATCATGGCAATCCGCATGAAACAACCTTGTAAGGGTTAGCGCGACCGATCGAATTTGTGAGGGGTCTTAAAGCATTTTACGGCCGAGAGGAAACCGGAAACGGCGGGAATCGGCATGTGTTCGCACTGCCCACTGCCCGCGGTTGGCGCCTAGGGCATCAGGAACGTCGCAGGTGACGACAGCATGTATTGCGGGTGAGTAACACCAAAAAGCGCGCTCCAAAGGCTGTCAATCGGCCGCAAAAATCCTTAAATTTCGGCCATGCCGAAAACCTCCGAAAAAACCCTCCCCAAACCCGTTGCCGTCAAAGCCCCCGCGAAAGGCGACCACGTCTTTCTGGTCGACGGTTCCTCCTATATTTTTCGCGCCTATCACGCGCTGCCGCCGCTGAACCGCAAATCCGACGGGTTGCAGGTCAATGCCGTGCTCGGCTTTTGCAATATGCTGTGGAAGCTGTTGCGCGAGATGCCGCCGGACAACCGGCCAACGCACCTTGCCATCGTGTTCGACAAATCCGAAATTACTTTCCGCAACAAGCTCTATCCCGACTACAAGGCGCACCGGGCGCCGGCGCCCGACGATCTGATCCCGCAATTTCCGCTGATCCGCGAGGCGGTGCGCGCGTTCGACCTGCCCTGCCTCGAGCAAGTTGGCTTCGAGGCCGACGATTTGATCGCTACCTATGTGCGCGAGGCCTGCGAGCGGGGCGCCATCGCGACCATCGTCTCCTCCGACAAGGACCTGATGCAGCTCGTAACCGACTGCGTCACCATGTACGATACCATGAAGGACCGCCGCATCGGCATTGCCGAAGTGATCGAGAAGTTCGGCGTGCCGCCGGAGAAGGTGGTCGAGGTGCAGGCGCTGGCGGGGGATTCGACCGACAACGTGCCGGGCGTGCCGGGCATCGGCGTCAAGACCGCGGCGCAATTGATCGTCGAATATGGCGACCTGGAGACGCTGCTATTGCGCGCCGGCGAGATCAAGCAGCCGAAGCGGCGCGAGGCGCTGATCGAGAATGCCGAGAAGGCGCGGATCTCGCGCCAACTGGTGCTGCTCAATGACAAGGTCACGCTCGAGGTGCCGCTTGATGAATTGGCGGTCCACGAGCCCGACGCACGCAAGCTGATCGCCTTCTTGAAGGCGATGGAATTTTCCACTCTCACCCGCCGCGTCGCCGAATATGCGCAGATCGATCCGGCGGATATCGAGCCGGATCCCGGATTCAAGAGCGGTGCGAGTGTGTTTGCGCCTCCGCCCTCGGGCGGCAGGCCGGACAGCGAAGCTGTCAGTGGAGGAAGCACTCTTTTCGACAATCCCAGTTCACCCGCCGCCCCAACGCTCCCGCTTAAGGGGGGGAGCAGCGCACCGCGCGTGGCGCAAGGCCGCAAGGTTGACACTCAACCCCTCACCCCGATCTCGCTCGCCGCCGCCCGCGCCGAAACGGCGCGCAAGACCAGGATCGACCGCAGCAAATACCAGACCGTTCGCAGCCTCGAAGAGCTTCAGCGATGGATCGCGCGGGTGCACGACGTCGGCCATTTCGTCATCGAGGCCAAGGCGAGTTCGATCGATCCGATGCAAGCCGAGATCTGCGGCATTGCGCTGGCGCTCGGGCCGGATGACGCCGCTTACATCCCGCTCGTCCACAAGCAGTCGGGCGATGGCGCGGGCCTGTTCTCCGCCGGCCTCGCGCCCGACCAGGTGAAGGCTGACGAGGCGCTCGAGGCGTTGCGGCCACTGCTGGAGTCGCCGGGCATCCTGAAGATCGGCTTCAACATCAAATTCAACGCGGTGATGTTCGCGCAGGCCGGCATCACGCTTCACAACCATGACGACGTGCAGTTGATGTCCTATGCGCTCGATGCCGGGCGCGGCTCGCACGCGCTGGATCAACTGGCTGAACGCTATCTTGGCCACGCCGTGATCAGCCACGGCGAACTGACCGGCAGCGGCAAGGCAAAACTCTCCTTCGATCAGGTTGCGATCGACAGGGCGACGGCGTATTCGGCCGAGGACGCCGATGTGATCCTGCGATTGTGGCGCGTGCTCAAGCCGCGCCTCGTCTCCGAGCGCATGACGTCGGTCTATGAGACGCTGGAGCGGCCGCTGATTTCCGTGCTGGCGCGCATGGAGCGCCGCGGCATCTCGATCGACCGCGAGGTGCTGTCGCGCCTGTCAGGCGAGTTCGCCCAGACCGCAGCGCGGGTCGAGGCCGAAATTCAGGAGATCGCGGGCGAGCCGGTCAACCCGGGCAGCCCCAAGCAGATCGGCGACATCATCTTCGGCAAGATGGCCATTCCCGGCGGCAGCAAGACCAAGACCGGCGCGTGGTCGACATCGGCGCAGATCCTCGATGAACTCGCGGAAGCGGGTCATGAATTTCCCAAGAAGATCCTGGAGTGGCGGCAGGTCTCGAAACTGAAATCGACCTATACCGACGCACTGCCGACTTACGTGCACCCCGACACCCATCGCGTGCACACCACCTACGCGCTGGCGGCGACCACCACCGGTCGGCTGTCATCGAACGAGCCGAACCTGCAGAACATTCCGGTGCGCACCGAAGACGGTCGAAAGATCCGCCGCGCCTTCATCGCATCCCCCGGTCACAAGCTGGTATCGGCGGATTATTCCCAGATCGAATTGCGATTGCTGGCGGAGATCGCCGACATTCCCGTTTTGAAGCAAGCCTTCCGCGACGGGCTCGACATTCACGCCATGACGGCGTCGGAAATGTTCGGCGTTCCGATCAAGGGTATGCCGGGTGAAGTGCGGCGGCGGGCGAAAGCGATCAATTTCGGCATTATCTACGGCATCTCGGCGTTTGGTCTCGCCAACCAGCTCGGCATCGCCCGCGAGGAAGCTTCCGCTTACATCAAGAAGTACTTCGAACGTTTTCCCGGCATCCGCGCCTATATGGACGAGACGCGCGATTTCTGCCGCACCCATGGCTATGTCAAAACGCTGTTCGGCAGGAAGTGCCATTATCCCGATATCAGGGCTTCCAACGCCTCGGTCCGGTCCTTCAACGAGCGCGCCGCGATCAATGCGCGATTGCAGGGCACCGCCGCCGACATCATTCGCCGCGCCATGATCCGGATGGAAGATGCGCTGGCGCAGAAAAATCTTTCGGCCCAGATGCTGCTACAGGTTCACGACGAACTGATTTTCGAGGTGCCCGACGACGAGGTCGCCGCGACCTTGCCGGTGGTGCAGCACGTCATGCAGGACGCGCCATTCCCGGCGGTGCTGCTCTCGCTGCCGCTGCACGTTGATGCGAGGGCTGCGGATAATTGGGACGAGGCGCATTGAAAGCTGGCTGTCGTCGCCCGGCTTGACCGGGCGATGACAGCGGTTGAAGAAATATTCGACCAACATCCGCGCCGTTTACGAAATGGCGTCGCAGGCAGTTGCGCGTTAGAAACCGCGCATCTGCCGCCAACGAGTCTACCCATGCCGCATCTCACCTCGCTGCTCGGCTTTGCCCTGGTCTCGCTCGGCCTGGTGCTGACGCCGGGGCCGAACATGATCTACCTGATCTCGCGCTCGATCACGCAGGGACCGGCGGCCGGCATTGTTTTGCTCGGCGGCGTCGCCCTCGGCTTTGTGTTTTACATGCTGTGCGCGGCGTTCGGCATCACCGCGCTGTTGCTCGCGGTGCCCCATGCCTACGATGCTCTGCGGCTTGCGGGCGCCGCCTATCTGTTGTGGCTGGCGTGGCAGGCGTTGAAGCCGAACGGGCGCTCGCCGTTTCAAGTGAGGAAGCTTGCGGTCGACGGGCCCCGCAAGCTGTTTGCAACGGGTTTTGTCACCAACCTGCTCAACCCGAAGATTGCCATGCTGTATCTGGCGCTATTGCCGCAATTCATCGATCCCGCGCAAGGCAGCGTGCTGACGCAGTCGCTGGCGCTCGGATCGATCCAGATCGCGATCAGCGTCAGCGTCAATGCCATGATCGCACTCGCCGCCGGCTCGATCGCGCTGTTCCTCGGCACCCGGCCGACCTGGTTGTTACTCCAGCGTTGGCTGATGGGCAGGGTGCTCGCCGGGCTGGCGCTGCGGATGGCGTTCGAGGCGAAGCGGGCGTAGAGAGCTTTTTTCACCTCTCCCCGCCTGCGGGAGAGGTCGGATCGCCTTGCGATCCGGGTGAGGGGGTACAGGGCTCAACACGAGTTCAGCATTCGCGGAGAGAAAGAGCCCCTCACCCCAACCCTCTCCCCGCAAGCGCGGCGCGAGGGAGAAGAAATGAGCGGCGCATGACAAACCTCCTCAATCCAGCTTTGCTTCCATGCCGCGCTTGACGCCGGGGCGCGCCATCAGCGTGTCGTACCAGCGCTTGACATTGGGGAAATCCGAAAGCTCCACCTTGTGGCGCGGATGTCGCCAGGCCCAGCCGAGGATCGCGAAGTCGGCGACGGACAGTGCGCCCGCAACAAATTCGCGATCCGTCAGGCGGCGATCGAGCACGCCATAAAGCCTTCGCGTCTCCGTCATGAAGCGTTTCAGGCCGTAGGCGCGGTCGTTTTCGTTCTCCAGCGCAATGAAGTGATGGACCTGTCCCGGCATCGGTCCGAAGCCGCCCATCTGCCACATCAGCCATTCATATACCGGGATGCGCTCGCTCAGCGGGCGGGGGAGAAATTTACCGGTCTTCTCGCCGAGATAGAGCAGGATCGCACCTGATTCGAAGATGCTGACGCGCTTGCCTTCAGGGCCCTCGGGATCGACGATCGCCGGAATCTTGTTGTTCGGGCTGATCGCCAGGAAATCAGGCGCCATCTGCTCGCCCTTGGTGATATTCACCGTGATGACCTTGTACGGCAGCACCATCTCCTCCAGCGCGACGCTGATCTTGCGGCCGTTCGGGGTGTTCCAGGTGTGCAGTTCGATGGTCATTTTTTGTCCTCACAAAGGCTTTCCGTAGCCCGGAACCTCGGACCGTTACAACCGCGCTTTCAACATGTCGTCTCCGCACACGCGAGGATCCATAACCACCATTGCCTATGGTGGGCGAAATGGCGGCTTCGGCTTGGTGCAGTATCGACTTTGGTGGATATGGGTCCCGGTCCGCGCTTCGCTTGGCCGGGACGACATGTCACTGTTGACGGGGCGACATCGGCTCTGGCATGTGCGCGCTTCCGCCGATAGATTGCGCCCGCCCAAAGCCCTAGAGAAAAAGCCTTGTCCAAGTCAGCCTCCCGCGCCCGCCTCGCCGAGATCATCCGCAAGCGCTCGTTCGGCCGTGGCGAAATCACGCTGGCCTCGGGCCGCAAGAGCGATTTTTATTTCAATCTCAAGCCGACCATGCTCGACCCCGAAGGCGCCGCGCTTCTGGCCGAACTGTCCTACGAGGCGCTAAAGGACGACAATCTCGATTATGTCGGCGGACTGGAAATGGGCGCGGTGCCGCTCGCCGGCGCGCTCGCGCAGCTCTCTTGGATCAAGGGTCATCCGATCGCCGCGTTCTTCGTGCGCAAGAAACCGAAGGAGCACGGCGCGCGGCTCGCCGTCGAAGGATTGGCAAAGGGCGAGAGCCTGAGCGGAAAGCGCGTGGTGATCGTCGAGGACGTCACCACGACCGGCAGTTCGGCGCTGAAGGCGGTCGAAGCGGTGCGCGATGCCGGCGGCGAGGTCGCACTGGTGTTCACCATGGTCGACCGCGAAGAGGGCGCGACCGAAACTTTTGCGCAGGCCGGCCTTGCGTTTCGCTCGCTCTACAAGGCCGGGGAATTCTTGAAGGGGTAAGTGCAGCGCCGCTCTTGCTGCTCCCTCGCCCCGCACTTCGCGGGGAGAGGGTTGGGGTGAGGGGCCCTTCGTCCCGCGAATGCTGAGATTGACGTATGCGGAGACTCCCCCTCACCCGGATTCGCGCTTTCGCGCGAATCCGACCTCTCCCCGCAAGCGGGGCGAGGTGAAGGAAAGACCCACTTTCTTTTTTCGCCCATCCACCGCCTGCTCATAGCTCGTTTACCATCGCGCATTATGGTGAATCCGGGCCGAGGCGTTCATCGCCGCGGCGGGTTTTGTTGCGTCGGGTGGAGTGAGCGTTGCGTATAGGGTTGCCTTGTCAGCGCGTGCGGCGCCGCGCGATGGTTGTGGCTATCGCAGCGCTTGCCAGCGCCGTTGCCCTTCCCCGCATGGCGTCCGCCGCAAGCATTTTCGATTTCTTCTTCGGCGGCTTTCAGAAACAGCAGCAGCGGCAGGCCCCTGGGCAGGCGAACTTCTTCGCCGATCCGTTTGGCCTCAACCAGCAGCCCGCACCGCCGCCGCGCCCCGTGGCATCGGCCTCCGGACCGGCGTTTTGCGTCCGCAGTTGCGACGGAAAATATTTTCCGCTGGCCCGTGGCAATGCGACCCCGGTTCAGATGTGCCAGGCATTTTGTCCGGCCAGCGCCACAAAGGTTTTTTTCGGCAGCAGCATCGATGGCGCCTATGCGAGCGGTGGCGAGCGCTACGCGGATAGCGAAAATGCTTTCGCCTATCGCAAGGCGCTGCGCGCCGACTGCACTTGCAACGGCCGCGATCCCGCAGGGTTGGCCCCGGTCGACCTGACCCTCGACACCTCGCTGCGTCCCGGCGACGTGATCGCCACCACCGGTGGATTGCTTGCGTATTCGGGCGGGAGGGCCGGCAGTGGCCAGGGCGCGGAATTCACCCCTGTTGCTTCCTACCCCGGCTTGACCGCCGAGACCCGCGCGCGCCTTAACGAGATCAAGGTGGCGCCGGGAGGAGCGAATATTATGGTGAGCGAAATTCCGCTGGCTGAGGCAAGCCACGAGGTCGCGCTGCCCGACCCGTCAGTACCGAAGGCGGCTTCGACGCGAGCGAAGCGGGCCGAAGTGCAAAGGGAAGAATTGCCCCCCTCGTGGTGAGCAACGCGATTGCTCACGTTTCGAACGGTGAGGCCACGGTGGTGTCTGCGGCCATCCTTCGAGACGGCAGCGCAAAGAGCGCGGCTCCTCAGGATGAGGGCCGAAGAAAATTCACCGCCCGACGATGACGCCGATCACGTTCGGCGCCTCCAGATATTTTTCCTCGATGGCGGCGCGGGCCGCGGCGCGGTTTTCGGGCGTCAATAGCCCGCGTTTCTCGGCGAGGATCATCCAGCAATAACCCCACCAGTCCGTCAGCATGCCCTGATCGTCGACGAGGTCGTAACCCTGCCCGGCGGCGAAGATGCGCGCATGCGCCTCGTCGAGCGAATCGAGAAAGGCGTGATCGTCTTCGGAAAACAGCTCGTCGCTGAAATCGTCCGTGGTGTAGCCCCACACCGATAGGCAGACGGCGTTGAATTCGCGGTCGATCGCGTCGTCATCGACCACCTGGCGGCGGGAAGCCTGATGCAGCCGCGACAGCGAGCGGGCGAAGTCGGCGATGCGGGTGAGCGCGAAGGAATCGAAGGCGGTGGTGGACATGTAGTCCTCGAAAGCTCGGATAGACCATAGATGTTGTGTCGGCGACGTGACGAATCACTACGATATATCAAAGACTTGCTAAAGTGTTCTTAATTCGTTCTAGTGGCCATTGGGCAGGCCGGGTTTGAACCGGAAGGGATCGAGGCATGGACAGGACGCAAGCAGCTGAAATCAATAGGCACATGCGGAAAGCTGCCAACGCAATCGATCGAGCGAGCCAGATCATATCCGCCCTCGACGCAGACGATCGGGAGATGCTGGCCGCACCTCTCGAAAAGATCGTTCTCGCGCTGCATTTCGAACTTTTGCGGGCAGTTTATCTCCGCTACCCGGACTTGCGGCCACCTGCAGCCGGTCGATCCATTAAGAATACGGTTCGCCGGTGGGAAGAAGTCGTTCTTCCGGAAACCGTCTCCGAGACTGATCTCGATCGGACCATCTTTGCGGCCCTCAGTTCGCGATGGCAGAAGACCGCGATGGTTATCAGCAAGGCCCTGAAAGAGTGCGAAACGCTTGCGCTTCCCGTCGACGCTGAAGTGGTTGGCGTGCGCATCCGGGCATTGGCTGAGGCCGGTCGCCTCGAAGGAGAGGGCGATCTTCGTAAATGGCGCTTTAGTGAGGTGCGGCTGAACGCTGATGACCGCCGCGATGTTTGAAGGTCACATCGCCGACAACAGCTTGTCGCCGCAATAATCTGCGTAGAATTTTCCGCCGCATTGGCGCCGGATCGCAGCCCAGCGCGCGGCCGGGGAGGCATTTTTCGGAACGCTGAATCCGCAGCTCAGGCCGTCGGCGCTTCGGCCCGTCTTGCCGCCTGCGGCAAAGGCCGCGCTGGTGGCGCTGATGCAGAACAGCAGAAGTGCGGCGGCGACAATCTCGATGGTCAATCTCATGGCCCGCTCCTTCCCATTGGTTATCGCGACATCGTGGTTTGCGGCTTTGGCCCAACTATACCACCAGGGCGGCGCGCGCCCAGACCGGTGAACCGGCCCGGTCCTTGCATAAAATTCATGCATGCACTGCACAAACGAAACCCGCCGCGGGTTCCGAACAGAACATAACGCGCGTATCATTGCTCGAGACTCAAATGTCCAGGATTTCGGATTTGCCCGATCAGTCGTTCCAGGGGAATTTTCCGGCGCTCGGCCAGCCCATCGACGAGCTGGCGCTGGCCGAGATCAAGGGCGCGATCCTGGCCAAGCTCCGGCTTGCGATCGGCAAGGATACCGGGATGGCCACCCGCCACGACTGGTACAAGGCGGCGGCGCTGGCG
>WNGO01000470.1_pt1 | contig 29863 bp, 27 predicted proteins | sample 5400511 | NCBI WGS metagenome assembly WNGO01 (sample SAMN13153380, study PRJNA577476) | soil metagenome | isolation source: 20 cm soil or saprolite under Garry oak tree replicate 2 | place: USA:California | collected 2016-06-15 | reverse complement strand
CGCGCGCCGGACCGAACCGCGCGCCGATCGCGGAGCCCGCGCTGGTCTGCGAGTCGCCCAGATGCGCGGGCGGACGTGGGTCACGCGCCGGGGCGTGTTCGTGGATCGCATCGCGAGCGCGTGGCTGATCAAGCACTTCATCGATCCCGCGGCCCGGTTCAAATTCGTGGCTCCCGAGGGTTACTCGCCTCGCAGGGGCGAGCTGCGCTTCGACATGTTCGAGGCCGAGTACACGCACGAAGGGGACCGCTGCACCTTCGAGACGCTGCTCCGGCGGTTTCGACTGCGCGACCCCGCGCTGCGCGCGATCGGCGAGATCGTGCACGACATCGATTGCAAGGACGCGAAGTTCGGCCGCGCAGAGGCCACAGGTGTCGAGCGCTTGCTCGCGGGAATCGCCCGTAAGCACGCTACCGACGCTACGCGCCTCCGTCTCGGCGCGGTCGTGTTCGACAACCTCTATCAGGCGTCGCGATGAAGCCCGCGCCGGCCCGCGCCACGCTGTGGGATTTCGTTCTCTACTTCCTGAAGCTCGGCACGTGGGGGTTCGGCGGACCGATCGCCCTCGCGGGCTACATGCAGCGCGATCTCGTGGACGAGCGTGGGTGGATCGCGCCTGACGACTACAAGCAGGGGCTCGCGCTCGCACAACTTGCCCCCGGCCCGCTCGCGGCCCAACTCGCCATCTACCTCGGCTGGGTGCGTGGCCGCGTACTGGGCGCGACACTCGTAGGAATCGCGTTCGTAGCGCCGTCGTTCCTCATGGTGCTCGTCCTCTCGGCGCTGTACCTCAAGTTCGGTGGGCTCGCCCGGATGCAGGCGCTGTTCTACGGCATTGGAGCCGCGGTCATCGCGATTATCGCGTGGAGCGCCGCGAGACTTGCGCGGACCACTCTAGGGCGGGACCGATTGCTCTGGGGACTTTTCGCGATGAGTCTCATCGTCACGGCCTGGACGGCAAGGGAGATCATCTGGCTTTTCGTGGCTTCGGGGCTCATCCCCCTGTGCGCCCGCGCCGGCGTACGCCCGTCACTGCCGAGCAAGGCGCTGCTCGTCGCGCCGTGGCCAGCGTGGCTTACATCGGGTCTCACTGGGGCGGCATCTGTGGGGGTGCTCTGGAAAGTATTCGCGTACTTTGCCGCCGCAGGACTCTTCGTGTTTGGCAGCGGGCTCGCGATCGTGCCGTTCCTGCACGGCGGTGTCGTGGAGCAGTTCCATTGGCTCACGGAGCGGCAGTTTCTGGATGCGGTCGCCGTTTCGATGATCACGCCGGGCCCGGTCGTGATCACCGTGGCGTTCATCGGGTACCTCGTCGCGGGACCAGTCGGGGCTACCGTCGCGGCGATCGGCGTGTTCGCGCCGGTGTATTTCGTGACCGTTCTTGCGGCACCGCATTTTCGCCGATTTGCCGAGAGCCCGCGCATCAAGGCATTCGTCGACGGAGTCACGGCTGCCGCGACCGGTGCGATCGCCGGGGCGGTGCTCGTGCTCGGCCGGCGTGCCCTCGTCGATTTGCCGACCGTCCTGATCTGCGCAGTCACGCTGGCTGTCATCGTGACGATGAAGCGCGTTCCCGAACCCGCGCTTATCGCCGCGTCCGGCGTCGTTGGCTTGCTTCTGAAGCATGCGTTGTAGGCGCGGCCATCATTACGAAACGGAGGAGTTCATTCATGAAGAAGTTCCTGAAGGCAACTCTATTCCTTACCGTCGTCGCTGGAGCCCGCCCGGTGCTCGCGCAACAGCCGTCGACCGCTGCCTGGGATTCGGTGGGGCGTATTCTCGGAACAGCTCCCACGAGTGCGGCTGGCTACATCCGCTATAACCTTCCCCGCCGCGACCTCACCGTCCGGATCGGAGACGTCACGGTCTCACCGGCACTCGCGCTTGGTGCCTGGGCCGGGTTCAGCGGGGAGCCCAACGACGCGACGATGATGGGTGATCTCGTACTTACAGCGGCAGAACTAGGCCCGGTACTCGCCGAGCTGGCGCATCAGCGCATCGGGGTGAGCGCAATCCACAATCATGTCGTTGGGGAGCAGCCGGAGATCATCTACGTCCACATCCTCGGCCAGGGAAACGCGCTCGACCTGGCAACTCGGTTGGATCGGGCTCTGACCAAGACCGGGACGCCGCGACCTGTCGCGGCGGCGCCGCCGGTTCCGCTGACGATCGACACAGCCGCCGTTTTCACGGCGCTGGGACGTCACGGCACAGCGCGAGGTAACGTCGCCCAAGTGGGATTCATTCTGGTCTCGGGGACAGTCACCATGGGCGGCCGCACGATGACTCCCGCTCTCGCCTACGGCTCGCCTGTGAACGTGCAGATGGTGAGCCCCTCGCGCGCCGTCGCCACCGGCGACTTCGCGGTGCGTGACTCCAGCGTCGCCGGTGTACTGGACGCGCTCACCACGCACGGGATCACGGCGACCGCCATGCACAGCCATATGATCGGGGATTCCCCCCATTTGGACTACATCCACTTCTGGGCCGACGGCCCGCTCGCTGACGTGCTGCGCGGTCTCAGAGCAGCAGTCGATGCCGGGCACTGAGAGGACACATGCACGCATTTCGGAAAGCAGGGCTCGTGGCTCTCAGCCTCGCCTTAATCGGGACGACAGGGTGCAGCAAGAGTCGCAGTCACGACCAGGATGATGATGATGATGACGACCCGGCTCCCGCGGTGAATCCCTTGCCGAGTACTGCGCAGGCCGCCACCCGCTGGACATTCGACGACTCGAGCGTTGGGCAGCCACCCGCCGGCTTCTCGTTCGGGCGGACGGGGTCAGGGCGCCCTGGTCGGTGGGTCGTTCGCGCCGCGGCCGACGCCCCCAGCGCGCCCAACGTACTCGCGCAGGAAGACAGCGATCGGACGGACTACCGCTTCCCCGTCGCCGTGGCTGATGGGCCCAAGTTCGGAGACGTGAGCGTAACTGTCCGGTGCAAACCGGTGAGCGGTCGGGTGGATCGCGCGTGCGGTATCGTGTGGCGCTACCAGGACGAGAACAACTATTACCTCACGCGCGCGAATGCGCTCGAGGACAACGTCTGCTGGTACTACGTGCAGAATGGCCGGCGCGTCGAAGTGAAGCGCGTACATGTGCCCGTCGCAGCGGGGGTCTGGCACTCGCTGCGCGCGGACATGCGCGGCGATCACGTCGAGGTCTACTTCAACGGCAACAAGCTGATCGACGTCCACGACTCGCGGTTCACGGCGCCGGGCAAGGTTGGTGTGTGGACAAAGGCCGATTCGCACACCCTGTTCGACGACTTCACTGCTACCGCGCTCGCGCCATGAGCGAGCCCGAGGGTGTGCGACTGACGAAGGCGCTGCTGGAGCGGATTCGCGCGCAGACGAGCTGATGTCACGTCCCGGCGTCCGGTATGCCCTAACTTGCGGCGCTGCTGTTCGGCGCGAGCACGCCTCTGGCCAAGGGACTGTTGACTGGCGTCTCACCTGCCGTCCTCGCCGGTCTGCTCTACCTCGGATCCGGGATCGGCCTGAGCGTCCTGTGGTTCTTGCACCGGCGTCGGCCGCGTCTCTGCTCCTCAACCTCGAGGGCGTCTTTACCGCGTTGCTCGCCTGGTTCGCCTTTCGCGAAAACGTCGACTGGCGCGTGGCGCTGGGAATGGTGGCGATCGTTGCGGGCGGGGCGCTGCTCCGTCGGCCCCGCGCGCTGCGGCGGCGCTCGTCCTCGGCTTCTTTGGGTATGGCCTCAGTCTCGTGTTCTTCGTGCTCGCCTTGCGCAATCTCTGGCGCGAGCCTCTCACGCGCCCGCTGGTCGCGGCCGGCATTCTCATGGCCGTGGGGGTCTGGCTGCATCTGAGAGAGCGCCATCAGCACGCTCACACGCACGAGCCGTTAACGCACAGCCACGCCCACCGCCACGACTTGCACCACCAGCATACCCATGGGCCGAACGACCCGCCGGGGGAACCTCACAGCCACGTGCACACCCATGAGCCGCTCACGCACGCACATCCGCATTATCCCGACATTCATCACCGCCACGGCCACGAGTGACCGGCGGCCAATCACCGGTGGCGGCGATGTCGACCCCAATTAACGGCACGCCCCGTTGTTCGGTACTATCTACTGCGTATTCTCCGACAGCGAGCGTCAGTCATGAACGTGGGCATTTTGGGCTCGGGCGAAGTTGCCAAGACACTGGGCGCCGGTTTCCTCAAGCACCGTCATTCCGTCATGCTCGGCACGCGGGACACGAATAAGCTCGCCGAGTGGCAGCAGACGAACCCGGGCGCGAAAGTCGGCTCATTTGCCGAGGCGGCGACGTTCGGCGAGGCGCTGGTGCTCGCGGTCAAGGGCGCGGCCGCGCTCGACGTCCTGCGACTCGCAGGCTCCGGCATCGCCGGCAAGGTCGTGATGGACACGACCAACCCGATCGCCCCAGCGCCTCCGGTCAACGGCGTGCTCCAGTACTTCACGACCATCAACGAATCGCTGATGGAGCGCCTTCAGAAAGCGCATCCCAATGTGCGGTTCGTGAAGGCGTTCAGCTCGGTCGGCAACGCGCGCATGGTAAATCCTACCTACGCGGCCGGGCGCCCCACCATGTTCATCTGCGGCGACGACGCCGCCGCCAAGCAGATCGTGACGGGCATCCTCGATCAGTTCGGTTGGGAAACGCTCGATTTGGGCGGCGCCCTTGCGGCGCGCGCGATCGAACCGCTTTGCATCCTCTGGTGCATCCCCGGCTTTCTCCACAACGAGTGGACGCACGCGTTCAAGGTGCTGCACTCCTAACAACACAACCGAACTGAGTGTGAACCCGCATCACGCGCAGACGTAACATCTGCGCGTGATCGGGGTCTTCAGAAGGCGTGCTCAACAGGAGTGCACCATGAAAAACACACTGCCAGTGCTGCTCGTCGCCGGCGCGCTGAGTCTCGCCGGATGCGCGCCGGGTTACACCAGCGCCAGCGTCGTCTACGCTGAGCCTGCGGAATACGTTTACGTGGTGCCGGTGGATCGCGTCGTCGTAGTCACCCGCGAAGTGCTCGTCAACCGAGGGTGGGTCGTCTATCGCGTGCAGCGCTCAGGACCGAATCGGATCATCTGGGCGCGCCGGGGTGACGACGAAGTCGTGCGCATCTTCGCCACGCCGCAAGGGCAGCAGGTCGGGGTGCGCGGCTTGTGGGAGGTCCGTGAGCGGCACGATCGCGGCAAGCACAAGGGCTGGGCGAAACGCGGCGCGCCGCGCGAGATCATCGCGGATATCGACGTCCGTTTGAAGGGTCGCTAAAGGCACCCCGTAGCCGACGCCTCAGAACGTCTGTACAATGGTCGCTCGAAATGCGTGCATTCAACACCATCGTGTTTATCCCGATGGTCGTGGCGATGTACTACCACCTGTTCCCGAGCGAGCCCGAAGCGGAGCAGATGCAGTGCCACTGCGCGATGCATTCACATCTCGCGACCACGTGATCTCCTGGTTACGCGTGTCCCGCCCACTGCGTCTCGCCCGGCGTGTACGGCACGCACGGATCGAACCGCCCCGGGGTCTCCCGATACCGCATCGCCTGCGTGCAGCCGATCTCCGACGTGAAATAGCCGAGCAGCGCGAGCTCCTTCATCTGCCGGAAGTAATGCGCGGGCGCGCCCTGGGCCCGTGTATCCATGTACGTTTTCTGCTCGCGGTCCAGCTGCTCGAGTTTGGCCAGCCGCTGCGCCGGTGTCGCCGCCATGAACGCGGCGTCGTTCAGCTTCTGCATGCCGTCGCGGAAAATGCCCTGCTGCCGCTCGTCGTACGTATCGGTCACCATCAGCGCCATGAACGCCCCGGTGTGAGCCGCCTTGGCGCCTGGCGTCTTAGTCTCGGGAAGGATCGTGTCCGCAACTTCGTCGAGGAGGGCAATGTCCTGCGCTGTGAATGTCCCGACCTGGCGCACTGTTGCCGCTCGCGCGTGCGCGCGTTCGACCGCGCTGCACAGCGTGCCGCCGCCCGCGAGCGCGACGCCGCCGAGTAGTGCGGTGACACGCCGAATCGCCTCGCGGCGATCTATCCCCTGAACCTCGTTTGCTTCAGGCATGATTCCGGTCCTCGACGTTTAGATGTTCCGGCGCTTCAGCTCGCTGACGGCGAAGTCCGCCGCGCGGGCCGTGAGAGCCATGTAGGTGAGCGATGGGTTCGGACACGCCGTCGACGCCATGCAGGAGCCGTCCGTCACGAAGACGTTCGGCGCGTCCCACACCTGGTTGTGAGCGTTGAGGACCGATGTCTTGGGATCCCGGCCCATCCGCGCCGTCCCCATCTCATGGATCCCCATCCCCGGCCAGTACCCGTTGTCGTACGTACGGACGTCTTTCACCCCCGCGGCATCGAGCATCTCGGCCATGTCGTTCATCATGTCCTTGCGCATCAGGCGCTCGTTCTCGCCGGTCGCGCAATCGATGGCCAGCACGGGCATCCCCCACTTGTCTTTCTTCGTCGGGTCGATGGTGACCTTATTACCATGGTTGGGGAGCATCTCCCCGAAAGCCGTGCCACCAATCGTCCAGGCACCCGGCTCTGCCATGGCGTCCTTGAAAGCGCCGCCCACACCCAGCTCGGCCACGGCGCGCGACCACCCCTGCCGGCTCGCGCCGCCCTGATAGCCGAAGCCGCGTAAGTACTCGCGCTTCTCCCCGAACAGATTGCGGTAGCGGGGAATGTAAAAGCCGGTGGGCCGGCGCCCATAGAAGTACTTGTCCGTGAGCCCTTCGATCGTGCCGGATGCGCCCGCACGGAAGTGATGATCCATCAGATTGTGCCCCAGCTCGCCGGAGCTGCTTCCCAGACCGCCCGGCCATACGTCTGTCGCCGAGCGCAGCAACAGCCAGGCCGAGTTCAAGGTCGACGCGCACAGGAAGACGATGCGCGCGGTGTAGTCGTTCCACTGATTCGTCACCGCATCCAGCACGCGCACGCCCGTCGCGCGCTTCTTGTTCTTGTCGTACAGCACTTCGCTGACGATCGCGAAGGGACGGAGCGTCAGCCGTCCCGTCGCCATCGCCGCGGGCAACGTGGACGACTGGGTGCTGAAATAGCCGCCGAACGGGCAGCCCAACCAGCAGGCGTTGCGGTACTGACACGGCGCGCGCCCGGGCAGCGGCCGCGTCAGATTCGCCGTGCGACCGGGGATGATCCGCCGCTTCCCGTCGAAGTGCTGCTTGAGCCGCCCCGCGATCAGCTCTTCGCCGCAGTTGAGCGGCATCGCGGGCTGGAACTGCCCGTCCGGCAACTGCGGCATCCCTTCCAGCGACCCGGAGATGCCGGCGTGCCGTTCGACGTAATCGTACCAGGGCGCGATGTCGGCGTAGCGAATCGGCCAATCGATCGCGATTCCGTCCTTGGCGTTCGCCTCGAAGTCGAAGTCGCTCCAGCGGTAGCTCTGGCGGCCCCACATCAGCGAGCGGCCGCCGACGTGGTAACCGCGGTACCAGTCGAACCGCTTCACCTCGGTGTAAGGCGACTCCTGGTCGGAGGCCCACCAATCGAGGTTCGTTTCGTTCAGCGGATAGTCGCGTTTCAACACCGGGTAGGCCAGCTCCATCGCCTTCGTGCGTCTGCCGCGATGCGGGTACTCCCACGGGCCCTTCGTCGCATTCACATAGTCTTTGACGTGTTCGATGTTCTTGCCGCGCTCGAGCAGCAGGACCTGCAGGCCCTTTTCGGTCAGCTCCTTGGCGGCCCAGCCGCCGGAGATCCCCGACCCTACGACAATCGCATCATAGTTCTGAGACTGCACGGTTCCTCCATCAGGCAGCGAGGGTTCTGATTTCCCGCAGCACCAGCTCGATCTCTTCCAGCTTGTTCATGATACCCGCGGAGACGCGGGCGTACGAGACCTTATAGGGTGATGTTGTCGTGCGAATCTTCTTCTCCGCAAGGCGCGCCACGACCTGACCCGGAGTCATACCCCGCACCTCGAAACAGGAGATCCCGCCCGCGAGCGCCGGATCGCGCGGCGTGTGCAGGGTGAGGCCCGGAATGCCGGCCGCCCCTGCCCGGAACGCCGCGTTCAATTCTGCAATGCGCGCTGCGATTCGGTCGCGGCCGATCGCGCGATGCAGCTCGACGGCGGCAGGGACGGCAAGCAGGTGCTCGTAGGCCAGGAACCCGCCCGGCGAGACGAACGACGCCTGCGTGGGCGGCAGGTCTGTGCGATTCTCCCACGTGTCGAACGTCGTGTCGATCCCGTCCGGATCGAAGCTCGGGATCGTCGGCCGCAGCTCGGGCCAGGCATCGGCGCGGCCCCACAGGAAGCCCGTGCCGCGCGGCGCGAACAGCCACTTGTGTGTGCCGCTCGCGAAGAAGTCGGCGCCGAGTCGCGCGACGTCCACATCCTGGTTCCCGAAGCCATGCACCCCGTCCACCATCAGCAGGCAGCGATCCGCGCTCGCCCGTCCGCGATTGGCGCGGGCCACGACCTCCGCGATGCGCGCGATGGGGAGCTTCACACCACTCGACGAATGCACCCAGGTCACACCCACCGCGCGGGTCTTGGCGGTGATCGCACGGCCGATGCGGTCGACAATCTGGTCCGCATTGGCAAGAGCCCCGCTGTCGTACAACGGAATGTACCGGACGCTCGCGCCTGAGCGCGCGGTCGAATAACGGATCGACTCGTGATGCGAGTAGTGGTCGTGCTCACTGGTCAGGATTTCCTGATCGGCGCGAATGCGCAGGCCGTGGTAGGCCATCGCCAGCGCACTCGTCGTGTTGGATGTGAACGCGATCTCCGTGGGACTCCCACCCGTATAGTCGGCGAGCGCACGCTTGACCGCCGCGAAGGGCCGTCCTTCCGCGTCCGTGAAAGCCGCGATCTCGATCCACATCGCGTCGGAATCGAGCTTCCTCCGGAAATGGTCGATCGCGTCGGCGACGGGTTTGGGATGAGAGACGAACAGGAAGCTCGACAGGTGCGTCCAGTCAGGGGCCAGCGGAAAGAGGTCGCGAATCGCGAGCCAATCGGGTTCTCCACTCAGGCTGCGTAGCCGCCGCCTCGGCGCCAGTGCCTCGAAGCGCTGGATACGACCCACTGAAGGGAGGAGCGAGGCAGCGACGAGCGACTTGAGGAGTTGGCGGCGTGGCAGGGTCATTTGGACTTCTCCCCGTTCTCTCCGCGGTACGTGGCCAGATAGGTGACCGTGTCCCAGGCGTTGTGAATCCCGATGAACAAGAGCAGCAAGGAAACCGCGGCGATGAGGAACAGCGCCCATATCTGCTCGTGCGACAGCCCGGCCGCGCCAACGAACAACGCCGCGTACCCGAGCATCGGCAGGACCAAATGCCACACCCAATCCTCGAGCACGGGCTTGTATCCGGTTTGACGGAGCATGCGCCGTAGGACGACGAGTACGTAGACGACCCCGGCAATGGCAGTCGCGCCGAGGACATGGGCCGGATCGCGGAAGCGCTGCCATGGCGCGGTGAGGATGGCGGAAAGGAGCAGCACCGCGACAAAGTGGATCACGTTCGGCGTGCCGAACGCATTGAGTGTCTCCGGCGTGCGTGGCACGCTCGAGTCGGCAGCCAGGGTGATCACCACGAACATGAGACCCGTGAGGGCCGCCCCGGAGGAGCCAACGATGACGTAGAAGGTCTCCCACTGCGACAGCACGGCGTGAGCGGATGTCTCCATCGTCACCGCACCTGAAAGGTGAGAGTCGCCCACTTCGATTCGTAGTTCACGCTATCTCCACTGACCGGGATCATGTGAATGAACTTGATGTACCACTTTCCGGGCGCGCGCAACGCGAACCGCGCGACGCCGTCCGGATCGCTTCGCGCCCGCACGTCGGCAATCGCCTGCCCGTCCCGTTCGCCGCCCGCGATGACGAGCTGCCGTGCCACCGCCTTTCCGTCGACGAGGCAGCGCACGGCGATGGTGTCCCCCACGACGAGTCGATATGGATTGGCGAGCGGCACGATCTCGGCGGGATAGCTGAGCACCGTTCCAAAGGCGTCGGTTCGCGTATCGCCGACCTGCAGGATCGCCTTGACATGTTTTTGGTAACGCTCGCGGGCGTGCTTCGCGAGCTCACCACCTCGCGTGCGCGCGGCCAGAACGTCCGGAATACCGTCTTCTTCCAGGTAGGCGTTGAACTGCTCGGCGGTCAGCGCGATTTCGCGGGGGAGAAGCGAGGCGCCGAGGACGTAGGTGCCGGTCGAGCCGGTCGTCAGGGTGAGCCACGTCGTATCGCCTTGCGGTCGCCAGGCGTCGCGCGCCAGTACGACGCGACCGTTGGGGCCTGCGATGCTCAAGTCGCGCAGCCGATCTGGCGCCACGGCCGCTTCACTCGTCGAGAATGTTCCGTTCAAAACCGCGACGCGCACCGCAGTACGCGGAGGCACGAAGAACGAGTCGAGCTTTAGAAAAAGGTCGTGCGCCAGCAAGACGGACGTACTGATCAGCAGGAGGATCGCGGCCACTACGATTTGCTTCCGCATCAAGCTCCTCAGGTTTAGACTTCGGTCGTGACGCTTCGGCAGATGCTCGCCAGCGGTGCAGTGGCGCTCATTCTACACCTCGGGTTCGTGGCCCGGGAATCCCGCTGCGTGCCTGGTCATGAGCCCAGCCAAAACTTTCCTGCTCCGGCCCACCATCACCAGCAGCAGGAGCATTCAGACAAGGCGTCGACACCGCCGGTGCCGATCTGCTGCCAGGCACTCACATCTTGCTCCCTAACTGTCGACGTGGCCAGACCTGACACAGCGGCACTGTGGGGCTCGACGTTCAGCCGTTACAGCGCGATGACGGTTCGCTCCCCCGAATCCCGCACCGCGGCCCCAGAAGCACCCCCTCCCAGAGCCTAGCTCGAGACGATAGACGTGTCCCGTGCGCGGCGAGGTCTCCCTCGCTGCGGACTTCGACTTTGGGCTTCTGGATAAGAGGCTGATCATGCTCGCGGTTCTTGCTTTGCTTGCAGCGCTTCAGCATCGCATGACACAGCAGCAACCTGGGATGGCGATGAACATGAACGACCCGCTCGGCATTTCGATGGAGCGGATGGGCTCGGGGACCACATGGATTCCCGACGCGGTTCCCCTTCCGGCGCGTCACTTCATGACCGGCTCGTGGCTCATCATGCTGCATGGGTTCGGCTTCGTGCAGTACGACAAACAAGGTGGACCCCGCGGCGACGACCAGTTCGGCTCACTCAACTGGGCGATGCTGATGGCGAGCCGCGATCTCTTCGGCGGCCGCTTTCAGGCGAGAACGATGCTCAGTCTCGACCCGGCGACCGTCACCAATCGAGGTTACCCGCTGCTTCTCCAAAGCGGTGAGAGCTACCGGGGCCAGCCCCTGCATGACCGGCAGCACCCCCATGATGTCTGGATGGAGCTGGCGGCGATGTATGAGCGCGCGCTCTCGCCCAGCATCGGCATCACGGCGTACGTCGCTCCATCCGGCGAGCCGGCACTCGGCCCGGTGGCGTTCATGCACCGCCCGTCTGCAATGGACAATCCGGTCGCGCCGCTCGGCCATCACTGGCAGGATGCCACGCACATCAGCTTCGGCGTGCTCACCGCCGGCATCTTCGGGCACCACTGGAAGCTCGAAGGCTCGGTTTTCAACGGTCGCGAGCCGAATGAGGAGCGGTGGGGGGTCGATCCCATCCGGCTCGACTCGTACTCCGGCCGATTCAGCGCGCACCTCGATTCGAATTGGACGGTGTCGGCGGGATACGGATACCTGAAGAGTCCAGAGGCGCTGCATCCGGGCGAGCCGGTGCATCGCATCACCGCGTCGGTGCTGCATGGCCGCAGGATCGGGCGCGTCGGTCAGCTCGCGACGGCGATCGTCTGGGGAGCGAATCGCAAGGCGGGAGCGACCGCGCAGGCGGCGCTCGTCGAGGCGGAAGCGATCGTGGATCGACGCAACACGATCTACGGGCGGATCGAGCTAACGCAGAAAACCGCCGAAGACCTGGTGATCGGCAGCTTCGCGCCCCAGACAAAATTCAACGTCGCCGCCGTCTCGGCAGGATACATCTGCGACCTTGTGCGCCGCTCGGCGACGACCTTTGGTGTCGGACTGCAGGCAACCGTGAACGCCGTCCCATCAGCGCTCGAATCGATTTACGGATCGCGGACACCGTTCGGAGCCACGGTGTTCGTGCGGCTCCGCCCGATCCATGCGCCGCATCCCGGCGCTAGTATGACCATGCCGAATCAACACTGAAAGGAAGACCCATGCTCGCATTCATACTGGTCTATCAGCTCCAACGCACATGAGCCATCCCGGGCATCAACACGCCGTCCATCACGACGGTCCACACGGCCAGCAGGCGGCCCCCGCTCGCGCGCCAATACCGCACGCGCATGACGCTCATGCGGGACACTCGCCTCGCATGTTCCGCGACCGCTTCTGGATCTCGGCCATACTCACCGTTCCGGCGGTGATCTGGTCCGGCCATATCGAAATGCTCCTGCACTACCGGGCGCCGGCGGTGCCGGGAGCCGACTGGATCCCGGCCGTGTTCGGTACGCTCGTCTTCCTGTACGGCGGTCGCGCGTTTCTCCAGGGCGCCTGGCGCGAGCTGCGGGCGCGTCTGCCTGGAATGATGACGCTCATCTCGCTGGCTATTACGGTCGCATTTGTCTTCTCCTGGATCGTGGAACTGAAGCTGATCCGCGCCGACGCGCTGTGGTGGGAGCTCGCGACGCTCGTGACGATCATGCTGCTCGGTCACTGGATCGAGATGCGGTCCATTCAGCGCGCGGAAGGCGCGCTCCAGGAGCTGGCGCAGCTGCTTCCAGCGACGGCGACGCGGATCACCGCAGGGCACGAGGAAGTGGTCGCGATCGGCGAGCTGCGGACCGGCGAAATCGTCCTCGTGCGGCCCGGAGAAAGCGTGCCCGTGGACGGTGTCGTGAGCAAGGGCGAGAGTGCGGTCAACGAGTCCCTGATCACGGGCGAGTCCCGACCGGTGCGGAAGCGCAAGGGCGATCAGGTGATCGCCGGGACGATCAATGGAGAAGGCTCGCTCCGGGTCGACGTGGCGGGCACCGGCGAGGACACGAAGCTGTCGAAGATCATGCGCCTCGTGGCCAAGGCACAGCAATCGAAGTCCCGGGCCCAGCATCTGGCCGATCGTGCGGCCCAGATGCTGACGGGCGTCGCGATCGCGGCCGCCCTCGTCACGATGGTGGTGTGGCAGCTGCTCGGAGCGCCCGTCGATTTCTCGATTGTTCGGGTCGTAACCGTCCTCGTAATCGCATGCCCCCATGCGTTGGGGCTCGCCGTTCCCCTGGTAGTCGCGATTTCCACAACGCTCGGCGCCCGCGCCGGACTGCTCGTCCGCGATCGACGCGGCCTCGAGGAAGCGCGCCTGCTCGATACGGTGATCTTCGATAAGACCGGAACGCTGACGTTGGGGGAATTTCGCGTCGTCGCTGTCGCGGTGGTGGACGGCACCAGCGCGGAGGATGCGTTGCGCGTGGCCGCAGCGATCGAGAGTGAATCGGAGCATCCAATCGCGCGCGGCATCGTGAAGACCGCCGCGGAGCGGCGCCTCCAGGTCCCCGCAGCGCATGGTTTCCGCGCGCTGCCAGGAAAGGGCGTGGCCGCCACCGTCGAAGGCGTCGAGTATCGGCTGGGGGGACCGGCGTTGCTGAAGGCCGAGGACGGGCGGGTGCCACCCGCACTCGCGGAGCAGGCGGACGCCGCGGCGCGCCGCGCCCAGTCGGCCATTTACTTGCTCCGCGACGGCGCGGCACTCGCCGTGTTTGCGGTGGCGGACGCAATTCGCCCGGAGAGCCGCGAAGCGATCGACGCGCTGCATCGCCGCGGCGTCGAAGTCGCGATGCTCACCGGCGACGCGCGTGCGGTCGCCGAGGCCGTCGCAACAGACCTCGGCATCGACACCGTGTTCGCGGAGGTTCTGCCCGAGGACAAACAATCGAAAGTGGCGGAGTTGCAGAAACGCGGGCGGAAGGTCGCCATGGTGGGCGATGGCGTGAACGACGCACCGGCGCTGGCGACGGCCGACATCGGCATCGCCATCGGCGCCGGCACTGATGTGGCCGTGGAGGCGGGGCACATCGTCCTGGTGCGCTCCGATCCGCGGGACGTTCCGAGAATCATGACGCTGTCGCGCGCGACCTACCGCAAGATGGTGCAGAATCTGTGGTGGGCGGCGGGCTATAACGTAATCGCGATTCCCCTGGCGGCAGGCGTGCTGGCCGGCCGCGGTATCCTGCTGAGTCCGGCAGTCGGCGCGGTGTTGATGTCGGCCAGCACCGTGATCGTCGCCGTGAACGCGCAGCTCCTCAAGCGCGTGCGGCTCTGATGCCAGCAGTTACATCGCGTGCTCGCGCTGCATCATCGCCTTCACGGTCGCATCGACTTTCTGACGCTGTGCATCAGTCAGAACGGCCTTCGACTGGGCGGCCGCAGCCAGCATCGCCCAGTGCGCCTTCCCCATCGCGGCATGGGCGGCTTGGAAATGCGGCTGCAGCGCGCCGGTGTCGGGCGCGGCCGCCTGGAACGCGTTCGACAGCTCGCCCATGTGGGTCGTGAAATCGGCGGCCGCGGCATCGTGGGTGCCCTTCGCGGCGTCGCGAATGGCGGTGAGCCGGGTGACTTGATCGCTGGTGAGCTTCAGGGAGTCGCGGTGACCGAGCAGATGATCGGGCGTGTAGGCCATGATCGGCATCAGCGGCGCCATCATTTCCCGCATCATCGCCATCATGTCGTCGCCCTGCTGCATCATCCCATGGGGCGCCGTTCCGGCGCGCGGCCGTGGATGTCGGGCGTGGCTCGTGTCCTGCGCCGCGAGCGGGGCGGCGATGAGACACAGGGCCGCCGTCATCAGGGGAAGCGATTTCATGGTGTCCTCCAGTGAGAAGTGTGTCGTGTTTCGCTCTCTGATACCCCTCTGTGAAGACCCAGGGATGCCGGGAAAGGAAACCACGATCCCGAGGATGCCTTGCGCGACGCGATTACGATGGGAACCTTCCGAGGACTTGACTCGACTCGAGCAATGGATTGCCCCGCGCGTCGCGGCGAACGGTGGCGGTGACCCCGCCCGGTCCGCGTTCCGTCTGCTGGCGACGGGCCTCGAGGCGTTCGTCGCTCGCGCCGTCCTGATCGAGCTCGCCGAACGCACGCTGGACCTGCAGTACTACATCTTCCATCTCGACAAGACCGGCTCGCTCATCGTCGATCGCCTCATCGCCGCGGCCGACCGCGGCGTGCGCGTCCGCGTGCTGCTGGACGACTGGGGCACACTCGAAAAGAAAGACGAATCGGTCGCCGGACTCGATGCGCATCCGAACATCGAGGTGCGCCTCTTCAACCCCTACACGCACCGCTCCGGCCTGCACCGCTTGGCCGAGCTGCTGACGAGCTTCGCGCGCGTCAATCGCCGCATGCACAACAAACAGTTCATCGCCGACGGGATCGCCACGATTCTGGGCGGCCGCAACATCGGCGACGAATATTTCGGCGTCGGCGAGCTCGATTTCCAGGACGTCGACGTCCTGGGCGCCGGGCCCATCGCGCGGCAGTCGACCACGAGCTTCGAGACGTACTGGAACAGCCAGTTTGCCGTCCCCATCACACAGCTCGGCAAGTTTGCTCCGGATCCCAGCTTCTTCCCCGCGGCCCGCACACAGCTGCGAGATCGCTGTGAGTCCTTGAGCGACTCAGTCTACGGACGCGCGCTCGTCGAGTCACACCTCGCCCGCGACCTGCGCGCCGACGATCTGCACGTGCATTGGGCTGCCGCCCGCGTGATCGCCGACCCTCCCGAGAAGCTGACGCAACCGGTGGGTACGCGCAGCGAGACCTACCTCGGCGGCCAGCTGTCCCCCTACGCGCGCGCGGCGCGGGCCGATCTGCTGGTCGTCTCGCCGTACTTCGTGCCGGGAAAGGCCGGTGTCGAATTCTTCGGCAGCCGGCGCCAGGACGGTGTGAGCGTGAGCGTCTTGACCAATTCCCTGGCCGCCACCGACGTTTGGCTGGTGCATGCTGGCTACATGAAATACCGCCGGCCCCTGCTCGAGCAGGGTGTGCGACTCTACGAGCTCCGCCCCGAAGCGGCGGGTGCCACGCGCCCCCGTGCTTCCAAGGCAGTCATCGGTTCTTCACGGGCGAGCCTGCACGGCAAGACGTTCGTCTTCGATCGCACGTCGGTGTTCATCGGCTCGGTCAACCTCGATCCCCGCTCGCTCGATCAGAACACCGAAGTGGGCGTGCTCGTCACGAGTGCCGAGCTGGCCGGCGAAGTGGCGGCGCTGTTCGAGCGCTGGTCGAGCCCGGAGCTGGCGTACGAAGTCAAACGTGGTGCCAACGGCGGCCTGCAATGGACCGGCGGCTACACCGATGAGCCCGAGGCGGGATTCTGGCGCCCCCTCGGCGCGAAATTATTCTCTCACCTGCCGATCGAACCACTGATCTAACCGGAGACGTATGCTGACCTTGCTGCTTTTCCTGCAAGCCGCAGCGCAGCGACCCGCGCAGCTGACTCAATTCCTGGAGCAGAGCATCCGGCTCGACGCCACGCAGCTCGAGGCGATCGAGCGCGGTGAGCCGGTCGTGAAGGTGCTCGACACGCGCGACCGCCGGGATGTGGCGCTGTTCGGCATCATCACCGCCCCGCGCACGCGCGAAGGCTACTTCCGCGCGCTGCGCGATTTCCCGGCCTCACTGCGTAGCTCCACCCGTCCGCACTTCGGCATCTTCAGCACACCCGCGGGCGAAGCGGATGTCGCCGAGCTCACGGTCACCGCCCGCGACGTCGCGGAAATGAAGGATTGCAAGCCCGGCGATTGCGTCGCGAAACTGCCCGCGACCGACATGCGCCGCATTCATGACGAAACGAACTGGTCGGCGCCTGCCGCCGACGTGCAGGCACAGCTCAGCTCCTACGCGCGGCGCCGTCTCGTCGAGTACGTCACGGACTATCGCCGGCGCGGCGATTCGGCGATGGCGCTGTACGATGATCGCGGCAATGTCACGGTCCGTTCGAGCGAGGCATTCGCGGCACAGTTCGCGGAGTCGCCGTACGTCTATCAGACCGTGCCGTCGCTCCAGAAGTATTTCGCCGACTATCCCCGTGGGGCCCTGCCGCCCGGCGCGAGCGAGATCATCTTCTGGTCCGAGGATGTGCTGCCGCATCTCCGACCGATCCTGAGCGTCACGCACCTGCTGGTGTACACACCGCCAGAGTTGCCCGGGATGACGCTCGCGGCCGCGAAACAACTCTACGCGAACCATTACTTCGAGACGGCGATCGATCTGACGAGCGCGGTCGATCGCGGCCAGGGCGAGAGCATTTACGTCGTCGTGCTCCGGCGCTACCGCTTCGACAACCTGCCCGGGGGCATCCTGAACATTCGCGGCCGTGCGATCGGCGCGCTGCGCGATCAGCTGGCGGCCGATCTGCGCCGGCAGCAAGGACAGCATTGAAAGTCCACCTCCTCGACGGCACCTACGAGCTGTTCCGGCATTTCTACGCGATGCCGAAGCAGAGCGATCGCGACGGGCACGAAGTAGCGGCGATCATCGGCGTGCTGGGTTCGGTGCTCGGGATGTTCGAGGGCGGCGCGACGCACCTGGGCGTGGCAACCGACCACGTCATCGAATCGTTTCGCAACGACCTCTGGGCGGGCTACAAGACCAGCGAGGGGATCGAGCCGGCACTCCTCGCCCAGTTTCATCCGCTGGAAGACGCCCTCCGGGCGATGGGCGTCGTGGTCTGGGCGATGGAGGAGTTCGAGGCGGATGACGCGCTCGCCGCGGCCGCTCACCGCGCCGCGGCGTCGCCTGGTGTCGAGCAGGTGATCATCTGTACTCCCGACAAGGATCTCAGCCAGTGCGTGCGCGGCGACCGCGTGGTGCAATTCGACCGGCGCAAGCGCGAGCAGCGCGATGAGCGCGGCGTCGTGGCACGCTTCGGTGTCGGTCCCGCGTCGATCCCTGACTACCTCGCGCTGGTCGGCGATTCCGCCGACGGCTTTCCCGGCATTCCGGGTTGGGGCGAGAAGGCGTCCGGCGCTGTCCTCGGTCGCTACACGCACCTCGAACGAATTCCGGTGAAGTCGACGGAATGGTCAGTGCCGGTGCGTGGCGCCGTGCGACTCGCGGCTACGCTAGAGGAGAACCGCACGCTCGCGCTGCTGTTTCGCAAGCTCGCAACGCTGCGAACGGACGTGCCGGTGTTCGACGACGTCGAGGAACTGCACTGGCGTGGACCTTTGCCGGACTTTCAGGGCGTGGCGCAACGGTTGGGAATGCAGGGTCTCTGGGATCGCGCGCGGCGTATCCCTCTCACGGATTAGGCGTCACTCCTCAAGGCCGGCGGCCCAACTGACCGCTCGCCCACAGTCCCGCCTGCACGGAGGTTTCGGCAGTGGGGCCCTCGAACGCCTGCACTCGGATGCCGGCGCGTCCGCCTTCGTTCACGGCAACGAAGTGCAGGATTGCGATAGTCCCGTCGGCGGGAGTGTACTTGAGCCGGAGCTGAGCGCCTCCTGCTTCGCCACCCGAACTCAACGCGATCGCGCCGCCCGCGCGGGCGTTGAACTGGTCCACCCATCGCTGCAACACGTCCATCGCGTCCTTTTGCAGACTCGTCTCAGCCATATGCTTTCCTTTATGAGCCTTATTAGCGGGGCGCCAGACAGTCGAGGATCATGTCCACGCGACCCGCTTCGAGCAACCGCGCGCGCGGCTGTCCCGCGATATCCCGATCGATCAGCTGCGGAAGATACGCCGGAAGCCAGGCGGGATAATGGCCGGGCGTGCTCCAGCCGCTCATGTCGAACGCGCTGCGGCCGTCGACGAGGCGCAACAGAGCTACACCGGCCTCCTGCGCCGCTGTCACAGCCTCCGCGGTAAAATCGGGAGTCGCGAAGACGAGGGCCACGTCGGCCGGGACTTCCGGCAGCCGGGTCTTTACCGATTCGATAACCTCGCGCCCGACGCTGCCGGACTGGTGCCGGCAGGCGGCGAGTACCCGCCAGGTGGAGCCCGGCCGGCGGAGCGGAATTTGGAGCTCCAGGACGAAGCCGCGCTCCGGTTCCGGCAGCTCGGAACGGCGATGAACTAGGGGCTGGCCAACGTCGAATCCAACTTTGCGAAGTTCTCGGACGACGAGGATCTGGAAATAATCGGGCGTCACCGCGGGCAAGTCGCTCACGACGGAATCCTACCATTGCGCAGTCCAATCAGCGACCCTTGACGCATTGTGCTTCCCTGGTCATCCTGCGTGCGCTCCGAGGGAGCCGGGGGGCATGAGCGAAACGTCGGCAGGCGTCGAAATCAGGCAACTGCACAAGCGTTTCAAGGGCGGTGACCACGACGCGGTGGACGGCGTAGATCTGTCCATTCGCGAGGGGGAGCTGCTCGTGCTGCTCGGCCCCTCGGGCTGCGGCAAGACGACACTACTCCGGATGATCGCCGGCCTCGAGCATCCGAACGCGGGCGAGATCTACATCGGCGGCCGGCGCGTGGATCAGAGCGTGCCGCCGCGCGCGCGCGGCATCGCGATGGTCTTCCAGAGCTACGCCCTCTACCCGCACCGCACCGTGTTCGGCAACATCGCGTTCCCGCTCGAAGCGGCACGCCTTCCCCGCGCGGCCATCACCGAAAAAGTCCGTTGGGCGGCAGACCTGTTCGGGATCGCCGGCTACCTGGAGCGCTACCCGCGGCAGCTCTCGGGTGGCGAACGCCAGCGCGTGGCGCTGTGCCGCGCGCTGGTGCGCGATCCGCAGGTCTTCCTGCTCGACGAGCCGCTCGCGAACCTTGACGCCAAGCTTCGGAACACCGCGCGCGACGAGCTGAAACGGTTCCAGCGCCAGATCAAGCGTACCACCGTGTCCGTGACGCACGATCAGGTCGAAGCGATGGGCTTGGGTGACCGCATCGCGGTCATGGACCGTGGCAAGGTGCGGCAGGTGGGGACACCGCACCAGGTCTACGAGGACCCGGTCGACACGTTCGTGGCGACGTTTCTGGGCCAGCCGCCCATGAATCTGGTCGAGCAACCCGGCGGCGGCGGCAGGACGCTCCTGGGGTTCCGGCCCGAGCACCTGCTGCCGAGCGACCACTTTGGCGACCGGGAGCCACTTCACCCGATTCCGCTCATCGTGCGGCGGGTGGAGTACCTGGGCTCGGATCGGTATGTCTACGCGACCGTGGAGTTTGCCCCCGCGGCAATCGTGATCGCCAAGCTGCCCGCGAACATCGGACGGGCCATTCCGGAAGAAGAAGGAGGGCGGCTCGATTTCGCGGTGCCCGCGCGGGCCCTCTGCTATTTCGATGCCGAGACGGGGGCGCGAGTGCGCCGGTGAAGCTCGCCGATCGCGAAGATCTGCTCGGCGCGGCGATGCTCAGCCCTGCCCTCGCGTACGTGATCCTCCTCGTGGGCGTCCCGTTCGTGCTCGCCATTCTGCTCAGCTTCTCGAGCGCAACCGCGGGAAGCCTGACGTTCAATTGGGTCGGGTTTCGCAACTACGCCACCATTCTCGCGGACCCGATCTTTCTCCGCTCGCTTCGCAATACGGCAATCGTGACGATCGGATCGCAGGTGCTCGTCATCGTGCTCGCGACGGCCGCCGCGCAGGTATTCCGGGTCGCCTTCCGCGGCAAACGCCTCGCCCGGCTCGTGCTGCTGTTGCCATGGGCCGTGCCCGTCTCGCTCGCCGCGATCGCGTGGACCTGGATCTTTGACTCGACGTTCAGCGTGATCAACTGGACGCTCAGGGTGACCGGGTTGCTCCACGGCTGGCTGTACTGGCTCGGAGAGCCTGGTCTCGCGCTCTGCGCGATCATCATCGTGCAGGCGTGGCGTATTTTCCCGTTCGCCACGGTGATCGTGCTCGCGGGACTCTCGTCGATTCCGCAGGACGTCGTCGAGGCATCCATCGTGGACGGCGCGGGCTTCTGGCGACGGCTCTTCCGGGTCGAGCTCCCGCTCCTGCTTCCGGTCATCGCCGTCGCTGTGTTGTTCGGGGTCGTCTACACCGCCACCGATCTCGGCGTCGTCTACATCCTGACGGGCGGGGGCCCGGCGAATACCACACAGGTCCTGCCCACGCTCGCCTTCCAGCGCGGCGTGCTGGGTGCCGACCTCGGCCAGGGTGCCGCCATCGCTGTATTCCTCGTGCCGTTTCTGATCGTGGTCGCCGTCCTCATGCTGCGGGTCGCCCGCCGGACCGAAGTCGGCGCGGGCGGGGTAGGCGCACGATGAAGCGCGTAGCGCTGTACGCGGCGACCTTGGGCTTCATTGCGTTCGCCGGTTTTCCGTTCTACTGGATGTTCATCACGGCCTTCAAGCAGAACCGCGACCTCTACGTCGGGGCGTTCGACACGCATCACGTGCCCTGGATCTTCAACGATCCCCCCACGCTCGAGCACGTGCGCTTCCTGTTCGGCCAAACAGATTTCCTGCGCTGGGTCGCAAATACGCTGCTCGTCACCGTGGCCGTGGTGATCATCACCGTGCTGGTGGCGGTGCCGGCGGGTTACAGCCTGGCCCGGCTCGTCGGGCGCTGGGGCGAGCGGCTGGGCATGGGCATCTTCTTCACCTACCTGATCCCCCCCACCCTGCTTTTCATCCCGTTCTCCCGCGTGATCTCGGCTCTGGGCTTGCAGAACTCGCTCGGAGCGTTGATCCTCATCTATCCGACCATGACGATTCCATTCTGCACCTGGCTCGTGATGGGGTTCATGCGGTCGGTGCCGTGGGACATCGAAGAACAGGCGATGATCGACGGCTACAGCCGGCTGGCCGTAATCTTGCGGGTAGCGCCGCGTCTCATCCTGCCGGGCATCTTGACCGTAGTCGTCTTCACGTTCACGTTGGTAATGCAAGAATTCGTGTACGCGCTGACGTTTATCAGCTCGGTCGACCGCATGACCGTCAGCTTGGGCGTCCCCATCGCGCTGGTACGCGGCGATGTATACCACTGGGGCTCCCTCATGGCCGCCGCATTGTTCACGAGCATTCCGCTCGCAGTCATCTACAACCTCTTCATTGATCGATTCATTCAGGGCTTCACCATGGGTGCCGTGAAGGGCTGACGTGTCGTGCACGCAAGTTCACCCGAGGAGGAAATCATGAGGATGCGACTGGCGTGGGTCTCGGTGCTCGTAGTGGTCGGACTGGTGGCACTTGGGGGTGCGCAATCCGCGGCAGCCCAAGGGGCCGGTGGACAGGTCGTGAAGCTCGGCGAAGGCGAAACGTTGACGATCAGCGGATTCATCAACGCGACGTGGTTCATGAACAACGGGTTCTTCACCGGAGGGTTTGGGAACGGTCAGAATGCCGAGTGGGCCGCTGCCGTGCAGCCGGCAACCGACAAGACGTACTTGGATGGCGACGTGCGCAATACGCGCATCAACTTCACCTTCAGCGGGTCCCCGGTGATGGGGAAGTGGTCGCCGCGCGCGACGCTGGAGGCCGACTTCTTCGGGTTCAATGGCGCCGCCCTGCCGTTTGGCGATGAGCAACCCGTCCTGCGCATTCGTTTCGCATACGCCGACCTCACGAACGGCCCGACGACGATCCGGATCGGCCAATTCTGGTCACCGCTGTTCGGTGAAGTCCCGGTCTCGGTCACACACCTCGCCTTCCCGCTCGGGTATGGGGCAACGGGGATGATTGGCTGGCGTTATCCGGGGATCTTTCTGTATCACGACCTGAACCCTGGCAAACCGACGACCGTCCAGTTGGTTCTCGCAGCCATGGAGGGCAACGGCCCCGACGTCGGCGGCGGCATCGGCAGCGGCGAAGCGTCGGCGACACCGCAATTCGAGGCGCGGCTGAATTTCGCTCATCGCAAGCCCAACCTCAGTTGGAGCGCCTACGTCGTCGGCCACGTGGATTCGAAGGACACGACGGCCGTGGGTGTCGCCACCGGCAACAACCTCACGGGTACAGGCTTCGAGGCCGGCGGCAACGTCACATCCGGCAAGGCTACGATCCACGGGAACGTCTATACGGGCAAGGCATTGGGTCAACAGTTCGCGCACATCACCCAGCAGGGCAACGTGAAGGGCTGGGGCATGTGGGTACAGGGGGGATACGAGCTCACGCCGCACTGGGGCGCTTGGCTCTACTACGGCATGGATGATCCCGATGAAGCGAACTCGCCCAGTCTACCGGCGGCGAACCCGCGCATCAAGAACGTGGATATCTCCGGCATGCTGCGGTTCCGGGCGGGTCGCTATCAACTCGGCGTCGAGTACTTCCGCGCTAACACGACGTATGGCGGGGCAACCGGGAAGCAGAAAGCCTCCCAGGTCTCCCTGAGCGTGCTGTATTCGATCTAAAAGGATTCAGGAGTTGGGAGTCAGGAGTCAGGCCCTGACTCCCGACTCCTGACTCCTCTTCTCCGCATTCCATAACATGGAGGGTAAATCCATGACCAGGCGGAAAGGGATGGATCGGCGGCAATTCGTCACCACGGCCGGCGCCGCCGCAGCGGCGGTCGCGCTCGGTCCGACCATCCTGATCAAGCGCCCGCAGAAGTCGCTCAAGATCATGCAGTGGAGCCACTTCGTCCCCACGTACGACACCTGGTTCGACAAGTACGCGAAGGACTGGGGCACGCAGAAGGGTGTCGAGGTTACGGTGGACCACATCTCCCTGGCGGACCTGACGACACGCGCCAACGCCGAGGTCGCGGCTCAACAGGGTCACGACCTCTTTCAGTTTTTGTCGCCGCCGGGCGCGTTCGAGCCGCAGGTGCTCGACATGGCCGACGTGGTACGCGACGCCGAGCGGGCGCACGGGCCGATCATCGACCTGTGCAAGCGCGCGACGTACAATCCGGTCACGCGCAAGTGGATCGGCTTCAGCGACAACTACGTGCCCGATCCAGGCGACTACCTCAAGAGCATTTGGACCGAGATCGGCATGCCCGACGGGCCGACGACGTGGGAAGACCTGGTCACGGCGGGGCCACAGATCAAGGTCAAGCATCCCGAGATTCAGATCCCGATCGGCATCGGCATGTCTCAGGAGCTCGATACCAACATGGCGTCGCGCGCCATGCTCTGGTCGTTCGACGGGTCGATCCAGGACGCCGACGAGAATGTGGTCCTGAAGTCGGACCACGCGCTCGAGGCCCTAAACTTCGCCAAACGGCTGTACGAGGCGGGGATGACGCCCGCGGTGTTGAGCTGGAACGCCGCGTCCAACAATCAAGCCCTGAACGCGCGGCAGACCTCCTACATCCTGAACTCGATCTCCGCGTATCGCACGGCGCAGGACAACAAGCTCCCGGTCGCGGACGACATCTTTTTCGTGCCGGCGCTGAAAGGGCCGCGCGGCACGGGATGGGCGTGCGAGCACGTGATGGGGATCTACGCGATCTGGAAATTCGCGCAGAGTCCCGACGTGGCGAAGCAGTTCCTGCTCGAGTTGGTGGCGCACAATCGCGAAGCCATCTTGGCGAGCAAGCTCTACAATTTCCCGTCCTTCCCTGGTGCCGTCGCGGAGCCTCGTACACCGCTGGTCAGAAAGCCTCGGCTCGAATCCGCCGACGAAGCTCCAACCCGTCGGCACAGCCCTCCGGTGGGCCACGAATATCGGCCATCCGGGCCCGGCGAATCCGGCCGAGAGCGAGGTGTTCGACACATTCGTGCTGCCCACCATGTTCGCCAACGCGGCGACCGGCCGGATGACTCCCGAGCAGGCGCTCGACGACGCGCACAAACAGGTGAAAACGATTTTCGAGAAGTGGCGGGCGAAGGGGCTGGTTGCGGGCGGGGCCGGCGACAAGGCGTAAGCATCCGGGTTGCAGCTCGACTTGAACCTCCACCTTCCGAGGGCGTCTATGACCGCTCCTCAGCTTTCGTTCAAAGAACTTCGCCGGGTCGTCATCGCCGCAGCAGTCGGGAACGTCATCGAATGGTACGACTTCTACATCTTCGGCAGTCTGGCGGCGCTTCTCGCCCCGAAATTCTTCGCACAGAGCGCCTCGGGCTCGGATCTCATCAAGTACGTTGGAACGTTCACGGCCGGGTTCCTCATTCGCCCGGTCGGGGCATTCCTCTTCGGACGCATCGGAGACTTGATCGGCCGGAAGTACACCTTCTTGATCACACTGAGCGGCATGGGCCTCGCCACGGCACTCATCGGTCTGGTGCCGACTTATGCGCAGATCGGCGCGACGGCCGGCGTCCTCCTCCTCGGCCTGCGTCTGATTCAAGGTCTGTGTCTCGGGGGTGAGTACGGCGGCGCCATCACGTATGTCGCCGAGTACGCGCCCGATGAAAAGCGCGGGTACTACACCGGTTGGCTCCAGACCTCGCCCACACTGGGCATCGTGGTGTCTCTTGTCGTCATCATCGCGACGCGCGAGATCGTCGGGCCCACGGCGTGGCCTGCATGGGGGTGGCGGATCCCGTTCCTCCTCTCTCTGCTCATGATCGCGATCGCGATCTATATCCGGTTGCAGCTGCAGGAGACGCCGATCTTCCAGGCGATCAAGGCGAAGGGGCAGACGGCCAAGAATCCCTGGAAAGAGGCGTTCCTCAGCCAGAACATCAAATACGTCCTCATTGCGAGCGTGGTCGTAATCGGCGAGGGGGTCGTGTGGTACAGCGGCCAGTTCTGGGCGCTGTATTTCCTGCAGCAGGTCCGCAAACCCGATACCCTGTCACCGGCGATCATAGCCGGCGTGGCGCTCCTCATCGCCACTCCGTCGCTGATCTTCTTCGGGTGGTTGTCTGACCGGATCGGGCGAAAGCCGATCATCCTCGCCGGATTCGCGCTCGCCGCGCTGACCTACTACCCGCTCTACATCGCGCTCGGGCACACCGCCAACCCGGCGAACACGAACTGGGTGCTGTCCATCCTGATCGTGGCCGTCATGGTGTCCTACGTCGGGATGGTGTACGGGCCGATCGGCGCGTTCCTCGCCGAGTATTTCCCGGCACGCATCCGGTATACGTCGGTCTCGGTGCCCTATCACATCGGTAACGGGTGGGGCGGCGGCCTGGTCCCAGTCATCACGACCGCAGCGTACCTGAAGGCGGGGATCGGCGCGGCGTTGATCTATCCGATCGCCGTGCCCTCGATCGCGTTCATTCTCAGTCTGTTCCTCATGCCCGAGACGCGGAAGATCAAAATCTGGGAGCCGGCGGAGGTGCGGGCGGGCGCGAGGGGCTGAGGCGGAGTCTCGCAAAGCGAAGCGCCCCGACCCAGTCGGTCGGGGCGCTTCTTTCCATGCGCGCATCACTTCACGATCGTCAGCCCGTGCGGCACCCCGCTCGGGAACACGTAGGCGTACAGCAGCACGATCACACCGACGACCGCACCCAGCGCGAGCGAATGCCAGAACACCCACCGGAAGATCGTTCCCTCGCTGCCCACCTGATTCGTGGCCGACGTCGCCACGGTGATGGACTGCGCGTCCACCATCTTGCCCATCACGCCGCCTGCCGAGTTGGCCGCGCACATCAGGATCGGATCGAGGCCGAGCTGCTGAGACGTAATCCGCTGCAGGCTGCCGAACAGCGCGTTGGACGAGGTATCACTGCCCGTCAGGGCGACCCCGAGCCAGCCGAGGAACGTCCCGAAGAAGGGGTAGAACCAGCCGCTGCGCGTGAACGCCAGCCCCAGCACCGCGTCGAGCCCGGAATAGCGCGTAGTGAACCCCAGGCCCAGCATGAACGAGATCGCGATGACTGCGAGCTTCATGCGCTTGAGCGTGTACCAGAAGATCTTCGCCAGCCGCCCCGGTCCCAGGCCGAGCACCAGACCGGCCAGGATGGCCGCAACGAAGCACCCCGTCCCCGTCGCCGAGAGCCAGTTGAAGTCGAACCGCGCCGCCTCCGGTGTCAGCTTCGACACGACCGGCGCCGCGCGCGTCACCGCGTTGTGCAGCAGCGGCACGTCCCACAGGGGCGTGGTCGCGCGGTTGATGGCGCCCTTGACCGCCGGCAGGCCCCACACGAGCACCGTCAGCGACAGGATGGCGAACGGCATCCACGCCTTGACCACCTGACGGGGGGAATGCTTGTGCGCGGCCGCGGTACCTGCCGGCGCTTGCTCGTCCGCGAACCGCCACGCGCGTTTCGGGCGCCAGAACCGGAGGAAGATCACCGTCGCAACGAGCGACACGACGCCGCCGGCGATGTCGACCAGGTTCGAGTCTACGTGGTTGGACCAGAAGTACTGCGTCAGGCTGAACGAACCTCCCACCACGAGAATGGCGGGCAGCACCTCGAGGGTCTCGGCCCATCCCACCATGGCGCGCACCAGCCAGAAGGGCACGATGATCCCCGTGATGGGCAGGATGCGACCGATCATGGCGCTCAGGTCCGACTCCGGCAGACCCGAGACCGCCGCCAAGGTGTGCACCGGCGTGCCGATCGCTCCCCACGCCACGGGCGACGTGTTGGCGATCAAGTTGAGCGCGGCCGCGTGGAACGGCTTGAACCCGAGTCCGATCATGAAGGCGCCCGCGATCGCGACCGGCGCCCCGAAGCCCGCTGCACCTTCGATGAACGCTCCGAAGCAGAACGCCACGAGCAGCAACTGCAGTCGGCGGTCGGCGGTGATCCCGGCCACCGATTCCTTCATGATCTCGAACTGGCCCGTGAACACCGTGATGTCGTACAGATACACCGCCGCAAGCACGATCCACGCGATCTTCAGCACGCCGAACCCGACACCGTACAGGAAGCTCATGCCGGCGAGCGACGCCGGCATCCCGAAAACCAGCACGGCCACGAGCACTGCGGTGGCGGCGCCGGCGATGGCACACCAGTGGGGCTTCACCCGCAGCCCCGCCAGCAGGGCGAACAACACCAGAATCGGTAGTGCGGCGACGAGAGTGGAGAAGACCCAATTGTGCAGCGGATCGTAGACCTGGGTCCACGTCATGGCTCAGTCCCCGGGGTCGCTGGAGGCGGGTTAAACGATCCGCTTTGTGCCCCGCAGTCAAGCCGGGTCGAATCAGCCCAGTCTATCCGTTCATTCGACCTGTCCGAATTTCGCAATGTCGTCCGGCAGCGCTTCGCGCGTAGTCGTCGCGTCCTTGCCCTGCACCATCACGCGAATCTGCTCCACGACATCCGGGTTGGCGAGGGTCGTCACGTCGCCGACGTCTCGACGGTTCGAGATCGCCGCCAGCACTCGGCGCATGATTTTCCCGGAGCGCGTTTTGGGCATATCGGGAACGATGTAGACGCGTTTGGGCCGCGCGATCTTGCCGATCACTTCTTCGTTGGCCTTGATCACGCGATCGACGATCGCCTGGCTCGGTTGCACACCCGGCTTGACCGCGACGTAAACCTCGGGCACGCGTCCCTTCAACTCGTCCTGGACGGGCACGACAGCCGCCTCGGCGATTTCCGGGACCGTGAGACACGCCGACTCGATTTCTTTCGTGCCGAGTCGGTGACCGGCGACGTTGATCACGTCGTCGATGCGGCCGAGGATGCGGTAGTAACCATCGCCGGCCTGCAGCGCGCCGTCGCCGGCCATGAACGGCCAGTCGCGCCAGTCTTTGCTCTTCGGATTCCTGTTGTACTTGCCGAAGTATGTCTTGACGTAGCGATCGCGGTCGCCCCAGATCGTCTGCATGATCCCCGGCCAGGGATTGCGGATACAGATATTGCCTGCTTTCCCAGAGCCCTTCGGGATCTCCGCGCCGGTCTCATCGTAAATGACCGGATGAATCCCCGGCGCGGCGGGGCCGCAGCTGCCCGGTTTCATCGGATGAATCGCGGGCATGGTGGTGCCGAGGAATCCCCCCGTTTCGGTCATCCACCACGTATCGGTGATGACGGCTTCGCGCTTCCCGACCTCGTCGTAGTACCAGCGCCAGGCTTCCGGCTCGATGGGCTCGCCCACCGTGGTCATCGACTTGAAGTGGTACTTGTATTTGCGGGGCTCCTGGGGCCCTAGCTTGCGCAGCATCCGGATCGCCGTCGGCGCGGTGTGGAAGATGTTTACGCCCAGCCGTTCAGCAATGCGCCACGGCCGGCCCGCGTCGGGGAAGGTTGGCACCCCTTCGTACATGACGCTCGTCGCCGCGGTCGCCAGCGGCCCGTACACGATGTAGGAATGCCCGGTGATCCAGCCGATATCGGCCATGCACCAGTAGATGTCTTCGGGATGAATGTCGAGGACCCACTTGGAGGTGGCGGTGACGTACGCGAGGTAGCCGGCGATGCTGTGCTGCGCGCCCTTGGGCTTGCCCGTCGTGCCGCTCGAGTACATGAGGAACAGCGCCCCATCCGACGGCAGCGCCACGGCATCCACCTTCTGGCCGCGGTACTGTCGCAGCAGCTCGTTCATGAAGACGTCGCGCCCCGCCACCATCGGCGTCTTGGCGGAATACTTCCCGGGGTAGCGCTGCCACACAAGAACCTTCTCGACAGCCTGGCCCAACTCGTTCGCCGTGTGCACGGCGATGTCCGCATTCGCCTTGTGATCGACGAGGGTGCCGTTCCGCCAGTAGCTGTCCATCGTAATCAGGAATCGGCTGCCCGAATCCTGAATGCGCGACCCGCACGCCTGGCCGCTGAACCCCCCGAACACCTGGGAATGGATCACTCCCAGGCGCGCGCACGCCAGCATGGTGATCGGCAGCTCCGGGACCATCGGCATGTGCAGGGTGACGCGGTCTCCGGCCTTCAGTCCCAGACCCCGGAGCAGCGCCGCCACTTCATTCACGCGCTCGTACAGCTCCTGGTATGTGATCCGCACGTCCGATTCGGATTCCGGCTCGGCCACGAAGATGAACGCAGGCTTATCGCGGTATTGCTCGAGATGGCGGTCCACGCAGTTGTAGCAGGCGTTGATCTTTCCGCCGGCGAACCACTTCCAGAACGGGGCGTCGCTCGTGTCGAGCACCGTGCGATAGGGCTCGAACCACGTCAGCATGTCGGC
>WNGO01001445.1_pt1 | contig 29884 bp, 25 predicted proteins | sample 5400511 | NCBI WGS metagenome assembly WNGO01 (sample SAMN13153380, study PRJNA577476) | soil metagenome | isolation source: 20 cm soil or saprolite under Garry oak tree replicate 2 | place: USA:California | collected 2016-06-15 | reverse complement strand
TCCGCTCCGACGACGGCGGCACCACGTGGACGCGGACGTCGTCCGACACGGCGCTGTGGGGCCGCGGTTGGTACTTCGAAAAGCTCACTGTCGATCCGAAGAATCCCGACATCGTGTACGTGCCGAACGTCGCCGTGAACCGCACGATGGACGGTGGCAAGACGTGGGTCGTGCTGCGCGGCTCGCCGGGCGGCGACGATTACCACCAGCCCTGGGTCTCGCCCCAAGATCCCGACACGATGATCGTGGCGAGCGACCAGGGCGCGATCATCACGCGCAACGCGCGCACGCTCGACCCGCGCGAGGTCACGTGGAGCTCGTGGCTCAACCAGCCCACGGCGCAGATCTATCACGTGTCGGTCGATCCGCGCGATCCCTACTGGGTCACCGGCGCGCAGCAGGATTCGGGCGCTGTGGCGGTGCGCTCGCGCGGCAAGTTCGGCGAGATCTCGCAGCGTGACTGGGAGCCGATCGCCCCGGGCGGCGAGAGCGGCTACACCGCGGGCGATCCGCTCCATCCGGGCATCGTGTACGGCGGCAACGGCACGCGCTACGATCTCGAGCGCAACCGGCCCGTCTCGGGCACCTCGGCGCCCAAGATGCCCACGGGGGAGACGGCGCGCGGCGATTGGACCGAGCCGCTCGTCTTGTCCCTGGCCGATCCGCGCGCGCTGTACTTCGCGAATCAATACCTGTTCAAGACGACGGACAGTGCCCAGACCTGGGCGCAGATCAGCGGCGACCTCACGCGGCCCGATCCGGGCATTCCGGCGAATCTCGACGCCGCCGCTGCGGCGCAGGTCGATCGCAACGGCAAGCGCGGGGTGATCTATACGATCGCGCCGTCGCCGCTCGCCGCGGCGACGGTCTGGATCGGCACCGACGACGGCGTCATCCAGATCACTGCCGACGACGGCAAGACGTGGCACAACGTCACGCCGCCCGCGCTCACGGCGTGGAGCCGCGTGACGATGATCGAGGCGTCGCATTTCGACGCCAACACCGCGTATGCGAGCGTGGATCGGCACCAGCTGCAGGACTTCGAGCCCTACATCTATCGCACGCGCGACCAGGGCAAGACGTGGCAGGCGATCGCGGCCGGTCTGCCGGCGGGCGCGTACGTCCACGTGGTGAAGGAAGATCTGACTCGCAAGGGTCTGCTGTTCGCGGGCACTGAGCGCGGCGCGTTCGTCTCGTTCGACGACGGCGACCACTGGCAGCCGCTGCAGCTCAATTTGCCGGCGACGTCGGTGCGTGACTTCGCGGTCTACAAGAACGACCTGATCGTAGCGACGCACGGGCGCGGCTTCTGGGTGATCGACGACATCAGTCCGCTGCGCCAGATCACCGACGCGGTGATCGCCGCGGATGCGTATTTGTTCAAGCCCGCCGACGCGATCAACGTGATCCAAGGCGATGAGAACGGCACGCCGCTGCAGAAGGACGAACCCCAGGCGGAGAATCCGCCCGAGGGCGCGGTGATCGATTACTACCTCAAGGCTCAAGGGACCGGGGCGGTGACGCTCGAGATCCTCGATGCGACCGGCGCGAGCCTGCACACGTTTTCGACCGTGGCGTCGCCGCCGGCGCCGCCCACGCGCCGCGGCATTCCCAACGTGTCACCGTTGTGGCGCCAACCGCCCGAGCCGTTCTCGGGCGCGGCAGGCATGCATCGGGTGCGTTGGGTGCCGGTGGCGCCGCTGCCGCCCGGGCAGGGCGGCGGCGGGGGTGGCGGGGGCGGCGGGTTCGGCCGCCGCTCGACGCCGCTCACGGGGACGTTCACCGCCAAACTCACGGTGAACGGGCAGAGCTACACGCAGACCTTCACGGTGAAGGCGGACCCGACGGCAGGCTGAGCTGCTCGCCGGCGGCCGGCGGCGAGAATCCGAAGTGCCGATACGCCGCGGGCGTCGCCACCCGCCCGCGCGGCGTGCGGGAAAGGAAGCCCTGCTGCATCAGGAAGGGCTCGTAGACCTCCTCCAAGGTGCCCGGGTCTTCGCCGACCGCCGCGCCGATCGTCTGTAAGCCGACCGGCCCGCCGGCGAACTGCTCGATGATGGCCCGCAGGATGCGCGCGTCCATGTCGTCGAGGCCGAACTTGTCGACGTCGAGCCGCGCCAAGGCGTCGGACGCGACGGGCCCGGTGATCTTGCCGGCGGCGCGCACCTGCGCGTAATCGCGCACCCGCTTGAGCAGCCGGTTGGCGACGCGCGGCGTGCCGCGGCTGCGCCGCGCGATTTCCGCGATGCCGGGTGGGTCGGCCGGCACATTGAGGATGCCCGCGGAGCGCGCCACGATCTGCACCAGGTCGTCGGGCGGATAGTAGTGCAGCCGCTCGACCAGCCCGAAGCGCGCGCGCATCGGCGGCGTGAGCAGGCCGAAGCGCGTGGTGGCGCCGATCAGCGTGAAGCGCTCCAGCGCCATCGGGATGGTCTGCGCGTGCGGCCCGTCGGCGATGCGCACGTCGACGTGGAATTCCTCCATCGCCGGATAGAGAAACTCCTCCAGCGCCGGCCGCAGCCGGTGGATCTCGTCGATGAACAGGATATCGCCCGGCTTGAGCGCGGTGAGCAGGCCGACCAGATCGCCGGCGCGCTCCAGTACCGGCCCCGACGTGGTGCGGATGTTCACGCCCATCTCGTGCGCCATCAGCAAGGCGAGCGTCGTCTTGCCGAGGCCGGGCGGTCCGAAGAACAGGGTGTGATCGAGCGGCTCGCGCCGCTGCCTCGCCGCCTCGATCGCGATCTGCAGCGATTCCTTGACCTTGGCCTGGCCCACGAACTCCGCGAGGCGCGAGGGACGCAGCGCTGCGTCGGTGAGCCGCTCCTCAGGGAGCGCTTCGGGGGTGGTGACTTCGGTGCGGCTCACCGCGCGGGCACGGCGCGCCAGCGCACCGGCCGAGCCTCGGGCTCGAGCTCGTGTTTGGCGTGGCAGGTCATGCACTCATCTTTGGCGCGGACGGCGCCGTCGGGCACCAGCTTGCGATTGGTCGACCCGCAGCGCGTGCAGATCCACTCGGCGGTCTGTGGCATCATCATCCGTTGGTCAGGAGGTGCAGGGCGCGGCGCACCAGACTTTCGCTGTCGCCGCCGCCGTCGCTCGCCAGCGCGTGTCGCAACACGCGGTCGGCCTCGGCGGTGGGGTAGCCCAGGCGCTCCAACGCCTTGAGCGCCGCTTCGGCGGCGCCGCTCAACGCGGCGCCCGGCCCGCCCACAAAGTCGCCGAGCTTGTCCCCGAGTTCAAGCGCGAGCCGCTCGGCGGTCTTTTTGCCGATGCCCGACACCGACGCGAGCAGGGCCACGTTGCGCTCGACGATCGCCTTGGCGGCCCGCTCCACACCCAGCGCCGACATCAGCGCCACCGCGAGCTTGGGCCCTACGCCTGAGACGCTGGTGAGCCGTTGGAAGAAGCGGCGTTCCAGGTCGTCCCGGAAGCCGTAGAGCGACCAGCCGTCCTCGCGCACCACGAGCTCGGTCTGCAGCGTCACCTGTTCGCCGACCGCGGGCAAATGCTCCAGCACGCCCAGCGGCACGACCAGGCTGTAGCCCACGCCGCCCGACGTCTCGATCACCACGCCGGCTGCGGCCTTCGCGACGAGCCGCCCGCTCACCGAGGCGATCACGCGCGCATCATGTAGGTGAGCGCCACGGCGACGCCGTCGGCGGCGTCGGACGGCTGGGGGGCCTGCGTTAGGTGTAACAGCCGCGCGACCATCGCTCCGACCTGCGCCTTGGGCGCGGCGCCCGCGCCGGTGACGGTCTTCTTGATGGTCGCGGGTGAGTACTCGGCGATGATGAGCGCCGCCTGCTGCGCCGCGAGCAACACCACGCCGCGGGCGTGTCCCAGCACGAGCGTCGTGCGCACGTTCTTGTGGTAGAAGGCGTCTTCGAGTGCGAGTGCGGTGGGCGCGTGCTTGATGATCAGCGCGGCGATGCCGGCGTGCAGCTCTTGCAAACGGTGGGGCAGGGAGCTCGAGCGGGAGAAGCGGATCACGCCGCATTCGATCAGGCGGCCGAAACCCGCCCCTCCCCCATTCCCGGTTTCGATCACGCCGTATCCGGTGACCGCCGTCCCCGGGTCGACACCGAGGATCCTTACGATGGGCACGTCATTGGGCCACCGCCGCCAGCGCGTCGGCGTCGATGTCGAAGTTGGAGTGGACCTTGGCGACGTCGTCCATCTCCTCCAGCGCCTCGAGCAGATTGAGCAGGCGCTTGGCGTCGGAGGTCTCGACCTTCACCGTGCTCTTGGGAAGGAGCGCGATCTCGGCGCTCTGCACCGGCAGCTTCTTAGCGCGCAGCTGGTCGGCCACGGCGTGCAGCCGGTTGACAGGCGCGGTGACGATGAATTGATCGCCCTCGCGGATCATGTCTTCGGCGCCGGCGTCGAGCGCGGCCTCGAGCGTCGCATCCTCGGTGGCCTTGGTGGCGTCGACCGTGATCTGCGCCTTGCGGTCGAACATCCACGATACCGAGTTGGCGGACCCGAGGTTGCCGCCGGCGCGCTGGAACGCGTGGCGGATCTCGGCCACGGTGCGGTTGACGTTGTCGGTGGTCGTTTCGATCAGAATCGCCGCGCCGCCGGGGCCGAACCCTTCATACATCACTTCCTCGTACTGCACGCCCTCGAGCTCGCCGGTGCCCTTCTTGACGGCGCGGTCGATATTGTCCGACGGCATGTTCTCGGCTTTGGCGGCATCGATAGCGGTGCGGAGACGCGCATTGCCGTTGGGGTCGCCGCCGCCCTGCTTGGCGGCGACGGTGATTTCGCGGATCAGCTTGGTGAAGGCGGCGCCGCGCTTGGCGTCCGTGACGGCCTTCTTATGCTTGATCTGCTTCCACTTACTATGGCCGGCCATAATTGCAACTTACAACTTGACGGTACCCGCCCGCCACCGGTAGGATGTTCGCCCATGCCCCGATCCCTCATTCTCTGTGCGTTAGCCGCGCTGTCGGTCACTGCCTGCGAACGGCGCCACGAAGCGGCGTCGCGCGACATGGCCGTGCGCGTGCTGCGGGGCGTGCTGGTGTACCCCGGCTCGAGCCTCGTGAACTTCGCGGCGGGGACGGACGCGGCCCAGGTGGAGAGAGCGACGGCCGGGTGGCGGACGGCGGCATCACGATCGACGCCGAGCAGGGGAAGCGGCCTCTGTGGATCACGCTGCATCCGACGGTCGGGGGGCCGGGCACGACCTACAATCTGATCGGGGCCCAGGTGGTGGGGGATACGGTGAAGTAGGGCGGTCTATCGGACGGCCGGGACTGACTCCAGCTTCCAGTCATCGGACCACCCCGGTCGAGTGAACATGGCAATCTCGCGGAAGCTATTCGGTCAGGCGCTCGGATCCTGTCTCGTGGTCGCGGTCGCTGCGGCGCCGCGTCCAGCGGATCCCGCGCCGGTTTTGCGGGCGATGTCCACGGAGCTGGCGCGCTCCATGGAGCAGTTGCGAACGCAACCTACACCGCCGTACTTCCTGTCTTACGACGTCACCGAGCTGCAAGCCGCCAACATCGCCGGGTCGTTCGGTGCGATCACCGAGAGCGGCGAGACGCGCGAGCGCCACCTCGACGTCGAGCTGCGGGTTGGTGACCGCCGGTTCGACAACACCCACCAGGGCTCCGGCGGCCTTCCCGACTTCGACGAGGCGTTCGATTTCAGCGATCGCTTTGCCGATATACCGCTCGATGATGACTCGGCTGCCATCCGCGCCACCCTCTGGTACGCGACCGATAGCCACTACCGTCGCGCCGTGCAGCGGCTCGCGCGCCTCCGTGCGGGCGCGGAGGTCCGGGTGCAGCCGGAGGATTCGTCCCCCGATTTCTCCGCGGAGCCCCCGGAGCTGTACACCGAACCGCGCGTGGCGCTGGCGATCGATCGGGCGGCGTGGGAAGACAAGATCCGGCGCTACAGCGCGCCGTTCGCGAAGTACGACGACCTCTACGAGGGCCACGCCGAGCTCGTCGCGACGGTCGAGACGCGTTGGTACGTGAACAGCGACGGCAGTGTGATCCAGACCTCGCAACCGATGTACCGGCTGTTCCTGTCGGCCTACTCCAAGGCGGACGACGGCATGGAGCTGCCGCGCTACGAATCGTTCTTCGCACTCACGCCCGCCGACCTCCCGGCGGACGACGTGGTGTTGGCGGCGGTGGACAAGATGATCGTCGACCTGCACGCGCTGCAGCACGCGCCGGTCATCGATCCGTACACGGGACCCGCGATCCTCTCCGGCCGCGCCAGCGCGGTGTTCTTCCATGAGGTGTTCGGCCACCGCATCGAAGGCCACCGCGAGAAGCGCGCCGACGAAGGCCAGACCTTCAAGAACAAGGTGAACCAGCTGATCCTGCCGCGCGGCTTTTCGGTGGTGTTCGATCCGACGCTGCGACAGCTTGGCGGCACCGACCTCGCGGGCTACTACCGCTATGACGACGAGGGTGTCCGGGCGCAGCGGGTGACCGTGGTGGACGACGGCATCTTCAAGAGCTACCTGATGTCGCGCTCGCCGATCGAAGGCTTCGCGCATTCCAACGGGCACGGCCGGCGCGAAGTCGGCTTCGCTCCGGTCGCGCGGCAGTCCAATCTGATCGTCGCCGCGGCGCGGCCGCGGTCGCGCGCCGAGCTCACGCAAATGCTGATCGATCGCATCAAGCGCGAGCACAAACCGTTCGGACTGTTCTTCGACGACATCGAAGGCGGCTTCACCATCACCGCCCGCGGCACGCCGAACGCGTTCAACGTGCTGCCGGTGATGGTGTATCGCATCTTCCCCGACGGCCGCCAGGAGCTGGTCCGTGGCGTCGACTTCATCGGCACGCCGCTCACCGCGTTCAGCAAGATCGTGGTCGGGGACGATCACCCGGCCGTCTTCAACGGCATGTGCGGCGCGGAATCGGGATTCGTCCCGGTGTCGGCGGTGTCCCCCGACCTCCTGGTCGCACAAGTCGAGATCCAGCGCAAGTTCAAGTCGGACGAGCGGCGGCCCATCCTGCCGCCGCCGGGGGATCGGCCGCGGTGACGGCGCGCGGGTGGCGGCGGCTGCTGTCGGCGGGCGCGGCGTTGTCGCTGCTGGCGCTCACGGCTCAGAGTCCCGCGCCGGACGACGTGCTGCTCCGGGCCATGGGGGACGAGCTGGCGCGCTCGATGCAACAACTGCGTCTGGACACGCTCCCGCGGCCGTACTTCATCGCCTACCGTGTGGACGAGGTGCACGCATTGCGCGTGGCAGCCACGCGCGGCAGCCTGGTGCACAGTGGGGAGCGGACCTATCGCCGCCTCATCGTGGAGCTGCGCGTCGGCGATTACGCGTTCGACAACACCAATTTTTTCGGAGGGCCCGGCGGCGGCATGTTCGCGTTCGGCATGCGTGGGTTCCGCGGGTCGGACCTGCCGATCGACGACAACTACCGTGAAGTACGCCGCCAACTGTGGCTCGCCACGGATGCGGCGTACAAGCAGGCGGTACAGCAGTTGACGCAAAAGCGCGCGGCGGTGCAGGGGCAGGCCCACGCGGATTCGCTCGCCGACTTCACGCGGGAGAGCGTCGTCACGGTCACTGATACCATGGCCGCGCACGTGTGGTCGCGCGCCACGGCCGAATCGTTGGCCCGCGATTTGTCGGCCGTGCTGCGGAGCGCGCCGGACATCTACGCGTCGGGCGTCGAATGCACGGCGGAAGTCGGCGTGACGCGGTACGTGAACAGTGAAGGGACGACATTCACGCGCAGCGCGCCCACGGTCAGCGTCCAAGTCCATGCCGAGACCCAGGCGGGCGACGGCACGCCGCTCGCGGACGCCCTGGTCTTGTACGGCGGCGCGCCGGCGGACCTCCCCGCACCACCGGCGCTGGCGGACAGCGTCCGCGAGCTGGCGGCGCGGCTGGAGCGCTTGCGGCAGGCGTCGCCGGGCGACACGTACAGTGGGCCGATCCTGTTCGAAGGGCAGGCCGTCGCCGAGGTATTCAACCAGGTCTTCGCAGCGACCCTCATCGGCACGCGGCGCCTCCTCTCCGACAACCCAATGCTCGACGCCATGTTGGCGAGGGCGGAGGACCCCACGCGCGTACAGCTGGGGGGGCGAGCGTTGCCCCGCTTCCTGAGCGTCACCGACAACCCGACGGTCACGACCTTTGGCAACGTCTTTCTGGGCGGCTACCGCGTGGATGACGACGGCGTCGCGGCACGAGAGAATCGCGTGGTGGATCATGGTGTGCTGAAGACGCTGCTGACCACGCGCGTGCCGGTCCGCGGGATTCCGCACAGCAGCGGCAACCGGTTGGGGAACGCCGCGGTGGTGACCAATCTGTTCGTGACGGCCGACAGTGGATTGAGCGACCAGGAGCTGCGGCGGCGCTTACTGCAGCTGGCGACAGGGCGCGGCAGCGCGTATGGGATCGTGGTGCGGCGCGTCGCGAATCCCGCCATCGCGTCGTTCGACAACCCGCTGGCGCTGATGGCGGCGATGCGGGGCTCGGCGGGAGGATCGCCGACGCTCGCGGCGACGGCGGCGTGGAAAGTCTTCCCCGACGGTCACGAGGAGCTGATCCGGAATGCCGAGGTGTCGGGGATCAATGCCGCTGCGTTCAAGGACATCGTCGCGGTCTCGAAGGCGCGCGCCGCGTACACGATCCCGTTCGCCGGCCGGCGCATGTCTTTTGGTCCGGGGTTTGGCGGGGGGTACGCGGCGTCGTACGTCGTGCCGTCGGGAGTGCTCTTCGAGGACGGGTCGGTGAGCCGCGCCGCCGGCAATGCGCCCCGCCTGCCGGTGGTGAGCCCGCCGTGGTTGGGGCACTGACGTCCTACCTATCCGGATCCAGCATGTCCTCGAACCGCATCCAGCGCCGGTAGAAGTAGAGGTCGACGAAGCCGGTCGGTCCGTTGCGATTCTTCGCGATCAATAGTTCCGTGGCACCTTCCACACCGCCGCCCGGGCGGTACATCTCCTCGCGAAACACCGACAGCACGATGTCCGCGTGCTGCTTCACGGAGCCGAGCGCGCCGTAGTCGTCGAGCGTGGGGCGGGGGTCTGGGCGCTTGGGGTCGAAGCGCGGGATCTGCGCCGTGACGAGCACCGCCACCTGGCGGTCGAGCGCCAGCGCCTTGAGGCGGCGCAGCACCAGCGCCATGTCTTCTTCCTGCGTCACCCGCGCGACGCCCGCAGGCGTCGGCACCAGCTGCAGGTAATCCACGACTACGAACGCGAGGGCGCGCAGCGGATCGAGACTCTCTTCCATCGTCTCGAAGTCGGCCGCCGTGAGCGTGAGCGACGTGAGCGGCAAGCCGCGCAGCCGCACGGCGGCGCCGCCGATCCCCGCCCGCTCGGTGTCGCTCATCTTGGCGCTGCGCAGCTCGTCCACGGCCACTCGGCCTTCGATCGCCAACGCGCGCTCCATCAAGCGCTCTTCGTCCATTTCGCCCGACAAGAACGCGACGGGCAGCCCCTGCTGCGCCACGCGCAGCGCGATGCCCAGCGCCAGCGCCGACTTGCCGGCGCCGATGTCGCCCCCCATGACGATCAAATCGCGGCGCCGGAAGCCGCCGCCCAGTCCCTTGTCGAGCGACGGAAACCCCGACGGGATGGTGTCGCCCGTGATCTCGCCGGGACGCTGCGCGTCCACGCGCTGCACGAGAGACTCCACTGACGGGCGTTTGGCGAATCTGCGAGTGGTCATAACCTCTCGATCACAAGACGTCCTTCAGGACGTGCCCGAAGGCCGAGCCGGCGCTTCAGCGCACGGGGCGCCGCGGGCGCGATGCCGTCCACGGGCGCTGTTTGGTGGCGCTCGCCACGCCGTTTCCCGTGGTCACTAGACAAATGTACGCGCCGCGCGCGCCGCGGTCGCCACCGCGTCGCCCGCTTCCGCCCCCAGCACCTCCCCCGCCGGGGTGACGAGCTGGCTGAGGACCGAGGCCGCGGCGCCCGCCGTGGCGGGCTCGAGGTGCTCGCGCGCGGCCACCAGTGCGCGCTTCAAGGGGGCGGAGAGCGCCAGGCTGCCCAACCGATGCTCCAGCGTTTGCAGGCGGCGGCGGTGGTTTTTGGCGCTCACCGGCGCGGGCGGCAGCAGTCCCTCGGCGGTGCGCACGGTGAGCCACAGCGCGTAGAGCCCGTCGCGCTTGGGGCCGCGCGCCGCGGCGGCGAGCAGGTCGACCAACCGGTCTTCGACCGGCGTCGTGCCGGGCGCGTTCATGCGACGAGTCCCAGCGCGGCGGCGGCGACGTCGCCGGGTGCGATGTCGTCGAGACAGCGGTGGTGTCCGAGCGGACAGCGGCGCGATCCCATGGCGGAGCAGGGGCGGCAGTCGAGCGGACGCTCGAGCACCACGCTGCGCGCCTGAAAAGGAAAGAACCCGAACTGCCGCACGGTGGGGCCGAACAGCGCGACGACGGGCGTGTGCACCCCGGTCGCCATGTGCATCACCCCGGTGTCGCCCGTGACCGCGAAGCGCGCCCGCTCGAGCAGCGCGCCGGTTTCCTGCAGCGACAGCTCACCCGCAGCGCTGACGCCGTGGCCACCGGCCGCGAGCTGCTGCGCCACGCCGCGATCGTCCGGCCCGCCGACGATCACCGGGACGAGTCCCGCGCCGCGCAACCGCTCGGCCAGCGCCAGCCAGTGCGCCGGCGGCCAGCGCTTGGTGGCGTGCGCCGCGCCGGGCGCCAGGGCCGCGAGTGGCGCAGCGCCGAGGCCGCGCGCGGCGAGCCAGGCGGCGACGCGCTCGCGGGCGCCGTCGGCGAGAAAGAATTCGGGGCCGTCGCTGTCGGGTCGCACGTCGAGATCGCGGGCGGCTTCGAAATAGCGCGCGGGCACGGGCAGCGCGCGGCCGTATAGATCCAGTTTCGTGGCGATGAGAAACGTGCGCGCGATCTTACGCTTGCTGTAGCCGCGCCAGTGGCAGTGTACCAGCCAGCGGAGCGCCCGCGTGCGCAAGCTCGAGTGCAGGTCGAGCCCGTGGGTCGGCGCCAGCGCCCGCAGCCGCCGCGCCAGATCGCGCACCGGCTCGTCGGGGGCGAGCGTCACCACCTCGGACAAATGCGGGTTGTCGGCCACGAGCGGCGCCATGCCCCGCTTGGTGACGAAGACCAGCCGCGCCTCCGGATGGCGCCGCCGCAGGGCGCGCACGAGCGGCGTGGTCAGGAGGATGTCGCCGATGGAGCTGAAGCGCACGAGCAGGATGCTCAGCACGCGGGCAATGTAGGCGCGCGTTGCCCGGGTCCGCCAGTCGGACTAGTTTCCCTCGGATGCCGCGACCCAAGCGCATTCTCTGGGTGGATGACGAGGTGGAGGGGCTCGCCGCGCATCGCCTGTATCTCGAGCAGCAGGGCTTCACCGTGGAGCAGGCGGCGCACGGCGACGACGCGCTCGCGCTGCTGCGCCGCCAGCCCTACAGCGTCGTGCTGCTCGACGAACAGATGCCCGGCCGCCGCGGGCTCGAGCTGCTGCCGGAAATCCGCTTGATCGATCCCGCCATGCCGGTCGTGATGGTCACGCAAAGCGAAGACGACGCCACGATGCGCGACGCGATCGGCATCGAGGTGGACGATTATCTCGTGAAGCCGGTGCATCCGCGCCAGGTGCTGTCGGTGGTCACGCGGCTGCTCGAAGGCGACCGCATCCGCCAGCAGCGCCTGTCGCGCGACTTCGTCAGCCGCTTCCGCGAGCTCGAAGCCAAGCGCGGCGCGGCGCTGGCGTGGCGCGAGTGGGTGGAGCTCGTGGCCGAGCTGGCGCGCTGGGAGATGCGCCTGTCGGCGGGCAATGAGCCGGGACTGCTCGAGGCGCTGCGCGCGGTGCAGCAGAGCCTGCGCAAGGATTTCGCGGGCTTCGTGCAGAAACACTATCCGCGCTGGCTGGCGAATCCCGAAGCCGACCGGCCGCCGCTGTCGGTCGACGTCGGCGCCGAGTTCCTGGTGCCGGTGCTCAAGCAGACGGGACGCGTGTTGTTCATTCTGATCGACTGTCTGCGGCTCGATCAGTGGGAAGCGATCCGCGATCTGATCGAGCCGCTGTTCGACATCGAAGAGTCGCACTACTTCAGCATCGTCCCTACGGCGACGCCGTTCTCGCGCAACGCGATTTTCTCCGGGCTCTTCCCCATGGAGATCGCCGCGCGCCACCCCGAATGGTGGGGCGATCCCAACAACGAAGAGAGTCTCAATGCGCACGAGTCCGAGCTGCTGGCGGAGCAGCTGTCGGACCTCATGGGCAAGCCCGTGCCGGTGCGCTACGAGAAGCTGTTCAGCGCCTCGGATACGGGCGAGTTGATGCGCAAGCTGCCGGCGCATCTCGCGCAGGACGGCGTGACCGCGCTGGTGTTCAACTTCATCGACCAGCTGACGCACGGCCGCTCGGAGAGCGCCATCCTCTACGAGGTGGCGAAGGACGCCGACGCCCTGCGCGGTCTCACGCGCACCTGGTTCGAGCGCTCGTTGGTGCGGGCGGCGCTGGAGGAAGCCGAGCGCCGCGGCGTGACCGTGCTCATCACCACCGACCACGGCTCGATCCACTGCGGGACGCCGGCCACCGTCTACGCCAAGCGCGACGCCACAGCCAACCTGCGCTACAAGTTCGGCGAAGACCTGCGCGCCGAAGATCCCGAGGCGGGCATCCTCGTCGAGGACCTGAAGTCGTACGGCCTGCCGGCGATGGGTCTGGGCGTGCGCATGCTCGTCGCCACGGGCGACCGGTTCTTCGTCTATCCCACCAAGCTGCGCGAGTATCAGGCACGCTACCGCGGCTCGTTCCTGCACGGCGGCGTGACCCCCGAAGAGATGATCCTGCCCGTGGCGCTGCTGACGCCCAAGGGCCAAGGGGGCCGCTGAATGGGCGATCTCGCCCGGCTGCTGAAACTGCTTCGTCCGTACAGACTCCTCTTCATCGCCGGTATCGTCGTCACCGTGCTGTCGTCGGTGCTCGAGGGATTCACGTTCGTTCTGCTGATCCCGTTTCTCCGCGCGCTGTTCGGCGAGCAGGTCCTGCCCGCCGAGGGCGGCTCCGCGGTCGAATCGCTGCTGCACCGCATCGCGGGGCCGTTCCTGGCCGCGGGCTCACCCGACGCGGCGCTGCGCAACGTGGTGCTCGTGGTGCTCGCCGCGCTCGTTCTGAAGAACGCCACGGGCTACGCGGCGAGCTACTGGAGCGTGGTGATCCAGGAGGGCGTGGTGCGCGACCTGCGCATGCGCCTGTTCCAGCACCTCCAGACGCTGCCGCTGGGCTATTTCCATCGCACCAAGGGTGGCCAGACGCTCGCCCGATTAATCAACGACACGGATCAAGTGAAGACGGCGGTGAGCGCGGCACTGGCGTCGCTGCTGCAAAACGCCGCGTTGATCGCCGTTTCGATCGCCATCCTGTTCGGGCTGTCGCCGCGCCTCACGCTGCTGGCGCTGGTCTTCGCGCCGCTGCTCGTGATCATCGTGCGGCCGATGATCGGGCGCCTGCGCTATCGCTCGCGCCAGCTGGTGCAGGAGCGGGGCGAGCTGACCAGCCACGTCGCCGAGATGATCGGCTCGGTCAAGTTGGTGCGCGCGTACGTGGCCGAAGCGTTCGAGGCGAGCCGCTTCCGCGAGCTGGCCGACCGCTACCGCAAGCGCGTGCTGCGCGCCCAGCGCTTCTCCAGTCTCACGAGCCCCGTGAGCGAGGTGTTCGCGGGCGTTGTGATCGTGCTGCTCTTGTCGGTGGGTGTGCGCCTCGCGATGGGCGGCCACGCCATGCTCCGCCCCGAGGTCCTGATGACCTTCCTGGTGGTGGCGCTGCGGATGATGTCGCCCGTCAAGTCGCTGGCGAATTACCCCGCGAGCATGGCGCAGGCGATGGCGTCGGCGGAGCGCGTGTTCGAGGTGCTCGACCTGCCGGCCGACGAGGGCGACCGCCCGGGGGAAGTCCAGGCGCGCTTCAAGGAGCGCATCGAGTACCGCAACGTGTCGTTCGCCTATCCCGGCGGCGCCGAGGTGCTGCACGAGGTGGGTCTCGAGGTCAAGCGCGGGCAGGTGGTGGCGATCGTGGGGCCGTCGGGGGCGGGGAAGACGACGCTCGTCGACCTGTTACCGCGCTTCTACGAACCGGCGCACGGTGAGATCCTGATGGACGGCACGCCGCTGACGCGCTTCACGCGCCGCAGCCTGCGCGGCCTGATGGGCATCGTGTCGCAGGACACGGTGGTGTTGAACGAGACGGCGTTCGCGAATATCGCCTACGGGCGCACCGACGTCTCGCTGGAGCAGGTGCGCGCCGCGGCGCAGGCCGCCAACGCCGCCGAGTTCCTCGAGCGCCTGCCCGACGGCTATCAGACGGTGCTGGGCGAGCGCGGCACGCTGCTCTCGGGCGGCCAGCGGCAGCGCATCGCCATCGCGCGGGCGCTGCTGCGCGATCCGCCGATCCTGATCCTCGACGAGGCGACGAGCGCGCTCGACACCGAGTCCGAGCGGCTGGTGCAGGAAGCGATCGACCGGCTGATGCGCCACCGCACGACGCTGGTGATCGCGCACCGGCTCGCCACCGTGCGTCACGCCGATTTCATCGTGGTGTTGTCGGAGGGCCGCGTGGTGGAATGCGGGCCTCACGACGCCCTGTTCGCGGCCGGCGGGCTGTACCGCAGGCTGTACGACCTTCAATTCCTGACCTGAGCATGCTCTCCGGATTCACGATCGTTCGCAATGCCGTCAAGCTCGACTTCTGCATCGTCCCCGCCGTGCGCTCGCTGCTCGACGTGTGCGACGAGGTCGTCGTCAACGTGGGAGAGTCGGAGGATGAGACCCGCGACGTGGTCGCCTCCATCGGCGACCCGCGCGTGCGCATCCTCGATTCCAAGTGGGACTTCAGCCGCCGCAATGAGATGCTGGGCCAGGAAACGCTCAAGGCGATGCAGGCCTGCCGCGGCTCCTGGGGCATCTACATCCAGGCCGACGAATGCCTGCACGAAGACGGCGCGCGCATCCTCAAGGAGACCGTCGCCGCCTGCGACGGCGATGAGCGGGTGGAGGGGCTGTTGGTGAAGTACCTGCATTTCTACGGCGGCTTCGACACCATCGCCTCGAGCCGTCGCTGGTACCGGCGCGAAGTGCGCTGCATGCGGTTGGGCAAAGACATCCGGCCGTACCAGGGCGCCCAGGGGTTTCGCGTGGGGCCGGAGCACCGGAAGATCCGCGCCCGCATCACCGACGCGGTGATGTTCCACTACGGTTGGGCCCGCCCCGCGCGCGCCATCAAGGAAAAGCTCGAGGTGTCAAAGACGCTCTACCCGTGGCAGCAACCGCGGCTCGAGCAGGAGAAGGCGCGCGGCTACCTCGACTGGATTCCGCTGTTGAAGCCGTTTACCGGCCAGCACCCGCGAGCGGCGCGCGAATGGGTCGCGGCGCGGGCGCACGATCCCGAGCGTGTGATCGGTCCGCGGTTCTTCAAGCCGGAGCACCTGCGCTATTACCTGTCGGACTGGATCGAGCGGTTGACGGGGGCGCGGCTGTTCGAGTTCCGCAACTACGAGGTGGTGTAGTCTACGCGGCAGCGTCGGCGCGGCGGCCGGCGGGCAGGCGGCCGTCCGCGAGCAGTCCCTGATACATGCGCACATAGTCCCGCGCCATGCGCACGTGCGTGAAATAGCGCTCGGCGCGGCGGCGGCACGCGGCGGCATCGAAATCGCCCAAGCGGCGCCGCAAAGCGATCAGGTCGTCGAGCGTGGCCGCGATCCCGCCGCCGTCGGGTCCGACGAGCTCCGGTAGCGATCCCCGCGGCGTCGCGAGCACCGGTGTACCGCTCGCCAGCGCTTCCAACACGTTCACGGGGCAGGGGTCGTCCCACTGCACCGGCATCCACAGACAGCGCGCGCCGGCCAGCAGCTCCCGCTTCTTCACGCCCCCCACTTCGCCGGCGAACCGGACCCAGCGCGAGAAACTCGGCCGCCACCCGCCCGCCAGGACAAGACGGAACCGCTCCGCCTTCGCCGCGGCGACCGCAACGCGCCAGCCCTTCACGGAATGGATGCGCGCCAGGAAAAGATCGAAGTCGCCCTTGGCGGCGCGAAACTCGTACTCGTCGAGCCGCACGCCGTTGTGCACGAACGCCGTGGTGCCGTGCCGTGCGGCGTGGTCTGCGCTCACCCCAATGACGTAGGGCGGTGCCCTGCGCCCGGGTCCGAGGTTGCCGTGCAGCGTGGCGACGTACGGCACGTTGGGTGGATGCGCGACCAGACCGTGATAGTGCATGACGTCGACGGGCCCGTCCACATACTTGTGTACGTCGAAGCCGGGCCGGCGCACCTCGTCGGCTTCGACCTCGACGACCCGCACTCCCGGCACGCGGCTGCCACGGCCGGCGAGCAGCGTGACCTCGTGCCCCAGCTCGACCAGCGCCTGACTGAGCCAGACGACGATGCGCTGCGCGCCGCCGTACTTCGCGACCGGCACGCGTGTGTGTTGAAACTGGACGATGTGCACGCCGCTTACGCCGCGGGGCGGCCCGGCGGGAGTGTGCCGGCGTTGATCACGCTGGTGTACATCCGCACGTACTCCTCGGCCATCGTGCGATGCGTGAACCACCGCTCGGCACGAGCGCGGCAGGCCTCGGGGCGGCGGTCGGCAATGTGCTCGGCGAGGTCCATGAGTTCATCGAGGGTGTCACCGAGTGCACCAACATCGGGTGTGACGATCTCGGGCAGGGCTCCCCGTCTCGTCCCGACGACGGGCGTGCCCGACAGCAACGCCTCGATGGTGGGCAGCCCGAACGGTTCGTCCCATTGCGCCGCGTTCCACAGGCAACGCGCGCGCGCCAGCAGCGCTGCTTTGCGCTTCCCGTCTACTTCACCCACGTACTTGATGTTGCCTGTGAAGTTCGGACGCCACCCGCCCGCGAGAATCAGCTGGCGCTCGGATTTTTTCGCTGCCTCGATCGCCCAATGGTATCCCTTGGTGCTGTGCAAACGGCCGAGGAACAGGTCCCAATTCTCCTTGCGCTTGCGGAAGAAATAATCGACCGGGTCAAGTCCGTTGTAGACCCAGGTGGTGCTGCCGTGACGGCGCGCGTGATCGCGGGAAAGGAAAATTGTTTGGGGCAACACCGCGTCACCCTTGCGCAAGTTCCCGTGCTGCGTTTGTACGAACGGTTGTTGCGGCGGTTTGGCGATGGGGAAGTGCGCGTGCAGAATGTCGGCGTCGCGCGGTACGAACTTGGTCAGATCGAGGGCCGGGTCGCGCAACCGCTTGGGGGGAAGCTCGACCAGCGCGCCGGCTTCGGGGACCTTGGTGCCGGGCGGCGCCAAGACGGTGATCTTGTGGCCCAGCGCCGCGAGCCCGCGTATCAACGCGACCACGACGCGTTGGGGACCGCCGTAGCCCTCGACGGGCAGCCGGTGATGGCTCGCGACGGCGACGTGCATGCGCGGCATAGTATAACTACCTTCCTGCCATGCCGGACGGCCCGCTCACCCTCCTGCAGCTTACCCACCAAGGCGACGGGGCCGGCTCCACCCAGTCCATTCTCAGTCTCAGCCAGCAGCTCGCGCGCCGCGGCCACCGCGTGCTCGTCGGCTGTCGCGCGGGGACGTTGCTGGCGCGCGCAGCGGCGGCATCGGGACTCGACCTGCGGCCGCTCGACTTCACGCGGCTCGGGCCGCTCGCAGATGCGATCGCCCAGATCGCGAGCCGCGAAAGCGTTGACGTCGTGAACGCCCACGCCACGCGCGACCGCCGCGCCTGCACCTGGCTGCGCTGGCGCCGCCGCTTGCCGCAGGCGCTCGTGGTGACGCGCCGGACCATGCCGCTCACGTCGCCGCTCGAGCTGTTCGCCGTGGGCCACACGGCCGATCGCACGATCGCCGTGAGCGCCACCGTCGCCCGCGCCCTCACGCGGCGCGCCCATCCGGGCGGCCGCCTGCGCGTGGTGCCGAACGGCATCGATCTCGCGCGCGTGGACCAAGTCCCCGATGAAGCCGATGTGCGCGCCGCGCGCCGCGCGCTCTGGCCCCTGGACGGCACGCCCGACGGGCGGCCGGTGATCGTGGTGGTGGCACGGCGCAAGGATCAGGACGTGTTGCTCGCGGCGCTGCCGCGGCTCGAGCGGCCCGTGATTCTGGCCCTTGTGGGCATCACCGCCGACGCGCAGCTCACGGCGCTCGCCGCCGCCGTCCCGCCGCGGCATGCAGTCGTATACGTGCCGTTTACGGAGCGGCCGCTGGCCTTCTATCATCACGCCCACGCGGCGGCCCTGCCGTCGCGCATCGAGGGCCTATCGCAGGCGCTGCTCGAGGCCATGGCCCTGGGCCTGCCGGTGCTCGCGTCGAACGCGGGCGGCAACCCCGACCTCGTGACCGCTGGCCGGACCGGCCTGCTCGTTGCGTCGCGCGACCCCGCCGCGTGGGCGCGTGCGCTGGATCACATTTGCGATCCGGCGCTGGCGCGGCAGTTGGGAGCGGCGGGCCGGGCCGTGGTGCGGGCCGAGTTCACACTGGAGCGCACCGCCGAGCGTACCGCGGACGTGTACCGCGAGGCTCTGGCCCGGCGCCGATTGCTCCGCGGGGAGGCATCCCGTTAGGATTCGGAACGATGGCGCCCAAGACATTTCTCTCGACCGACGAATTCCCGCCGATTCAAACCGGCATCGCCCGCATGATGGGGAAAATCGCCCGGCGCTATCCCAAAGGCGAGCTGCTCGTGTCCACCGGCCAGCATCGCGACTCGCTCGAGACCGACGGACGCTTCCCGAACGCCACCATCGACCGCTTGCCGATGCCCACCAAGACGCTGCGCGGCGCCGTGGGCCTGTTGTTCTGGTCGCGGCGGGTAGCGTCGCTGGCGCGCCAGCACAAGCCGCGGTTTATCTGGTGTGATTCGCTGCGGCCCTGCACGTATCCGGCCAAGTGGGCGCACGAGCGCGTCGGCACGAAATACGGGGTCATCCTGCACGGCGGGGACATTCTCAAAGAGCTGCACGCCATCCATCACCGGCCGTTCGCCCGCAAGACCGCGAAAGCCCTGCTCAACTCCGCGTCGGCCATCGTCGCCAACAGCCAATGGACCCGCGAGCAGGCGCAGAAGGTCCTGCGCGAGCTGGGCCTCGACTCGCACGCCGAGCGCGTCCGCGTGGTGCCGCTCGGCACCGACCCGGAGCAGTTCCGGCCCGGGATCGACACGCGCGAGGTGCGCGCGCGCTACCGCCTCAACGGCGAGCCTTGGGCGATCACGGTGGCACGGCTCGAGCCGTACAAGGGCGTGGACACGTCGCTGCGCGCCGTGGCGCGCGCGCGGGCCAAGGGCATGGATGTGGGTTATCTCATTGTCGGCGTCGGGAAGAAGCGCGACGCCTACAAGAAGCTGGCGCAGGAGCTGAAGATCGCCGACGCGGTGCGCTTCGTGGGCAACGTGCCCGACGGCGACCTCGCGGCGCTCTACAATTGCGCCGCCCTCTACATGGGCGTGTCGCGCCGCGCCGACGGCAGTCGCGTCGAAGGGTTCGGCGTGGCGCTGGCGGAAGCGTCGGCCTGCGGCGTGCCGGTGATCGCGGGGAACTCGGGCGGCCTGCCCGAGGCCGTGAAAGACGGCGAGACCGGCTTGATCGTCGAGCCCGACAACCTGGACGCGGTCACCGAAGCGCTGCAGCGGCTGCTCACCGATCAGCTCCTGGCCCGGCGCCTGGGGCAAGCGGGCCGCAAAGCCGTCGAGACGAGCTACAACTGGGATCGCGTCATCCGCGACCTGCGTGAGATCGAAGCCCAGGTCGTCTGACCGTGGGCACCTCGCTCCTCCTGACGTACGACTTCCCGCCGCACGGCGGCGGCATCGCCCGCATGATGGGCGAGCTGGCGCTGCGATTTCCTCCGCAATCTCTGATCGTGTCCACCGGGCGCTATCCTGGCAGCCCCGAAAGCGACGCGCTGCTGCCGCAGCCGGTGGACCGCGCGCCGATTTACGCCAAACGGCTGCGCACGCTCCACGGCCTCGCGCTGTGGTCGTGGCGCGCCGGCGGGCTGGTGCGCCGCTACACGCCCGGCTTCACATGGTGCGGTAACCTCAAGCCCGCCGGCTACCCAGCGCGCTGGCTCAAGGCGCGCTATGGCGTGCCGTACGGCGTCGTGGTGTACGGGACCGATTTGTTGCTGCTCGACTCGAAAATCCGCCGCTCGGCGTTGAAGCGCCGCACCACACGCGCGTTGCTGGGAAACGCGGCAGTGATCGTCGCGATCAGCGAGTGGACGGCCGAGCTGTGTCGCAACGTCCTCGGCACGCTCGGCCTGCCGGCGGACGGCGGCCGCATCCGCAAGGTGCCGCTCGGCACCGACCCGAGTCACTTCCGTCTACCCGCGATCCGCGCGAAGATCCCCGGCGCGCGCTACATGATCGCCGGCACCGGTCCGCGGCGGCCGTTCTTCGAGCGGACGGTGGCGGAGCTCGGCCTGGGCGACGCAGTGAAATTCCTGGGTTCTGTGCCCGACGCCGACCTGCCCGCGGTCTACAACGCGGCCGACCTGTACGTCGGTGCGTCACGGCTGTACGAGCTGATGGCCGAGGGATTCGGGATCTCGATCGTCGAAGCGTCGGCGTGCGGGCTCGCCGTGGTGGGCGGGCGCTCGGGCGGCATTCCCGACGCGGTGCGCGAAGGTGAGACCGGCATCCTGGTGGATCCCGATCAGCCCGCGGCCATCGCCGCCGGTGTGATTCAATTGTTGGAGCACGACGACCTACGGCACCGCCTCGGCGCCAACGGGCGCCGCGCGGCGGAGACGTTCTACAACTGGGAGCGCGTGGGGCGCGACTTCATCCGGATTGACGCTGAGTTTCGACGGCCGGAGCCGCGCGCGCGCTGATCGCGTACGTCGGGCAGTGCCGGATGAACCAGCCGTCGGTGGGGCTCCACTCCTGCTGCGCTTGCGTCACCACCGCCTTGCCCTGCGCGTCGAGCACGAACATCCCCTGCGGCGCCTGCACCAGGCACGCGCCGCAACCGATGCAGCGCTCGCGTTCCACTCGCACCAGCACGCGCCGCCGCGGATAGAGGCCCGCCGCGCCTTTCTGCGGCCACTCGGCGGGCCGCACCAGTGCGGCCTTCATGGCGCGGTAGCCTTCCTCCACCATCTCGCGGATGTGGTCGAAGGAGAACAGCGAGATGTGCTCCACGCGCGGGTGCAGATAGTAGAGGGGCGGCGTGGTCCACAGTCGCATCCGCAGCTCGAAATCCGATTGCATCGCCAGCTCGGTGGCGCGCGCAAAGACCGCGGCGAAGCCCTCTTCTTGCGTGTCGGCGCGGAACGCACTCGACGCCGACACGTCGACGCCGATCACCACCTCGCCGTCGAGCGCCCGCGCCGCGCCGATCGGCAGATTGTCGAGCACGGCGCCGTCGGCGTAGTAACGCCCGTGGATCTCGTGCGGCGGGAAATACCCGGGCAGCGCACACGAGCCGAGCACTGCGTCGGCGACGGGCACGTCGTCGAGGCCGTGCAGTCCCCAGAACACCTGCATGCCGGAGTTGATGTCGACGGTGTTGACGACGATCGGCGGGTCGAGATCCTGGAACGTGGCCTCGCCCACGAGGCGGCGGGTCAGCTCCATCAGGGGCTCGCGCTTGAACAGGGCGGGGGAGCGCATCCGCTTGAACGCCATGTCGGCGTGGGCCACCTGAAAAACGTCTTTGCGCTTGAGGGCGAAGGCGATCTCGCGCAGCTCGGGGATGCTGCGGCCGGCGGCCCACGCGGCGCCGATCAGCGAGCCCACACTCGACCCGATGATGTGCGCCGGCTTGAGCCCGTGCTCCAGCAGCGCCTGCAGCACGCCGATGTGGGCCAGGCCCTTCATGCCCCCGCCGCCCAGGACGAGTGTGAAGCGTGTGTTGGGATCCACCGCGCGCGCCGCTTGCCCTGAGGGTGAGTGCCCGGGTAACGTAGTCGAGAACCCTATGACGGCGCCACTCATTTGGCGGCGGCTCGCACGTGACCGCTGGGCACTCACGGGCCTCGCTATCGTCCTCGTCCTCGCCGGCCTCGCACTCGCGGCCCCGTGGCTCGCCCCCGGCGACCCGGTGCGCGGCGACCTCGCGACCAGCCTGCATGCGCCGGGTGCTGCGTTCCTGCTCGGGACGGACCAGCAAGGCCGCGATGTCTTCACACGCATCCTGTTCGGCGCGCGGCTGTCGCTCACCGTCGGCGTCGTGAGCCAGGCGATCGCGCTCGTGCTGGGGCTCGCCCTGGGTCTCGCGGCGGGTTACTACGGCCGCTGGACCGACGCGCTGATCATGCGCCTCGCCGACGTCACCCTCGCCTTCCCGCCGCTGCTGCTGCTCATCGCCATCGCCGCCGCCGTTCGCCCCTCGCTTCCCGTGATATTCGTCGTGATCGGCGTCGTGGGCTGGGCGGGCATGGCGCGCCTGGTGCGCGGGCAAGTGCTGGTCACACGCGCGCTCGACTACGTGCAGGCCGCGCGCGCCCTGGGCGCGTCGGACGCAGGCGTCATGCGCCGCCACGTATTGCCGAACGTCCTCGCGCCCGTGATCGTCGCGGCCACGCTTGGCGTCGGCGGTGCGATCATGGCGGAAGCGGCGCTGTCGTTCGTCGGCCTGGGCGCGGCGCCGCCGACGCCGTCCTGGGGCGCGATGGTCGCCGAAGGCCGCGATCTGCTCCGCGTGGCGCCGTGGGTGTCGCTGTTCCCGGGATTGGCGATCGGCCTGACCGTCGTAGGGATCAATCTTCTCGGCGACGGCCTGCGCGACGCCCTGACCGCGCGCGCCGCATGACGCACGTCGTCTCGCACCCCACCCGGCTCAAGGCCATCCGCGATACGTGCAAGCGGATCCGCCAGAGCGAGTTTCCCTGGACGGCCGACACCGTCTACCTCAACAACGCGTCGATCGGGCCGATCCCTGAGCGCACGCGCGCCGCGCTCGACCAGTTCACGGCCAAGCGCACCGCGCCGCACTTGCTGCCCGACCGCGACATGCAGGGCCTGCTGCAGGCCGGCCGCGACCTCGTGGGGCAGTTGATCAATGCCGAGTCGGGTGAAGTGGCGCTCGCCACCAATACGAGCTACGGGTTGAATCTGGCGGCGACTGCCTTACCGATCGAGCGGGGCGAGACCGTGCTGGTGTCCGATCGCGAATTCCCGGCGAACGTCTATCCGTGGCTCATGTTGCAGAAGCGCGGCGTGAAGGTGGAGCTGGCGCGCTGCACGCCCGAAGGCTGGCCCGACGAGCGTTATCTGATCGAGCGCGTCGCCGATCCTAAAGTGCGCGTGCTCGCGGTGTCGTACGTGCAGTTCGCCAACGGTTTCCGCGCCGATCTGGCGCGGCTCTCGGCCGCGTGCAAGAAGCACGACACGTTCCTGGTGGTGGACGCGATTCAGGGGGTGGGCAACTCCGTGCTCGACGTGCGCCAGACACCAGTCGACATCCTCGCCTGCGGCGGGCAGAAGTGGCTGCTGTCGCCTTGGGGCTCAGGGTTCGTGTACGTGCGCAAGGGATTGATACCGCAGATCGAGCCGGCCGTGACGGGCTGGATGGCCTTCGAAGGGACGGACGACTTCTCGCGGCTCACCGAGTACAATCCCAATCTCCGCGGCGATGCGCGCCGCTTCGAGATGGTAACGTTGCCGTTCCAGGACATCTACGGCATGGTGGAGTCGCTGCGACTGTTGCTCGAAATCGGTATCACCGACATCGCCGAGGTCACGCGCGCGGCGCACGAGCCGGTGCTCAAGTGGGCCGACGCCCATGGCGTGCGCATCGCCTCACCGCGCGACGACGTGCACCGCTCGGCGATCCTCTGCGTCGCTCCGGAGCGCGCCGTCGAAGCCTATCACGCCGTGAAGCGCGCGCACATCGTCTGTTCGTTACGCGAGGGCGCGATCCGGCTGTCGCCGCACTTCTACAATACGGTCGAGGAGATGGAGAAGGTGATCGACGTGTTGGAAACGGTGGTGTAATCAGCCGCGCCGGCGCAGCAGCGCGTAGTCTTTCTTGCCCTTCCGCAGCAGCAGGTTGCCCCCCGCGAGCCAGTCGCCCGTTGCGATCTTCCGGTCCACGTCTTTCTCGCGCTGCTGATTGACGTACACGCCGCCCTGCTCGATGGCGCGCCGCGCTTCGCTCTTCGACTTCGCGAGTCCCGCCTGGGCCAGGACGTCGACGAGCGCCGGACTGCCCGCGCCGTCGGCCTGCACCGTGGGAATCTCCGCCGCCAGGATGTCGAACACGCCGGCGTTGGCCGCCTTGGGGTCGAACTCTCCGAACAGGATCTCGGCGGCCACGCCCGCATTGCGTGTCGGATCGGCGCCATGGACCAGCGTCGTCACGTCGGTTGCGAGCGCGCGCTGCGCCGCGCGCGCCGCCGCATCCTTCGCTTGCGTCGCCACCAGCTGCTTGATGTCGTCGCGCGCACGCTCCGTGAACAGGTTCAAATACTTCTCCACGTCGCGGTCGTCCACGTTCATCCAGAACTGGTAGAACTTGTAGGGCGACGTCTGCGCCGGGTCGAGCCACACGGCGCCCTCTTCGGTCTTGCCGAATTTCTTGCCCGCCGCGGTCGTGACCAGCGGCGCCACCAGGCCGTGCGCTTCGCCGCTCTCGACTTTGCGGATCAGATCGGCGCCCGCTGTGATGTTGCCCCATTGATCGCTGCCGCCCACCTGCAGCGTGCAGTGCTGCGTGCGGAACAGGTGCAGGAAGTCGAACGCCTGCAGCAACATGTAACTGAATTCGGTGTAGGAAATCCCGGCCTCCATCCGCCCCTGCACCGACTCCTTCTGCAGCATCACGTTGACCGTGAAATGCTTGCCGACGTCGCGCAGGAAATCGGTCAGCCGCTGCTCCACCAGCCATTTGGCGTTGTCGAGCAGCAAGGCGGCGTTCGCACCGGGGCCGAAGTCGAGAAAGCGCGCCATCTGATCGCGCTGGCGTTGCAGGTGCTCGCGGATCTGCTCCTTGGGGAGCAGCGGCCGCTCGGCGCGCTTGCCCGACGGATCGCCGATCAGCGACGTGCCGCCGCCCATCAGCACGATGGGTTTGTGTCCGTGGCGCTGGAAGTGACGCAGCAGCATCAGCGGCAGCAGGTTGCCGAGCTGCAGCGACGGAGCGGTGAGATCGAAGCCGCAGTAGAGCGTCACCGGCCCCTGGGCCAGGTGCGCATCGATCCGGGGCGTCGCCTCCTGCACGAAGCCCCGCCACTCGAGTTCCTTGAGGAGGTCGGTCATGGCGCGGAATCGTACTGCGACGGGGCGGATGCTGGCAAGCCGATTGGGCCTTCACTAGGTTGTCGTCTATGGCGTCCGTATCGTCTCCGGTCCCGGCCCCGCTGCCCACACGTCTCCCAGTGTTGACCCGCGCTTGGTGGCTGTCGTGGTGGCACGACCCGGTCCGCCGCGGCAAGGCCATCGCCTTCACGGTCCTGGCGGTGGCGTTCGGCGGCGGCCTGTCGTACGGCTCGTGGACGCGCGTCTGCGCGGCCGAGCGCTGCCCGTCGATCTCGCGCCTGATCGGTCCCTCGGGCACGCCGCAGCAGACCTCCAAGGTGTACGCGGCCGACGGCCGGCTGATTTCGGAGCTGGGCGGCGAGCGCCGCACCGTGCTGCCGCTTGCGGAGATTCCGCTCCAGGTCCGTCAGGCCTTCATCGCCACCGAAGACAAACGCTTCTACAAGCATCACGGCATCGACTACATCCGTATTCTCGGTGCGCTCAAGGCGGACATCCTGTCGCTGTCGTATGCGCAGGGATTCTCGACGTTCCCGATGCAGTTGGCGCGCAACGTGTTCCCTGAGAAGCTGTCGCGCGAGAAGACGCTGGTCCGCAAGCTCAAAGAAGCCCGCATCGCGATGGAGATCGAGCACAACTTCCCCAAGGACACGATCCTGCAGATGTACCTGAATCAGATCGACCTGGGGGCGGGCGCGCACGGCGTGGAAGCGGCCGCGCAGATCTACTTCGGCAAGTCGGCGCGCGATCTCAACCTCGCCGAGGCCGCGACGCTGGCGGCGATTCCCAAGGCACCGGGCACCTACAACCCGCGGCTGCACCCCGACCGCTCGACGCGGCGCCGCAACGTGGTCCTCAACCTGATGCGCGATCAAGGCTACATCACGCCCGAGGACTGCGAGCTGTGGAAGGCCTACCCGCTCGTGCTCACCAGCCAGCGCACCAATTACGGCGACGTGGCGCCGTACTTCATCGAATGGCTGCGCCAGGACCTGGAGAAGCGCTTCGGGCGGGAGCTGTACGAGGGCGGCCTGCGCATCTACACCACCCTCGATCTCGACATGCAACAGTCAGCCGAGCGGGCGATGTTGTCGCAGCTCGACGCGATCGAGTCGGGCGTGTACTCGCCCAACGGCAAGTTCACCGGACACCAGACCTATCGCGAATACATCGAGTCGGCCCGTGCCGAAGAGGATCACGGCGGGTTCACGCCGTACCTGCAGGGCGCGTTCATCGCGATCGATGCCAAGACCGGCTACATCCGGGCGCTCATCGGCGGCCGCGATTTCGACGACTCCAAGTTCAACCGCGCCACACAAGGGCAGCGCGCCGCGGGCTCGACGTTCAAGCCGTTCGTGTACTCGGCGGCAGTGCGCGCGGGCCACGCGGTGACCGAGATCCTCGACGACTCGCCGCTCAATCCACCGGTGATGCAGAAGGACTCGACGCCGTGGAACCCCAAGGACGATGACGACACGACGCTCGGCCCAATCCCGATGCGCAAGGCGCTGTTCATGTCGCGCAACCTCGCCACCATCAAGCTCGGCATGCAGCTGGGCGAGCAGACGGTGATCGGTGAGGCGCGCAGCTACGGCATTACGACGCCGATCTACTCAGCCCCATCCCTGCATATCGGCGCCAACGCCGTGTATCCGCTGGAAATGGTGTCGGCGTACACCGCCTTCGCCAACCTCGGCACGCGCAGCGAGCCGATCGCCATACTCAGGGTAGAGGATAAGTCAGGCCACATTCTTTACCGTAACGACACCCCCCGCAAAGACGCGGTGATGGACCCGGCGCACACGTGGCTCGTCGTGGACATGATGAAAGACGTGATCAAGCAGGGCACGGCGTTCACCGCTGTGTGGAAGGCGGGGTTCCAGTATCCCGCGGCGGGCAAGACGGGCACGACCGACACGTATACCGATGCGTGGTTCATCGGCTACACCACCGACCTCGTGGCGGGCGTGTGGGTGGGCTACGACTTGCCGACGCCGATCATGCAACACAACGCGGGCGGCGGGCGCATCGCCGCGCCGGCGTGGACGGCGTTCATGCGCGACGTGTACGACCGCCGCTCCCCGCCCGCCGACTGGGAGCGCCCCGACTCCCTCGTGACGCGCGAAGTGGACTGGTCCAACGGCTACATCGCGACGCCGTTCTGCCCGCAGACCGTGCGTCACTGGGACTGGTTCTACCCGGGCACCGAGCCGACGCAGTCTTGTCCCGTGCACTCGCCGTTCGGCACGGGCGTGACACCGTGATGTCCTAGCGGCGCGTGCTGCGCGTCCGCGCGGGGCGGGTGTACCCGGTGACGGCGCCGCCGCTGGACGACGGCGCCGTTCTCGTGGGTAGCGACGGCCGCATCGCCGCCGTCGGCCCTCACGCCATCGTCCCTTCTCCTCCCGGCGCTGAGACCCTCGAGTTCCGCGACGCGGTGCTCGTCCCGGGCCTCATCAACTGCCACACCCATCTCGAGCTGACGCATCTCGCGGGCCAGAACCGGGAGGGCGACTTCACGCGCTGGATCCGCCGCGTGCGCGAGCTGAAGCAAGAGACGCCTGGGGAACAGTTTCTGGCGGCAGCCCGACAAGGCGTGCGGGATGGCTGGGCGCGGGGCGTCACGTGCGTCGCCGACACCGGCGACTCTGGCGCGCCGCTCCGCGCCCTCGCTGAGTTGGGCGGCCGCGGCATTTATTATCAGGAGGTCTTCGGCCCCGATCCGGCGCAGGTCGAGGAGAGCATGTCTGGCTTGCGGTCGACCGTTCTGGCACTGCGCGCTTCTCTAACCGTCCAACCGTCCAACCGTCTAACCCTCGGTGTCTCACCCCACGCCCCCTATACCGTCAGCGCTCCGCTCTATCGCGCCGTCGCGCATTACGCCCGGTCCGAGCGTCTGCCGATTGCCGTGCATCTCGCCGAGTCGCACGCCGAGACTGGCCTGGTGCGCGACGGGGCAGGGCCGTTCGCCGACGCGCTGGCGCGCCGCGGTATCACGTTCGAAGCACAGCGGGTCTCGCCGGTCGAGTACCTGCATGGGTTGGGGGTGCTGCGTGCGGCTCTTTGCATCCATTGTGTCCAGATCGACGCCAGAGACATCGGACTACTGAAAGCGGACGCCGCCGCCGTCGCGCACTGCCCGCTTTCGAACCGGGCCCACAACCATGGCACCGCGCCTTTGGCGGCGTTGCGAACCGCCGGCGTGCCGACGGGGCTCGGTACGGATTCGGTGGTGAGCGTCGGCGAGCCGGATCTCTGGGCCGAGGCCCGTGCCGCGGGCTTGGGTGAGGCGGACGCCCTGCGGATGCTGACTATTGAAGGAGCGCGGGCGTTGGGCTGGGATTCCGAGATCGGGTCACTGGAGGTGGGAAAAGCGGGCGATCTCGCGGTGCTCCCCGGCCTCGCCCGCCCTCGCCCGTCCTCGCCCGCCCTGTTGACTGTGATCGAGGGGCGGGTGGTCCACCGTCAACCAAGGCCGCTGCATAAATAGTAGATTGTCTGCATGAAACCGCAGCGCCACGCGGCCATTCTCAAGATCGTCCAGCGCCAGACCGTCGCCAGCCAGGAGCAGCTGCGGGAGCTGCTCAAGGGCGAGGGCTACGACGTCACCCAGGCGACGCTGTCGCGCGACATCGGCGAGCTGGGCCTCGCCAAAGTGGCGTCGCCCGACGGCGGCTCGCATTACGCCCCGCCGCCCGAAGGCGGCGGCGGCGTGCGCCCGCATCTGGAGCAGCTGCTGCCCACCATGCTGATGTCGCTCGATGGTGTGGGCCCGCTGCTCGTCCTCAAGACTTCGACCGGCGCCGCCCAGTCGCTGGGCCTCGCCATCGACGGCGCCGGCTGGCACGAGGTGATCGGCACCATCGCGGGCGACGACGCGGTCCTCGTCATCACGCGCAGCGAGCGCGCCCGCCGGGCCATCCAGGTGCGGGTGAAAGAGCTCTCCGGACTCCCGGGGTAGGGCCATTGACGTCGTACTCGCCCGTCTGTATTTATATGCAAGACAATGCATAAACCTACAGGAGCGCGTTGATGGGACCTCTGGTGGTGCTCGCCTACTCGGGCGGACTCGATACGTCGGCGATCGTTCCCTGGCTGCGCGAGCAGTACGGCGCCAGGGTTCTGTGTTTCGCCGCCGACGTGGGGCAGGGCGCGGAGCTCGACGGACTGGTCGACAAGGCCAAGCGCTCGGGTGCGGTCGATTGCGTGATCGAAGATCTGCGCGAGGAATTCGTGCGCGACTTCGTGTTCCCCACGCTGCGCGCCGGCGCCGTATACGCCCGCACCTACCTCCTCGGCACCTCGATGGCCCGGCCGCTCACCGCCGCGCGCCAGGTGGCCGCCGCGCGCCGCGCCGGCGCTCAGGCGCTGGCCCACGGCTGCACCGGCAAGGGCAACGATCAGGTGCGCTTCGAGCTCACCTACGCCGCGCTCGCGCCCGACCTGCAGGTCATCGCGCCGTGGCGCGAGTGGGACTTCCAGGGCCGCGAAGATCTGATCGCCTACGTGAAGGCCAAAGGCGTCCCGGTCCAGGCCACGCTCGAAAAGCCGTACTCCAGCGACCGCAATCTGTGGCACTGCTCGCACGAGGGCGGCATCCTCGAGGATCCGTCGCTCGAAGCGCCGGAGCACATCTTCGTGATGACGGGCGATCCCGCGAAGGGGCCCGACACGCCCGCGATGGTGCAGATCGGCTTCGACGCCGGCACGCCCGTGTCGATCGACAATGAGCCGTT
>WNGO01001584.1_pt1 | contig 29932 bp, 26 predicted proteins | sample 5400511 | NCBI WGS metagenome assembly WNGO01 (sample SAMN13153380, study PRJNA577476) | soil metagenome | isolation source: 20 cm soil or saprolite under Garry oak tree replicate 2 | place: USA:California | collected 2016-06-15 | reverse complement strand
GGGACTCCCCGCATGAAGAGGCTTGAGCGTTTGGTGTCGCTCGCAGCCCTCGTCGCCGCCATCGGCGCCTGTCCGGTTGACGGCGTACCGCCGAAACCGGTGGCCGCGAATACGTTGACAGGCCCCGAGAAGGCCGCCGGCTGGCGACTGCTGTTCGATGGGGAGACGACAACGGGCTGGCGCAACTACGGGAAGCCGACGATTTCCGACGGGTGGAAGGTCCAAGATAGCGCGCTCACCCGCGTGGGAGCCGGCGGCGACATCATCACGAGCGACGAATTCAAGAACTTCGAGCTGTCGATCGATTGGAAGATCGAGCCGGGCGGGAACAGCGGCATCTTCTATCGCGCCGCCGAAGATACGGACGAGATCTACTGGAACGCGGTGGAGATGCAGGTGCTCGACGACGCGAAGCACCCGGACGGCCAGTCACCCGTGACGTCCGCGGGTGCAGCCTACGATCTCTATGCGGCGCCCCGGGGGCACGTCCATCCGGGTGATGAATGGAACACGGCGCGGCTCATCGTGAACGGCAATCACGTCGAGCACTGGCTCAACGGCTTCAAGCTGCTGGAGTACGAGCTCGGCAGCCGCGATTGGGATTCGAAGGTGGCGGGAAGCAAGTTCAAGCCACATCCCCGCTTCGGGAAAAACTCGCAAGGCCACATCGGCCTGCAGGACCACGGCAACGTCGTGGCCTACCGCAACATCAAGATCCGGGTGCTGCCATGAGCAAACCGTCCCGCAGACGCCCAAAGGTAGGGGCGCAGCATGCTGCGCCCCTACACTCCCACCCCATCTCGCGGCGTCGTTTCGTCGGCGACGTCGCCACCGGTCTGACGTTCACGATCGTGCCGCCGCACGTGCTCGGGGCGCGGGGACACAATCGTCTCGCGCCGAGCGACAAGCTCAACATCGCCTGCATCGGCGTGGGTGGCATGGGCGCGAATGACGTGCGCGGAGTCGGAAAAACCGAGAACATCTACGCGCTCTGCGACGTGGATGACCGCCAGGCGCAGCAGTCCGTCTCGGCATTTCCGCTGGCGAAGCGGTTCAAGGACTTCCGCGTCATGCTCGATAAAGAAGGAAAGAACGTCGACGCCGTCACCGTCTCGACGCCCGATCACACGCACACGGTCGCCGGCATGATGGCGATGAAGCTCGGCAAGCACACGCGTATTCAAAAGCCGCTGGCGCGGACGTTGTGGGAAGTGAAGCAGCTCGAAGAAGCCGCGACCAAGTACAAAGTCGCGACGCAGATGGGCAACCAGGGCCACGCCGAGGAAGGCACGCGCCAGATCCGCGAGTGGGTCGAGGCCGGCGCGATCGGCACCGTCCGCGAGATCCAGCTGTGGACCAACCGGCCGATCTGGCCGCAGGCGATCGACCGGCCGCTCGACGAGTTCTACACGCCGTCGACGCTCGACTGGGACCTGTGGCTCGGTCCCGCGCCTGACCGGCCGTATCACCCCGCGTATGCGCCGTTCAAGTGGCGCGGCTGGTGGGATTTCGGCACCGGCGCCTTGGGCGACATCGCGTGCCACTCGATGGACGCGTCGTTCTGGACGCTGGACCTCGGGTATCCGTCCCGCATCGAATCGACGAAGCTCTTCAGTGAGACCGCGCCCGCGTGCTCGCGGATCACGTACTCGTTCGCCGCCAGGGGCAACCGGCCGCCGGTGACCGTCGTGTGGCGCGACGGCAGCCTGTATCCGCCGCGCCCCAAGGAGATCACCGATCCGCTCGCGTGGCCGTTCGACACCAGCGGGCAGCTGTGGATCGGCGATGCGGGCAAGCTGGTCGCGGGGATCTATGGCGAGAGCCCGCGCCTGCTCGATGCGGCGAAGCAGGCGGAAATCACCGCGCATCCGCCGGCGCAGAAGTATCCGCGCACCGAGGGCGTCTACGCCGAGTGGATCGCCGCCTGCAAAGGTGGGACACCGGCTGGGTCGAACATTCCCGCCCACTCAGGGCCGCTCACCGAGATGGTGCTGCTCGGCAATCTGGCGGTCCGGACGGCGCAGCCGATCGATGTGAATCCGCAGACCGGCGCGGTGCTGACGTCCGGGATTCCCGAGGAATACATCAAGCCGCGCTATCGGCAGGGGTGGGGTTGGTGACGAACGGTAGGGGCGCAGCATGCTGCGCCCCTACCCAATGGCGTCCTTGCGTAGCGTACCGGGCTAGGTGTATTTTTATTCACCCATATGCATAAACAAACCAACGCCCGTCCCGGCACTGGTCCGCTCGTCGTGCTCGCCTATTCGGGCGGGCTCGACACCTCCGCCATCGTTCCCTGGCTGCGCGAGACGCATGGCGCGCGCGTCGTCTGCTTTGCCGCCGACGTCGGGCAGGGGCTCGGCGAGCTCGACGGCCTCATCGCGAAAGCGAAACGCTCCGGCGCCGAAGACTGCATCATCGAAGACCTGCGCGAGGAGTTCGTGCGCGACTTCGTCTTCCCGACGTTGCGCGCCGGCGCCGTCTATGCCCGCACGTATCTGCTCGGCACCTCGATGGCGCGACCGCTCACCGCCGCGCATCAGGTCGCCGTCGCGCAGCGGCTCGGCGCCGACGCGGTCGCCCACGGCTGCACCGGCAAGGGCAACGACCAGGTCCGCTTCGAGCTGACCTACGCCGCGCTCGCGCCGGAGCTGCAGGTCATCGCGCCCTGGCGCGAATGGAAATTTCAAAGCCGCGAAGACCTGATCGCCTACGTGCGCGCCAAGGGCGTGCCGGTGCAGGCAACCGCCGAGCAGCCGTATTCGAGCGACCGCAATCTGTGGCACTGCTCGCACGAGGGCGGCATCCTCGAGGATCCGTCACAGGAAGCGCCCGAGCACATCTTCGTCATGACGAAGAACCCGCTCGAGGCGCCGGATGAGCCGGTCGTCGTGACGATCGGCTTCGAAGAGGGCAATCCCATCAGCGTAGACGCCGTTCCACTCGGACCCGTAGAGCTCCTCGAACAACTCAACGAAGTCGCCGGCGAGCACGGCATCGGCCGCGCCGATATCGTCGAAGATCGCCTCGTCGGCATGAAGTCGCGCGGGGTGTACGAGACGCCGGGCGGGACCGTGCTGTACGCGGCGCACCGTGAGCTGGAGCAGATGGTCCTCGACCGCCGCACCCTGAGGATGAAGGACGAGCTGGCGCTGCGGTACGCCGATCTCGTCTACGACGGCCGCTGGTGGACGGCGGAGCGTGAAGCGCTCGACGCGCTGTTCACGGCGACGCAGCAGAACGTGACCGGGAGCGTCCGTCTGAAGCTGTTCAAGGGAAACGTGATCGTTGCCGGCCGGGAGAGTCCGTACGCGTTGTACCAGCCGTCCTACGCTACCTTCGGCAAGGACCACGTCTACAATCAGAAAGACGCGGAGGGCTTCATCCGGCTGTACGGCCTCGCCAGCAGAATCGCCGCTGGGTTAGCAGCCGAGCGCACGGATGTCCCAGCGCGCTGACACGCCTCTCCATCACATGTGGGGCGGGCGCTTCGTTCTGGGACCGAGCGAAGCGCTCGACGCGTTAAACCGCAGCCTCCCCGTCGATCATCGGCTCTGGCCGCAGGACGTCGCCGCCAGCAAGGCGTGGGTGCACGCGCTGTGCCGCGCCGGCGTTCTGACCACCGCCGAAGAGACGCAGCTGCTCGAAGGCCTCGACCGCGTCGCCGACAAGCTCGCGGACGGCGCCGCCGCCGGCGCCCCCGATGAAGACGTGCACACGCTCGTCGAGCGGCTGCTCTACGCGGAAATCGGTGTGGTGGCGGGGAAGCTGCATACCGGCCGCTCGCGCAACGACCAGGTCGCCACCGACCTGCGACTCTGGACCATCGATGCGATCGACGAGCTCGACGCCGCCGTCGCCGCCCTCGGCCGCACGCTCGTCGCCAAAGCGAAAGATGGGCTCGACGCGATTCTCCCCGGCTACACCCACGGCCAGCGCGCCCAGCCGGTGCGCTGGGCGTACGTGCTGCTGGCGCACGCGTGGCCGCTCGTCCGCGACCGCCAGCGCCTCGCCGACGCGCGCCGCCGCACCTCCGAGATGCCGCTTGGCTCCGGTGCGCTCGCGGGCTCGGGCTTTCCCGTCGACCGTGTCCTGCTGAAAGAGGCGCTCGGGTTCCGCGCCGTCTCCCCGAATGCGCTGGATGCGACCGGCGATCGCGATTTCGTCGCCGAGGTGCTGTTCGCGATCGCGCTGGTCGGCACGCACTTGTCTCGTCTGGGCGCGGAGCTCATCACCTACGCCAGCGGCGAATTCGGATTCGTCACGCTGGCCGACAACTTCAGTACCGGGTCGAGCCTGATGCCGCAGAAACGCAATCCGGATGTGTTCGAGCTGGCGCGCGGCAAGGCGGGACGCATGCTGGGCGACTGCGTGGCGCTGCTCACGGTGTTGAAGGGGATTCCGGCCGGCTATCAGAAAGACCTGCAGGAAGACAAGGCGCTGTTGTTCGACGCGTGCGACACGCTGGCGACGGTGTTGCCCGCCGTCACCGGCGCGATCGACACGCTTACCGTGAACGCGGAGCGGATGGCGGCGGCGCTCGATCCGGCGATGCGCGCCACCGATCTCGCCGACTTGCTCGTCGAAGCAGGTGTGCCGTTCCGCGAAAGTCACGGATTGATCGGCAGATTGGTCCGCGCCGCCGAACAGGCGGGCGTGTCGCTCGACAAGGTGCCCGCCAAAGTGGCGGCAGCGATTCATCCCGCGCTGGGACCGGCGCTGGCGCGGCTCGGCACCTGGGAGCAAAGCGTGGAAAGCCGTGCCACGCCTGGAGGTGCCTCGCGTGCCTCAGTCGAGTCGCAAATAGACGAGTTACGACGCGCGTTTCAGCCAGCAGCGAGCTCGTAAATCCCTCACTTGCTGTAAGTTGCTGGTCGGTATTAGCATATCGCATGCGTTGCCTAGCCCTCAATGCCTCGTTCGAGCCGCTGACCATGGTGCCGGTGCGCCGGGCGCTGCGGCTGGTCATTGATGGGAAGGCCGAGGTCGTCGAGGCGGAAGGCACGCCGGTCCATTCCGAGCGAATGGCGGTGCCACGCCCGGCCGTCATCCGACTCGTTCGCTTCGTCCACGTCCCCCGCCGCTTCCGCCGCCAAGTCACCAACACGTTCCTGTTTGCCCGCGACAACTACCGCTGCCAGTTCTGCGGCCGCTCGCAGCAGGAGCTGCGGCAGCGCGAGTGCCTGACGCGCGACCATCTCGTCCCGTTGTCCCGCGGCGGCACGAACGCGTGGACCAACGTCCTCACCGCCTGCTCGAGCTGCAACACCCGCAAGGGCAACCTGCTGCCCGAGGAAGTGGGCATGCACCCGCTGCGCTCGCCGCACGAGCCGCACTTCGTGCACCTCTCTTGGGCGGTACGCCGGCTCACGCGGACGCAGGCGAAGTACATCCGGCTCTTCTACGGCGCGGATGTGCTGGCGACGCTCGAGGCGTTGTAATGGGCAGGATGCCCTGGGTGGTGGCGGGCGCCGGCGCCGCCGCGTTGGTGGGGGTCGTTTTTCTCACGAGGCCGGCCGGCGGCTCGACCCAGCATCCCACGCCGCGGCCCGGCATCACGGCCGCGAAGGTCCTCGCCGATCCGGCAATCCCACGCAACCCCGGTGCGCTCGAGGCGTACGCGGCCGCGCGCACCATCGCTGCCACGCTCGATGGGGTCTACTGCCATTGCGATTGCTCGAAGCACTCCGGCCACCGCTCGCTGCTCACCTGCTACGAGTCAACGCACGCGGCCTATTGCGACATCTGCATGGGTGAGGCGATGCTGGCGAGCAGCATGGCGGGGCAGGGGAAATCGCTGACGGAAATCCGCGCCGCTATCGACCGTCAATTCGGATCGTAGGACTCCGCGCCTCGAGCCGCTGACGCGGCAGTCCCGCGAGGCGGACCAGCACCCGCTGCGCCCCCCGCGCCAACGCTTCGCCGAGATTTCCCTCGCCTGACACGGCAGGTCCCACCTGTCCCGAGAGCCAGCGCGACAATTCCTGTAGATCGGTGTCGTTGAGCGTCGTCACCTCGAGCCGCGCGACGAAGTAATAGCGTCCCGATCCGCCGCTCGGCCGCAAGGTCACGGTGTAGGAAATGTCCAACGCCGCCGCCAGGTCATCCGGTGTCGCATAGCGGCTCACGTTCCCTCCCTGACGGATCAGCACGAAGTCGTCGGCCAGCGGATCGTTGCGCGCGACGCCGTCCCACGAGACCTCGCGGATGAACTGATCGAACCAGGAGGTGCGCACCTTCCACAGCTCGAGCCGGTAGTGCAGCCGCAGCGGAAAGCCCGAGCGCATCAGTCCCACGAATTTGCCGTCGGCCAGGAGCCCCGTGCTGCGCACGCGCGGGACGTCGTTGTGCAGCGTGACCGTCAGCGTGGGAGACTGCGCGACGCCCACCTGTGGCGTGAGGGCCAGGGCGATGGCCACCCACCAACGAAGGCGCACTCTAGAACCGGTGATCGAGCCGGACCGTGAAGCGCAGCCGTTCGCCGGTTGTGACCGCCTTGGCGATGTAGACTCCGAATCCTCCCCAGTCGACGCCCAGTCCCGCGTCCACGAGCCAGCTCGAGAAGCCGGGAATTCTGCCGGACGGTACGTGGCCCGGTTGATTACCTACCAGCCAGCCCTGGCCCGCATCTGCGAACACCACGACGTCGAGCCCTTCCAGCCAGAAGAACGATCCGCTCCCCTCGTCGCGCTCCGGTTTGTCGTCCTTCCACGGGTTGTAGCTCCAGTTGAGCTTCACGTGGCCGCGATACTCCGTCTGGAACGCGATGACGCGGTCGCACGCCGCGACCAGTGCGGCGGCGAACGCGGGGTCGGTGAAGGCGGTGTTGCACGAGCTGGCGCGGAACGGATGGCCGGGCATCGGGTCGGGACCGCCGAGCGCCAGGCGGCGCTGCAGCGGCAGCGGATCGCCGCCCGCCCAGCCGCCGGCGATCAACCGCACGTTCACGCGTCCCGACGGGCTGATGCGGGCGTAGTGCCGGAGGTCGAAGAACATCCGGCCGAAGCCGTAGGACCCATCGGTCGGAAGCGAATCGCGGACGCTCGCCGGCACGCCACTGTGGGGGACGACGTCTTTGCTGCCCGAATGCTCGAACGTCGTGCGTAGCAGCCATCCCGAGGAGGGCTCATCGGGATCGTTGCGCGTGTCGAGTGAGGCGCCCAGCGCAAGCGTCGTGAAGTGCCCTTCGTCGATCGGCGGGTTCGGGCGCCACGGCTCGGAATTGCGGAACACCGTCCAGGGATCCTGCGTGCCGACGCCCGTCTGCCATTCACGCCGCAGCTCGAGCGACAGCGCGACCTGGCGTTCCGGTTGCGCGAACACCCGCGCCGCCCATCCCTTGTTCAGGTAATAGTCGCGGTAATCGCGGCCGAAGATAAACGCGCTCCATCCGACCTCGGCATTATGCAGTCCCCAGTCTTCGACGGGTGAGACGACGTCGAATGCGCGCAGACCGAACCCCACCGGGCGCACCTCGCCGGCGCGCAGCTCGCTGCGGAACATGTAGCCGAGATCGCTGCGCTTGTCGGAGAGATCGCCGGCCGACCGAAACACGCCCAGCGCATCGACGCGCAGCCGGAAGTTCCGCTCGAGCCTCCAGTCAACCAGCGGGCCGAAGACGATCGGCAGCCCCTCGATGCGATTGAACGTTCCCCCCGTGGCGATCGTCAGCGACGAGTGCGAGTCGGCGGTACCCCAGGAAACGTGCGCGCCCGGATTCCACAGGCGCCGCCGCAGGTTGGGGGCGTAGACGATCTCGTCCCCTTCCTTATGCAGGCGGTAGAGCAGGGGCTCGCGATACTGCCGCACCTCGCCGCCGATCCGCGCTTTGGCCGTGTCGTTGACCGTGCCGCCGACGACGATCACGTCGCCGGTCACTTCGGCCCCTCCGCCCTGATCGAACAGCAGATCGCCGTTGATCACGACGAGCGTGCCCTGGACCCGGCCCGCGACGAGCACCGGCCCGTTGCGGACCGCCACGTTGCCGCGCCACTCGTTGCCGCGCGGCAGCCGGGTCCGGCCGACCAGGCGGGTCGTCCCGGCGGCGTTGTAGAACCGGATGACTTCTTCGGACACGACGCGCGGCAGCGCCCGCGCCTCGAGCGTGGCGCTCGAGCTGTCGGGATGGATGACGATCGTCGTGTCCTGTAGGGCGGGGCTGGCCAGCGCTAACAGTAGTGTGATCATAGGTCGGCTTTCAGTGGAGGCTCGATACCGAGACGGCGCATGCGGCGGTACAGATTGGCCCGGTCGGTCTGCAGCCGGCGGGCGGCTTCGGCGACGTTGCCGCGCGAGGCGGACAGCGCTTTGGCGATCAGCTCGCGCTCATACTGGTCGAGCGTCTCGCTCAGCGCGATGTCGCGCCACGGCTCGCCGTCGGAGGCGGTGAAGGCAGCCGGGGGGGGCCGCAGCCCATCCTGTGGCAGCACGCGGGCGACATCCGGCGCAGTGATGAGTTCCGAAGTTGCAAGAATCGCCATGCGCTCGACGATGTTGGCGAGCTCGCGCACGTTGCCGGGCCAGGTGTAGGCGGCGAGCAGCGGCACCGCGCCCGCATCGAACTTCACCGGGCGGCCGAGCCGCGCCGCGGAGCGCTCGGCGAAGTGGCGGACCAGCGGGGCCACGTCTTCCGGCCGCTCGCGCAGCGGCGCAATGTGGATCGGCAGCACGTTCAGCCGGAACCACAGGTCTTCGCGAAACTGTCCCTGCCGCACCGCCTGTTGCAGATCCTTGTTGGTCGCGGCGATGACGCGCACGTTCACTTCGAACGGACGCTCCCCGCCGACCCGCTCGACGACCCCGCTCTCCAGCACGCGCAGCAGCTTCGCCTGCGCCTCCGCGCCCAGGTCACCGACTTCGTCGAGAAACAGCGTACCGCCGTCCGCCAGCTCGAAGCGGCCCTGACGCCGGTCCGTGGCGCCCGTGAAGGCGCCGCGCTCGTGACCGAACATTTCCGACTCGACCAGATCGCGCGGCAGGGCGGCGCTGTTCACGGTGACGAACGGCTTGTTGCCGCGCGCGCTGAGCCGGTGGATCGCCGACGCGACGAGCTCCTTGCCGGTGCCCGATTCGCCCGTGATCAGCACCCGCGATTCCGTGGGCGCGACCCGCGCAATCAGCGCGCGCAGCTCTTCCATCGCGGTGCTCGATCCGACCAGCGGATCGGCGTGTCCCAGCTGCTCGTGCAGCCGCTTGTTCTCGGCCAGCGTGCGTCCCAATTCCAGCGCGCTGCGCAGCGCCACCAGCACCCCTTCGGGCGTGAGCGGCTTTTCGAGGAATTGGAAGGCGCCGAGCTTCGTGGCGCGCACGGCGTCGGCCAGCGTGGCCTTGCCGCTCATCATCACGACGGGGATGTGCGGCGCGCGTTTGCGGATCTGCTCCAGCGTCGCGAGGCCGTCCGGTCCCGGTGGCATCATCAGGTCGAGCAGCACGACGTCGGGCGCGTCATCGACGAGTCGCACCAGGGCCGCGTTGCCGCCCTCCGCTTCGACGGTTTCGAAGCCATCCGATTGGAGCAGCGCCCCGACCATCCGCCGGATGTTGGCTTCGTCGTCGACCAGCAGGACGCGAGGGCTCACCGGAAGGACGGTGGAGGAAAGACAATCGCAAACGTCGCTCCACCTCCGGGAGTCTCGGTCACGGTGATCGTCCCGCGATGGGCTTCGAGCGTGACGCGCACCAGCGCGAGGCCGAGGCCGGTGCCGTCGTCCTTCGTCGTGAAGTACGGCTCGAAGATGCGCTGGCGCAGATCGGCGGGAATGCCGGGGCCGTGGTCGGCGATCGTCACCGCCAGCCCGGCGCCGTCCCCCGTGACCATCACGTCGATCGCGCCGCGGCCGTTCATCGCCTCGGCGGCGTTGCGATAGAGATTCGCAAACGCGCGCCGCAGCGGCTCGTAATGTCCCAACAGCGTGCGCGGTCCGCCGTTCGCCGTGAGCCGGACGACGACGTCGCTCGGCACTCCCGTGCGTCCCAGCTCTTCCAGCAGCTCGACGAGATCGACCTCACTCTGCGGCCCCTCGGGCAAGCGCCCAAACTCCGAGAATTCCTTGGCGAGGCGCTCCAGGCGGTCGGTTTCCGCCGCCATCACTTGAACCGCAATGTCCTTCCGTCCTTCCGTCATGCCATCGTTCCGTCGCAGTTGCGCAACCGCGATCCGCATCGATGTCAATGGATTCTTGATTTCATGCGCCACGCGTCGGGCCACTTCGCGGAACGCGCGCAGCCGCTCGGCTTCCAGCTCGCGCTCGCGCGCGGCGGCGAGCGCCGCGGCCAGCTCGCGCAATGCCTGGCGCAGCGCCTCGAATTCCGGTGCACCGCGGCTGAGCGCCGCCCCCGGGAGAGGGAGCGGCTCGTGCCGCCGGATCAGCTGCGTCCAGCCGACCATCTCGTCGATCGGACGCGAGAGCTGCCGCGACAAATGGCCGGCGAGATTCACCGCCGCGTACAGGACCGCGGCGCCGAACAACACGATGACCAACGCGAAGCCGGCCGTGTAGTAGCGCAGGAACGTTTCGGCCCGGCGCGCGAAGCTCACCGCTGCCGAGACTTCGTCGAGGTGTTGGCGCAGCAACCCGCGCTCGCGAACGGTGAGATGCAGCGTGTCCACGCCCTCGAGCAGCGTGCGGGCAGTGATGGCGACGCGCTCCGTCGCGGCGCGGGCGCCTGCCGCCGGCAGCAGCCGGCGCACCGACAGGACCCAGCCCGCGACGGCGAGCACCGTCGGGACCGCGGTCATGACGACGAGGATGACGAAGATTCGCCGCCGGAAGGGAAGCGCCATATTTGCGGCAAATTTAGGGATTCGCTGCGCGTGTGACAATTCGACACGGGGGGTTCATGAAGGCCCACACCCACTATCTCTGGTTCAACACGAAGCGGCGTCAGGAGATCATCGACATTACGGAGCAGGTGGTGAAGGAGGTCGAGGAGAGCGAGGTGCGGGAAGGCCTTGTCCTGGTTAGCGCCATGCACATCTCCGCGTCCGTGTTCGTGAACGACCACGAGTCGGGACTGTGGGAGGACATTCTGAAGTGGTTGGAGGGGACGATCGCGCCCTGGGATCCCCAGCGGTATCGGCACAACGAGACGGGCGAGGACAATGCAGCGGCGCACCTGCGCAGCCTCACCATCGGCCACGAGGTCATCGTGCCGATTACTGCCGGCAAGCTGGATTTCGGGCCGTGGCAGCGCGTGTTTTATGGCGAGTGGGACGGGCAGCGCAAGAAACGCGTGATCATTAAGGTACTAGGCGATTAGGAGGTTCTTCCCGATGATCGAACCCCGACCCGTGGTCCTCGAGGGACACGGCATTCGACTCGAGCCACTGACCGAGGAGCACAGCGGCGCGCTCGCCGCGGCGGCGGGCGACGGCCGGCTGTGGGAGCTGTGGTTCGTCGCGGTACCGCCGCCCGACGGCATGCGGACGTACGTCGCCGACGCGCTGACAGGCCAGCGCGACGGCCACATGCTCCCCTGGGTCGTGCGCGACGTGTCGAGCGGAACAATCATGGGATCGACCCGCTACCACGATATCGCGCCGGCGATCGAGCGCGTCGAAATCGGGCATACCTGGTACGGGCAAAGCCGGCAGCGCACGCACGTCAACACGACTTGCAAGTTGCTGCTCTTGACTCACGCGTTTGAGAAACTCGGATGCAAAGTCGTGGGGCTCAGGACCGACAACTTCAACTTTCGGTCGCAGCGGGCGATCGAAGCGCTTGGCGCCAAAAAGGACGGCGTGATTCGTCACTTCGGGACGCGCCGCGACGGAACAGTCCGTGATGTCGTGATGTACAGCATTCTGGTGACTGAATGGCCGGATGTGAAACGCTATCTCGAGCTGCGGCTGCGGCGGCACCAACCAGAGGGTCAATGATTCGCCATCCGACGTTTGTCACCGTGGTGCTCGCGACCGCGTGCAAGGCCACACAGCCCACGCCCCCCGATTACGTCGTGTCCTACAACCTGACAGGAGCACCGCCGATCAGCTGCGATTCTGTGAAGTACAAGGACGCGGCAGGCACGGTCATCAAGGTCACCAGTCCCACGCTGCCGTGGTCGGTTGCTTACGCTGCACCCGCCGGCACGTTCGTGGCGGCTACGGCATGGATGGCCGCGACGGGGAGTGCGCAGGCGGCAAAACTGAAAGTGACGTGGACCATTACGGGCGTCAGCACGGCGAGCGACAGCAGTTTCGGCACCAGCATGGCAGCGGGGAAATTCACGCTGACCGTGGCTCACCAGTTGTAGCGAACGACGTACATTAGGGCGTGCTTCGAACCGCCCTCGTCCTCGTATTCATCGGCACCGCACTTCCCGCCGCCGGCGTTGCGCAGCGCGGCTTCCTCGGCGCCGGCATCCTGCTGGGCGATTTTCCGTCCGAGCCGGCCTTCGACCTCCATCTCGACTCTCCGCCGCTGTACAGGACTCGCGCCGAGCTCACGCTGTCATGGAACGACAAAAGCGCCAAGCCGACCGTCATCACGGAGGCTGAACGCTCGATCATCGACACCAAGGCGCTCGCGGTGGATGTGGGAGCGGGGCTGTTGTGGCTCGAAGCCAACGAGTACCGGCCGTACCCGGCCATCATCAGCACGATCGTCGTGCCCGTGCCGGTCCCACGCCTCGCGTTCGTCGTAATCCCCGACGTGCAGCCGTTTCAGGATTTCGAGTGGGCACTCGTCCTCAAGGTGAGCCTCACGCTCTGGTCCCGACGCTAGCCGATGGACCGCCGCTTCGGCCTGATGCATGCCACGGCGCTGAACATGACGAACATGATCGGGATCGGGCCGTTCATCACGATCCCGCTGCTCATGTCGGCGCTGGGCGGGCCCCAGGCTATGCTCGGCTGGCTGGTCGCGCTGATCATCGTGCTGTGCGACGGCATGGTGTGGAGCGAGCTGGGCGCGGCGCTGCCGGGATCGGGCGGCTCATTCGGCTATCTGCGCCACGGCTACGGCGCCGACACGGTCGGGCGGCTGATGGGCTTTCTGTTCGTGTGGCAATTCGTCCTGAGCGGGCCGCTCGAGATCGCGTCCGGATACATCGGGTTCTCGCAGTACCTCGGCTACATCTGGAAAGGGATCACGCCGCGCCAGACGATGCTCGTCGTGACGATCATCGGGGTGGTGAACGTGGCGCTGCTCTACCGGCGCATCCAATCGATCGCGACGATCACACTGACCCTCTGGATCGGGACCATTCTCACCGTCATTGTCGTGATCCTGACGGGCGCGGGGCATTTCGACTCGCGCCTCGCCTTCGCCTTTCCGCCGGGCGCGTTCAACTTCTCGCTCGGCTTTTTCATCGGCCTCGGCGCCGCCGCGCGGATCGGGGTCTATGACTACCTCGGCTACTACGACGTCTGCTACATCGGCGACGAAGTCGAGAATCCGGGCCGGGTGATCCCGCGGTCGATTCTGCTGAGCACCGTGGCGGTGGCGCTGATCTACATCGCCGTCAACTTCTCGATCATCGGCGTCGTGCCGTGGCGGGACTTCGTGCCCGCGGCGGCGCACCCGCAGTCGAACTTCGTCGTGTCGATTTTCATGGAACGGATCTACGGCCCGCGCATCGCCGCCGTATTCACGGCGATGATTCTGTGGACCGCGTTCGGCTCGGTGTTCGCGCTGCTCCTTGGCTACTCGCGCGTGCCGTACGCCGCCGCCAAGGACGGCTACTTCTTCAAGGCGTTCGCCCGGTTGCACCCGACGCAAGGGTTTCCGTACGTCTCGCTCCTCGTGCTGGGCGTCCTGTCGATCGTGGCCGGTTTCGCATCGCTGGGTACGGTCATCGATGCGCTGATTACCACGCGCATTCTCGTGCAGTTCATGGGCCAGATCGGCGCGGTTACGCTGCTGCGGCGGCGCGCGCCCGACATGCCGCGGCCCTATCGGATGTGGCTGTATCCGCTGCCGAGCCTGGTTGCGCTGCTCGGATGGATCTTCATCTTTGCTACGACGCCGCCCGTCGTCATCGTCTTCGGTCTCGGCGCGCTGCTGCTGGGTGTCGCGTGCTTCGGCGTGTGGTCGTGGAAGGGGAGAACATGGCCGTTCGCAGCTGCTGCAGCGCCGCGTTTATCCTAGCCGCCTTCGCCGCCTGTCATCGGCCGACCGAGATGGCAGGCATGTACGTCGTACAGGACGGCATGGGCTCGCTGTTCGCCTGTGACGACCCCAAGAAGGTCGTGACCGTGCAGGATACGGCGCTCGCCGCGCGCTATCGCGCGCTCGCGGCGGGTCCCACCCAGCCGCTCTACGTCCGCGTCCGCGGCGTCGCGGGTCACGAAGGCAGCATCTACGGTGGCGGGCGTTACTTCTTCGTTCAGCAGATACTCGAGATCCGCGCGCGCAAGAGTGGCGAGTGCCCGCGCGTCGCGCAGCCGGCCTCACAGGTGCTGGCTCCATCATGAGAGGGGTCCATGATCCGCGATCTGAACCGGCGTGAGTTCCTGCTGACGACGGCGGCCCTCGCCGCGGCCACGCGCCTGCTGGCAAAAGCACCTGCGGGGGGGCGGGGGGGGGCCGCGAAGGGAAGCGTCATTCTCTTTCAGGGCGACTCGATCACCGACTGCGGCCGCAACCGCGAGTCCGCCGACCCGAATGCGGCGGGCGCACTCGGCACCGGGTATCCGCTGCTCATTACCGCGGCCGTGCTCGCGGCCCGCGCCGCGCGGGGTTTCAAGTTCTACAATCGCGGCATCAGCGGCAACAAAGTGCCCGACTTGCAGCAGCGCTGGACGACGGATGCCATCGACCTCAAGCCCGACGTGCTGAGCATTCTGATCGGGGTCAACGATTTCTGGCACAAGCTCGACCACGGATACAACGGCACCGTGCAGGACTACGAGCAACAATACGCCGCGCTGCTCCAGACCACGCGCGACGCCCTGCCGCACGTGCATCTCATCGTGCTCGAGCCGTTCGTGCTGCACACGGGCGCCGTCGATGCGCGCTGGTTCCCGGAATTCGATCAGCGTCGCGCCGCGGCGGCACGCGTCGCCGCGCACGCCCGCGCGACGTTCGTTCCCTTGCAGGCGATCTTCAATCAGCGGACCCGGACGGCACCGCCCGAGTACTGGGCGGCGGACGGCGTGCACCCGACGCCGGCGGGACACGCGGTCATTGCCGAACAATGGCGTCGAGCAGCGAATCTCTAACCGGCCTCGCGCGAGCCGCGCTGCTGATCGGCGCGGCCGTCGCGTGCGCCTCGGGCGCAGCGACCGTTTCTCCACCGCCCGCTCCCGTCGACACGACCAAATGGCATTTCGACCTGCGAGATGGTTGCCCGGGGGTCTGCGGGTGGGGCAACAACGAGAAGGAGTATTACCGCTCGGACACCGCGAACATCAGGCTGAATGGCTCGGGCCAGCTGCAGATCGTCGCGCGCGTCGCGACAGACAGTGTGCCGTGCTACTACGGGCGGTGTCGCTATACGTCCGCGAAGATCACCACCAACGCCAAAATGTTCGCCGATCAAGGTCGCATCGAAGCACGCATCAAGCTCCCGGCGGGGCAGGGTCTCTGGCCTGCTTTCTGGACGCTGGGCAAGAACATCGTCACCGTCGGCTGGCCGACGTGCGGCGAGATGGACATCATGGAGAATCATGGCAGCGATCCGACCTCCATGAGCTCAGCGGTGCACGGGCCTGGATACTCGGGCAACACGCCGTTCGTGCACATCCGTCGGTTCGCGTCGGCAGGCGTGACGGATTTCCATCTCTACGCCGCCGAGTGGGACTCGGTGGGTATTCGCTTCTTCGTCGACGACACCTTGCATTATCTCGTTGCGCGCGGCGTCGTGCAGCAGCATGGCAAGTGGGTGTACGACCAGCCGTTTTTCGTGATTCTGAATCTCGCCGTCGGCGGCAATTTCGATCACGACCCGACGTCCGACGCTATTTTCCCCGCCACGATGCTCGTCGACTACGTGCGCGTGTACAAGCGGGGCACCTAAGGCCCCGGCGTTCGGTAATTCACGTCGAGCACACCAAGTCGCGCGAGGTGTTGCGACAACCGCCTAGTGAAGTCAGCAAAATCTTTCTGCTCGCGCGGCGTCCACGCCACCTCGGCGAGCGCCACCAGGCGCGGGAACACCATGTACTCGACGTTCTTGGGGTTGCGCTGGTACTCGGTCCAGATCTGTCCCTGCGTGCCGAGGATGTGGGCGGCCTGGACGGAATCGAATCCGGCGGGCACCGGCTCGAACGCGTAGACGGTCTCGAGCGGCAGGAATCCACCGATCGCCAGCGGCTCCGCCGCGGTGTTTTGGGACTGGTAATAATCGAAGTAGGTGTTCGACGTCGGGGTCATGACGACGTCGTGGCCGGCCTGCGCGGCCGCGATGCCGCCCTCCATCCCGCGCCACGACATGACGACCGCGTTGGGAGCCAGCCCTTCCGTCCCGCCTTCCAGGATTTCGTCCCAGCCGATGAGCGCGTGGCCGCGCGCCTCGAGCCAGCGGCTCATCTGCGCCGTCATCCAGCTCTGCAGCTCGTTCTCGTTGTGTAACCCCAGTTCCCGGATCCGCGCCTGCGCCACCGGACTCGCCTGCCACTGCACTTTCACCGCCTCGTCCCCACCGGTGTGCACCCAGTGACTCGGGAACAGCGCCAGCACTTCGGTCAACACGTCCTGCATGAAGTGGATCGCCGAGTCCGACGGATTCAGGATGTTCGCGTCGACGCCCCAGTGGCCGAGGACCTCGAGCTGCAGGCCGGTGTTGCCCAGCCAGGGGTAGGCGGCGATCGCCGCCTGCGCGTGGCCGGGCATCTCGATTTCCGGCACGACCGTGATGAAGCGGGCCTGCGCGTACGCCACGATCTCCCGCACGTCGTCTTGCGTGTAAAAGCCGCCGTGCGGAATGTTGTCATAGACCCATTGGGTCGTGTCCGCATAGTTGTGCTGCACGCCGACGAGGGACTGACGGCGCCAGCCGCCGATCGACGTGAGCCGCGGATACTTCTTGATCTCGATCCGCCAGCCTTGATCGTCGGTGAGATGCCAGTGGAAGCGGTTCAACTTGTGGAGGGCGAGCAGGTCGATGTACTTCTTGACGAATTCCTTGGGCATGAACGAGCGCGAGACGTCGAGGTGCGCGCCGCGCCACTGGAACCGCGGCATGTCCTCGATTTCCACCACGGGAACGCTCCACGTCAACCCGGGGACCAGGGCCTGGCGGAAGTTTTCGGGCGGCAGCAGCTGCCGCAGCGTCTGCACTGCATAGAATGCGCCCGCCGGGCGGAAGGCGCGGATCGTGACGCTCGTGCGCGTCACGGAAAGCCGGTAGCCCTCGTCGCCCAGGCGCGCGAGCGCCGGATCCAGGCGCAGCGAAACCACTCTGATGGCGGCACCAGGCGCACTGACGACCGACAGCCGATAACCCGTCGCCGGCCGTAACCAGTCGGCGAGCTGATACCCGATATCCCGCGTCGCGCGGTCCGTCACGATGACGGTTCCGGATGTGAACGCGAACTCACCCGTCCCGCGCGTCATGCGCACGGGCCGCGGAATGACGGAGAGGGTGGTGTCCTGAAGTCCGAGGGTGAGCGCGACGATCGCAAGGAGAGTGCTCATACGGATATGATATCGCTCGCCGAGATGTTCGGCGACGCGTATTTTAGCCAGTATGAAACGACGCGACTTCATTCAGACCGTGGGCGCCGCAGCGGCGGGCGGAATGTTTGCCCGCGCGCCCCGCGACGCTGCGAAGAAGCTGGATCACATCGGGCTCGAGACCTATGCGGTCCGTCACGCGATGGCACAGGATCCCGACCGCACGCTCGCGGCGGTGCGCGCCATCGGCTACACCGACGTCGAGCTGCTGTGGTCGTTCAATCTGTTCGGCCGCACCCCCGCGCAAGTCGCCGCCACGCTCAAGAATGAAGGGCTGCGCGCGCCGTCGGCGCACATGTCGGCTGATACGATTTTCGTGGGCTGGGAGCGCAGCCTCGAAACGGCGAAACTAATCGGTCATCAGTTTCTCTTCGTCCCTGACTTCGAAGACTGGACGAAGCAAACGCTCGACGACTGGCGCGAGTGGGCCGATCGCTTCAACGCCGCCGGCGCGGTCGCGCGGCGCGCCGGGATCTGGCTGGGGTTCCACAACGAGGCGTACCACCAGAAGCCGATCGACGGCCAGGTCCCCTTCGATGTCTTCATCAACCGGCTCGATCCCTCCGTCACTCGGCTGCAGCTCGACGTCGGCAACATGCTGATCGGGGGCGGCGATCCGATGCAGTACCTGCAGAAATATCCCGACCGCTTCGCGAGCTTCCATCTCAAGGACGCGACGCCCGATCGCTCCCACGATACCGGCCTGGGCAAGGGAATCTTCGATTTCAAGAAGTTCCTGGCCGCGGTACCGGCGCTGGACCAGAAGCCCGCGTACGTCGAGCAGGAAACCGCGAGCGACGCGGACGGCGACATGGCCGACGCGCGCGCGAATTATCAGTACCTCCGGGGACTGGAATTCTGATCCCGGCGCTGCTCGGCATCGCGGTTGCGTTCCACGCTTCACAGGACAGCAGCACCCGCAGTTTGCTGAAGACGGTCGATGTCTCGTCGGGCCGCATCGACACCGTCTACAGCGCAGACCGCCGTTTCGAAGCGCCCAATTGGTCCCGCGATGGGCGCTTCTTTCTCATCAATAGTGAAGGCCGGCTGTACCGGCTGAGTGTCGCTGCAGGACAGCTCCAGCCGATCGAGACGGGTGCGGCGACGCGCATCAACAACGACCACGGGATCTCCCCCGACGGCAACTGGCTCGTGATCAGCAACGAGCCCACCGAGGACTGGCTGACCTCCAGCGTCTATCTGCTGCCGATCGGCGGCGGCACCCCCAAACAGATCACGACGAGGGCGCCAAGCTTTTGGCACGGCTGGTCACCCGATGGGAAGACGCTCGCGTTTGTCGGGCGGCGCGATGGGGAGTTTGACATCTACACCATTGCGGTATCCGGCGGTGACGAGCGCCGCATCACGACGTGCCAAGGGTTGGACGACGGGCCCGATTATTCCCCCGACGGCGCCTTCATTTATTACAACTCGTTCTGCAGCGGCAAAATGGAGATCTGGCGCATGCGGCCGGACGGCAGTCAGGCCGAGCAGCTCACGCACGATGCGTACGCGAATTGGTTCCCGCATCCATCGCCGGATGGACGCTGGGTCGTCTATCTCGCGTTCGTCGAGGACCAAGGTCAGGACCATCCGTTCGGCAAGCAGGTGAAGCTCCGCCTGATGGATTTGCGCGACTGCTCGGTGCGCGATCTCACGCCCCCATTCTTCGGTGGGCAGGGAACCATCAACGTTCCGAGTTGGTCACCGGACAGCCGGCGCGTAGCGTTCGTGACTTTTGAGGAGCATGTTAGGGCTCGCCCGCGATAACAAGGAAAAGAAGATGACGCTCATTCGATTCAAAGCCTCGCAGGAACAGGAGGTCGACCTGGCGCGCACCTACGACGCGATCGTCGTGGGCTCGGGCGCGGCGGGCGGGATGGCCGCGCACGTCCTCACCTCCCAGGGCATGAAGGTGCTGCTGCTCGAGGCGGGCAAAAAGATTCCCATCGAGCAGGAGCTGCGTTCGATGGAGTGGCCGTACGATCACCCGCGACGCGGCGAGGCGCCTCCGGGCTACCACGCCATCCGCTTCAACGAGTACACCGTCCGGAAACCTCCGTACGCCAAGGGATCGGCGTTCAAGCATGTCTTCTCGTACGTCGGGGGCTGGGGCGGAGCGGACTACGTCAAGAACATCCTGGTCGACGAGAAGGACCATCCCTACACCGGCACGCGCTACGCCTGGGTGCGCGCGCGGCTGCTGGGCGGCAAGACGAATATCTGGGGCCGCCTCGCGCTGCGACTGTCGGACTACGACTTCAAGGCGAAGACGCACGACGGCTACGGCGAAGATTGGCCGATCTCGTATGCCGACATTGAACCGTATTACGACAAAGTAGACCTGTACCTTGGCATCTCCGGCCATACAGAGAACCTGCGGCACCTGCCGGACAGTCTGTTCCAGCGGCCGAACAAGCTCACCGCCGCGGAAGTGAAGCTGCGCAAGAGTCTCGCCACGATGGGACGCACGCTGACGCCGTATCGCGCCGGCGTGACGACGGACGGCGTCAAGCACAACAAGTATCGCAGCAAATGCTTCGGCCGCGGCGCGTGCGGCCGGCGGCCCGGCGGCTGCGACATCCATGCCGCGTTCGATTCGCCGACGGGGCTCATCTACCCGGCGATGGACACGGGCAATCTCACGCTGCGCACCAATTCGATTGCGCACGAAGTGCTGGTCGACCCGCACACCGGCAAGGCGCGCGGCATCTCGTTCGTGGATGCGCAGAACCATCGCACCTACGAAGCGAAGGCCAAGGTCGTCATTTTGGCGGCATCGACATTGGAGAGCGCCCGGCTGTTGTTGTTATCGAAGTCCAGACAACACCCGAACGGTATCGGCAATTCGAGCGGGCACGTGGGCCACAACTTCTGCGAGCACGTGATGGGACCGGGCGTGACGGGACTCGTCAAGGAGATGGTGGGAGCGCCGCCCACGCTGGACGACGGCAAGCCGGGCGGGTTCTACGTGGCGCGGTTCCGGAACCTGGAGGACAAGCAGCCGGGGTTCATCCGCGGCTACGGCTTCGAGGGCGGCTCCGGCTTCTCGATCTTCCCCGACAGCGCGTGGGACACGCCGGGGTTCGGCGGTCAGTTCAAGAAATCGGTCCGCGAGCACGCGGGCGCCTTCATTAGTATGGGCGGCTTCGGCGAAGTGCTCGCCCGCTACGAGAACTACATGGACCTGGATCCCGAGGTGAAGGACAGCTGGGGCATTCCCGTGCTGCGCTTCAATTATCAGTTCGGCGATAACGAGAAAAAGATGTGCGAGGACATGGCGAACGCCGGCAAGGAAATGTTCGAGGCGGCGGGCATCGAGGTCGTCGGCGTCGACAAGAACATCCTGACCGAAGGCTGGTCGATCCACGAGCTCGGCACGGCGCGCATGGGCACGGACCCGACGACCTCGGTCCTGAATCAGTTCCAGCAGTCGCACGACGTCAAAAACCTGTTCGTCGTGGACGGCTCGAGCCACGTGAGCGCGTCGTGCCAGAATCCGACGTGGACGATCATGGCGCTGGCGTGGCGCTCCTGCGAGCATCTCGCCGATGAATTCAAGAGGGGGAACCTATGACGATCTCACGGCGCGACATGATCCAGGCGACAGCCGCGGCCGCGGGAGCGCTCGCGCTTCCGTCGTCGAAGAGCGGCGCGCCCGTGCCGCCGCTGCCGCCCGTGCCGCCCACGTTTTTCACGCCGGCCGAGTTTGCCGTGGTCGACGAGCTGAGCGACATGATCATTCCCACGGACCAGCAGTCAGCGGGAGCGCGCGCCGCCGGTGTGGCTGCCTACATCGACGGGCGTCTGGCCGAGTCGTTCGAGCCGGAGCCGCCGCAGCGCTGGCGCGCGGGGATCCAGGCGGTCGAGGCGTTGTCGCGCGAGATGAGCGGCACGACGTTCATGGCGTCGACGCCGGCGCAACGGCTCGCGCTGCTCACGCGGATCGCCGCCGCCGAGTCCGATCCCAAAACTGACGCCGAGAAGTTCTTCAAGGAGATCAAGGGCGGGACGATTCGCGCCTACTACACGTCAAAGATCGGCATTCACGACGATCAGCAGTACAAGGGCAATGTCATTCAGCCGGGGGAGTACGCTGGTTACGACGCCACTTGAGACGGCGGGCGCCGTGTCGCCCGACTGGGTCGCCGCCCTGCGCCGCGCCTCGGAGCGGGCCGAGCACGCCGACCCGTGGCGACACGGCTTCTTCATTACCGAGCGTCCGGAGCGGCGGGTCATAGGCAGCGCGGGATTCAAGGGCCCGCCCGACGCCGGCGGGGCGGTCGAGATCGCCTACGGCGTGGTGCCGTCACGCGAAGGGCGGGGCTACGCCACCGAGGCGGCGGGCGCGCTGGTGCGATTCGCGAGCGCCGACGAACGGGTGCGCGTGATCCGTGCTCACACGCTGCCGGAGCCGAACGCCTCGACGCGCGTGCTCATGAAATGCGGGTTCGTGCGTATCGGGGACGTGGTAGATCCTGAAGACGGTCCGGTCTGGCGGTGGGAACGAAGCGCAGGGCATATTGGAACACCATGACCCCCGGCCAAGCCCTCTTCGTTCCCGGCGAATGGCGCTCCCTCGCCAACTGTCTGGGTCTCTCGCCGCGCGAATGCGGCATCGTGCGCGCCGTGTTCGACGGCGATTCGGAGCGGCGCACGGCCGAGCGCCTCGGGCTGTCGCCGCACACGGTGCACACGTACCTGTGGCGCATCTACCGCAAGCTGCACGTGCAGAGCCGCGAAGAATTGTTGGTCCGCGTGTTCGCCGAATTCCGCTCGCTCCCCAAGCGAGCGGCGAGGCACCGCGCGTTGTAGCCTGATCAGGTGACCCGCATTGGGGGTCTTGTCGGGTTCCCTTCCACGCGTATGGTTGGCCTTTATGCCGTTACGTGCCATTTACATTGGCGTCGCTCTCGCGAGCGCGCCGCTGACATTGCACGCTCAGGGTGGCCCGCTCTCGTTGGTCATCCGCACCGACGACATCGGGATGAGTCACAGCGTCAACCTGGCCATGGAGCGGCTCGTCTCCACCGGCATGCCGATCTCGGTATCGGTGATGTTCGCCTGCCCGTGGTACCAGGAAGCGGTCGAGATCCTGAAGCAGCATCCCAACGTCTCGGTCGGCATTCATCTGGTGCTGAATTCGGAGTGGAAGAATTACCGTTGGGGTCCGGTCGCGGGTAGTGCCGCCGTTCCGTCGTTGGTCGACGAGAACGGCCTTTTCTTTCCCTCCTCCGAAGCGCTGCATCAGCACACTCCCAGTGTCGCAGACGTCGAAAAAGAGCTGCGGGCCCAGATCGACCGCGCGCTGCGCTCGGGCGTGAAGATCGATTACGTCGATTACCACATGGGCACGGCGACGCGCTACCCCGAGTTCCGGGAAGTCACGGAGCGGCTGGCGCAGGAGTATGGGCTGGGCATGTCGGAGTATTTCGGAGAGGCGGAGGACGCGCCGCAGTATGCCGCGGCGCCGGCGGTGAAGATCGACAGCCTGGTTGCGATGATCAACCGGTTGAAGCCCGGAGTGAGCCTCGTCGTCACGCACGTGGGCATCGACGACGCGGAGCTGGGCGCGTTGCTGGACATGAACACCGACCAGCCGCTCGCCGACATGAGCAAGAACCGTCAGGGAGAGCTGACGGCGTTGACGTCACCGCGGTTCCGCGCGGCCCTCAAGGCGCGCAATGTGGTGCTCCTTACGTATCGAGACCTGATCGCCAGAGAAGGCCTCAAGTCCATGCGCCGGCCCGTCGACTAGGGCCGCGCCGGAGGGTTCAATGCAAAAGGTCTACCGTGCAGTAGGGATCACGTTCCTGTTTCTCCTCGCGGTCTGCGGGACGGCGCCGGCCCAGGGGACGCAGGTCTCGGGTACCGTCACCTCGGCAACGACGGGTGAGAAGCTCTGGGGTGTGACCGTGCGGGTGAAAGGCACCCAGACACAGACGGTCACCGACCAACAGGGCCGTTATGCGCTCGTCGCCCCGGCCGACGGCGTCCTGACCTTTGCCCAGATCGGCTATCGCGGCAAGGAGCAGCCGGTCGGCGGCCAGAGCACGCTCGACATGGCGCTGGAGCAGGCGCCGACGATGCTGCAGGAAGTCGTCGTCACCGGGTATACGAGCCAGCGCCGCGCCGACATCACAGGCGCCGTGACCTCCGTCAATCTGGACCCCGTCGAGCGGCAGACCTCCTCCAGCGTGCTGCAGCGGCTCGATGGACGCGTCCCGGGCGTGACCGTACAGAACAGCGGGTCGCCCGGCTCGCGCACCACGGTGCGGATTCGCGGCATCAGCTCGTTCCACGACAACGATCCGCTGTACATCATCGACGGCACGCCGGTGCAGGGTGACTCGTACCTGAACTTCCTCAATCCCAGTGACATCGGCGAAGTCCAGGTGCTGAAAGACGCGTCGGCGGCGTCGATCTACGGCTCGCGCGCCGGCAATGGCGTGATCATCATCGAGACGAAGAAGGGCCGCCCCGGCGGGCGGCAGGCCAGGCTGGACGTGCGGACCGGCGTCGCATCGCCCGTGCACGGGCTGGACGACATGCTGATGCAGAGCGCGCTTGACTACTTCGAGGTCATCAAGCGCAGCTACTTCAACGCGAACCAGGGTCGCCTCGACAAGCTCGGCAATCCCATTCCCTATACGCTCGACTCGCTGCCGCCCGAGGTGCTGGCGATCTACGGCAATCCGCGGAGCCCGACGGTGCCGACATACACGTACGTGAACAAGTCGGCGCGCGACACGGTGGATCAATACGGCCGCCCCGTTGGCGTCCATCCCAGCGCCTACGCCTATCCCGGCGTCCTCATCATGCCCGGCAGCGCCGGCACCAACTGGTGGAAGGCGGTCTTCAGTCCCGCGCAGTTCAGCGACGCCAACCTCAGTGTGTCGGGCGGCGGCGTGGACAACTCCTACAACGTGTCGTTCAACTGGTTGAATCAGGACGGGACGGGCGCCTATAGCCAGTTCCAGCGCGGCACGCTGCGTATCAACACGGCGTTCAACGTGGACAAGCTGCAGATCGGGGAGAACCTCACGATCGCGCGCCAGCAGTCCTACGGCGGCATCGACGACCAGAACCTCGGCGAGAACAACATCGTCGGCAAGAACATCCTGATGCAGCCGGTCGTCCCCATCTACGACATCGGCGGCAATTTCGCCTCCGGCAAATTCGTGGGCGGCGGCAACAACACCAATCCGCTGAAGTATGCCTGGGCGCGACGCTTCGACCGCAGCACCAGCGACAAGGTCCTCGGCAGCGCCTTTGCGGGCACCGAGCTGGTGCGGAACCTCGCCTTCAAGACCCGGTTCTCGTTCAACCTGGGCCAGACGGTGTTCAAGGGATTCACCCCGACGACCCCCGAAAACTCCGAGCCCGAGAACGTCAACGGGCTCAATCAGGATGAGTCCCGGGGCACGGAGTGGACCTGGTCGAACACCTTCAACTACACCTGGGTGACGCCGACCCATAACCTGTCGCTGCTGCTCGGGCAGGAAGCGATCTCGAACAACTTCCGCCGTCTCACGGGCAGTATCTCCGGGCTCATCAATGAAGATCCTTCGAGTCGCTACATCGACGATGCGCTCGGTGCCGCCTCGACCAAGAACGTCACCAGCTCGGGCGGCTTTGACCGGCTGTTGTCGTTTTTCGGCAAGGCCGACTACAACTACGAGCAGCGCTACTATGTGAGCGGCACGCTGCGGCGCGACGGCTCGTCGAAGTTCGGACCGGGCCACCAGTGGGGCACGTTCCCCGGCTTCAACGTGGGCTGGCGGCTCTCGCGCGAATCGTTCTTTCCACAGGACGGGTTCTTCTCCAACGTCATGCTACGGTTCGGCTGGGGTCTTGTCGGCAGCCAGCTCATTCCGGGCGGGCGGATCCGCGCCAAATTCGGTGGTAGCCGCGGCGATACGTTCTACGACATCGGCGGCACCGGCAGCTCGATCGAGCCCGGTTACCGCCAGATCGCGATCGGGAACTCGGACATCGGCTGGGAAACGGACCGCACGGTGAACGTCGGTGCGGATCTCGAGTTCAACCAGGGCCGGGGCAACTTCACGCTCGACGTCTACAATCGGATCAGCGGCGCGACGCCGGGTCACGGGCTGTTGTACGATCCTCGCCTGCCTGCGACGTCGGGCGTGGCGGATCCGGCCATCCAGAACATCGGCAAGATGCAGAACAAGGGCTTCGATGCCGCGTTGGCCTACAGCGGCACGATCGGTGGCGGCAAGGTCTGGAGCGTCGCGCTGAACCTGGGCCACTACAAGAACAAGATTCTCAGAATCGACAACAATAGCAAGCAGTTCTTCGGCCCGACGAGCACGCGCATCGGGACCGCCGTGGTGAACCAATTGGGCGGTCCGATTGGTGGGTTCTACGGCCTGGTCGCGAACGGCTACTTCCCCGATTCGGCCGATGCCGCGTCGCACAACACCGTCAATGGGACCTGCACGGTGGATCCCTGTCAGGACCAGGCCAAGGTCGGCCGGATTCGGTTCGTCGACGTCGACGGCGATGGGTTCATCACATCGGCCGATCGCAAGCTCATCGGCAGCCCGCACCCCGATCTCACCGCCGGACTCGATCTCGGGTTCCGGACGGGAGCGTGGGACTTCAGCGCCACATTCTTCGCCTCCATCGGCAACGACATCTTCGACGCGCAGAAGGACTTCTACGTATTCCGCGACTTCTCGACCAACGTCGTGAAAGATCGGCTCACGAACTCCTTCTGCTTGCCGGCGGACTTCGGCTGCACCAACCCCTACAACCAGAATGCCAAGTATCCCCGGCTCGATCAGTTCGATGAGCAGAGCCGGCAGATCAGCAGCTACTACGTCGAGGACGGATCGTACCTGCGCCTGCGCACGCTGCAGGTCGGCTGGCAGGTGCCGCCGTCGCTGCTGCGCTGGATTCCGGCGGCCCGGATTTATGTGCAGGCGGAGAACTTGTTCACGATCACCGGCTATAACGGCCTCGATCCGTCATTGCCCGCGCTGGGTGGGGACCCGACTATTAAAGCATCCGGCGATGCCCGGGACCAGGCGATGGGCATTGACATCGGCACGTATCCCAGCAATAGAACGATCACCGTCGGCATCAGCACGACTTTCTAACGGACCAGTCTCCTAACGAGGACACAGGACGATGAACACATTGCTAAGGTCCAGGCTGGTGCTCGGCACGACGTTCGTCGCGCTGCTCGGCGGTGTCACGTACGCGTGCAAAAACTTCCTCGACACGCCTACCCAGGGCACGTTGGGCCAGGAGTCGCTGGTGACGAAAGCAGGCGTCGAGGGCAGCCTCATCGCGACGTACCGGGTGCTGGATTGTACGAGCTTTACCGGGGCGTGGGGTTGCGCCGCGAGCAACTGGCCGTTCGGCGACATCACCAGTGACGATGCGTATAAAGGATCGGAAGCCTCCGACCAGCCGGGCGCAACCCAGGTCGAGCTGTATCTGTGGAATCTCGGCCAGGCGGGGGATTACCTGGACCAGAAGTGGTCGACGGTTTACGAAGGCGTGGTCCGGGCGAACGGCACGCTGCGGTTGCTCGAGCGTGTCGTGACGGAGAAGCCCAAGGAAATCGATGCAGGCCTCGCGGCACAGATCCGCGGCGAGTTGTATTTCCTGCGCGCGCATTATCACTTCGAAGCGTGGCGCATGTGGCAGAACATTCCCTATTACCACGAACACGACACCGATCCGTTGACAGGCCGCGCGTTCGTCCTGCCCAATAATCTCGGGTCCGATTCGGTCATCAAGCTGATTATCGCAGATCTCGACAGCGCGATTGCGCTGCTGCCCGCGTCGCCGCGCAACGACGAGGTCGGGCGGGCGACGTCGTGGACCGCGAAGGCGTACAAGGGCCGTGTTCAGGTCTATCATCTCGACTACGCGGCGGCCATCACGACGCTGACCGAGGTCGCGAACAGCGGCGTGTACGACCTCGAGACGAGCTTCGATCACGTGTGGACCGGGTTCCAGGCGTTGAAGAACGGCAAGGAGACAATCTGGGCGTACGAGGCGTCCACGAACGATGGGGAGCCGAACGGACAGAACGGCAACTGGGGCGAGACGCTGAACTTCCCGCACTCCGGCAGCCCGTTCGGGTGCTGCGGCTTCCATCAGCCCTCGCAGAATCTGGCGAATGTGTTCGCCGTCGACGGCGTCACGGGTCTGCCGAAGGCGTTCCTCGATTCCACCACGTGGAATAATCGCGACTCGACGTGGGTGGCGTCCGCCTCCGACACCGTCGATCCACGGCTTGATTGGACGATTGGGCGCGACAACGTGCCGTTCAAAGACTGGGGAATTCATACCTCGGACTGGATCCGCGCCCCGGGATACGGTGGTCGCTACAGTCCCAAGAAGAACATTCAGGAAAACGCGAGCGGCTCACAGAGTGGGGTGGGCTGGAACGCCTCCCAGCTGAACTCGGTGCATTACCACCTGTTCCGCTACGCGGATCTGCTGCTGCTGCTGGCCGAGGCACAGGTCGAGGCGGGCGGTGGGGCGGGCCTGTTGGCTGCCAACACCATCGTCAATCAGATCAGGGCACGGGCCGGTCAGACGGCGCAGGGCTGCGGCGGCGCGGTCAATGCGGCGGCCGACACAGTCCTCGTCAATACGTATCCGTCCTGCGGCACGATCGTCTCGATGGACACCAGGCTGGCGGTGCCGATCAACGACTCGTCCATCGCGTGGGCGACCTACAAGGTCTCGGCGTATCCCGCATTTGCCACGCAAGCCGAAGCGCGCGCCGCGGTGCGGCTCGAGCGGCGACTGGAGCTGGCGATGGAAGGTCAGCGCTTCTTCGACCTGCGGCGCTACGGCGAGGCGTATGCGACGCACGTGATGAAAGACTATCTGGACCAGGAAAAGCTCCGGCGGTCCTACAAGGTGGCCCAGCTTTATTTCGCGTCGAAGAACATGCTGTTCCCAATCCCGCCGGTACAGGTCGACTTGAGCACAGTGGGCGGGCAAAAAATGCTTAGCCAGAATCCGCTCTGGTAGCAGCCGTCGCCTAAGGGCGGATCGTGTAAGCCGACAGGGAGTCGCCGTTGTTCGCAAATGAGCACGGCGCTCCCTGTCGGCGTTTTTACGAGGGCAAGCCCCGTGACTGGTCAGGCGTGACCCCTTAGCTTAGGCCAACATCGTCATGCTGCGTCTGGGGACATGTCACCTCTAGCCGTTCGCGTCGCTGCGGGCGTCCTCGCACTCCTCGCCCTTATCGCCCTGCGCGGCAAGCGCTGGGCCTACCCCGCATTCGTGCTGCTCGGGCTCCTCTATTTTCCCGCGCAAACCCACTTCCACGTGCACGCCCCGAAGTGCGAGCAGCTGCTTCCCACGATGCGGGTGCTCGTCCTCTCGCTGCACAACTACGCGTACATCGCGCTGTTCGCCGGCTTCTACTGGATGTCGTGGGTGCAGTTCCGGAGGTCTGACGCGCGCGCCGTCTGGGCGCTCCTCGCGACGCTGCTCGTGGGAGCCCTCGTCGAGATCGCCGAGGGCATGACGATGACGGGGCGGGGACATTGCCGCGTGCGGGATCTCGTACCGGACGCCGCCGGGGCGTTGGGCGCGGCGCTGCTGCTCGCTGTCTGGTCCCGCCTCACCCGGAAACCGGGGTACGTCAGACTCGTCAGGCCTCACGCGGCGGCCGCTCCACGCCCGGCTGCCCCCACGGCCCGTGGTGTCGTTCCTCCTCGCGGTGTGGTTCCGCCGCCGCCGCCCCCGCGGCGGGTCGTACCTCCGCCCCCCGACTTTTCACCGGGCCCGAGCCCTGTCACGCCATCGGCGGACATGGCTCCGACGCATGAGGTCGCGCCGAGGGTCGTGCAACGCCTTCAGACGATACTGGGACGTCTCAAGGAAATGTTGCAACGCCTGTGGGTGACCCTACGTGGACGTCGCCGCACCATCGTCGTTGGCGGCATCCTCCTGGCGCTCGCGGGCGCCGGGGCGTTCGTGATTATGCGCCTCCCGGCACCAGCGCCTGTGGTCACCGCGCAACCGGACACGACAGCGCCCCCACCGCCTCCACCGCCGCGTCCCCTCCAGTCGGAAGCCGAGGGGTACTACGAACCATCCTACAAGTTCACGGTCTCCGATCGGCGCTTCACCCGCCTGACGCTGCGTCCCGACCCATTTGTCACGTTCTCGCGGACCGGGACACGGGATGAAGTGGGGTGTGCAGATGCACGGATTAGCCCGGCCGCGGTACACCTGCGCTGCGAGTTCGAGCGCGTCGGCATCATGGTCACGATCGAGGGCCAGTTCCCGTCACGCTCGGTCACGAGCCGCCT
>WNGO01000464.1_pt1 | contig 29945 bp, 30 predicted proteins | sample 5400511 | NCBI WGS metagenome assembly WNGO01 (sample SAMN13153380, study PRJNA577476) | soil metagenome | isolation source: 20 cm soil or saprolite under Garry oak tree replicate 2 | place: USA:California | collected 2016-06-15 | reverse complement strand
GACATGAGCATCAACATGCTCGACCTGAGGTCACACAAGATCACGAAGATTGCCGGCTCGGACGGATTGTTCAGTCCGCGATGGTCGCCGGACGGGCGCTACCTTGTGGCGTTGTCGCTGGACTTCACGAAGGTGATGCTGTTCGACTTCCAGACGCAGAAGTGGTCGACGTGGTTTACGGATGCGGCAGGATCAGTGAGTTATCCGCTGTGGTCGAGCGACAGTAAATTTCTGTATTTCGACGACATGGTGACGGACGAGGAGACGATCCGGCGGGTGAAGCTGGGCGAGGATCATGCAGAACGGGTATACGCTCTGCGCCACATTGATCGGTATTTGGGGCCATGGGGATATTGGGTTGGCCAAGCGCCGGATGGCTCGTGGATGTTCGTTAGGGACCGCAGCACACAAGAGGTGTATAGCCTCAACATCGGGGTGTCAAAATGAACCTCCTCGGGAAGTTGTTCACGGATGGGAGTGCTCGGAGGGTGGCGCGAACGGGCTTATTGGTATGCCTCTTCGCTTGTGTGGTGAGTGTGCCACTGTTTTCGCAAAGTGAGGACGGAGCGGGTGATCGGAAAGTGATTACGCGGGTGGAGCCGAAGTATCCGCCAACGCTGGAGCGGTTGTATATCGGTGGAGTGGTGCGGCTGCAGGTGGATGTCGCGGCGAACGGGACCGTGGAGAGTGCACAGCTGCTCGGGGGGAATCCGATCCTGGGGCAGGCGGCGATCGCGGCGGTGAAGCAGTGGAAGTACGCGCCGGGGAGTCGCAAGACGCGACAAACGGAGCGGCTGGAGTTTGATCCGCACCGGTAGGGTGGTTGCGACCTGAGGGATTTGGTGAAGCCCGGCCTTGGAGGCTGGGCTTTTTTCTCTGGCCCCGGCAGAGGGACGCCGTCGGATTCTCCTCGCTATCGGCGGTTGCACGCGGGCTTTGCCCGCGGGACGGACGAGGGCGTCCGTCCCTACATTTGCGATTGGCTTCGCCGGCGCGAGACAGCCGGGGCGGCTGTCGCTACGTGCGCTTCTTACAAAAGTCCTCGCCGATAGGTCGGTGTCAATTGGTAACAAGTGGGACGTGGAGAGCAGAGCGTCAACTGCTTTCGTTCGCAAAAGTGGTGTGCTGAGTTGAGAATCGAGCCATCGGGCGTTTCGAAATGGGATCGCGATGCGGATTTCGCGGGAGGAATCTAGATAGTCATTGGTGGGACTTGGGGACAGTAATTGGGCAGGAATTGCGGTCGAGGCCGCGGTTTTAGGGATATTGTGGGGTGCGGTCGACTAAAACCTTTCACCACGAAGGGCACGAAGGTACACGAAGGAAAGCAGGTCGGAGGTTGGGCCTTTGCGAGGAACGTCCAAAAACCCACCCTCAGTGACTTTGGAGAGGTTACTGGCGTGCCAGCCACGGCGGGGCCATTTTCAAAGCTGAGTTCGTGGTAGAGACTGTGGGTGTATGGCGCAGGAATCTACCAACGGGAAAGATAGCCTCCGGGTTGAGAAGTTATCGCTGCTTGTGTTGACCCTCTGCATTGTGGCGCTCGTGTACGTGCTGGTGGCGCGGCCTTTCTAGAGCAGTTCCTCAAAATCAAAGTGTCGTCCGCTGAAGCGGACTTGATCTCTCCATTCACGGGTTCCCGGCACTTCGTGCCGGGCTTTCACATTTCGCCGCTTCGCGGCTGGCGTACGAGTTATTCCAGCGGTCGTGGTCACGTCGAGTTTCGTAACACTTCTCGAAGCCGAGGGATTGCGATCCGGATTTTGGGCGATTGGCGTGGGGCGGCGAGACGCCGCCCCCACAGCCGGCGGGGACGCTGGCGCTACCTGCGATCAGATTCGTTCCAGGATGGCGGCGAAGAAGCCGTCGCAGGGGTGGATGCCGGGGATGGTGCGGAGGTACGGGCCCTTCGTCAGCGATGGGGGATCGGGCCAGGTCAGGACTCCTGTCGATCGCAGGCGATCGAGTTCAGTGCGGCAGTCTAGCAGGCTGAGATTCGGACCTTCCTTCAGGGCTTGCTCCACCACGTCTTCGTTTTCTTCTTTCTCCAAGGAACAGGTCGAATAGATCAGGCGGCCGCCGGGGTGGAGGTGGGCGGCTGCCGAACGGAGGATCGCTAGCTGACGGTCATGGAGTTCGGGGAGATCTTCTTGCTTGAGGCGCCATTTGATTTCGGGATTGCGAGACAGAGTGCCGGTGCCGGAGCAAGGGACATCGGCCAGGACGAGATTGAAGGGCTGCGCGATGGGGAGAGTCCGGGCATCGGCGACCAGCGTTTGAATCTTCGTATCAGCAGGAAATCGCTTTTGCATTTGGCGGGCGCGATGGGGGTAGATCTCGACGGCGGTGATGGTGGCTTCGGGATTCAGGTCGGCGATGGCAAGGGTCTTGCCACCGGGGGCAGCGCAGCAATCCAAGACTTGCTCGTGGCCCGGACCAGCCAGGGCGGCGATCAGTTGCGAAGCTTCATCTTGAATGACTGCGTGGCCGCTGCGGAAGGAATGGGTCTTGGTGACGTCGCCGGAGTTGACGCGGCGGGCTGAGGAGAGGAGATTCCCCGGTTCGAGGGAGATTCCTTCTGCGGTGAGTTCTTCTTCTGCTTTGGAGGAGCGTAGGCGGAGGGTGGTTGGCGGGATCGTTTGGTTGTGCTGGCAAATTTTTTCAACCGCCTCGAGTCCGTACGCTTGCGTCCATCGTTCTACAAGCCAGATGGGATGGGCGTATGCGGTGGCTATGGCTTGCGGGGAAACATCACTCAACACAGAGAGCACAGCGGAACACTGAGGAACCTTGGAGAGCTTGCGGAGGACGGCGTTGACGAAGGGGGCGGCGGAGGTTTTGCGGGCACGTTTTACCAGTTCGACGCTTTCGTGGAGGGCGGCACGGTGGGGGATGCGATCGAGATAAAGGAATTGGTAGAGAGCCAGGCGAAGGGCGATCAGGACTTCGGGGTCGAGTTTCCTTAGCGGCTGCGAGGAGGCGCTTGAAATCTTGTCATCGAGAAGAGAGCGCCAGCGGAGAACTCCCATGACTAGTTCGGTAGCCAGGGCGTGGTCAGGTGTGGACAGAGTTGCGTACGCGTTGGAGTGGAGAAGTTCGGAGGCGTAAGAGGATTCGCGCTCGACGCGGAGGAGAATGTCGAAGGCGGCGGTGCGGGCGGGGGACGCGGGCATGCTCTTCAATTGTACGGAAAACGGAAAATGCGGGATCGTTGGACGACGGACTTGTGTGACGTCAGCGATCGGCCACGGGGGCCAAAGCCGCATCTCTTGCTACGGCTAACGCGCCCCTGAAGGGCTGCTCTTCCACGGCGATGGGATCTTCGGGTCTTCTCTCGAGAGTCGATCTGCCTACGGCTGTTTGACGCGGGATTGCCCGCGGGACGGACGAAGGCGTCCGTCCCTACACTTGCGCTTGGCTTCGCCTTCGCGGGACAGCCGAGGCGGCTGTCGCTACGTGGGCCGATCAGATGCCTAACGGCTCTCCTGGCTTTGGGTGGTAGCCGTTGATGAAGGCTTGGGCTGACGAGCGCTTCTTTCCTTCTAGCTGGAGTTCCAGGATTTCCAGCGCCGTTTTTTTCGCGCAGCCTACCAGCAGGCGATCTCCAATTGCCTTTAGTTCGGATGGCAGGACCGGTTCGTTCGCTGGCTGCGCGTTTAGGATTTGCAGATTTTTGCCGCGGAATCTGGTGTAGGCGCCGGGCCAGGGTTGGAAGCCTCGGAGGCGATTCAGGATTTGTTGGGCGGGGCGCGAGAAATCGATGAGGCCATCTTCTTTCTTCAGGATTGGGGCTAGAGTCGCTTCCGAGTCGTCTTGCGGGCGAGGACGGATTGAACCGGCTTCCAGTTCGCGGAGCGTTTCAACCAGGAGATCGGCGCCCATATCGGCCAGGCGCGGGGCCAGAGTTTCGGCGGTGTCGTCGAGGTTTATGGGAAGTTGTTGTTGCAGCAGAATGTCGCCGGTGTCGAGGCCGGCGTCGATGCGCATCGTCGTGTTGCCCGTAACGAGTTCGCCGTTGGCGATGGCCCATTGGATGGGAGCGGCTCCGCGGTATTTCGGGAGGAGCGAGGCGTGGAGATTGATGTTGCCTAGCGGCGGGAGGTCGAGCATCCATTGGGGGATGATGCGGCCGTAGCCGACTACGATGATGGCGTCGGGCTTGATGCTTGTCAGTTGGGAACGAAATTCGTCGTTGGTTTTGATGCGGTCGGGTTGGATGATAGGGAGGTTCAATTTCTGGGCGGATTGTTTGACGGGCGATGGGACGAGTTCGAGGCCGCGGCCTTTGGGGCGGTCGGGTTGGGTTACGACCAGATGGATGCGGTGGCCGGCGGCGGCGAGCTTCTCCAGCGAGGGGACGGCGAAGGTCGGGGTGCCACAGAAAATGAGCGAAAGAGGCATTGGGTAATTGTGAAATTTGGTAATTGAGTAATTGAAAACCCAGAAACTGCAGCAAAACCCCTCGTAGCCTGAGAAACTTATCCGCTCCCACTGCGGAGCTTCGCTCCGCCGGACAGCCGAGGGCGGCTGTCCCCACAGGTCTCATATCGTCAAGCTCTTCAATTACACAATTACCAAATTACCCGATTGCTCAATTCCTACCATTCTCCAGCTTTTTGGAGCTTGCGGATTTTGCGTTTCATGAGGTCGCGTTTTAGGGCGCTAATGTGGCTGATGTAGAGCTTGCCGTTTAAGTGATCGGTTTCGTGGAGGAAGGCGCGGGCTAGCAGTTCTTCGCCAGTCTTTTCATAGACCTTGCCGTGAACATCCTGGGCGCGGACGGTGACTTTGTTTGGGCGCGTGACGTTCTCGCGGAAGTCGGGGATGCTGAGGCAGCCTTCACTCTGGGTGTGCTTTCCTTCGGTGTGGATGATTTCAGGATTGATGAGGACGAGTTTCGCGTCGGGATCTTCTTTGAAGGTGACGTCGATGACGGCGATGCGGCGTCCGATACCGATTTGGGGGGCGGCCAGGCCGACGCCGTGGGCTTCGTACATCGATTCGAACATGTCTTCGATGAGTTTTTCGAGTTCTTTGTCGAATACGGTGACTTTCTCGGCGGGCTTTTCGAGGACCGGGTTACCGAATTTTACGATGGGGTAGATCATCAGAAGGTTTTGAGTTGGTGGCAGTAACCTTGGAAGTTGCGGAGAGTTTCGGTCATCGAGTCTCCGCCGAATTTTTCCAGGGCGCAGCGAGCCAGGGTGAGCGCAACCATGGCTTCGGCGGCGACGCCAGCGGCGGGGACCACACAGACGTCGGAGCGTTCGTAGGCCGCTTTGACCGGCTCACGGCTGGCGAAATCTACGGACTGCAAGGGGCGGCGCAGAGTGGAGATGGGCTTGAGGTATCCACGTACGCGGATTTCTTCTCCGTTGGAGATGCCGCCTTCGATGCCGCCAGCGTTGTTGTGGGTTCGCGAGAAAGCGGTGAAGCCGTCTTTGGCCGTGTAGCCGATTTCGTCGTGCACCTGAGAACCGGCGCTGAATGCGGCGGCGACGCCGGAGCCAATTTCGACGGCCTTGACTGCCTGCAGAGACATGACGGCGGCGGCGAGTTGGGCGTCGAGGCGCTCGTCCCACTGGGCGTAGGTGCCGAGGCCGGGAGGCGCGCCATGGGCCACGACTTCGAAGACTCCGCCTAGGGAGTCTCCAGTGCGGAGGACCTTGTCGACCTCTTCTTTCATGCGCTGCTCGGTTTCGGGATCAGCGCAATTCAGGAGAATCTCCTGCTGATTTTGAAGAGCGCGGATTTTCTCCCAGGAGACTTGATCAGTCACAGTGACGCCGCCGGTGGTGACGACGTGGCTGAGGACTTCGATACCGAGATCTCGCAAGAAGAGTTTTGCGATGGCGCCGATGGCTACGCGGGCGGCGGATTCGCGGGCGGAGGCGCGTTCGAGAATGTAGCGGGCTTCGGGGAAATTGTATTTGAGGGCGCCGGCGAGATCGGCGTGTCCGGGACGGGGCGAGGCGACGCGCTTGTGCTTGGCGGGATCGCCGTCGGCGACGGGGAGAGATTCCTGCCAATTTTTCCAATCGCGGTTGGCGATTTGCAGAGAGATTGGCGATCCAATGGTGATGCCGTGACGGACACCGGAGAGGATGTGGGCGGTGTCAGTCTCGATCTTCATGCGGCCGCCGCGGCCGTATCCTTGCTGTCGACGCCAGAGTTCACGGTCGAGGAATGGCTGATCGATTTTCAGGCCGGCGGGGACGCCGGAGAGGAAGGCGATTAAGGCCTCTCCGTGGGATTCTCCGGCGGTGAAGTAGCGCAACATAAATTTTTGATTGTACAGGATTAGAGCGGAAATCCGGGGGGATCGCGGTTTTCACGGGTTTGCAAGGAAACCGGTTCTTAGCCGCGGAGAACGCGGAGAAAGACCGCGGAGAACGCGAAGAAAGACCGCAGAGAACGCTAAGAAACCCTACGACAGGTGGAGAAAACCGGCAGAGAACGCTGCGAGAGCGGTACAATAGTCGGATTGACGTCGGTATTCGGCGCGGTCATCAAAATGGACTGCGCTACTCCAAGTTTTGCCGACTGGGTAGGAGGAACTGTGTGCCCCCACGCACAGATCCGAGACTATAAGACGATTCGTTGCGTTCTGGCGCATGAGCTAGCCCTGGTACGGCAGGGATTGCGTCGACTACTCGAAGACGACCCCGGCCTGGATGTGGTGGCCGAGGCGGAGAATGGCGCTGAGGCGTTGCGACAGATTCTGGAGCATCGGCCCGAGGCGGTGGTCGCAGACGCGACGATGTTCGGATGCGCTCCTGCGCGAGCGGAGCAGATGATTCTCGAGGAATCCCCAACCAGCAGGATTGTTTTTTTGCCGAGTCCTAATCAGGATGAGCCTTGGCCAACTGCATCGGGCAGCGCGAAATATGCGATGCGGCGGACTTCTGCCGACGAGTTGGTAACCATGGTCAGGGGCACCACAGGTTCGCCTTTTTTTGCCACCGACGGAGCGGTGAGCGAGTTGCCAATCGAGGAACTGGCATCGGGAAAGCGGATGTTGACTGCCCGCGAGCACGAAGTGTTGAAGCTGCTGGCGGAGGGCCGTACGGTGCGGTCGGTGGCCGGTATTCTGGGATTGAGCATCAAGACGGTGGACGCGCACAAATTCAATTTGATGCGCAAGCTGGGGATTCACAATAAGGCAGAGCTGGTGATGTGGGCGATCCAGAAAAGAGTGGTGAAGCTGCCGGTGAATTTCTGAAAAGCGGCCTCCGGTCGGAGGTCTTGGGCCGAAACGCCAATTACGCTGTACGACCACTCATTTTATTCCTGTTCACGACGGTCCAAGGTCAGACATTCTTCTCTGATCTGCAATCTCACTCACGCCTGTGTGTGACCGTCTTCTTGGCATGGCGTGGTTCGGCGTGGGAGTGGACTGTTTGGCGTTGTGAAATTTCGCGAACGACAGTTCGACAATTACGTGGGAGTAGCTTACCCTGCTGCTCAGCACGATTCCCACGCGATACTAGATGACGGTTCAAGCGCGATCTCTAAGCTCGTCGAAGGTAGTGAACATCGAAGACCTTCGCCAGATGGCGCACCGGCGAGTCCCCAAGTCGGTTTTCGATTATCTCGATGGCGGCGCCGAATCTGAACTGACCCTCAACGAAAATTGTCGGGCATTTCGCGACGTAACATTCCGTCCGCGGGGAGCGGTGTCGGTTGCTGAGTGCAAGCTGTCGACGACCGTGGTGGGACATGAGTTGTCGCTGCCGTTCATGCTGGCGCCGGTGGGCTACAGCCGGCTGATGCATCCTGAAGGGGAAGTTGCGGCGGCGGGCGTCGCCGGGGAGTTTGGCACGGGATATATTTTGTCGACCATTTCCGGGCACAGACTCGAAGATGTGAAGGCTGCGACCAGCGGGCCGGCATGGTACCAGCTTTACTTGTTGGGCGGACGCGGGGCTGCCGAGGCGGCGCTGGAGCGGGCGCGCAAGGCAGGGTTTTCGGCGCTGGTGATGACAGTCGATACTCCGGTTGCAGGAATGCGGGAACGCGATCCGCGCAATGGGATGAAAGAGCTGCTGGGCGGTTCTCCGTTCGCGAAGGTTCCCTTTTTACCGGACATTCTTTCGCATCCAGGTTGGGTGATCTCGTTTCTGTTGGATGGCGGAGTTCCTAAGTTGCAGAACATCGTGATCCCAGGCAAGGGGCCGATGGAACTGCTGGACGTTGGAGCGGCGTTGTCGGAGTCCACGGTTACCTGGGCCGACTTGAAATGGATTCGGGAGCACTGGTCCGGGCCGATCATCGTGAAGGGAATTCTGATCGGCGACGATGCGCGGCGGGCGATTGATAAGGGCGCGGCGGCGGTGGTGGTGTCGAACCATGGCGGACGGCAGCTGGATTCGGTGTCGTCTACGCTGCGCGCACTTCCTGAGGTGGTCGTGGCGGCGAACGGGCAGATCGAAGTGCTGATGGATGGTGGCATCCGGCGGGGCAGCGATGTTGTGAAAGCGATTTGCCTGGGTGCGCGCGCGGTTCTAATCGGGCGCGGTTATGCATACGGACTTGCTGCTGCCGGAAAGCCGGGTGTCCGGAGGGCGCTGGAGATTCTGAAGGGGGATGTGGAGCGGACTTTGCGGCTGCTTGGGTGCCGTTCGATTTCTGCGCTCGATCGGTCGTTTGTGGAAGTGCCGCAAGCGTGGGAAAGTCGCTTCAACAAGTAGGAGTGGGCCAGTGAACAGTTTTGTGCCGGCGCGTGTGACCTCAGGGCTGAAGAGTGTGTGTGAGAAGTCTTCTTTCGCCCGTTGGGGCTGGATCATTTCCCACTTGTACCCACTGCTTACGCCATGGGCTGTATTCTTTCGCCGCTTCGCGGCTAGAAACCGCTGGCCTTGTTCCACCCCAAATCTGCAAAGGCGATCTCACGCCCACGCTGAGGCCCCCACCTTATTCGCCGACAGCGGCGCGGCTCGGAGCTGCGCCCTTTCAAAATCGGAGCTGGCATACTGCACTGAAGTCGAAAGAATCCCACTTCTGGCAAAACCGGCAAGAAGTGGGGCACCCGATCTGCTCGACCTGGGAACGATCATCGAAGAAAGAGATTGCTCCGAGTTGAAATTGTGATTGGCCTTGCTGATAGTGGTGTGAAAGACTACGCCGCATGTGCGATTCCTCAGGGCGGCGCTCTCGAGCGAACATCACGCTCGACGTCTATCTTCGCCTGACCCGCATGTTCGTCTGCTGCGGTCCGCCTGCTGATCGATAGGCCTGTCCTTTTCTGTACTTCATTTCAAAACATTCAGGGTAGGTGTCCGATGAACCAGACTGTTCTTTGGGAAGAGACTATTCAGCCGGGAGCTTCGTGGTCGCACGTGCTGAAGCGCGGAACGGCGCTGCGCGTGACTGACATTGAAAGCGGCGCCAATGTCGGTGGAATTTTCTATAACTTCGAGTGCCCGACCGAGCGCTACAACATGCCCGACACGTTGAAGGCGCAACACATCGCTCGGCTGACCTCGGGATTCGTCTTGTATTCAGACATGGGGCGCATTCTGCTTTCGGTTACCGCGGACACGGTGGGATGGCACGATCCGATTGGCGGGACTTCGAACCGGAAGCTGGTCGAAGCGAAGTACGGGCCGTCCAGCTATCAAAAAGATCGCAACGACTATCACAAGAATGGACGCGACAGTTTTCTTGTGGAACTCGGCAAGTGGGGGCTCGGGCCTCGCGACCTTGTGGCAAACATAAATCTCTTCAGCCGTGTGGATGTGTCGGACGATGGAACGATGAGCTTCGCGCCGGGAAATTCGAAGGCTGGGGACTCTATTGATCTCCGCGCCGAGATGAATGTGCTGGTCATTCTGAATACTTGCCAGCATCCGCTCGACCCGAATCCGAAGTATCAGCCGAAGCCGGCGCAGGTTTCGATTCGCCAGGTAGCGACTCCGGCGATGGACGATCTGTGCCGGGTTTCGCGGCCTGAGAACGGGCGAGGATTCACCCTGACCGAGCGATATTTCATGTGAGGAGGCGACGATGAGCGCCACGATTGCGACCGGCAAGAATCTGGTTGAAAGCAAGCTGTGTGTGGACGCGGCGATCTACCGGCATGTGATCAACGCGGGTGACCCGTGGATTTACGAGATCAAGCAGGGACAATATTTCCGTATCGTCGATCTGCATGGGAATCAGGCGGTCGATACGCTCTTCTATAACGCGCACGATTACTCGGACCGCTACAGCGCGCAGGACACGATTCAACATCAACGCAATATCTATCTGACCACCGGGACGAAGCTGATGTCGACGGCGGGGACTGTCTTGCTGACGATCGTTGCCGATACCTGCGGGCGTCATGACACGCTGGGCGGGGCCTGCGCGAACGAAAGCAATATGGTTCGCTACGCGATTGAGAAGCGCCACATGCATGCATGCCGCAGCAGCTTTCTGAAAGCGGTGACTGAGTGGGATCACGGGATGTCGAAGCGAGATATCACCAGCAACATTAATTTCTTCATGAATGTGCCGGTCACGCCGGAAGGCAAGTTGACATTTGAAGACGGCATTTCCGACCCTGGCAAGTATGTCGAGATGCGAGCTGAAACCGACGTGCTGGCGCTGATCAGCAATTGCCCGCAGTTGAACAATCCGTGCAATGCGTACAATCCCACGCCGGTTGAAGTGATGATCTGGGCCGCGGAGCCATAATGTTCCGCAAAGTTCTCATCGCGAATCGAGGCGCCATTGCATGCCGCGTGATTCGGACTCTCCGAAAAATGGGCGTCGGTTCGGTTGCGGTTTATTCCGAAGCGGATCGCCATTCACTTCACGTGGAGCAGGCAGACGAAGCTGTCTGCATCGGTCCTCCTCCGGCGGCGCAAAGCTATCTTTCCATTCCAGCAATCCTGAAAGCAGCCAGGGAGACCAGAGCTGAGGCGATTCATCCTGGGTACGGTTTCCTGAGCGAGAATGCGAAATTTGCGGAGACATGCGCTGAGCATGGGATTGTGTTTATTGGGCCAACTCCGCAGCAAATGCTGGATTTCGGGCTGAAGCACACGGCGCGGGAAATTGCGGCGAAGAACGGCGTGCCGCTGTTGCCGGGCACCGGCGTGTTGAAGAATGTCGATGCGGCTCTCCAAGCAGCCGAATGCGTGGGATATCCTGCGATGCTGAAGAGCACGGCGGGTGGAGGCGGAATCGGAATGCGCTTGTGCGCATCTGCGGAAGAATTGCGAGACGCTTATGAGGCGGTCTCGCGGCAGAGTCAGGCCAGCTTCGGAAGCAGCAATTTGTATCTTGAGCGTTTCGTTACCGCCGCGCGGCATATTGAGGTGCAGATCTTCGGCGATGGCTGCGGATCGGTGATTGCATTGGGCGAACGTGACTGCTCAATTCAGCGGCGCAATCAGAAGGTGATCGAAGAGACTCCTGCGCCTAGGCTGCCGGATGACATTCGCGCGAGATTGCTGGAGACTGCGATACGGCTGGGGAAGGCGGTGCGGTATCAGTCTGCGGGCACGGTGGAATTCATCTACGACAACTCGTGCGGCGACTTTTATTTCCTTGAAGTGAACACGCGGCTTCAGGTGGAGCACGGAGTCACTGAAGAAGTCACTGGCGTCGACCTTGTTGAGTGGATGGTGAGACTCGCGGCCGGCGACATGCCCGCACTTGAAAGTTTCGAGATCCAACCGAAGGGATCTTCCATCCAGGTGCGGGTTTACGCGGAGGATCCCGCTCGGACGTTTCAGCCGAGTGCGGGCCGCCTGATGCATGTTCGCTGGCCGGAGCGCGCGCGCGTTGAGACGTGGGTGGATTCCGGGACCGAGGTCACACCGTTTTACGATCCGATGCTGGCGAAGGTGATCGTGCGTGGAGCATATCGGGGCGAAGCGATCGAGAAGCTTCGTACAGCGCTCGGAGAAGCTGAGATTTTCGGGATCGAGACCAACCTTTCGTATCTGCAACAGATTTGCGAGAGCGAAGACTTTGCTGTCGGAGGGCTCACGACTTCTTTTCTGAAGAGCTTCCGATATGCGAGGCGCGCCATCGATGTTGTGGAACCGGGGACCCAAACGACGATTCAGGATTATCCCGGGCGTTTGGGGTATTGGCATGTGGGCGTGCCGCCTTCGGGGCCCATGGATACTCTGGCTTTCCGGTTGGCCAATCGGCTCGTCGGAAATCGCGATGACGCTGCCGGACTGGAGATGACTCTTACGGGTCCGACGCTCCGTTTTGCCTGCGAAGCGACCATCGCTTTGACCGGTGCAGATTTTAGTGCGCGGTTGAATGGGGATCCGCTGCCGCGATGGCAGGCAGTTCCGGTCAAGGCGGATTCGCTGCTCGAGTTGGGGAGCGCTCAGGATTCTGGTGCCCGAGCGTATCTTGCTGTGGCGGGCGGAATCGACACGCCCATGTATCTCGGCAGCCGGTCCACCTTTATCTTGGGAAAGTTCGGCGGGCAAGGGCGGGTGCTGCGCTCCGGAGATGTGCTGCACCTCAGCGACGCAGGTTCAGTGCCACGTGAGTTGCGCAAGCTCTCAGAAAGCGCAACGCCGAGATACGGCCGCGAGTGGGAAATCGGAGTTCTGTACGGGCCGCACGGTGCGCCGGATTTCTTCATGCCGGAAGACATTGAGATCTTTTTCTCGACAGCGTGGAAAGTGCACTACAACTCCGACCGCACGGGCGTGAGGCTGATCGGTCCAAAGCCGCGGTGGGCGCGGAAAGACGGAGGAGAGGCGGGGCTTCATCCGTCTAACATCCACGACAACGCATACGCGATTGGGACGGTGGATTTCACTGGCGATATGCCGGTGATTCTTGGGCCTGATGGGCCCAGTCTCGGCGGGTTTGTTTGTCCGGCGACCATCGTCGAGGCGGAAATCTGGAAGATGGGGCAGCTTAAGGCGGGCGACCTGGTGCGATTCCGGCGACTTTCCGCGGTGCAGGCAGAAGAGTTGCGAGTGCAAGTTGAGCGATGTGTCGAAACGCTCTCCAGCCCTCTGCCTGATCGCCCAGAGAGTGTTAAAGAAGATGCAGTGATTAGTAATAAGCCCGCCACGAATGGCGCGCCGGCGGTCGTATGCCGCGCTGACGGGGATCGTTACCTCCTGATTGAGTACGGTCCGAACGTGCTTGATCTAAATTTGCGATTTCGAGTACACGCGCTAGAAGAGCGCCTGCGGGCGGCGAATCTTCGTGGGATCATCGACATTACTCCGGGCATCCGCTCTCTGCACATACACTACGACGCGCGCATTCGGCGAGAGGAACTGCTCGAGGCGCTGGATGCCTGCGAGCGCCGTATCCCGGATCTCGACAACATTACCGTCGAGTCGCGCGTGGTACATCTACCGCTGTCGTGGGACGATCCCGCAACACAGCTGGCGATCCGAAAGTACATGCAGAGTGTGCGGCCGGATGCGCCGTGGTGTCCGAGTAACATCGAGTTCATACGGCGCATCAACGGTCTGAATTCGATCGACGACGTGTACCGAATTGTATTCGGAGCTAGCTATTTGGTACTGGGCCTGGGTGACGTTTATCTGGGAGCACCTGTGGCGACGCCTGTCGATCCGCGCCACCGGCTGGTGACGACCAAGTACAATCCCGCGCGTACGTGGACGGCGGAAAATTCCGTCGGGATCGGCGGGGCGTATCTGTGTGTTTACGGCATGGAAGGGCCCGGAGGATATCAATTCGTCGGACGTACGGTGCAGATGTGGAACACGTTTCATTCGACCACGGAGTTTCCAGCGGGCACGCCATGGCTGCTGCGGTTCTTTGACGAGTTGAGATTTTATCCGGTGAGTGCGCAGGAGTTGCTGGAGATTCGCGAAGGGTTTCCGCGAGGGCGGTATCCGCTGCGGATTGAGCCGCGGGAGTTCCGGTTGCGCGAGTATCACGCGTTTCTAAAATCGATCAAAACGGAAGCGGAGGCGTTCAAGAAACATCAGCAGGCGGCGTTCGAGGCGGAACGCGAACGGTGGGCGGCGGCGGGGCAGGCGGAGTACATCGAGCCGCCTGAAGCGGTTGAGCCTGCTGCCGAGACAGATGTTCCGGAGGGATGTTCGCCGGTGCGTTCGCCGATTTCGGCGAGCGTGTGGAATGTCTCGGTCGAGGCAGGACAGCGCGTGGAAGCGGGACAAAAACTCATGATTCTCGAAGCGATGAAAACGGAAATTGCAGTGACCGCGCCGAGAGCGGGCATCGTCCACAGCCTGGCCTGCGCTGCGGGAGCGCTAGTATGGGCCGGCCAGACGTTACTGCTGCTGGCTGAGGCGGCGGCGTGAGATCGGTGAGCGAGTTCTCGGCTGAGATCGCGGCGCTCTACGACCGCGTGCAGGCCGGACCTCTCAATCCTGTTTGGATTTCCCTTGTCCCTAAGGACGTCGCTTTGGAGCGGGCGCGTGAAGTCGAGAATCATCCGGAGTGGCCGCTGGCGGGAAAAACGTTTGCGGTGAAGGATAACTTCGACGTCGCAGGCATGACGACCACAGCAGGATGCCCGGCTTACTGTTATCGGGCTGAGAAAACCGCAAGCGTTATCCGCCGGTTGCAGGAAGCCGGAGCGCTGTTGATCGGCAAAACAAATATGGATCAGTTCGCGACCGGGCTGGTCGGAACGCGCACGCCATACGGGGCCTGCGCAAGTGTCTTCGATTCTCGCTACATCTCGGGCGGATCGAGTTCGGGCTCGGCGGTGGCAGTTGCGAAGAAACTCGTTGATTTCTCTCTCGGCACCGATACCGCAGGATCGGGTCGTGTACCTGCGGCTTTCAACTGCTTGATTGGATTGAAGCCTACTCGCGGACTGCTCAGCGCGCACGGAGTGGTTCCCGCATGCCGGAGTCTCGATTGCGTGTCGATCTTTGCGAGGAACTGTGCGGAGGCACATGAAGTCTGGAGTGTGGCTCGCGGGTCGGATCCGGCAGATCCGTTTTCGCGAGAGCCCCGTGCGGGAGAGGGTGCCGCACCGTGGCTCTGCTCCGACTTTCGCTTTGGTGTGCCCTCGCGTGAACAATTGGAATTCTTCGGAGATCACGAAGCCGAGCAGCTCTACTGGGCGGCGATCGAAAACCTGCATGCGGCCGGAGGCGAGAAGATCGAAATCGATTTCACTCCCTTCCGCCGATGTGCAGAGTTGTTGTATGGAGGAGCCTGGGTGGCGGAACGGCTTGTGGCAATCAAAGACTTCTTTAACGATCATGCCGGGGAGATGGATCCGGTGGTTCGGGGCATTATCGGCGGGGCTGCCAAGCAGTCGGCGGTGGATGCATATGAGGGTGAATATCGGCTGCGTGAGCTGTGCATCGAAGCTGAGAAACAGTGGCGTGAGGCGGATGTGCTCATTCTCCCGACGACTGGAACGATCTATACGCACGAGCAGATTGCCGCTGATCCGGTGAAGCTCAACACCAACCTTGGTTACTACACGAACTTCGTTAACCTGATGGATCTGGCGGCGGTTGCGGTCCCGGCAGGTTTTCGTTCGAATGGACTGCCCTTCGGAATTTCATTCATAGGTCCTGCGTTCAGCGACGAAGGGCTGCTCGCGGTAGCTCACCGTTATCTCGGTGGAACCGCACCGCTGGTCGAAAAGTGTCCCGGGTGTGTGGAAGTCGCGGTGGTCGGGGCGCACTTGAGCGGAGAGCTGTTGAATTCGCAGTTGACCGAGCGAGGAGCGCGCTTACAGAAGACTTGCCGCACGGCGACGGACTATCGTCTCTATGCGCTCGCTGGAAGTGTGCCGCCGAAGCCCGGTTTGATTCGCGACCGAAACTTCCGCGGACCGGGAATCGAGGTGGAAGTCTGGGCGATGCCGGAAGACCGGTTCGGAGGTTTCGTCGCGGCGATTCCGCCGCCGCTTGGGATTGGCACGGTTACGCTCGACAACGGCGACGCTGTGAAATGCTTTCAGTGTGAGCCCGATGCCCTGTCAGGCGCAAAGGAAATCACGCACTTCGGCGGGTGGCGGGCATATATGGCATCCATCGAAATCTTCAATCTTGGCGATTGAAAATTCCACATCTTGCTAAATCTTGAATCGAAGCGATGCAAAACTTCCCTTCGATTCGCGTTCGAGGGGAACGCTAGAATCTAAGCACCATGGATGGATTCCCAAAAACCATGCGACGCGGTATTTTTCTGCTTTGCATCTTTCTATCAATTCCTGCTCTTGCGCAGAAGCCCAGTTTTACTGTGGGCTGGTCGATCTACGCCGGGTGGACGCCGTATCACTACATGCAGAAGTCGGGGCTGCTGAAGAAGTGGGCTGACAAGTACGGCATCACGATTAAAGTGCAGCGGTTTGACTATGCTCCGTCGCTGGACGCGTTCGTTGGGCGCAACATCGATGCCTGCACCATGACCAACATGGAAGCGCTCGATATGCCGGCGGCATCGGGCGTGCCGACCACGGTCATCCTGATCGGGGACTATTCCAACGGGAACGATGCCCTTCTCGTGCGCAACGGGCTGCAGATGAAGGATCTTGTCGGGAAGAAGATGCTGCTGGTCGAGAAGACCGTTTCGGAATATTTGTTTGACCGCGCGCTCACGCTCAACTCCTTGCGCGACCAGATCAGCAAGGTGCGGATGATCAACACCTCGGACTCCGACATTCAGTCGGCATTCATTAGCGATTCGAGCGTTGCTGCTGTCGTGACGTGGAAGCCAATGGTCTCGCAGATCACACAGCAGAAGGGGATCAATTCTCTGTTCAACTCGTCGCAGATTCCGGGAGAGATTCTTGATCTGACCGTGGTTCGCAACGACGTGCTGGACCGCTCGGACGGGTCGGGCAAAAAATTTGCGATGGCTCTTGCCGGCGCATGGTACGAGATGATGGCGCTGATGTCGGCACAGGGGCCGGCGGCTGACAAAGTTCTCGGTGCAATTGCGGAAGGATCGAGCGATACGCTCGCATCGTATAAGGAGCAGCTCAGTACGACCAAGATGTTCTTCCAGCCGCAAGCGGCCGCTTCGTTCGGGAAGTCGGGCGATCTGAAACAGAAGATGGCGCTGGTGCGGCAGTTCTGCTTTGATCACGGACTGCTGGGCAAGAATATTGGTTCGGTGGACGATGTCGCGATCCGGTATCCGGATGGCAGCGTGCAGGGCAAGCAAGACCGGGTCCGACTTAGTTTTGATACGGCATACATGCAGATGGCCGCGGAGAGCAAGTTGTAGGAGACAAAGTCCTTTTCATGTCGACCAGCTTCCAACTCGTGCATGCGAAGCCGAGCCGGGTCACGACGATTGTGCTCTCGTGGATGCTGTTCGCGGTGGGCCTCGGGCTTTACTTCTACACCTCGCAGAAGCGGCACCAGGATAATCCGGAAGACCGGATTATGCCGACCGTGACGCAGATGTTTCACGGGATGGGCGATGCCTCGACGAAACCTGCGGAGGACGACGATTCCACTCTGCCCGACAATGCTTCAATGCGCCAGCGCTTCTTCGCGAGCATGCTTTGGAAGGACACACTCGCGACTTCGCGGCGGTTCATCTACAGCATCCTGCTGCTGATTCCAGCGGTGCTGCTTGGGCTGCACATGGGGCTGTTCCCTTTCGTCGGCGTCTTCTTCCTGCGGTTCATCCTATTCTTTGACAAGATCGTGGCTTTGTCGCTGCTGCCGATCCTGTTCATCGTGTTCGGGATCGATGAGCTGTCGAAAATCATGCTGATCGTGATTGGCGTGACACCGACGATCATTCTGGATACGTTCAACCTGACAAAGGGAATGCCCAGCGAGCAGGTTGTGAAAGCCTTCACTCTGGGGGCGAGTGACTTCGACGTGGCGTACAGAGTGGTTATGCGGCAGATCATGCCGCGTGTGCTCAACAGCATTCGACTGAATTTGAAAGCGGTGATGCTCTTCCTGTTCGCAGGGGAGATGATCGCATCGACCGACGGACTGGCTTACCGGATCGCGCTGCTGCGGCGGCATATGGGGATGGACGTCATCATTCCGTACGTTCTTTGGGTCGCGCTGCTGCTGTTCCTGGTCGATCTCGTGATGCGGGTAGCCAACCGCAAACTTCATCCGTGGTTTCAGGAGGCTTGATTCCGATGGCGCTGATTGAAATCCACAATCTGTCGGTCGCTTACGGAGCCCCATCGCGGCCCGTGTTGAAAAATATCGAGGTAACAATCGAGGAAGGTGAATTTGTCTGCGTGCTGGGCCAGACGGGATGCGGGAAGTCGACGCTGCTGAAGATGATTCTTGGCGCTGAGTCGCCGGCAGGGGGCCGCATTCTGATCGACGGCGTCGAGCACAAGCAGCCGGATAGAACACGCGGCTATGTGCCGCAGAAATATTCGCTGTTTCCCGACAAGACCGTTCTTGACAACATCACGTTCGGGCCGGAGATCAGCGAGTTCAATATGTTCACGCGGATCACGCCGCGGTTCGTGCGGCGGCGACGCGAGATCCGGGACGAGGCGATGCGCTACATACATCGGATTGGATTGCATGAACGGGACGCGCGGAAATATCCGTACCAGCTCTCCGGAGGTATGCAGCAGCGGGTGGCGATTGCGCAGGCGCTGGCGACGCATCCGCGCATTCTGCTGATGGACGAAGCTTTCAGCGCGCTTGATCCGGGGACGCGAAAAGACATGCAGCGGCTGATCCGGCAGTTGTGGCGCGATACCGGCGTCACCGTGCTGTTCGTTACGCATAACACGCAGGAAGCGCTTTATCTGGGCAGCCGGGTGATTGTGCTGGCGAAAGAATCCCCGGACGAAGGCGCGCAGGTGGCGATGGACCTGTCGGTGCCGGAGCCATGCCATGAACATCAGATTTCGATGCTGGTGCATCATCTCGAGCATGCATCGGGGAGTGCGCGGGCGCCGGAAATGCCGGTGTTTGCGACCGCCTAGGGATTCAACAACGAGCGGTGAGCTCGCTCCGCTTCGCTGGACAGCCGAAGGCGGCTGTCCCCACATAGAGGTTATCGGCTTCCGCACGCGAGATCTCTCGGGTGTCATGCGAGAAAAAGGCACGACTTTTTCAGTCGTGCCTTAACTTTCGGAGAAGATCGCAGTTCGTTCACATCCAACTAGAACTCATAGCGTAGGGCGAACTGCATTACGCGGGGATCGCCTACCGCCTGGAATTCTCCGAAGGTGCCGGGAGCCTGGAGGCTCAGGCTTGGGTTCGAGTAGTCACGTTGTTGAAGACGTTGAAGGCTTCGGCGCGGAAAGTGATGCGCTGTCCCTCCCATTGGGATTCAAAAACGGATCGACGCTGTCTGGAAAAGAAGCGGACCAGTCTGTCCGCTAAAGGACTGGCCGAAGCGCGTATACCCGCTTGCGCGTGCGGCTTGCTTTCCTCGCAGCATTCCGGCGCGAAGATGATCCTCTATTGCGAGCGGCGGTTCGAGCCTGTTTGGAAAGCGATGCCGAAGAAGCGGCCGAGCGTCCCTTTTTCTTTAGAGCATTGGAGGTGGCCCTGGATCGCGTGGCGGAAGGTCTGCGCCGGGAGTGGCGTTGTCCTTTGCGGTAATCGCTCTCGGCTTTCTGGCTGGTACTGGCGGACGTTTTACCTCCGCGTGGCGGGGACAACTTGACGCCTGAGCGGCGAGCCTTCGAGAGTCCGATGGCGATTGCCTGTTTCGTAGAGGCTGCGCCATGTTTGCCTTCGCGGATGTGATGCATCTCCTCACGTACGAATTCACCCGCTTGAGTGCTGGGCGACTTGCCTTCGCGCGCGTCCTCACGCGCACGCTCGATGGTTTCTCGTTCCGGCATAAAACCTCCTCTTTGTGGAGAGGGTAGTATCAAGTGCGACGCAGGGGGCATCGGCGATTGCCTTTACGGGGGAGAAACATTTTCTGTAGAGGCACTCCGGCCATTGAGGGGTAAAGACAAAAAGTCAGTTTGCCAGGAGATTCACCTCATCTAACCAGACGCTGAAAGGTTGTTGCTTATAGTTGCCGTCCATCTGGAAGGCGATGTCAATTTCCTCCTGATACCAGTTGGGCTGAGCGGTGAAGTAGGTATCGACGTTATAAGTTTGGTCGGCAACGTTCAGGGTCATGTAATGCACCTGGTTTCCGACACGCTCGAGCGTCCAGATGAGGTGGATCCATGTATTCGAAGGGAAGTGATCGCAAGGTACCGGAATGGGGACCCACACTTCGTGCAGAGGGTCCCATACGTTCCAGTGATGGGTCTGATCGAAATCGCATTGTGAGCCCCACGTCCAACGCGTGCCGCCAAACGCTTGATTGACGTCGAATTCGAGAGACTGCGGTGCGTCGCCTTGATCGACATAAAACCATAGATCGTATGTGAAATGGCTGACGCTGTTGCCTCCGCCGAGAGGGATCCAATAGAGTTCGTTCGAATAAGGATGGTTCCCGGCAATGCTAAACTTGGCGGCCGATCCGTCGAGAGAAGGCGATGACTGATGCAGCGTAAGAGTCGAAGTGGCCGTGCCGAGACCAGCGGCGCAGGTTGTATTAGAAATCGTGGCTGAGCATGAAACCCAAGTGTTCTGATCCTGAATATTCAAGGCGCCTGGTTCTTGTCCGATTACGTTGAGCTGAATCGATGAGGTAGCGATGTAGCCGGCGGTGTCTTCTGCGACGACCTCCACCGTGTGCTGACCGTTGGCCATCCAGAGCAGCTGGTTGACGGTGGTATTGGGAGTGTATAGAACGGCCTGGCCATCGACATACACTCGAACTGTGTAAATGGGATCCGGCGGGGTTGCCGTGGCCATAAGTGGGACTGGTGAATTGACACTGGCTCCAGTCGTTGGACTCGATATGGTCAGCGGGAAGCCGCAGAGAGCTGGGGACGGCGGTTCGGGCGCAGGGGGAACAACGGTAAGATCTGCTGGCGGGGTTGGCGTGACAGCACAATTAGCAACGTTGCTGGGCAGTCCCTGACATCCAGCAAACCCCAACAGCAATCCAGCTAGGATGACGACAACTACGATCAAGGCGACGTGTTGGGCGCCGAACCGACGTAATATACTTCGCATTTCCCCCTCGAATGCCTGCCTGCTCCGTTAATTCGAGACCAGCACCTGCGAGCGGTCAGAAATGCGGTCACAACTGTTCTGGGCGAGATGGTTGGAGACTCGTCTCTCAAATCGGGTTGCTGAACCTAAGGCTCTTCCCCTAGGGCCTGAAACCCGCATCTTTTCCGGCTTTTTACGGCGCGGCTGAAAGCCACGCCCTTCAAAACCGTCTATGAGATGTGTTAGATAGTTCTAATTTGCTGTTAGTTGCACCTTGTCGAGCCATACGTTGTAGGGTTCCTGCTTGTAGTTTCCGTCCATCTGAAAAGCTACGTCGATTTCTTCCAATGTCCAGTCCGGTTGGTTGGGATAGTAAGTATCCACGTTATAGGTCTGATCGCCCACGGTGAGGCTGATGTAATGCACCTGATTGCCGACCCGCTCGAAGTTCCACACGAGATGAATCCATGTATTGGCGGGGAAGGGCTTACAGTCATAGATTGTGGGCTGCCAGCCAGTGAGGTCGTTCCAGATATCCCATTTGCCGGAGCCGTTGAAGTTACATTCCGATCCCCAGACCCAGCGATTGCCGGCAAATGTCTGGTTGATATCGAATTCCAGAGCTTGCGATGCGTTCGGATTGTCAATGTAGAAATAAAGGTCGTAAGTGAAGTGGCTTACATTATTGCCGCCTGCGATTGCGTTGAAGTAGAGCATATTCGAGTATGCGGTCGGGCCTCCCATGCTGAATTTGGCGGATTGGCCGTCCATTGCGGGAGTGGATTGATTCTGCGTCAGGGTCGACTGTGCAGTTCCCAACCCTGCGGCGCAAATTTGCCCGTCGCGTCCGGACCCGGCAGGAAAGAGAGCGGAACATGATTGCCATCCGGGCATGCTTTGAATGTTGCTGATTGTGGTTTGCGATTGTGAAGTCACCGTGATGTTCAGGATGGTGGCAGAGACGAAGCCTTGGTTGTCTTCTGCTATGACCTCGAGTGTGTGCTGACCAGGAGCGATGAAGATTTGGGTGTTAACGGAATTTGTGAATGTAAAGTAGACGGCAAGTTGGTCGACGTAGACGCGCATAAAGAAGATGGGATTCTTGGGAGTCGCCGATGCGACTACCGTGACGGGCGACGTAACCGTGGCGCCGTCCGTAGGACTGGAGACGGAGAGCGGGAAATCGTTCGACCCTGATGGGGGTGGCACTTGCGCGGGCGGAGCTGGCAGCGGACTCGACGAGGGAGACCAAGTGATCGGGACGGGCGGGGTAGAGGGATAACCTGGCTGCGGTGGGGCAGGAGAGGTATCTTTCCCAGTCCCAGTGGTACCGCAAGATGAGGCGGCTGAAATCAGCATGCCAAGACAAATCAAAGCTGACAGGCGGAAAATTCTCACACTGGCATCTGAGTGGCCCTTGAAAAGACGCGTCATTTCGGTCACACCTCTCCTGTGTCATTTAAAGTCGGACGGGTAACAGCATGCGGAGAGAACCGGCAGTCTGCTGCCGGCACGGGTCACTACTGTGGCTCCATTTAGCCAGATCTAGGAAATAGGGAACATACGGCACCCACCGTAAAAGGGCGGTTACAAACCCCGATGTCCCATCGAAACGGCTTCACAACGGCCATCTTAAGGATGACCTGAAAGCTGAACTGGTTGGAAGCAGAAGTGATAAACTAACTCTGACCAAAGCCCATTCACGTACTCGCGGAGAGGTGGCAGAGTGGCCGAATGCGGCGGTTTGCTAAACCGTTGTACGGGCTAACACCTGTACCGAGGGTTCGAATCCCTCCCTCTCCGCCAGACTTTTTGTTCGCAATGAGTTGTGAGCAGTCTCAATGACTGGACGCACGCTCTTCAGCAACCCCAAAACCCACAATTGTCATGAAATTGTAATGGTTCGCTACTGGACCGAGCCGCTAGGCGGGATCTGATGCGGCTTCAGCGAGGATACATGATCATCGCGGAGGCCTTCGAGCTTGTGAATCGCATCCCTTCGGTATTCATCGATGGCGCGAGCGTAGGTGCTGAGGATACTCGTGCTGGAGTGTCCGATAATCTGCGCCACGAAGACTGGTGACACCCCTGCTTGAGTCAGTCGTGAGCAAAGTGTGTGCCTAAGGTCGTACAGCCAAAAATACTGGAGGCCAGCATCTTCCAGCGCTTTAGCCCAGCTTCTGCGCAGATCCTTGAGCGGCTTCGATGGGTCATGCATGCTCGGGAATACAAAAGGAGAGAATTCTGGACCGAAGAGGCCACGCCAGCGCAAGAGCTCGGTCTTGCACCTGTCCGAGATGGGAATAGTGCGCTCTCCCGCTCGAGTCTTGGATTCACGCACACGGATTACGTCGTTTACGAAGTCCACATCGCTCCAAAGCAATGACAATGCTTCTCTGCGTGACCGCATAACAGATACGTCTTGCGCAGGACATAGCGGTGGAGGGCGAAATGAGCTTCTGGCAAAGAACCGAAACTGCGCTGAAGGCGCTCGGTGGCGTTTTCACCGCAGTTGCTGTCGCGTTGGTGGGTATTCTCGGAGGACATTATTTCGATCGCCAGCAGGCCCGAGAAACCAGCACGCGGTTGTTTGCCGAGCTCATCACCAAGCGCGAGGAGGCGGACAGTTCCCTCCGAACGGAAATGTTTAAATCCGTGATAAACACCTTTGTACAACCCAAATCGACGGGGCTCGAAGAGAAGGTCTTGAATCTCGAGCTCCTTGCCTACAACTTTCATGAATCTCTGGATCTCGGTCCTCTTTTCAAGCATGTTCAGAAAGACATCATCAGGGCTCATGCCGAGAGCGAATATCTCGATCGACTCGAAAGAGTCACCCAGCAGGTGACCAGCAAACAGGTTTCTACTTTGGAAGAGGGCGGAGGCAAACTTGAGGCTACCCTTGATCTGGACAAACTCGGGCCCCAAGGGCTAGACGTGATTGAGGACGGAACTCTAGTATTGCGTCCCGTTGATAGCAGTAATGAGCTTTTGAGATTCGCCATACAATTTACAACTCCCTCGCGCCAAATGCCGCGCGAATGTGCATTTCGTCCAACTATATTGGCTGTCGATGTCCTTCTTGTGTGCTTGCATAGAGGTTAATGCAAGCGGATACGTTGTTTGCCGACAATGACGGCAAACGACCACTCCTTGACCAGCTCATCGTAGCAACTCTGAGCTCCTGTCGGAGCACGGGATATCGGGGCATGTGCAAGAGGGTATTTTGGGTGGCCGTTAGAAAACCCTCTCAAACGTTGCTCCTCCAGAGGCGCATAAACATTGAATCCCCGCGTCAAGACGTTCGGCGTTAGAAATGTGTAGTTTTCTAATCGAGCCATATCAGAACTGCCTGGACTCGTTTAGAACTATCGAGCCCGGTCGATGAGCGTAATGGGGATTTTACGCCAGTTGGGGTTACTGCACCTTTTGGCCCGGCTCGATCAGATCGTTCAGATCAACTTCCATCCACAGGCCGGGGCGTTCATCAAACGGATGAAGCGAATATATCTGCCCCGTTTCTTTATCCCGATACCAAGTCTCATTTGGTGACATAGGGTGCGGTTTCATCACGGGTATCTGTTCGACCCAACCACGAGAGATTGCTGTCGTAAGTTGCGTAGCAACTCTCGGGAGTCGTCCGGTAAGCCAACCGTCCTCATCTCGTGGATTTCCTTAAAAATGCTCATGCTCTACCCGGCGAAAGATTGTAGTACAGATCGGCAGGGGTTTTGAGCGTCACGGCGATTTTTCGACAACCATCAATCGAGTCTTCGCCCGGTGAACAGGGTGATGAGCGATGCCACCACAGCCCAAACAAACATCACAAACGGTTCAACAAAATCCTCTCCGGTCTCGACGGTGGGAGAGCCAGCGATCATCACAAGAAGCCAGGACGCGAAGCCGACAGCTAAGACGAAAGCGTTGAAGGTATAACGCCGCGCCTCCCACCAGCGGATGATGTCTTCTCGCACAATCCTAACCCTTCTTAACTGACGAAATCAGATTACACTCAAAACCCCCCGGCCAGAGCCCATCTGTGGATTTCAAACGGCACCACTATCGTGGGCTGACTCGCTTGACGTTTGATGTGATAATTGCGCGCATGGCGGATTGGGGCGCAGTCACGGTTCCGAGAAAATCGTATGAGTTCCCCGCACTATGCCCCGATTGCTTGCGAACGGGCCCTCTCACTGGTGTACCGATTCCGGCTGACCTACGTATCAAGGTACCGTTTTGCGAGCTGTGCGCAGCACGGCAAGTGAAGTGGCGCAAGCTCGGACGGCCGCTACTGATATTTGCCGTCGTTATCGCCTTCGCTGTTACTCTTTGGTTCGATCTCAGTAAATGGGTAGGATGCTGGCTTGCAATAGTCTTAGTATTACCAACAGTTTGGCTGACGGACTATCGGGATCGGGTCGTGCGCATAAAGCGCTACGACGTAGACAAAGTGACATTTGAATTCAAGCGCAGCGAGTACGCGCAACAATTCGGACAACTAAACAAGATTGCTTCAGGCGTTGCCACGAAGTAAAGGGCTGCGGTGCCAGGCGCAGTGGGAAACCCCGTGCGCCGGGCAAACCAGAAGTAACCTGTTGTAAACAGGCGTGTGTGTTGAAAAACCCGGGGTTACAACACGTTGTTGGTCATCGCTCAGAGTCAGCAACTGGTGACTGGCGCGGCGGGCCAAGTATTGGAACATGACGGCAGGATCTGGAACCATCCGCGCTTCGAGTGAGTCGTATGCTTCAAAAATTCCGCTGATTTTGAACGCTGAATCTCGCCCCAAGTTCCGGACCGTCAAAATTCACGCTGCGCTGCACTGCAAAGTAGGAATGCTTTCGAGACCCGGCCTGGTTGGTCTTGAGGGCGAGGGGTTGGCAACTGCGCGGGAGAAACCGCCCACGCCGATCTTATAAGCGGTGGTGGGCACCGAAGATTTGGGTGGCACGCAGGTGCCATTGCCGGAAATCTCTGTCCTGGGTGCGCGTCGCTACGATTCAGGCGTACACTCTGTTCGCGACGACATTGAGGGGGTACAAAGGCCCAACGACTTGGGGGAGGCGTTGGGCCTTTCGCATTGGGAGGCTGGTACACCTGCACACGCCGACGCTACAACAACTCATTGGCACTGAACGTTGAACGCACTGCAATTTGTGGATGTATTCCAGTCAGGATCTTTCAGGCACATGGCATGCAGATTCTTGCAAAACCGCTCATGCTCCGAATCATTCGCTTCGTTACCTATTGCTGACTTCGTCGCTGCTTTGGCTAGCCTAAAGTTGGGAACATCAAGCCCCAAGTACTCGTGCTCGCCAGACAACGTCCGGCACCCGTTCGTACTATCATTCAGCTTTGGGTCTGTGTACCCGTCTTGCAAGAAGATAATACTCTGGTCGGTTTTGTAGTCGGCGCAGATGTCTCCGTTGTAACGGGCACAATCTCTGGTTTGGCGCTTGTAAGTTAAGGCGTATGACTCTTCTTCGGTAGGCTGACCCAAAACGTGGACAATCTCATCTCGGCTCATGCCGAAAAAATAGCAATGATGCTGAATCGCCCAAGCGACCTTCTTTTCCCATACCGACTTGGGAATTTTGCTGCGCTCTTCAGCCACACCTGTTGGAACCGGAGGCTTGTTTTCCCCCGCTGATGCCGGTTGGGGATGCCGGAATTGCTGGACTTGATGCGTTGCTGCGTACCATATCAGTAAGCCGAGAAAGCAAAGCCCCAGTCAAACGAAAGTGAGCGACGGACCATTGCGTCGTACCCACGGTTTTGCCGCCTGTTCTGTCTCCCATTCTGCTTGCCTGTGTGCGGCAGCAGCACGCCTCTCGGCGTTTTCTGCCTCTAACCGCTTTTGTTCCGCTGCTTCCTCTTCAACAAAACTATGCTGGCAAAACCGGCATGTCTTCGCGTCAGGCTGCACGTATTCCGCGCAGTTGGAACACTTCTTCTTCCCCTGTGCGAGAGCAACCCTTTCAACATTCGGGCTTAGGGCGAATGCCACGATAATTCCCACCAGCGGGCTCAAAAACAAGGAAAGGAAAAAGACTCCAGCGCCACTGCGACCTTTATTCCCTGCTACATACGCTGCTACTCCGCAAAGAGCCAGCCAGATGACAAAAATCAGAAGCTCCATATCATCCCTTCCGGTTTACTTCACCTCCAGCCAGCAGTGCCTAAGCTGCTTCGCCAAAGTCTCAAGCAGATTCCGCATCGAGGTGCCGCACGCAGTTCGTTCTGTTTATTGTCAGGGCAATGCGGAGCACTGGATGTGACGACGATCACGAAATCGAAACGGAAATCCAGTACGGACGGATCATTCTGTTTTACCCGTGAAGGTCAGGCCAACTTTCAAGCCTACGGACAGGACGTTGAAGTGTCGTTGACCGAGGGCAATAAGTGTAGGTCGAGTCTCCGACCTGGAGCCTTGGGAACGAACCGATCTGGCATAATGACGCGATGTGCGGCGCTTCTCGGGATTCTTACGCTGCCTTTCTGGCTCGGCAACAATGCCCAAATCAACCGCAGCTTTCATCACAATGATGTCCGGCTTTGCACAATCGAAGCCTGACTCCATCAGGAAATGGCAGAGGGTGATGAAATGCACTCCTGTTAAGACACGGAAATTAAACGCTATTGCGAGTGCTGTGTCGCGTCTGTGATTTCGGTCACGTTCACATTGAGTTCTTAACTGCCGCGTTGTTTGCAGAGTTCATGGTCTCGCGCAAAGACGTGGTACCTAGCCGGGCGCGGCGTCAATGAGCGTAATCGAGATTTAACAACAGTGAAGGCCCGAACCCGTGGGCTTCCATCTCTCCCGTAACTCCTAAGATTTTAGTTGACAGAGGTCAGAATGAAGGTTACTCTCCTAACTGCTTAGGAGGTTCCGTAGCCGTGCCGAAAGCCCAACTTACTCGATTGGAACTTCAGATCATGCAAGTGCTCTGGAACAAAGGGCCGAGCACAGTTCAGGCTGTTCAGCAGAGCCTCCCCGGCGACCCACTGGCATACACCACCGTTCAGACGATGCTCAATATTCTGCAACGCAAGGGCAAGGTGAAGCGCAAACTGCTGGGCAAAGCATACGAATATCGCCCTGTGCTGAGCCGCGACAAGGCCCTGCGCGAAGCCACCAGCGACATGCTCGACCGTATGTTTGGCGGGTCGGTCGAAGCCCTTCTAATGAGTCTGGTCAAGAGCAGTCAGTTGGACGCGGATAAGCTTGCCAAAGTGCAGAAACTCATCGAGAGCCAGGAGCAGGCCGACAAGGAGGAATAGCATCGCCCAGACTAGCCAGCTGGTTGCGACTTTTATTCTGAATGCGATTTGGCAGATTACTGCGATCACCGCTCTCGCCCTTTTATGCACGAAGCTTTTGCACAGAGCGCCGTCGCGGTTTTCGCACGGGGTCTGGATCGCGGCACTCGGCGCCTGTCTGCTGATACCGACAGCAACCGTCGTGCTTCAGCACCGAGAAGCCACTGGGCGCGCATCAGATGCTACCCCGACTCGTCAACCAGATCGGGCCAAGGAAGCGAGCGCCCGAGCGACTCCGGTGTCATTCCATTCGCTTAGCCGTGCGGTTTCATTCTCTCCCAGGATTCTTAATGCGCTCCTCTTGGTCTACGGCATTGTTCTGCTTTTTCATGTTGCTCGGCTCGCCTGGTTTGGCTATCAGACGCGGGGTGTGTGTCAGTTGGCCTACCCGCGTCCGTTGCCGCCTGCTCTATCGCGGATCGTGGAGCATTGTGCGCGGTCGTTCTCACTTCCTTGTGTTTCCGTGCTGTGCACTGCAGACCTATCGGGACCGGCAACGTTGGGGTTCGGACGCCCCCTCCTCCTGCTCCCAGAGACATTCTTTCTCGACGCCTTTCCTGAGGACGATCTGTTTTCGGCGATAGCGCACGAGTTGGCGCACATATTGCGACGCGACTTCCTGTTCAATCTGCTGTACCAGATCGCATCTCTCCCGGTGTGTTTTCACCCTTGCGCGGCGCTGATTCTGTCGAGGATCGCGCAGACCAGAGAGCTGGCCTGCGATGAAATCGCGGCACGAATGCTGCCGACTACTAAGCGGTATGCCACTTCCGTACTGCACATGGCACAGTCCATGTTTACTGGAGCGCGATCGAATTACGCGTTAGGACTCTTCGATACCAACACTTTGGAGGAACGAATCATGAACATTCTGAAAAACAACGACACGAGCAAAAAGACACGGGCCGTAAGATTGATCACCGTTTGTCTGATCGGAGCGGCGTCGATTGGCCTCTCGGCCTTTTCGTTGCGGCTCAACAACGCCAGTCGCTCCGAGGATCTGGCGCCGTTTGCCGGAACGTGGGAGGCAAAATACAAAGGGGCAACGTTCTTCACGGTTCACCTTACGCTCGCGAACGGAAGTCTGGGTGGGACATGCGTTCTCGGCGAGCGGTGGGCAGTAACCGATGATGGCGAATTCATCCCCGACGGCAGTGAGCTTTCAACCCACAAGATCTTGGAGGCGACAGCGTCCGGCAAGAAGCTTCTCATTAAGATCTCCGAGAACAAGATCGGGGACGAGACCTCCTCTGAGGTGGTGCCGGTTGAACTCACGCTCACCGGCGGAGATCAAGCGGAAGGGAGAGTTGTCGCACGGTCCAATTCCGATACGCCTCCGCCCCAGAAGAAACCTTGGCATTTCCAGCGCATCGGTCAGTAAATGCATCAGGCCGTCATCGGGGGAGCTGCAGTCCCTCCCCCAACCGGCCGTGATTCCACTCTTAACTATCCGACAACAAAGGACTGTTAGCGCCAGATCAGTCTCAACTGACGTAATCAACTGACGTAAGCAGGCGTTATCACAAGTTTACGCCGTCTGTTCGCCCCTCCGCGATTTTGAAGGGAGATTTTGAGCGCAATAGAGATTTTGCTCCAGCTACGCTACTTCAAGCTGCTGACGAACAAATTGATCTCGCGCACTACATCAGCTTCATTGGACCGGTAAATATA
>WNGO01000303.1_pt1 | contig 29968 bp, 30 predicted proteins | sample 5400511 | NCBI WGS metagenome assembly WNGO01 (sample SAMN13153380, study PRJNA577476) | soil metagenome | isolation source: 20 cm soil or saprolite under Garry oak tree replicate 2 | place: USA:California | collected 2016-06-15 | reverse complement strand
GACAAACTCGATCTCGGTCTGTTTCGCCATCGTGGCGGCGCGCAGCACGTTGCGCCCGATGCGCCCGAACCCGTTGATCCCTACGCGAACCGCCATGACTCTCCCCTTAGCTGAAGTCTGGAATTGCCGCGCGGGCGAACGTGACGCCGTAAATGCGCCGCGCTCCTGCCTGCTCTAATGCCCGGGCTGCTTCGGCGAGTGTAGCGCCGGTGGTGAAAACGTCGTCCACAAGGATCAATTCGAAACTCGAAAGTCGACATGCGAAATTTCGCATTCCACATTTCGCATTTCGCACTCCAAACGCCCCCGCCACATTCGCCAGACGCGTCTCCGGTGTCAACGCCGTTTGCGTCGGCGTCTCGCGCGTGCGGACAAGCAACGTAACAAGTACGGGAATCCGCCCCCCCCATTCTCGGGCCAGCGCGCGCGCCAAGACTTCGCTCTGGTTGTAGCCGCGCTGCCGCAATCGCTTCGTGGCGAGGGGAATAGGTATCAGGACCGACGGTCCGTCGCTGGGAGGGCGTAGCTGCGCCATCACGGCCGTCAGGTCGTCGGCGATCCGCGGCAAACCGCCGTACTTGAGCGCGTGGACGGCCGGGCGTGCGTTGTGGTCGAGCCAAGCCGCAGATCTCACGGATTTCAGCGCAGATGGCCACTGATTGCACAAACGGCAGGGCCCGAAGTGCGGTTCGGGTTGGCCGCAACGCTCACACCACGGTGGGCGCACCGCTCGCCACCGCTGCCGGCACACGGGACAGACGAGCCGGTTGGCGTCGCGCTGGCTCAGCAGGGCGTGGCACAGGAGACATTCTGCAGGAAGGAAAAGCTGCTCAACTGCGGAGCGCACGGACGACAGCTGCACGCATCACCTCGGTCGGCGCCGCCGTGCCCGGGAAGAAGCGCGCGAACGCCGCAGCGCCCTGTTGCACGAGCATTTCTCGGCCGTCGGCGGCCTCGATCCCGCGTTCGCGGAGCGCGTGGACCCACCGCGTCTCACCGGGCGCGTACACGAGATCGAGCGCTCGCTGCACGCCTGGAATGTGGTTCAGGTCGACCGGTAGCGGATCGTGACCGGCGAGACCCAGTGGCGTTGCGTTGATTGCCACATCGACTTCGACCGGGCCATTAGCGACACTGGTCGCCACGCCGATACCCTTCGCCCACGTGGCGAACGCCTTCGCACGGGCGCCATCGCGCGAGCGCACGAACAGCGTCGCGCCGCGGTCCGCCGCGGTCACCGCCGTCGCACGCGCCGATCCGCCGGTTCCCACCACGAGCCACCGTTCCCCTTTGTGGGTCGCGCCGAGCTTAGCGAGCGCCGCGGCGACGCCAACGACATCGGTGTTGTCGCCGACGAGTCCCCCGTCCTCCGTCCAGAACGTATTGCACGCGCCGACCCGGGCGCAGACATCCGTTTTCCGCGCGACGGATCGTTCGACTGCTTCCTTGTGGGGGACGGTCACGTTGCCGGCGCCGCCCGTCGCGGCCTGCATTGCCAGTACGGCGCGCAGCGCCTCGGGGGGTACCGGAGGCACGCGCAAGGCGACGTACACGGCGTCTAATCCCAGCGCGCGAAAAGCGGCGTTGTGCATCGCGGGAGAGAGCGAATGGGCCACCGGGTCGCCGATGACCGTAAACAGCCGCGTGTTAGCGCTGATCTCCACGCTTGCTCTCGGCGGCGAGCCGGTCCGCCACGGCAGCGGCGAGGCCCTCGAGCTCCTGACAGGTATCACGGTAGACGCCCAGATCGCCGCCAAACGGATCGCTGACTTCGTCGTCGCCCCGGCCGGCGTATTCGCCCAGGACGAACACGTGTCCCTCACCGCCCAGCTCGTCGACGCGGGCGCGATGATGTCGCGCCATGGTGAGAATCAAATCCGCCTGCTCGACCAGCTCGCGCGTGAGCAGCCGGGCCCGGTGCCCGGAGAGATCGAGGCCGCGTTCGAGTCCGACCAGATACGCCCCTTCCGACGCCGGGGCGCCATCCCAGGCGCCCGTCCCGGCGGACGTGACCGCGACCTCGATGCCGCGCTCCTTGAGCGCGCGCTCGAGCAGCGAGGCGGCGAGCGGGCTGCGGCAGATGTTGCCGGTGCAGACGAACAGCACGTGCTGGATCATGGCGCGAGGCGGCCGACGGCGCGTCGCAGCTCGTTGACGCTGAGCGTTCCTTCGCGGACGATTTGCGCTCGCGGCCTGGTGCAATCAACCACGGTCGATGGCGGCCGGTTCCCCAACACGCCGCCGTCGAGCACCAGCAGCTGGCCCTTCTTCACCGCCGGCGCGAAATCGCGCGCAATGGCGTCTGCGCCGGGACCGGGCGGCTGCCCCGGCACATTCGCGGACGTGGAGGTGAGCGGGGAACCCAGCGCCGCCACGAGTCGCGCGATCGCGTGATGAGACGTCCAGCGCACCGCGATGCCGCCGTCGGGACCGCGCAGCAAGTCGGGGAGCCGGCCCGATCCTCCCGGTAACACGAGCGTGAGCGGCCCGGGCCAGAACGCGCGCGCCAGCGCATCCGCGGACGCATTGAAGGCGAGCCCGTGCGATTCAGCCATCGAGCGGTCGCTGATCAATAAGAGGAAAGGCTTGCGGGCCGACCGCCCTTTGAGCGCGGCCAGCGCGGCGACGTCCTCCTGCATGACGCGCGAGCCGAGGCCGTAGACCGTCTCTGTGGGATACGCGAGCAAGCCCCCGCGTCCCAGGTGCTGCACCACCTGCGGGATTGCAGTGGAGATATCGGAATCTGACTGGAACGGGAGCCCGTTCAACGCAACTCACGCGCGAAAGCCTCCGCGATCCGGAAGTCGTCGGCGGTGGTGACCTTGAAGTTGTACGGTGAATCGGGAATCAGCTCCACCGGGAACCCCGCGCGCTCGCACACTTCCGCATCATCGCTCGGTGCGCCACCGTTGGCAGTTCCGGGCAGCTGTGCGTAGGCGTCGCGCAACATCTGCCGGGGGAATCCTTGCGGTGTCTGCGCCCGCCAGATGCGCTCCCGATCCACGGTCCGCGCGACGCGCGGCGTAGGCTGGTGCGGGCCGATCTCTTTGAGTGTGTCCGACGTCGGTACGGCGGCGACCGCGCCGACGCCCGCGCGGGCACGCGCAATCACGGCATCGATCGTGCCGCGACTGACGAAGGGGCGCGCGGCGTCGTGCACGAGAATGATCGCGCTGTCGGCGGGGAGCGCGTCCAGGCCCGCGCGCACCGAATCGGCGCGCTGCGCACCGCCCGGCACGAGCCGCAGCCGATCGCCGCGCAGCTTGCCGAGCCATTCGGGCGGACGCTCGGCGTACCCGGGCGGCAGAGCCACGATCACCTGGCGCACTTCGGGGTGTCCGGTAAACGGACGCAGCGCGCGGAGCAGCATTGGCACACCAAGGATGGGGCGAAACTGCTTCGGCTCGCCGGGCCCCGCCCGCACGCCCGCCCCCGCTGCGACGACGACGACGCCGACGTCAGGCTGCAAGTCGGCGGGCGAGCTCACCGATTCCCTCCAGCCCGATCAGCTCGAGATCTTTACTCCCTTTCGAACGACTCGAGAGAAACACCCTGCGAAAGCCCTGGCGCGCCGCCTCCGCGAGACGCCGTTCGACGCCGGCGACCGGCCGGATCTCACCACCCAGTCCCACCTCGCCCAGGAAGAGCGCGTCCGCGGGCACGGGACGATCGTGCACCGTGGAGACCAGGGCGGCAAGGACGGCAAGGTCGGTCGAGGGTTCGATGAGACGGATGCCGCCCGTGACGTTGACGAAGACGTCGAGATTCCCGAACGGCAGGCCGCCGCGGCGCTCCAGCACGGCAAGCAGCAGGGCCAGGCGCCGATGATCGAGGCCGGTCGCCACGCGTTGCGGCGTCCCGAAGCCCGCCTTCGACGCGAGCGCCTGGATCTCGACGAGCATGGGGCGCGTCCCTTCCATCAGCGCGGTGACGGCGGAGCCGGATGCGCCGGTGCTGCGGCCGGCGAGGAATGCCGCCGCGGGGTTCGCGACGGGCTCGAGCCCCGCCCCCGTCATCCGAAAGACGCCGATCTCATCGACCGAACCGAAGCGGTTTTTCACCGCCCGCAGGATGCGATGATCGAGCGTCGTTTCGCCCTCGAAGTACAACACCGTGTCGACGATGTGCTCGAGCGTCTTGGGCCCCGCGATTCCTCCACCCTTTGTGACGTGCCCGACGAGCAGGACGGCGGGCCCCCCCCCCGATTCCTTCGCGAAGCGCATCAGCCGCGCGGCGCACTCGCGCACCTGGCCGACGTTGCCGGGCGCGCCCTCGAGCTCTTCGGTGTACGTAGTCTGCACCGAATCGAGCAGTACGACGCTCGACTTGAGCTCGGTGGCATAATGCAGAATTGCTTCGAGGCGCGTTTCGCCGAGCACGTGAATGGCGCCGGCGTCCTCGGCGAGGCGATCGGCACGCAAGCGCAGCTGATCGGGCGATTCCTCGCCGGAGACGTAGAGCGTGGCGACGCCCTGGCTCTCGAGTCGCGCGGCGCACTGCATGAGCAGGGTCGACTTGCCGATGCCGGGCTCGCCGCCGACGAGCGTGACGGAGCCTGGGACGATCCCGCCGCCGAGCACGAAATCGAATTCGGCCAATCCGGTACGCCAGCGATCTAGCGGAGTCTGTTTGAGGTCGGTTAGGCGGATTGGCGGTTGGGCGGTTGGAGAAACTCTAACCGCCGAACCGCTCAACCGCCCAACCACCTCTTCGATGAGGCTATTCCACGCACCGCAACTGTCGCAGCGTCCGCCCCACTTCGGCTGGTCCGCGCCGCATTCGGTGCAACGAAACACGGACTTGCCTTTAGACACGTCCGGCCTCGAGCGGCGGGGCTTCCCGCGCGGTGTAATTGTCGAACCGCGTGTACTCCTTCTTGAAATGCAGCTTCACCGTCCCCGTCGGGCCATTGCGCTGCTTCCCGACGATCACTTCGGCGAGGCCCTCGATGCTCTCGTTGGTCTTGGGGTCGACCGGCCCGTCGTAGAACTCCTGCCGGTAGATGAAGCAGACCACGTCGGCGTCCTGCTCGATGGCGCCCGACTCGCGGAGGTCGGAGAGCTGCGGGCGGCGATGCTCCCCGCCGCGCTGCTCGGGCGCCCGGGACAGCTGCGAGATCGCGACGACCGGCACGTCGAGCTCCTTGGCGAGCGCCTTGAGCGAGCGGGAGATATAGGAGATCTCCTGCTGGCGATTCTCGGCGTCGCCGGGACCCTGCATCAGCTGCAAATAGTCGACGATCACGAGCGCAATGTCGTGCTCGGCCTTCAACCGGCGTGCCTTCGAGCGCATCGCGAGCGGCGTGAGCGCGGCGGAATCGTCAATCCAGATCGGGGCCGTGCCGAGCAAGCCCGCCGCGCGGGCGAGCTTGGGATAATCGTCGTCGCGCAGCTGCCCGCGGCGCAGCCGCTGAGCGTCGACCAGGCCTTCCGAGCACAGCAGCCGCTGCACGAGGGAATCCTTCGACATTTCGATCGAGAAAAAAGCGACGCGGGTGTTGTGCTCGATCGCGGCGTGCTGCACGATGTTCAGGGCCAGGGCCGTCTTTCCCATCGAGGGACGGGCGGCAAGGATGATCAGCTCGGAGCGCTGAAACCCCGCGGTGAGACGGTCGAGATCGACGAATCCGCTGGGAACCCCGGTGACGGAGCCCGCTCCCGATTGGAGCTGTTCGATGCGCTCCATCGTCGGCCAGATCAGCTCTTTGATGCGAATGAACTCTTCGGTATGGCGGAATTGCGCCACCTGGAACACCCGGTGCTCGGCGTTGTCGAGCACCTCGCCCGCCGTGCCGTGGCCTTCGTAGACGTCCTGGATGATCCCGGTCGCCGCTTCCACGAGGCGGCGCAGCACGGCCTTGTCCCGCACGATCTTGGCGTGGTGCTCGACGTTCGCGGCGGTGGGGACCACGTCGATCAGCGCCGCGATGTACTCCATCCCGCCGGCCCGATCGAGGTCGCCGCGCCGGCTCAGCTCGTCGCGCAGCGTCACGGGATCGATGACGTCGCCGCGTTCGGTCAGCGACAGCATCGACCGGAACAGGAGCCGGTGGCCTTCGCGATAGAACATGCTGTCGTCCAGGATCTCGGCGGCCTTGAGCGCCGCGTCCTGGTCGAGCATCATCGCGCCTAAGACGGCTTGCTCGGCCTCGTTGCTCCAGGGCGTCTGCCGGCCGGCGTATTGCTCAGTCGTCGAGGAGGCGGGCGGCGATACGGACGTCATCCCAGGTTGGTCTCTTCCAATGAGGGTTACGCAACAGCGCGGCCGGGTGGTACGTCACCACGACCGGGATGCCGCGGAAACGGTGAATCTGATTGCGGAGCGACCCTAACGATTGCTTGGTGCTGAGCAGGCTCTGCGCCGCCGTCCCGCCCATCGCCAGAATGATTTTCGGCTTGACCAGCTCGATCTGGCGGTAGAGGTACGGCAGGCACGCCGCGATTTCGTCGTATTGCGGCAGGCGGTTCTCGGGCGGCCGGCATTTCACGACATTGCAGATGAACACCTGCTCGCGCGGCAGCTTGATGGCCTCGAGGATCTTCGTGAGCAGCTCCCCGGCCCGGCCGACGAACGGGCGCCCCGTCTCGTCCTCGGTGCGTCCGGGACCTTCCCCGATGACGACGAGGCGGGCGGTGGCGGATCCTTCGCCCGGCACGGTGTTGGTGCGGGCCTCGCACAGCTTGCACTTGCGACAGGCCGCGATCAGGGTCGCGACATCTTCGAGGCTACGCGTCTGCTGGTTGGGATCGGTGGCGAACAAATCCGCGGAGGGCGGATCAAATGAGATTCCAGGAGCAGGGAGCGGGGAGCTGGGAGCAGGCGCGACCGCAGAGACCGGTGCCGACGGCGCAGAGACGGCTCCCTGCTCCCTGCTCCCCGCTCCCGTGAGGATCACCGAGTCCCCACCTAGGAGCCGCTGCTGTTTCAAGTATTCAGCCGCCAGAGCCCGCGCGTCAGTCAAAGCGCTTCTTCCACCACGTCGAGGATTCGTTCGGCCACGTCGCGCTTGGGCAGCAACGGCAAGTCGACTTGCGTACCGTTGCGTCCCAGAATCGTCACGCGATTGGTCGTGACCTCGAATCCGGCGCCGGGCTCAGTGGCGTCATTCAGGATCACGAAATCGAGCGCCTTATTCTGCATCTTGGAGCGCGCGTTGGCGAGTCCGTTTCCCGTCTCGAGTGCGAACCCGACCACGATGATGCGCTTGGGGCGCTTGAGGCTGCCGAGGATGTCGGGCGTCGCTTCCAGCTCCACGGTCAATGGGCCGTTCGCGCGGGCGCGCTTCTTCGCCGCCGGGCTCTTGGGCCGGTAATCGGCCGGCGCCGCACTCATGATCAGGGCGTCCGCAGTGGTGACCACGCTCTGCAGCGCGCGCTGCATCTCTGCGGTCGTCTCCACGTGCGTCGTCGCGAGACCGGGGGGCGGCGCGAGCTCGGTCGGGCCCGTGATCAGCAGGACGTCGGCACCACGCTGCTGCGCCGCGGCGGCGAGCGCGTAGCCCATGCGGCCGCTCGACGGATTCGTGATGACACGCACGGGGTCGAGATGCTCACGCGTCGGGCCGGCGGTCACGACCACCCGCTTCCCCGACCATTTGCTCTTGTGCGGATCGCCGAGCAGACGCTCGGCCGCGGCGAAGATCGCCTCGGGCTCGCTCATGCGGCCGGGCCGCTCGCTTGGCCCCTCCGCGAGCGCGCCGATGTCCGGGCCGATGAAGTGCCAGCCGCGCTGGGTGAGGGCCGTGATGTTCGCCGTGGTCGCCGGATTGGCATACATCGCGTCGTTCATCGCCGGCGCGGCGAGCACCGGGCGATCGGTGCGCGCCAGCAGCAGCGCCGTGAGCAGGTCGTCCGCCATCCCCATCGCGGCGCGCGCGAGCAGATGCGCGGTGGCGGGAGCGATGATGACGAGATCGGGGTCCTTCGCGAGATCGATGTGCGCAAGCGCCCGGCCGCGCTCCCACAGGGACGTGAGGACGGGGCGTCCGGTCAACGCTTCGAACGTCAGGGGGCGCACGAATTCCGCGGCCGCGGCGGTGAGCACCACATCTACGGTGGCGCCCGCTTCGGTCAGCCGGCGCGCCAGGATACAGCTCTTGTAGCAGGCGATTCCGCCCGACACGCCTAACACGACGTGACGGCCGGGCAACGGCATCAGGCTTCCTGCTGGCGCCGCCGCCGGACCAGGCGGTACTTCAGGCCGCCGCGCACCAGCTCGTCGAACGCGCGCGTGGTGAGCTTCTCTTCCCAATCGACCGAGCGGTCGCGTGGGAAATCATTCACGTAGCGCGCGAACTTGGCGGCCACGAGCACGCCCAGGTACTTGTTCTGTGTCTGGCCTGCAACTTCCGCAGGTGTCACGATCCGCATGATTCAGCCTTTCTGTTGGTGCGGCCTATCGTAGTCGTTGTCTCTCGCGTTGGAGACCATCTAAATAACCGTTTAGCCATGCAAAGTCATGCTTATCTCGCCAAAGCTTCTCAGGGCTAGCGTCAACTGTCTTGACTACGGCACCGACAGCCTCGTCGAGATCATCATTCTTGATCCATCGCGTGAATAGCGGCGCGTGACCCAATTCCTCGATCGCGGTTTCCAGCCGCCGTTGAATCCCTTCCGGAGACTCACTGCCACGCTTCACAAGTCGCTGAGTCAGGACTCGAGGATCGCTCGGTAATATGAAAATCGTTATGGCGTTCGGTTCCAGGCGCCTGACCTGCTCCGCTCCCTTCACCTCGATATCGAGGAGCACATGGCGCCCTGAATCGAGAATCGTCTGCACATCTCGTTTCAGTGTGCCGTACAACTCACCCGCGTACTCCGCATGCTCCAGGAATTGTCCCTGCTTCACCCCGTCCAGGAACGCCCGTGGCGTCCAGAAGTGATAATCGACTCCATCCTGCTCACCCGGTCGCGGCTTGCGAGTCGTCGCCGACACGGAAAAGCCAAACCGATTCGGATAACGATCCCGCACCGCCTTCGCGATCGTCGTCTTCCCACCGCCCGATGGCGCGGAAAGGACGACCAACCGTGGGGTCACTCCAGGTTCTCCAGCTGCTCCCGAAACTTCTCGAGGTCGCCCTTCATGGCGATCACCGTGTGCGTGATGCGGGCGTCGTTCGCCTTGGAGCCCATCGTATTCACCTCGCGCAGCAGCTCCTGCGCCAGGAACCCGAGCTGCTTCCCCACCGCCTGGTCCGACGTCAGCGCCGCGCGAGCCGCCGCCACGTGCGAGCGAAACCGCACCAGCTCCTCCGTGATGTCCAGGCGGTCCGCCAGCAGCGCGATCTCGAGCGCGAGCCGTTGCGCGTCGATCGTGACGCCGGCGGTCAATGCCGCCACGGCCTGCTTCAACCGCTCGTGCTCGGCCGTGAGACGCGCCGGCGCCTGCTCTTCGATCGTGCGCGCCGCGGCCTCGAGCGCGTCGAGCCGGGCGGTGAGCTCGGCCGCGAGGGCCTGGCCTTCCCGCTCACGCATGGCGACGACGTCCCGCGCCGCGCGCTCGACCACCGGCTGCACGTCCGCCCACTGGACGGGCGGCTCGCTGCCCGCGCCGCCGTTCGTTGCCGTCAGGACGTCGGGATGCCTGGCGACGAACGCCAGATCGACGCTGCCTTTCAGCTTCAGCTTCTTCTTGAGCTGCTGCGCGGCCGCGACCACCTGCTTGGCCCGCGACAGATCGACGGTGACCTGCCGCTCGGCCGCCGGCCCTTCGATCCAGCGTGCCGTCACGGCGACGTGACCCCGCTCGAGCAGCTGGCGCAGCCGCTCGCGCATCTCGATCTCGACGCCGCCGAGGTCCGCCGGCAGCTTCAGCTGCGCGTTGAAATAGCGGTGATTGACGGTGCGGATCTCGATGCGCAGCCGTCCGCTGGACACCCGATCTTCGGCCGAACCGAAGCCTGTCATACTGCGTGGCACAGGGTCTTAAATGTAGTCCCGGCCGCCAGCCCTAGTTAGTGAAGAACCAGCGGGCGCCGTATTCCTGGATGCTCTTGGGATAACCCAGGCCCTCCACGTAGCTCGACCGCATGATATTGACGTTCTGCACACTCCAGAACAGCGTCACGCCGGCGAGCTGCATCTCGATGTTCGTCTCGACGAAGCTCGCGCCCGCCATCGTGCGCTGCGTCGCGCCCTGGCGGCCGCCGAGGCCCCAGCGGCTCCAGGACTCCATCGCGATCTCACCGCGCAACGCGAAGATGCCGCTTTTGAAGACGCGCCAGAACTTCGAGTAGAACGCGGCCGACACGCGCCCGTGCCGCGGCGGCTCGAAATCACCGCCGCCCACCACCGGATCGAAAAACCATCCTGAGAGTGCCAGCCCGGGGACGACGGTGACGCTGGCGCGCGCCGCGATGAACCCCGTGAGCGGCGTCGGATTCAGCGAGTCCACGGTTTGAATGCCCTTGGCGAATCCCAGCGGGGGGAACGGGTCGCGCCGGCCACGGCCCACCTCGATGGTGAACCGGCGATTCTCGAGACGCAGCCAGCCGGCCATGTCGCGCGCGGTATGCGTCTCGTCCGTCGTCACGAACACCGCCTGAACGTCCTTCTGCCAGTTGACCTCGGCGCGCGCGGACAATCCCAGCGGCAGGGCGAGCCCGGTGGTTCCATAGACCTGCACCCCTTCGCGCTGGGAGCTGTAGAGCCCCTGCCGAAACGCGCCGGCGATGGTAAATGGACGAACCGGTCTCCACCCGCCGCGTGCCTCGAACTGTTGCGGCAGCCCGCCGGCGCCGAACCGGGCGGTCCCGGCGAGCGTCAGCGTGGGCCACGCGCGGCTCAATTCGACGATGGCGGTCGAAACGGTGCGCGGCGCGACGGCGGTGTCGTGACTGACGGCACTCGTCGCGACCGTCGTCGTCAGCCGCCACCCGAGGCCGTCGTCGCGATCGGCGACGAACAACCGCAGGATGCGGTCGCGACGCTCCTGCCGCCAGGCATCCACGTTGGGACCCGTGTTGCGGTGCCAGCTCGAGGCGGCGAGCTGAAATGACGCTCCCATCCGTCCGCCCGGCGGGACGTAATCCGCCTTGAGCCACAGGTCGCTGGTCCCGAACGGCGTCGATGAGCTGTTACTCGGACCCTGGCCGAGGCTGCTCCAATCCGCGAGCAGCGCGACGCCGAAGCCCGACCGGGTACGGATCGAGTATCCGGCGCGATAATCGGCGACGTCCTGCTGGCCGGTGACGACGCCGACTTGCGTGCGCGGTGTGGTCGAGCGATACCGGGCCGTGACGAGGTACACCTGCAGCGTCGCGGGCAGTACGATCACATCCACGCGCTCGATCGGGGCGAGCGGGATCCGAGCGGGATCGAGGTAGACCGAATCGCGACCCAGCGGCGCGATGGGGACGCCGTCCCAGTAGATCTCGAGCGATGCGGGCCCGCGCCCGCCGTACAGCACGATTTCCGCCTGGCCGTACCACCCGCCCCGGGCGACGTAGACACCGGGGATGTGGATGAGCAGATCGCTCAGCGTGCGCGTGCTCGATAACAGGATCGAGTCGACCGTGAACGTATAGCGGGCGCCCGCGGGGAGTGGACCGGGAGCAATCGCGGCCGGCATCGTGGGGAGCAGCATCGCGGTCGTGTCGGGTTTCGTCGTGTCGGCAGCCACGGTCGTGTCGCGCCTGGTCGAATCGACCTGGGCGGTCAGCGTCGCGGGCAAGCAGGCCAGGGCGATCAGCCCCGCCCGAATCAGGTGCCGGCGCGTTTTAGCAGGAATTCCGTGAATAGCCGAACACCGATGGCCGTGGGGCCCTTCGCGTGGCTCGCGCCTTCCCCTTCGAGGTAGGCGGTCCCGGCGATGTCCAGATGGACCCAGGGGAAGCCGTCCACGAATTCGCGCAGGAACCACGCGCCGGCAATCGTGCCGGCCGCGCGCCCGCCGGAATTCTTGACGTCGGCAACGTCGGATTTCAGCAGGTCGCGATAGTCGTCCCACAGCGGCAACGGCCAGCAGCGCTCACCGGCGCGCTCACCCGCGTCCCGCACCTCGGCGAGCAGCGCCTCATCGTTGCCGAGCATGCCGATGGCGTGATGCCCGAGCGCGATGACGACCGCGCCGGTGAGCGTGGCGGCATCGATTGCCGCGGCCGGTTTGAAGCGCCGCGCGTACGAGAGTGCGTCGCAGAGAATCAGGCGGCCTTCCGCGTCGGTGTTGATGATCTCGATCGTCTTGCCGAGATGGCTCTTCACGACATCGCCGGGTTTGATCGCCGTACCGGAAGGAAGATTCTCCGTCGCCGGAATCAGCCCCACCACGTTGATCTTCGGTTTCAGGCGCCCCAAGGTCTCGAATGTGCCAAGCACCGCCGTGGCGCCCGACTTGTCGAACTTCATATCCTCCATGTTCAGCGCGGGCTTGATCGAGATGCCGCCCGAATCGAACGTGACGCCTTTGCCGATCAACACCACGGGAGCACCCGATCCACCCGCGTACTCCATCACGATGAACCGCGGTTCTTCGGCACTCCCCTGCGCGACGGCCAGCAGGGCACCCATCCCTTCCTTCTTTATCTGCGCCTTGTCCAGGATGGTGACCTTGAAGCCGTGCGCCGCCGCCAGCTGCTTCGCCTGCTCGGCGAGGTAACTCGGGGTGGCCACGTTGCCCGGCTGCATCTGGAGGTTGCGGGTAAACAGGTATCCGGCCGCGACCGCGTCGCCGATGCGGCGCCCAGCCTCCGCTTCTTCCTTGTCCGCCGATTCGACCACCAGCTCGAGGGACTCGACCTCGGGCTTCGGGTCCTCCGGCTGTTTCTTGAGCTCGGTGAATTGCCAGCCACCCTGCGCGGCCCCTTCGATCGCCACCTGCGCCAGCTCGGCAGCGCCCAACCCACCGCGCGCTTCCTTCGCGACCGCCAGTGCGAACGCCTTGGTCCCAAGGCCGCGCGCGCGCTTGGCCGCAATCGCCGCCGCCCGACGCACCGAGCTGCGCGTGACCTCGGCGGCTTTACCGACGCCCACGAGCAGGATACGCTGTGCCTTGCCCCCGCCGTAGACGAGCAGGGTCTCGTCCTTCTTTCCTTTATAGTCGCCGCTGGCGATGGCGCGCTCGAGGCTTGCCTCGACATTCGGTATTGATCCTTGGGCAACGAGTAGTGCTAGCAGTGGTGTTTCAATGCTCGGCAGCGGCTTAGTCGACGTGAGAGTCTTCATGCCAGGTGCTCGATGATCGCGTCGGCAAACGCCGAGGTCGAGACTTCGGTCGCACCGGGCAGCTGGCGCGCGAGGTCATAGGTGACGCGCTGCGCCGCGATCGCGCCTTCGAGCCCGCGGACAATCGCACGGGCCACGTCGTCCCATCCCAGTTCTTCGAACATCATCACGCCCGACAGGATGACGCTGCTCGGATTCACTTTGTCCTGTCCGGCATACTTGGGAGCGGTGCCATGTGTGGCTTCGTACACCGCGAATCCGTCGCCTACGTTGCCGCCCGGGGCGAGCCCCAGACCGCCCACCTGCGCCGCCGCCGCGTCGGACAGGTAATCGCCGTTCAGGTTTGGCGCCGCGATCACCGAGTACTCGTCCGGACGCAGCACGAGCTGCTGGAACATCGCGTCGGCGATGCGGTCCTTGATCACGACCTTGCTCACGTCCTCTTTGCGCTTGCCGCCTTCTGCCTCGGTCACTGTCTGCTCGCTGAAGCGCTCCTTCGCGACCTCGTAGCCCCAGTCGCGGAAGCCGCCCTCGGTGAACTTCATGATGTTCCCTTTGTGCACCAGCGTGACCGAGGGGCGCTTGCGCTTGATGGCGTACTGAATTGCCTTCACAATGAGCCGTTGCGAACCGAATCTGGACATCGGCTTGATACCGATGGCGCTCTTCTCCCGAATCTTCGCGCCGAAGCGGCCCCGTAAGAACTCGATCACCGCATCGGCCTCGGCACTCTCCGCCTTGTACTCGATGCCGGCGTAGACGTCCTCGATGTTCTCGCGGAAGATGACGACGTCGAGCTTGCGCGGTTCTTTCACCGGCGCCGGCACGCCGGCGAAGTAGCGCACCGGGCGGATGCAGGCGTACAGATCGAGGATCTGCCGCAGCGCGACGTTCAACGACCGGATCCCGCCCCCCACCGGCGTCGTGAGCGGCCCCTTGATCGCCACCCGGTGCTCGCGGATCACGCCGAGCGTCTCTTCGGGCAGCCAGTTGCCGCTCTGATTGAATGCTTTTTCTCCCGCCAGGACCTCGCGCCAGACGATACTGCGCTTGCCGCCCGACGTGCGCGCGACAGCGGCGTCGAACACCTTGGACGCGGCGCGCCAAATGTCCGGACCCGTGCCGTCACCTTCGATGAACGGGACGATGGGGTGGTCGGGCACGATCCAATGCCCGTCCCGAAAGTCGATTTTTGCACCGACGGCCCCGCCGCGGCGGCCTTCGACCTGTGTTGGCATGGCCCCCATCTTACCACAAAAAGGTGACTTGGCGGAACGGCTCAGGGCTGTACGGGTAAAGGCAACGTATGCGACTATCTAACTCCAATATCATGCGCGCGCTGATCACCCTCGTGATCGGCGGTTGCAATACCGGCTCGCTTTTGACCGGCATCTCCGGGAACGGGGGTGGCGGGGGGGGTGGCAACACGCCTCCTGTGCTGTCCTTCTTCGTGCAACCCAATACAGCGAACGTCGGTCAGGCCATCTCGCCGCCGGTGGAGGTCCTCGCCCGCGATTCGCTCGGCAATCCCGATTCGGCGTTCACCGGCTTGATCACCGTAAGCCTGGCGTCCAACTCCACGGGCGCGTCGCTCGGCGGCACGACGGCGGTGAGACCTGTAAACGGCATCGCGAGCTTCGGGAGCCTGGCCGTCAACCAGGCCGGGACCTACACGCTCGAGGCGAGCACGACCGACGCGCTCACTGTCACCAGTGCGGCGTTTACGATCACGACTCGGTAGGACTGCCTAGAGTCGGTAGCCGGCCAACGTTCCGGGCGCCGTCCGCAGGAACAGCATTCCCGCAATATCGTCGACCGCATAGATGGGCTCGCGCTCTTTCCCCAGATCGACGCGCCCCCGCGGCTGCGCGTTGTCCTTGTCGATCTGCAGCAGCACGTTGCCGTTCCCATCGGGTGAGCGCGTCAGCATGAATACGGATGTCGGCGTAGCGAGCGAGGCCTTGAAGCGTTTTGACGCGAGCGACGCTGCCTGGCTCGAGTATCCCTGCAGCTGGGCCCCGCCCTGGGTGTAGGCCGCCGCGAGCTGTCCCGTGATCCGCTTCGCGGTCGTGTCGGTCGCCTGCCGTGAGGCTTGCGCGAACGCGTCGCCGTACGCCGAGGCGGCGGCGCCGTAGAGACCGGCGCGGATGGAGTTGATCCGGTAGAGGGCGCGCAACAGGCCGGGGAGCTGCGGTGCGGGATAGTAGGCTTGCTGCTTGATCTGCCCGTCGCGTCCGAGCACGACGAGGTTTTGCGACGCGATGAGCGCGATCCCCACCGGGCGGATCTCCAGTGTGGTCGCATCTTCGTTGCCTTGCAGCTTGATCTCGGGGCTCAGCGCGCGATACGTGCCGTCCTGGCGATCGACCGCGTACAGCTTGTGATCGCGGCTGGTAAAGACGTACAGCGTACGCCCCTCCACGCCATGCAGCAGCGCCCCCCCCGCTGACTTGGTGCCCTCGATGGCATCCTTGTACTTCGGCTCGCCGCGCGCCAGATCGATAACGTTGACTTCGCCGTTGGTGGCGGCGTCGGAGCGGGACACATAGAGCAGACCGGCCGGCGTCAGCTCCGCGTACGCGAGCTGCCCCTTGATCTTCACGTCTTTCGGAAGCCGCACGGTCGCCGTCGCGACGTCGAGCACGTTCACGAACGTGCGCGACTCGGCATCCACGGCGAGCACCGCGGATCCACCGGTGATGATGGCATCCGTGACGGTGCCGCGCATGCGCAGCGGCTTGGCCGCGATGGTCGTCCCATCCTCGTAGCGCGCGATGTTGAGGCCGGTCTGCACCACGCCGTTCACGATGCGCACGTTCCCGGTCGCTTGATCCGCGGGCGGTGACTCCGGCAGGATGATGATCCCGCCCGGATGCTGCACGATGTCGTGCACCCAGCCCTCGATCATGGCGGGCTTGGCCCACAACGGCTGGCCATCGGCGAGCCTGTAGGCCATGAGCCGGTCGTCGAAGCCCACGTAGATGCGATCGGGCTTGTCGATTGACGGGAACAGCCGCACGTGCCGGGCGGGATTGCCGGCGCGCGCGGTCGGCAGCGTGGCGGACCAGCGCGTGGCGCCGGTGTGCGTATCGAGCCCCCGCAAGCTCGTAAGCGTATTGACCACGATGACATCGGATCCGGCCTGGAGCACCTCGAGCGTGGTGGCCTCCGAGGCCATGCGCACCAGCCCCTGCATGAGGCCGCCGAGTCCGCCGCGCTTGGGCCCGCTCTGCTGGAACAGCGACTCGCTCACCCAGCGCTGATTGCCTGTCGCGAGGTCGTACAGGGCCACGACCGGCGGGCCGGAGGCGCGCCTGCCGTGCACGATGAGCGTGCCCGTCTGCGGCAGCACCCGCCGCGTCACCACCTGTGTCAGGTTCAAGCGTCGCGAATCGAAGAGCACGGTGCCCGTGACCGGATCGAAGATCATCGAGAGACCGGGCTTCGCCGCTTCCATCAGCAGGGATCCCTCGACCATGCGGACACTGTCGACCGGCAGGCCGCCCAGTTCGGGCTTCTGCCAGGCGATCTGGCCCCGCTCGATGTCGACGCCGGCGAGGGCCCCGTCGGTCGAGACGAGGAGCGCGCCGGCGGGCGTGACTTGCTGCCAGCGGATGTCGCCGCTCAAGCGCACCGTCCAGGCAGGCGTCACGCCTACCGGGGTCTGGGCAAGAACGATCGGTATGAGCAGCAATAGCGCGGGCAGAGCCATGGGGCCTCCTGGAGGAGGCACCATATCCCCCCATGTCGGGCCGCCGCGCAAGAGGCGGACGCTAGTTCAATGTCGAAACGTGACGTCGATGGTGCGCTGAGTCTCCACTTGGCTCTGCACCGGCCCGAATCCGAAGGTCATCACGGCGCGCATATAGTCCTGCAACGCCACGCCGGGCGCGATGTCCCGAAACCGAGTTCGCGCGACCAGTGTGCGGATTTCCCGAATCCCGGAGCGCTCCGGCCGTGTCAGCGACGTCACCGTGAAGCGGAGGCGGTACGTGAGGGAATCGAGGTATGCCGAGCCGGCGATGTCGGATGTGCCGAGTCGCGCCGCCGGGGCGAAGTCGATGCGCACCAGCGTCTCGCCTTCGATCGTGTCGCGCCCCGCGAGCTGAAAGCAGTGCGTGCGATGGAAGACGCTGTCCCCCAGCTCGTGCAGCGAAGCGACCGTGACGACGATGCTGCCCTCAAATGGCCCCCACCCCGGTCTGACGATGTTGCCGGGACGATAGGGACGCCGCGTTTCCCTTCGGTCGAGCTCGATCGTGCCCGCTCTCACGGTGCTGGTGTCGCCGCGCCAATTCACTTCGCGAACCGTGCGCTCGAGCCGGAATCGAAAGGGATTGCCCTCGTCGAGCAGATCGAGCCGGTGGGTGTTCTCGACGAGCTGATCGAAGACCGCGGCGAGCGCGGGGTCCGCGGTGCGATCGGGCGGGCCAGGTTGCGTGCACGCGCCCAGCGCCGTGATCGTGATCGGCGGTAGCTCGACCGCCAAGTGCCGCAACGCCAGCCGCACGGTGGTGGCGGTGTTTCCCGTAACCACGATCTGTGTGTCGAGTGGTCCGTACGCGATCTGGCGGACGCTGAGCAAATACGCTCCGGCCGGGATTGTTGTGAACGCAAATGCGCCGGTGGAATCGGTGAAGCGCTTCGTATTGGTGGGCACCAGGGTCACGATGCTGAAGCCGAGGGGCTGCCCGGTTTCGGCGCTGACAACCGTGCCGTGGACAGTCGATTGTTGTGAGTAGGTGACCGGCGCACTGACCAACAGCAGCATGAACGCTGTAGCGGATGCCCGAGGAGAGAGTCGAACTCTCATGGGGTTGCCCCCGACGGATTTTGAGTCCGTTGCGTCTGCCATTCCGCCACTCGGGCCGATCTCAGCGCGCGAAATATACCTTCAGAAGCTCAGCTGCAGTTGGGCCACGACCGTCCCGCGCCGCTCCGCGCCGATCTGGCGGGACACGTAATCGACCGTCAGCCGCACGTGACGATCCGTCGAGTCGAGGTTCGCCCCCGCCGTCGTGGCGATGTTGCGTGGCTCGGCCACGGCGGGCCGGCGCAGGTCTTCCTGACGCAGCACGAGCTGGACGTGCGGCTCGACCCGGTAGGCGGCGATCACATACCAGCCGTAATCGTCCTTGCCGCCGGCAGCGCGGTGCTCGCCGATGTATTCCACGCGCGTGCTGGCGGGACCCGACGTAAACATGCCGTCGACGCCGTAGCGGGTGCTGTCGGAGCTATAGGCCGCGACGTTGGCGCCGATGTCCAGATGCTCGATCGGCCGGACCGTCACGCGGCCCACGGCCAGAATCGTGGAGTCGGTGTTGCTCACGGCGTTGTCGCCCTCGCCGTTGAACGCGCCGGCCAGCACGGTCGCCGTCGATCCCACGGCATAGGTCGCCATGACGCCGATGTCACGCTTGGGCGGCAACGACTCGGTGACCGCCGCACGGTCCGCCATCTCGATCGCGGAGGGCTGCAGCAGGTACTCGCGGCTGAACGGCGTCTTGAATTGCCCAACCGTGAAGCCCCATGCCGAGCTGGGCGTCCACCGGATGAACGCGTCGACGAGGCTGACGAGCGGGTCCCCGGGCGATGCTCCGCCCGTGCCGAAGTCGGCGCTCAAGCGATACGAGAAGTGGGTGGCGAAGCCGCCGTCCAGATAGACACGCGCTCGGTTCACCGTCGCGCTCAGGAGATGCCGTTGATACGTCTCGCGCAGCTGCAGGAAACCGCTGAGCTTGGGCGCGCGATCCTGCGCACCCAGCCGAGTGGTGGTCGCGAGACAGCATACGAGGACCAATCCTGGTGTCTTGACCCTGCGCATAGAGATCTCGTTCCAGCGGCGATGGGAGACGGCGCAATATAGTCATGTGGGCTGAGATGCTCGCACCGCGCCAAAAGTAACGGCCGAATTTCCGCGACGCGTGACCCAAAATTCTGTGGCCGCAAAACGCTTACGGCCAATACTCCCGTTGTTGCCGCCACGCGACACCAATGCTGGTTGAGCTGACCGCGCCCCGTCCCGGCATGTGCCTTGCCCAACCGTCGCCCGGTCCCACCGCCGAGGGTGCGACCGGAAGCTCTCGCAGTTCTGGCAACCATCTCTGTGCAAAGGAGACGCGAATAATGCGTACGAGCACGTTCCTCGCCGTTGCGAGCGCCTTTCTCCTGACCGGCGCGTGTCGCGAGAATTCACGCCAGCCGCTCGCTCCCTCGTTTGCCTCCTCGTCGTCCCTGCCCCACATCAACATCACCGAGCTGCCGTTACCTGTGAGCGTGAACGCGGCCCTCACGGTGACGAACTGCAGCAACCACCCCGGCCCGAACATCACGATCGATGGCGTGGCCGCGCTCGGCGGGTTCGGTGTTGAAATGAGCTTCAGCAATAACCTGAAGGGCACGCACGACACCACCTTCGACAAACAGGTGGACCTCGCGCTGCAACCTGCGGGGCAGTCGATCACTATCCCGAAGCAGCCGGTGCTCGGCGGCGTGGGCGGCAACCCGTTCATGTGGGTGCAGTTCGTGAACGCCGCCGGCACGCCGACCAGCGACGAGATCTACCTCGGCCGGTGCGTCCAAGGCTCCCGGTACGGCTTCACCCATGCGGAGGTCACGACAGGCTCGGCGTTCGCCGAGTTCGGGATTACGGGCTGCCAGAATAGCCCGGGCCCGTTCATCAGTATAGACGCCAGCCTGGCGTACGAGGGTCTGGGCGTGCAAGTCATCTTCCGGAACAACGACAATCCGGTCGGGGGGCCGCATGACGCGGTCCGCAGCAAGACCCTCTCTCTCATCCCGCCGGGGCTGAGCTTCACGTTCCCGAAGCAAGGAGTGCAAGGCGGCGTGGGCGGCAACCCGTGGATCTACGCCGGCTTCCTCGATGGCGGGGGCGCCAGGCTCGATGATCCGACCCTGCTGGGCCGCTGCGTGCAGATAAGCAAGGCGCTCAGCTAGCCACGCGATTACTCGAAGGGGTTGGATAAATGTAGGGGCGCAGCATGCTGCGCCCCTACTACACCATTGACAGCCCGGTTCCGTCCGGCCGCTCGTCGGCTAGATCCCCCGGCGCCGACCGCCGCGAATGCCCGGACGACCAGCCCCCATCCCCTCACCTCTCCCCATCCCCCGCCCTTCCCGGCGCTCCATCCGCATCTCCGCGGCCCGCTGCATGAGGCGCGCGCGCAGCTGCTGATAGCGCGCGCGTTGCACCGCCGTGAGATACCCGGACATCTCCCGATCTTCATCCTGCTCGATCCTGAGCATCTCGGCCCGGCCGGAGCGCATCCCATCCATCAGTTTGCTCACGCTGTCGGCGTTGGCCGCCACGCCCGGCTGCATCTGATCGTCCAGCGCCCGGTGCCGCTGCATTTGCTGCTGCATGACCTGGCGCCGCCGCGCGCTGAAACGCTCCTGGCTGGCACGCAGCTTCGTCGTCTGGTCCTGCGTCAGCTGCAAGTCGTGCTGCACGCGCGCGCTGAAGCGCTCCTCGATCTGCGCGCGCAGCCGCTGCGCTTCGGCCGTATCGCCGCGTTGCTGCATGCTGTCGCGCTGCTGGGCGGAAAGCCCCCCCCCCGGCGCGAGCAAGACGGCAAGACTGAGGACCGCGAGTCTATTCATTCATCCCTCCGGGGAACGCAGCAACGCGCGTAGCTGCTGCGTGTCAAGTTCGTTGAGATCAGTGCTGCTCTCTGGTACGACCACGCTGTCGCCGGCGACGATCGCATCGAACGACGTGAGGACCTCGCGCAGCTCGTCCGCCGAGAGATCGCTCAGATCGTCCGCGACCAGATGAGCATGTGCGGGGCTGACCCCGGGGCGATGCCCCGGGGTTAGCCGAGACGCGACCACCGCCCCGCCCACCAGGACCACGACGGTGGCCGCAATGCGGACCCACGCCTGCTGGATCCAGATCGCCCGCGGGGCAGGCTGCTCGCGCAGCCGCTGCACGACCCTCCGCGCAGTCGCCTCGACGTCGAGCCGCTCCGCGGCATCCGCGCCCAGCCGCCGGGCCAGTTGGTTCAACTGGTCTTCATTCATCTCGCACTATCTCCTTCAGTCGTCGCACCGCGTGATGGTAATGCACGCGCGCTGCTCCAGACGTCGTCGCCAATGCCGCCGCGATCTCTTCGTATTCGAGGCCCTGCTGCGCCCGCAGCAGGAAGACTTCGCGCTGCAACCGAGGCAACTGCTTCAGTCCCGCCAGCAGCAACGCTTCTGCTTCACTGGCCTCGGCGTGGGCATGAGGATCGCCCCGACCGTCGCGAACTCCCTCGTCGAGCGGCATCACTTTCCGCCGCCCTGCCCTGCGCCCGAAATCCTTCAGCACGTTGCCGCCGATCGTCAGCAGCCAGGTGCGAAACTGACACTGGCCGCGGAAACGATGCACGCCGCGAAACGCGCGGATGAATGTTTCCTGCACCAGGTCGTCCAGATCGGCTTCCGGTGCGCCTGCTCCCGCGAGAAAGCGCGCCAACGGCCGGGCGTGGCGCCCGACGAGCTCGGCCGCCGCCTGTTCATCCCCGGTTTGCCACGCGGCAATCAGCGCCGTGTCAGGGGGAGCCGTTTCGGTGCGCGCCAGAGGTTGCGCCATGTGCTCTGTTTGACGGTGGACGTGCAAAGTGGCCGAATATTAAGCCCTTGCCACTGTAGGACGCCGTAGATAGCTTCGGAATTCGAACGACCGTTCGAAACCCATGCGACCCTACGACGAGCGACTCGATCACCTCCTTGCCCGCGCCGCCCGGGTCTTCGCGGACAAGGGCTACCATCCCACCACGATGCGCGACCTGTCGGCCGCCAGCGGCATGTCGCTCGCTGGGATGTACTACTACGTCCGTGGCAAGGAGGACCTGCTCGCGCTGATCCAGGAGCGCTGCTTCGCCCAGGTCCTGGAGGGCGCCCGGCAGGCAGTCGCGACCGCCACCGACCCGGATGAGCGGCTGCAGGCGTTCATCCGGCATCACGTCGCGTTTTTTGCGGACCACATGGCCGAGATGAAGGTGCTGTCGCATGAGACTCCGCCACGCAGCGTCAGTGCCATCAAGCGGCGGTACGTGGATCTGCTCGAATCCATTCTCAAGGATGCCGCACCCGAACACAGTATGGTGGATCGCAGTGCCGCCACATACATCCTGTTTGGCATGATGAACTGGATTTACAACTGGTACGACCCCGCCGGGGAAATCGATCCCGCGCGGCTGGCCGATCTCATGGCGAGCATTTTTCTCGGCGGCTTCGTCGAGACCCATTCGGAGGCTAAGTAATCATGGCAACGATGACCGAACCGCAGGTCAAGACACTCATTCAGTATCGCGTGGAGGACGGGCTGGCGATCATCGAGCTCGACGATCCGCCCGCGAATACGTACACCTTCGAAATGATGCACCAGCTCGACGAGGCGATTCTCAAGGCGCGCTTCGACGACGGCGTCCATGTGATCGTGATTCGCGGCCATGGCGAGAAGTTCTTTTCGGCCGGGGCCAACATCGCGATGCTCAACAAAGTGACGCCCCGCTTCAAATACTTTTTCTGCCTGCATGCCAACGAGACCTTGAACCGCCTGGAGCAGACCCCCAAGCTCACGATCGCCGCGCTCAACGGGCATACGGTGGGCGGCGGCCTCGAGATTGCGATGGCGTGCGATCTCCGGCTCGCCAAAGAGAACGCGGGCAAGGTCGGGCTCCCCGAGGTGAACCTCGGCGTCCTGCCGGGCACCGGCGGCACCCAGCGCCTCGCGCGCATCGTCGGCAAGTCACTCGCGATCGAGCTGATGGTGAAGGGCGAAACGTTCTCGTTCGATCGTGCCAAGGAGCTCGGCCTCGTCAACGAGATCTTCCCCGCCGATGCGTTCTGGGAGCAGGTGGTGCTGTACGCCAAGCAGTTCTGCCCGCCGCACAAAGCGTCCAAGGCCGTCGGATTGATCAAGCGGTCGGTACAGTCGGGCGCGGAGGTCCCCTTCGAGAGCGCCCTGGCGATCGAGCGCGAGCTGCAGCAGCAGCTGTTTCAGAGCGAGGATGCGAAGGAAGGGATTGCCGCCTACAACGAGAAGCGCGTGGCGGAGTTCAAGGGGAAGTGAAGACCGACCTCTTCATTAATAACGAGTGGCGGCCCGCGGTCTCGGGGAAGCGTTTCCCCGTAGAGAACCCGGCGACCGAAGAGAATCTCGGGGACGTTGCCGCGGGAGACGCAGTCGACGTGGACAACGCCGTGCGTGCGGCGAAAGCGTGCTTCGAGTCGGCTGGCTGGCGTGATCTGTCGGGGCGCAAGCGCGGTCGCCTGCTGTTCAAGGCGGCAGACTTGCTCGAAGCGCGGCTCGATGAGGTCGCGCGGCTCGAGACGGCGCAGAACGGCAAGACGCTGTTCGAGTCGAAGATCGAGATCGGCATGGTGGTGAACACCCTGCGCTATTACGCGGGATGGGCCGACAAGATCGTCGGTGACACGCTGCCCGTGGACGGTCCGTTCTTTACGTACACGCTGCGCGAGCCAATCGGCGTCGTGGGCGCGATCGTGCCGTGGAATTTTCCGCTCAACATCGCCAGCTGGAAATTCGCGCCGGCCCTCGCCGCCGGATGCACGATCGTCCTGAAGCCGGCCTCCGAGACACCGCTGACCGCCCTGCTCTTCGCCGAGATCGCGCTCGAGGCCGGCGTGCCGGCGGGCGCCTTTAATGTCGTGTCCGGAGGGGGTTCCACCGCTGGAGCAGCGTTGGTGCGTCATCCCGACGTCGACAAGATTGCGTTTACGGGATCCACCGAGGTCGGCCGCCAAATCATGCAGCTGGCCGCCGAGACGAACAAGCGGGTGACGCTCGAGCTGGGCGGCAAGAGTCCCAACATCATCTTTGCGGATGCCGACCTGAAGGCTGCCGTGCGCGGCGCCCAGACCGGGATTTTCTACGGCAAGGGTGAGGTCTGCGCCGCCGGCTCACGGTTGCTGGTCGAGAAATCGGTGCACGCGCAGGTGATCGAGCAGCTGGCCGAAGGGGCGAAGAAGATGACGCCCGGTGATCCGCTCGACAAAAACACGCGACTCGGCGCGCTCGTCTCCAAGAAGCAGCAGGAGAGCGTGCTGTCCTACATCAAGAAGGGCGTGGACGAGGGTGCTCAGCTCGTCGCCGGCGGCAAGGCGGCGAAACCCAACGGCAAGGGCTACTACGTTGAGGCGACGGTGTTCGACGGCGTGCAGCCGGAGATGACGATTGCGCGCGAGGAGATCTTCGGGCCCGTACTGGCGGTGCTTACGTTCGACGATTTCGAGCAGGGCGTGCAGCTCGCGAATCACACGATCTACGGCTTGGCCGCCGGCATCTGGACCAGGGATATCCAGAAGGCTCATCGGGCGGCGAAGGCGATTCGCGCCGGCACGGTGTGGATCAACTCGTACAACTTCTACGACTCCGGCGCGCCGTTCGGCGGGTTTAAGGCCTCCGGTTTTGGCCGGGATTTGGGGCGAGAAGCGCTGGATGGCTACTTGGAAACGAAGACCGTCTGGGTCGGGCTGTGACCGAAGCCTTTATCACGACCGCATTGCGAACCCCTGTCGGCAAACATGGGGGGTCGTTGGCCAACATCCGGCCGGATGATCTTGCCGCGGTTCCGATCAAGGCGGTGGTGGAGCGATCGGGCATCGATCCGGCCGCGATCGACGACGTGATTCTCGGCTGCGCCAATCAGGCCGGCGAGGATAATCGCAACGTCGCGCGCATGGCGCTGCTGCTCGCTGGTCTGCCGGTCGAAGTCCCGGGCCAAACCGTGAATCGGCTGTGCGGTTCCGGCCTTCAGGCCGTGGCGAGTGCGGCGCAAGCCATCAAGGCGGGTGAAGGCGAGACGTTCATCGCCGGTGGTGTCGAAAGCATGACACGCGCACCGTACGTCATGCTGAAATCTGGCGAGCCATGGAGCCGTAAGGCGCCCGAAACGGCAGACACGACGGTCGGTTGGCGCTTCGTGAATCCCCGCATGCAAAAAGAATGGACGATCTCCCTCGGTGAGACGGCGGAGGTCGTGGCTGAGCGCTACAAGATCACGCGTGCCGAACAGGACGCGTTCGCCGTGGCAAGCCAGCAGCGCGCCGAACGGGCGCTCAAGGAGTGCGTGTTCACGAATGAGTTGGTGCCGGTGCCACTTCCCGATGGCTCGACATTCTCGAAGGACGAGTATCCGCGAGCCGGAACGACGGTGGATGCGGTGGCGAAGCTGAAGCCGGCTTTCAAGAAAGATGGAACGGTCACGGCCGCAAGCTCCAGTGGCATTAACGATGGTGCGGCGGCATTGCTGGTGACGGCGGCGAAGGGCGGCGAGGGGCGGCGAGGGGCGGCAATGGCACGTATTGTCGCGAGCGCGGTGGCAGGTGTCGATCCGAGCTGCATGGGACTCGGGCCGATCCCGGCGACAAAGAAGGCACTCAAGCGCGCCGGTCTGACGATCGATCAAATCGATCTCGTCGAGCTGAACGAAGCATTCGCGGCGCAAGCGATCGCCTGCATCCGCGAGCTCAAGCTCGACCCTGAGAAGGTCAACGTCTACGGTGGCGGCATCGCACTCGGTCATCCCCTCGGCTGCACCGGCGCCAAGCTTTTGACGACGTTGGTTCACGCCTTAATCCGGACGAATTCCTCTTACGGTTTATGCAGTATGTGCATCGGTGTCGGTCAGGGCATCGCCCTGATTGTCGAGCGTGTCTGATGGCGGCCTACGAGCGGGTGCTGGTCGAGATCAAGGATCACGTCGGTACGGTCACGCTCAACCGTCCGGAGAAGCTCAACGCCTTCGACCCGGAGGGCTGTGATGATCTGCTCGAAGCGCTGCGCATGCTGTCCGGTGCCGACGCGGTACGGGTCATCGTCGTGACTGGGGCCGGGCGCGCGTTCTGCGCGGGGGCGGACCTCGGCGTGCTGGGCACTCAAGGCGATCAGCTCGTCAAAGCCGGGAAAGACATCGCTCTCACGATCCGCAACGCCCCCAAACCGGTGATCGCCTGCGTGAACGGGGCGGCGGCCGGTGGCGGCGCGAACCTCGCCCTCGCCTGCGACTACCGCCTCGCCTCGGATCAAGCGTCGATCGGGCAGGTATTTCACAAACTGGGGTTGGGGCCGGACTGGGGAGGCAGCTACTTCCTACCCCGCCTCACGGGAATCTCGAAGGCGCTCGAGCTGGTGTGGAGCGCGCGCATGGTTCCCGCCGCCGAGGCCGCGCAGCTCGGCTTGTTCGACCGCGTCGTGCCGCACGCCTCGCTCGTCGCCGAAACTGCGGCGTTGGCCGAGCGCTGGGCGGGGATGGCACCGCTGGCGGTGCGCAAAACGAAGGCGGCGCTCTACCGCTCGCAGCACAGCACGCTGGAGGAAATGCTCGACCTCGAAATCGCCGATCAAGCAGCGCTCTTCGCCACTCCGGAAGCCCGCCAACTGATAAGGAACCGCTGATGGTCCGCAAACTGGGCAATTTCGACGACTGGATCGACTATTTCCGCTACTGGCAGGATTCGATCGGTCTCCCGCAAGGCGACCTTCGCAAGTACGGGTTTGAAGCAAAGTTCGGCGAGCCCGAAGTCCCCCATATCGAGTTCGGGCATTACAAAGGCCAGCGCAAATGGCCGACCGTGATGCACATCCCCGATCAGCGCATCCGCGACGCGTTGCTCAACCTGATCGTCTATCAGGGCGACACCGAGTTCGCGTCGGTGGAGCAACAGCGCAACCTGCTGCAGCACGCGCCGTCGGACTACGACCTGCTCTCGCTGCAGCGCGTGATGACGGAAGAGATGCGGCACGGCTGGCAGATGTCCTACCTGCTCTGCACGCATTTCGGCGACGAGGGCAAACGCGAGGCCGCAAAGCTGCTCGAGCGGCGTGCCGACGAGGGTGAGCGGCTGCTGGGCTCGTTCAACGAAATCGTGGACAACTGGCTCGACTTCTTCACCTATACGCAGTTCATCGACCGCGACGGCAAGTTCCAGCTGAAGATGCTGTCGGTCTCGGCGTTCGATCCGCTGTCACGCTCGATGGGACCGATGCTCAAGGAAGAGTCCTACCACCTCGGTACCGGCAACAACGGCCTGCTGCGGATCGTGAAGGCGGGCAAGATGCCGTCGGAGGTGATCCAGCGCTTCTTCTATAAGTGGATTCCGACGGCGTTCGATCTCTTCGGGACCGACAATTCGTCGTCCGCGCATTGGGCCTATGTCTGGGGACTCAAGGGACGCTACGACGAGCGGGAGCATACCAACGGCGGGGTCGAGCCGGATAAGAGCAAATTGAACGAGCTCGCGCGCAATCTGTATCGCCAGGAGATCGTGAAACTGGTCGAGCGCCTCAACATGTTCATTGCCGAGCGCGAGCGGCAGCTCAAGGTCCCCGACCTCAAGTTCAACCGGCGCATCGGCATGTATGCGCATCAGAAGTTCACGGTAGACGGCCGGCCGATCGACGCCGCGAAATACCCCGCGTATCTGGAGTCGGTGCTGCCGCGGCCCGAGGACGTGGCGATCGTCCACGACATCGAGAAAGAGCCGGACTGGATCGAGCCCAAGAAGGCCGACAGCCTGCAGCAGTGAAGCCGCTGGTGATTGCCCACCGGGGCGCCTCCAGCATCGAGCTGGAGAATTCCCTGGCCGCGTTCCGCGCCGCCGCCGGTCAGGGAGCCGACGCCGTCGAGCTCGACGTCCATGCCACGATCGACGGCGCGCTCGTCGTCCATCATGACCCGGCCGTGATGGGATTGCCGATCGCTCAAGCGCGCGCGCGCGATCTGGCCGCTCTGCAACTCCCGAACGGTGAGCCGATTCCGAGCCTCGCGCAGGCGTTGGACGTGCTCGGCCAGCTCAAGGTCTTCGTCGAGGTCAAGGTGCTCGATCCGAAGTGGGACGACCGACTGCTCGCGACCCTCGACAGCGGCCCGAATCCCTCAGGCTACGCGGTCCATAGCTTTGTGGTCCCCGTCGTGCGGCGGCTGGGCCAGAAGCGGCCGAGCCTGCCGCGCGGAGTGCTGGCGGAAGTCGCCACCGGCAATCCGCAGCAGACGTTGGACGACGCATCCGCGCAGACGCTGTGGCAGGAGCGGACGACGGTGGACGAGCCGCTGGTGAAAACCGTGCACGGGTTGAACGCGACGATCATCGCGTGGACTGTCGACAATCCCGCCGACATGCAGCGGTTCGTGCGCTGGGGCGTCGATGGGATCTGCACCAATCATCCTGAGCGCGCCCGCCTGGTCGTAGACGCTTCCCGGGCTGCATGAAACCGCTTCGCGTTGCCGTCATCGGTGCCGGCACGATGGGTCACGGCATTGCGTATGTGGCTGCGCTTGCGGGTTGTGAGGTGCAGCTGACCGATGCCCGTGCCGACGCCCTGCCCCAGGCCTTGGACAGGATCGAAGCTCTTGCTGCCGGCGGTGCGAAGCGCGGTAAGGTGATGACCGGCCGAGTCGAAATTGTCTCCGAGATCCGTGAGGCGGTAAGCCACGCGGACATCGTGATCGAGGCGGTCGCCGAAGATCTCGCCATCAAACAGCGTCTGTTCGTGGAGGTCGAACGCGCGGCCCCGGCCAATGCACTGCTTGCGTCGAACACCTCGTCGCTCTCGATCGGGGAGATCGCCGCAACCATGGCACATCCGCGTCGCCTGGTCGGGATGCACTTCTTCAATCCGGTCCACGTGATGAAGCTGGTCGAGGTCGTGACTCACGGACGGGATAACCGGCCGGCGGTCGAGCGCGCCGTGGAATTCGCACGCCAGGTCGGGAAAGAGCCGATTGTCGTGCGCGACTCCCCTGGATTTGCGTCGAGCCGCCTCGGCGTCGTGCTGGGCCTCGAGGCGATGCGCATGCTGGAGCAGGGCGTCGCCAGCGCCGAGGACATCGACAAGGCGATGGAGCTGGGCTACAACCACCCGATGGGGCCGCTCAAGCTCACTGATCTCGTCGGGCTCGATGTGCGGCTCGCGATCGCGGAGTACCTGCACGCGACGCTCGGCAAGCCGCATTATGAACCCCCCAAAATCCTGCGCGACAAGGTGAAAAAGGGAGAGTTGGGACGGAAAACGGGAAAGGGGTTCTACACCTGGAGCGATTGAGTCGCATCACCGACGTCCATGTTCACATCCAGCCGTGGCGCGACCTCAAGCCGAAAGTCCAGGAGGCGATGCGCAGGGGAAAGGAAGATCATTGGGCCTTCCTGATCTCCATCATGGACGACCCCCGCGCGCTGCTCGAGGTGATGGATCGCTCGGGCGTATGGCGTATCGGCCTAGTCAACTATCCCAGCCCCGACATCATGGGATTCGACGATTCGACCAACGCATTCGCCGCAAAGTACGCCAGGGCGAATCCCGAGCGCTTGATCCCGTACGGCGGCGTGCACGCGCGGTACACCCGCGACGCCGCGGGCGACGTCGATCGGTTGATCGATCAGGGAATCCGGTTGCTCAAGGTCCATCCCCCGCATCAGGCATTCCCCGCCAACGCCTACACCGACGGTCTTACCGCGCTCGGCGAGATTTACCGGCGGTGCGAAGAGCGCGGCCTCCCGGTCATGATCCACACCGGTACGTCGATCTTTCCCGGTGCCCGCTCGAAATACGGCAATCCGCTGGAGCTCGATGACGTCGCGATCGATTTTCCCGACTTGCAGCTGGTGATGGCGCACGGCGGCCGGCCGCTCTACATGGAAGAAGCGTTTTTCATCCTGAGACGTCATAGTCAAATCAGACTCGATGTCTCAGGCATTCCGCCGTCCAAGCTGCTGGAGTACTTTCCCCGCCTGACCGAGATCGTGGATCGCGTCCTGTGGGGCACCGACTGGCCCAGCCC
>WNGO01000431.1_pt1 | contig 30022 bp, 25 predicted proteins | sample 5400511 | NCBI WGS metagenome assembly WNGO01 (sample SAMN13153380, study PRJNA577476) | soil metagenome | isolation source: 20 cm soil or saprolite under Garry oak tree replicate 2 | place: USA:California | collected 2016-06-15 | reverse complement strand
AGCGCCTCGGGTCGCTTGGACGACGGCGCGACGTCGGCGACCGACATGGCGTCGGGCGGCGTCACGGATCGGTCCGTGCAGGCGGCGGCGAGCAGCAATGCCGCCACGGCGAGACTGCGATTCCACATAAGCCCTCCTGGTAAGAGTGGAGAGCCATAGTGGCGATGTACGGCGGTTGACTACACTCCTTTCCTTGCGACACGGCACTGAAAGACGCGAGATTCCCGGGCCGATGTTTCTTCTCCTCCTCACTCTCCTGGCACCCGATTCGACCTACTGGCAACAGCGGGTCGCGTATGCGATCGACGCCTCGCTCGATGAGCCAAGCGGCGTACTGCGCGGCCGTGTGTCCATCCGCTATGTGAATCAGTCGCCCGATACGCTGCGCGACTTTTACGTCCACCAGTACCTCAACGCGTTCCGCCCGGGCTCGCGCTGGGCCGCGGCCGACTCCGCCGAAGGCCGTGTGCGCTTTCAGCACATGAAGGATCCCGACTACGCGTTCGAGCGGATCACGGCGGCGATGGTGATGGGTGAGCACCGCGCGCCGGATTACCCGTACGCGCCCGACTCCACGATCGCGCACTGGCGATTGCCACGGGCACTGGCGCCCGGCGATTCCTGCGTCGTCGACATCACCTGGCAGGCGCGCCCCTCGACGCTGCCGCGGCGGCAAGGACGGCGGGGCCGGCGCTTCGACTTCGCGCAGTGGTATCCGAGAGTCGTGGTGTACGACAAGTACGGGTGGGAAGACCATCCACTCTATCCGGCCGGGGAGTTCTACGGCGAGTTCGCGAGCTACGACGTGATGCTCGACCTCGCTGCGGATCAGGTGGTTGGGGCGACGGGTGTGCCGGTCGAAGGTGATCCTGGTTGGCAAAAGGCGGCGGTCGCCGGCGGTGCGATCGACTATCAACGCAGCTGGTACGGGCGGTCGGGCGGTCGGTGCGGATCCGTGGCTCCAGGCCGCAAGTGCGTCCGCTTCTTCGCGGACTCCGTCCATCATTTCGCGTTTTCCCTCAATCCCGATTACCGCTACGAGGAAGGCCGCTACAAGGACGTCGTGGTGCGCGTCCTCTACCAGCCCGGCGACAGCGCGACATGGGGGAAGGGCATCGCGGTCGGCCGCACGCAGATGGCGCTCGCCTGGCTCGATTCGCTGTACGGCAAGTTCACGTGGCCGCAAATCACCAACGTGCACCGCATCGAAGGGGGCGGCACCGAATTCCCGATGATGATCATGGACGGCAGCGCGGGCCTCGGCCTGATCGTCCACGAGCTGGGCCACAACTACACGATGGGCATCCTCGCGAACAACGAGTGGCGCGAGGGATGGCTCGACGAAGGATTCACCAGCTTCCAAACCGGTTGGTTCTTCGAGGCGCACGGCGAGGGGCCGGGATATCCAGGTCTCGAAAGCGAGATCCTGTTCTGGGACCTGGACCGCTGGAGCGAGCCGGTGTCGATGATCAGCGAGCACTACCGCGATTTCCAGACGTACAACGCGATGATCTACGACAAGGCGCAGTTGTTTTTCGAGCAGCTGCGTTACGTCGTGGGCGATGACGTGATGCGACAGATCCTGCACACCTACTACGCGCGCTGGCGTCTGAAGCACGTCGATGAGAACGCTTTTCGGAGTGTCGCCGAGGAAGTGTCGCATCAGGACCTGCATTGGCTGTTTGCCCAGTGGCTGCATGGGACGCCGTTGATCGACTATCGGTTGGACAAGGTGCAGCGACGCCGCCTCGCTGACGGCAGATGGCTGACGGCAGTCGTCATCAGTCGTCAAGGCGACGGCTGGATGCCGATCGAAATCGGGGACAAGAAGAGGATCTACGCCCGGTCGAGCGGTGAGCCGCTGAGCGAGCGTGTGCAATTCGTGACTGACAGCGAGCCGGGGCGCCTGATGCTCGATCCGCGCCAGCGGGCGCATGACTGGAACGCGCTGAACAACCACGAGAAGCGGGGATGGTTCGGGAGCAGGGAAGGGAACGAGCATACTCGTCTGGACAACCCGACGCGTGAGGAGTCTCGCCGCGATGGGATGGTGCACAGTCTCCTGCCGCTCATCTGGTACAACGACTACGGCGGCTGGACCGGCGGCTTACGCTCGCGAACGAACTATCTCGGCCGGTTTGAAACGAATGTGGGCGTGCTCTCCTACGGGCTCGATCCCGACGCGACACACCGCTTCGGCTGGTACGCTCGCTTCGGCAATCCCGTCAGTCATCCGATGCCTCGCACCGACGCCAGCGCTGCCTTCTGGAGTGTCGAGGGCAGAACCGGCATTGCACTGCACGCTGATCGGTCACTCGCCGAGCATTTGGGAGTTGGCGCAGAACGCCACGCCGGCTTCGACGCGATCTGGATGGCGGTGAGCGACCTCGGCTACGTGGACCGGCGGCTGTGGGACGACGCCGGCACGATCGAGGCGGGACCCTGGGCGTCCGTCACAAGTCAGCGTGGCTCCAAACTGTGGAAGGCGCGAGTCGCGCTGCGGGGTGGGCTGGTGTATCGCAATCCCGGACGCGGCGTCCTGGCAAGCAATCGCTACGACGTCGAAGGCTTCGGTCGGGCTACCGGCGCTGTGAGTCTGCGCGCGCCGTTCATCTTGAAAACGACGCTGGGCGCTCGACTCTTCGGCGGAACCTACCTCGCGCAGCACGTCCCGCCGCTGCAGCGGCGGATCATGCTCGGCGGCGCTGACCCGTACGAGACGTTCAGCAATCCTCTATTACGGAGCCGCGGTGCGCTGTTCGTCCGGCCCGATTTCCACTACCATGCCCCAGGAGACGCGAATCTGCGCGGCTTTCGTCCCGACCTCGGCGGGCGCTGGGCGGTCGCACTGAACCTCGAGGGCACCAAAACCCTCTACAAGAGCGTCGCGCTCGAAGCCTTCGTCGACGCCGGAATCGTCGATCCTCGCGCGATCCCGCCGGTCCCCGCGAGCCAGTCTTACACGACGCTGTACGACGGCGGCGTGGGTGTGGTCACGCGACACAGCATCAACGATCTTAGTTGGACCATGCGATTCGAGACTCCCCTACTTGCTAACCGGTGGGATTATGCGAACGGTGGTACGGGTAAGCGTGTGTCATTTCGCTGGCTTGTAAGCCTAGAGCCGAGCTTTTGAACGAGCGTCGAGCGTTTTTTCAGGACACGATCGGCCGCCTGCTGCACGAGGTGGCTCGGCGGACGGAGGAGCGCGTCGCGCCGAAGCGCTGGTTCCGGCCGCCCGGTGCGGCCCCGGAGGTGGCGTTCGTCGCCGCGTGCACGCGCTGCGGCGATTGCATCGACGTCTGTCCCGTGCATGCGATTCTCAAGATGCCGGCGAACGACGGCGGCCTCGCCGCCGGAACGCCGTACATCGATCCGGCGGCGCGGGCGTGCATCGTGTGCGAAGACATGCCGTGTGCCGCCGCGTGCGAGACCGGCGCCCTGACCCGCGTCCCGTGGGAATCGGTGCATATGGGCATCCTCGAGCTCGACCCGCAGCGCTGCATCACGTTTCAGGGCTCCGAATGCGGCGTGTGTGCGCGGGCGTGTCCGGTGGGCGAGCGAGCGCTCGCCTTGGATGACCGTGGCCATCCGGTCCTCAAGCCGGAAGGGTGCGTCGGGTGCGGGGTATGTGTGACGGCATGCGTGACGATCCCTTCGTCGTTGAAACTGAGGCTCGCGTGAGTCCGCCCGCTGTGCCGTACCGCGTCGAGAAACCGTGGGGGCACGAGCTCATCTGGGCCAAGGCCGACCGCTACGTCGGCAAGATCCTGCATATCGAGCCCGGTCACGTGCTCTCGCTGCAGTATCACAACAAAAAGGATGAGTCGATCTACGTGCTCTCGGGCGAGATCATCCTGCGGATCCAGCAGGGCGAGACGCTGATCGAGCGTCGCGTGCGCGCCGGCGAGGCGTTTCACATTCCTCCCAAACAGATCCATCAGTTTGAGGCCGTCGTCGTGACCGACCTGCTCGAGGCATCGACGCCGGAGCTCGACGACGTTGTGCGGCTCAAGGATCGCTACGGACGGGTGCCATGAAGGTCATCATGCCGATGGCGGGAAAGGGCACGCGGCTGCTGCCGCTGACGAAGCGCGTTCCCAAACCGCTCGTCAACGTCGCCGGCCGGCCCGTGATGGATTACGTCATGGATTCGCTCAAACAGGCCGGCAAGCTCGAGGAGCTGATCATCATCACGGGACATCTAAAAGAGAAGGTCGAGGCCTACGTCCGCAAGCACTACGGCATCCCGGCGCGCTTCATCGAACAGAAGGTGCTCGATGGCACGGCCGGCGCCGTGAACCTGGCCCGGCCGTATGTCGACGGGCCCGTGATCGTGATCTTCGTGGACACGTTATTCGACGCCGATCTTTCCATCGTCCAGACAACGCAGGCCGACGGCATCATCTGGACGAAAGAGGTGTGACGAAGATCGTCGAGAAGCCGAGCACGCCGATTTCCAGACGCGCCAATATCGGTCTGCAATACGTGAAGGATTGGCGCTCGTTGTTCGACGGGATCGAGCACGTGTTGAAGAGCCCACCCGGGAAAGGCGGGGAGTTCTATCTCACGGACGCATTCCAGTACATGGTGGACCACGGGAAGAAACTCTTCGTCAGCGAAGTGGGTGGCTGGTATGACTGCGGCAAGGTGGATACGCTGCTGGAGACGAACCAGCACCTGCTCGAGCATGGGCGCGGCAAGCGGCCGACAAAGGTGCCCGCGGGGGTGCAGATCAAAGATCCCGTCTACATCGAAGACGGGGTCACTCTGAAAGACTCGACGATCGGTCCGAACGTGGCGCTCGAGGCGGGCAGTACCGTGGAGGGCAGCACGATCGCGAACAGCATCCTGGGCGAAGGCGTCAAGGTCAAAAACGCCACGGTCCAGGGCTCGGTGATCGGCGACAAGCAGGTGATCGAAGGTCGCCACGTGAAGGACTCGGTCATGGACGCAGGTGAGGTCGCCCCCGCGCGCTAGTGAACGAGTTCCTCGATCTTTTCGCGTACAACGGCTGGGCAAACCACATCATCTTCGACGCGGTCGCCAAACTTCCCGACGAGCAGTACTTCCGGGACCTAAAAAGCAGCTACGGCGGCATTCACGGCACGCTGTGTCACATCGTGTGGGCGGAGCAGCTCTGGCTCCACCGGTGGCTGAAGCGGTCCAACCCCGCCGTCCCGCAAGGGACGGATCTCAAATCAGTGCGGGACGTTCGGGAGCGCTGGGAGGCAGTCGACCGCGAGCGCGATGCGTTCGTGTCGGGGATGTCGGATGCCCAGCTCGATGACACGCGTCTCGTAAAGCCCTCCAGTGGCGGCGAGTTCGTTCACACCTTCCGCCAGATGTTCCGGCATTTCATCAATCATTCGTCCTACCACCGCGGCCAGGTCGTGACGTTCTTGCGCCAACTTGGAACGTTGCCGCCCAGCACCGATCTCATCCTCTATTACCGGCGGAGGGGTTGACGGCGGCGGGAACCTAAGGCTACTTACTGACCGTTCAGTAACTAACTTTGGAGCTCGCAATGCCGCAAACAGTCGCAAAACCCCGTTGGCGCCGGCGCAAGAACGCCCGTCCTGAAGAGATCATCTCAGCGGCGCTTGAAGTCTTTGCCGACCGCGGTTTCGCTGCCACGAAGCTCGAAGATGTGGCCCGCCGCGCGGGCGTCACCAAGGGCACGATCTACCTCTACTTCGAGAACAAAGAAGCGCTGTTCAAGGCGCTGGTGCGTGAGACGATCGTCCCCGTCATCGAGCAGGGCGAGGCCCTCGCCAAGTCTTTCACCGGCAGCGCGCGGGACCTCTTCGAACAGCTGATCCGCGAGTACTTCCGGCTGGTGGGTGACACGTCGCTCTCGGGCATTCCGCGTCTCATGATTGCGGAAGCCCGCAATTTCCCCCAGCTCGCCCGTTTCTACTACGAGGAAGTCATCACGCGCGGCCATCGCCTGATGGGTGGCGTGCTGGAACGGGGTATCAAGGCCGGCGAGTTCCGCAAGGTGGACGTGCCGGTCGCCACGAAGCTCGCGATGGCGCCGCTGATGCACGCCGTCGTCGCGCGCAAAGCGTTCGCCGCGTGCATGCCTGAAGGCTTCGACGTCGCCAGGTACCTCGACACTCACATCGATCTCTATCTCCATGGCATCAGCAAGTAACGCACTGATCGTCGCGCTCCTTAGCGCATCGTCTCTCCAGGCTCAAGGCCCAGCGCCGCTGCGCCTTTCGTTCGCAGACGCCGTGCGCCAGGCCACCGGCCAGATGCAGGCGGCGCCGCCGTCCGTCGCGATCGCCCGATTCCGCGCCGATGCCGCATCCGCACGCGTGCGTCAGGTGCGCTCGGGGCTCTTGCCGAACCTGTCGCTGTCCGGCTTCTGGTTGAGCCGCACGTTCAATACGCAGGCGCAGGGTCTGTCCTTTCCCGGCGTACCGCGGATCATCGGCCCATTCGATGCCTATGACGGCCGCGTACGCCTCACGCAGACGCTGTTCGACTTCTCGAACCTGGGGCGCGTGAGTGCCGCGAAGAGCCAGGCCTCGGCTGCCGGCGCGGAGCGCTCGGCGGTTGTCGAAGCCAGCGCCCAGAACGTCGCCCAAGCATACGCGCGCGCGACGCGTGCGCAGGCTGTCGTGAACGCACGCCAGGCGGACTCAGCGCTCGCCGCTGAGCTCGTCGGTCTGGCCGTGGCGCAGCAGCAGGCGGGCGTCAGCGCGTCGATCGACGTCACGCGCGCCAAGACGCAGCTCGCCGAGGCTGCCGGACGCTTGATCGTTGCGGCGAACCAGCTCGATCGCGCCAAGATCGATCTCGCGCGCGCCCTCGGCCTCGAGCCCGCCACGCCGATCGTACTCACCGATACGCTGAATGCGCAGCTTGGCGCAGCGGATGTGCCGGCCGATCGCAACGCCGCGGTGACGCAGGCCGTCACCGCGCGGCCCGATCTCGCGGCAGAGGTGTCGCGCGGCGCCGCCGCCCGCACGTCGGCATCCGCCATCGCAAGGGAGCGGTTGCCCCGCCTGGACCTGGAAGCGGACTATGGGTTGAGCGGCATTGCCCTGCCGACGGCCCTCAGCACGCGGCAGGTCGCCGTGCAAGTCACGCTGCCCATTCTGGACGGATTCCGCCGTGAAGGACGGCTGGCGGAACAGCAGGCCGTCGTCCGGGAGTCGGACGTGCGCGCCAAGGACCTGCGTCAGCAGGTCACAGCGGACGTGGACGCGGCGCTGCTCGATCTGCGCTCGGCGAGCGCGCAGCAGGCGGTCGCGTCAGAGCGGATCCAGCTCGCGACGGAGGAAGTGTCACAGGCCCGCCAGCGGTTCAAGGCCGGTGTGGTTGGCAACATCGAAGTGATCACGGCACAGGAATCATTGCTCCGCGCCCGTGACGCGGACATCGATGCGCGTTTTGCGGCCGTATCGGCGCGGATTGCGTTAGCCCGCTCGGTGGGCAGCGCGCGGACCCTGCATTAAGGAAGAGGACAATGGCTACGACGATGGAACCGAAAACAGAGTCTCCCGCACGGCCCGCACCGGCCCCGAGTCCCCGGGGCGCTGTTGCGGCCAAGCCCAAGAGCTCGCGGCGGACCGTGTTCATGGTCATGGGGGTGATCCTGCTCGGCCTGCTGATCATCGGCGCGCGCAAATGGTGGTTCGGCCGCTCGCACGTCTCGACCGACAATGCCCAGGTCGATGGGCACATCGTGCCGGTGCTCCCCAAGGTCGGCGGCTACGTCGCCGAGGTGCGCGTCGCCGAGAATCAGTCGGTGAAGGCGGGAGATACGCTGGTCGTGCTCGATGACCGCGACTTCCGGGCGCGGCTGCAGCAAACCGAAGCCGATCTGGCGGCGCTGCTGGCCACGGTGAGCAGCCGCACGCGCGTGGGGCAGGCGGATGCCGCAGTGGCGCAGGCACAAGCGAACGCCCTCAAGGCGACGGCCGACCTCGCCCGCATCGAGCCGCTCGCGATCCAGAACGTCGTCAGCCAGCAGCAGCTCGACGCGGCCCGCGCCGCGGCCACGGCGGCGGACGCGCAGCTCGCGGCGGCGCAGGCCGCGCTCGTGGGTGCTGATGCGCGCGTGGCGTCGGCCCGCGCCGCGCGTGATCAGGCGGCGCTGCAGCTCTCCTACACGCGGATCATCACCCCATCCGCCGGCGTCGTCTCCAAGAAGACGGTGGAGCTGGGCCAGCTCGTGCAGCCCGGCCAGCCGCTGATGACCGTCGTCCCGCTCGAAGACGTGTGGGTGACGGCGAATCTCAAGGAAACCGAGACGGCCGACGTGACGCCCGGCGACTCCGCCGATATCACGGTGGACGCCTACAAGGGCGTGCATTTCCGCGGTCACGTCGAGAGTCTGTCGCCGGCGACGGGCGCGAAGTTCTCGCTGCTGCCGCCCGACAACGCCACGGGCAACTTCACCAAGGTGGTGCAGCGGATTCCGGTCCGGATTCACCTGGACGGCGCCGTGGATCTCGCGCACGTGCTGCGGCCCGGGATGAGCGTCGTGGCGACAATCAAGACGCGTTAGGACGATGACGGCCGCCGCGCTACCGCTGACCCTTGCGCCCGATCGGTACAAGTACAAGTACCTGATCGCGATCACGGTCTCGCTCGCTTCGGTACTGGAGCTGCTCGACACCAGCATCGTGAACGTCGCGATCCCGCACATGATGGGAAACCTGGGCGCGACGCTCGACCAGATCGCGTGGGTCTCGACTGGCTACATCGTCGCCAACGTGATCGTGTTGCCGATCACCGGCTGGCTCTCGGCCTACTTCGGGCGGCGCCGCTATTTCGCCGGCTCGATCGCGCTGTTTACGCTGGCGTCCTTCATGTGCGGCAATGCCGGCTCGCTCAGCGCGCTGGTCTTCTGGCGCATCGTGCAGGGCCTGGGCGGCGGGGCATTGCTGTCCACGTCACAGGCCATCCTGTACGAAGAGTTCCCGCGCGAGGAGTACGGCACCGCGATGGCGATCTTCGGCGTCGGCGTAATGGTCGGGCCGACGCTGGGACCGACCGTGGGCGGCTGGATCACGGATATGTACGGCTGGCCGTGGATCTTCTACATCAACATCCCGTTCGGCATGCTGGCCCTGGCGCTGACGATGTCGTTCATCACCGACTCGCGGCATCAGGAGCGGGCGGACCGCGTCGACTTCATAGGCCTGGGGCTGCTGGCTGTCGGCATTGGCTCGCTGCAAACGATGCTCGAGCGGGGTGAGCGGCTCGACTGGTTTGCGTCGGGCGAGGTGCGACTGCTCGGCATCACAAGCGCGCTCGCACTGATCTCGTTCATCTGGCACGAGCTGAGCACCGAGCAACCGGTCGTCGACCTGCGCATTCTGAAGAGCCGCCAGCTGGCGGTCGGCGTGGTGTTCGGGCTGGTGCTCGGCGTGTGTCTGTACGCCACCGTGTTCGTGCTGCCGGTCTATCTCCAAAACGTGCGCAACTTCACCGCCAATCAAACGGGTCTGGTGATTCTCCCCGGCGCGCTCGCCAGCGCCTTCACGATGGCGTTCATGGGACGGCTGCAGGGGAAATTCGACGCGCGATTATCGATCGCGGCGGGCGTCGGGATCTTCGCGCTGTCGATGTGGAAGCATGCGCATTTCACGACCGAAAGCGGGATGTCCGACTTCTTCTGGCCGCTCATTTTCCGCGGTGTCGGGTTGGGCCTGATATTCGTGCCGCTCACGAACCTGGCGCTGGCCGATCTGCCGATGTCCAAGATCCCCAACGGCACGGGGCTCTTCAACCTGATGCGGCAGCTCGGCGGCAGCGTGGGGATCGCGCTCTCGGCGACCTTGCTGCAGCGCTTCACGGCGATTCATCGCGCCGATCTCGCCGCGAATGTGACGCCGTACGCCGAAGCGACCCGGGAGCGGCTCGCCGCGATCACGCAGACGCTGATCGGCCGGGGTGAGCTGCCCGCGCTGGCGCAAACCAAAGCAATCGGGTTCTTGAACGGGATCGTCACCCGGCAGGCGATGATGCTGTCGTTCGAGCAGCTGTTCCTGCTGTTCGGGGCGGCGTTCGTGCTGTCGCTACCACTCTTGCTGCTGATGCACCGCAGCAAAAGTCTGCCGGGAGGCGGCGCCGCAGCGCACTAACACGCCTCGGCCATCGCCGCGGTGACGAGTAGGGCGCGCACGATGCCGAGCGCGCCCTTGTCGTTTTCATACCACTCGGTTGGGAGGTGGGCGTTGCCCGCACGCCCGCCGGCGCCCAGCGCCACGGCCGGTACGCCAAGCGCGATCGGCACGTTGGCGTCGGTCGACGCACACGCGAGCTGGTGCGCGTGGCCCACGGCACGGGTCGCGGCGACGGCCGTCTGCACCAGGGGATGTGCGCGCGGAGTCAGTCCGGACGGGCGATCACCCACCCGCCGAACGTCGATCGTCAGCGGCGCGGTCCCCGGCAGCCGCCGGCGGTTCTCTTCGTCCAACGACTCGGTCACAGCTTGGTGGACCGCTGCGTCGAGCCGCTCGAGCGCGCGCGGCTCTTCGCTACGCAGGTCCACGTCGAACCAGGCGGACTGCGGAATGGAGTTGAGACTGGTGCCTCCGCCCAGGCGCACTACCGCGTGCGTCGTGCGTGGTGCGTCGTGCGTGGGGATGCTCGCAATGGCCGTGACTGCTCGACCGACGGCATTCGCCGGGTTTGCGACGCCAAATGCGGCCCACGAATGGCCGCCTGGGCCGTGAAAGGCGACGCGGTAGCGGCGGCAGCCCAGCGCCCGGTGAACGATCCGTTCGATCCCGGCGCCATCCAGCGCAATGAATGCATGCGGGCGAATGGGATCCTTCAGCAGATGTCGCACACCACGCAGATCGCCCGATCCCTCTTCGCCGACGGTCGCGGCAAACAGGACCGGCCGCCGGGTCGCGACCCGCGCGCATACGAGCGCCTCGGCGATGGTGACGAGCGCTGCGAGGCCGCGGGCATTGTCGGCGATTCCGGGGCCCTCCAACCGCGGGCCACGTCGCGAAACGGACACGTCCAATTCGGGACCAAAAACGGTGTCCAAATGCGCAGATATCACGATGCATCCGTGATGTAGGGGCGCAGCATGCTGCGCCCCTCCAAACCATCCGCGAACGTTCCCAACGTCATCCAAACAAACGTCCTGCAGCCCGGCGTCCCCGAACAGTTCCGCGACGCGCGCGCCGCGTGCCCGCTCCGCGCCGGTGGGCGCGGGGATCGCCGACAGCGCCGCCTGGCGGGCGAGCGTCGCCTCGTCGGAGTGTTCGATGTGGGCGCGGGCCGTCCGCACACGATCGTGCGACAGCAACGCATCCATGGGTCCCTGCATGGAAGTCAAACTATGATGTCGTGTGGCGCGGTTGCAACTTGACCTAGGCTAGCACCTACGCGACACTAAGCCCATGGAGGAGCGGCAGCTTATCTACGATTGGAACAGCGCGGGCGGTCCCAACGGCGGCTTCGACTGGACGCGCGCGCGTGTAGACCTCAACGACGAGACGTTGCGCGACGGGCTGCAGTCGCCCTCGGTCACCGATCCCTCCCTCGACGTCAAAAAGCGTCTGTTGCACCTGATGGCGGACCTCGGCATCGTCGCCGCCGACATCGGCTTACCGGGCGCCGGCCCGCGGGTCGTGGATCAGGTGCGCGCGCTCGCCCTCGAGATCCGCGACCAAAAGCTGCCGATTGCGCCTAACTGCGCCGCCCGCACCGTGGTTGCCGATGTCGAGCCCATTGTGCGTGTCTCCGATGAGGTGGGCATCAAGATCGAGGCGGCCACGTTCATCGGCTCGTCGCCGATTCGCCAGTACGCGGAAGACTGGACGCTCGATCGCATCCTCAAGGCATCCGAAGAGGCCGTGACGTACGCCGTGAAGCACGGGCTCCCGGTCATGTACGTTACGGAGGACACGACGCGGGCCCGCCCGGAGACGTTGAAGGCACTGTATGGGGCGGCGATTGCCTGCGGTGCGGGACGAATCTGCCTGGCCGACACGGTGGGACATGCCACGCCGGACGGCGTACGGGCGTTGGTGAAATTCGTCAAAGATGAAATCGTCAAGAAGAATCCCGTCAAAATCGACTGGCATGGCCATCGCGACCGCGGCATGGGCCTGATCAACTGTCTCGCCGCGATCGAGGCGGGCGTCGATCGCGTGCATGCGACGGCGCTGGGTGTCGGCGAGCGGGTCGGCAACGCCGAGATGGACCTCCTGATCGTGAACCTGAAGCTGCTGGGGGCGCACAAGGCCGACATCCGCAAGCTGCCCGAGTACTGCCGGCTCGTCGCGGATGCGGTCGGCGTGCCGATTCCGGTGAACTATCCCGTCGTGGGGACCGATGCGTTTCGCACCGGCACCGGGGTGCATGCGGCTGCGATCATCAAGGCCAAGAAAAAGGGCCACAACTGGCTCGCCGATCGGGTGTACAGCTCGGTGCCCGCGGAAGAATTCGGCTTCGAGCAGCGCATCGAGATCTCGCCCGTGTCCGGGCTGTCCAACGTCAAGTATTGGCTCGAGCACCACGGGTACGATCCCAACGATGACGAGGCCTGCCGGACGTTGTTCGATGCGGCCAAGCGCACCGATCGCGTGCTGTCGGACGAAGAGTGCCACCGGTTGTTGAAGGCATGAGCTTCCGCGACATCGAGAAGTCGTTTTTCGATCTCTACTGGCACATGGATCCCGTGGCCGCGACGCAGGCGGGCGTGCCGGGGGGGGGCCACGACGACCGCTACGGCCGCTTCAGTCCCGCCGCGCTCGCTCCCCATCTCGCCGCGCTCAAGTCGCTTGCGGCCGCCCTGGAGGAAGCGAATGCCGCCAACCTCGAGGAGGAGATCGACCGCACTGCGCTGCTGAACGAGATTCGCGTCTCGCTGCAGCGCTTCGAGAAGCTGAAGCCGCAGGCGAAGAATCCGGAGTTCTGGCTGTCGCACCTGCTCGGCGGCCTCCATCACCTGTTGCTCTCAGCCGATCGCACGCCCGCCGAGAAAGCCGCCGCTGCCATCGGCCGGCTCGAGGACATCCCCGATTTTCTCGACGATCTCAAGGCGACGCTGGAAGAGCCGGTGCGGGTCTTCGTCGAGACGGCGTTGCGCATGTCGGAAGGCGGGCGCCTCTTGGTGAAAGAACTGGCGGCCGCGCTCGGTGCCCAGGCCCCGATGCACGCCACCCGTCTCGCGGCCGCGGCGGAGCAGGCGAGCGCCGCGCTTTTCAAGTTCGATTCGAACCTCGAGCGCTGGCTCGAGATGGGAACGGAGCAATTCGCCATCGGCGAAGAAGCGTTCAACTTCCTGTTGCACTATCAGCACGCGCTGCGCGACACCGCGCCGGAGCTGTGGCGCTATGGGCTGCGGCTGAAGGAGGAGATCGAGGCCGATCTCGTGCGGCTCGCCACGCGGCTGGACAGGGGTGGCATGCCGTGGCCCGAGCTGGTCGACAAGCTCCGCGGCGATCACCCGACGCCGAACGAGCTCGTGGAGGCATACGCGAAGGAGATGGCGCGCGCCCGCGACTTCGTGGCGGAGCGGCGGCTCGCGCCCATCCCCACGGCGCCGCTGGGCGTGATTCCGACGCCGGCGTTCATGCGGCCGGTGATCCCGTACGCCGCGTATGACAGCCCCGGCGCGTATACCCGGGACCGGACCGGCTGGTTCTATGTGACCGTGCCGGACTCGCGCCTGCCGGCGGCGCAGCAGGAGCGCATCCTCCGCGACCATTGCCGCTACGAGCTGGCGGCGACGGCGCTGCACGAGGGCTATCCCGGACATCATCTGCAGCTCGTCATCGCCAAAGAGCTGCCGTCGCACGTCCGCAAGAATCTCTGGACGCCCCTCACCGTCGAAGGGTGGGCACTGTACTGCGAAGACATGATGGGTGAGCAGGGGTTCTACGCATCGGACGAAGAGCTGTTCTTCCAACGCGTGCACCTGCTGTGGCGCGCGATGCGAATTTTGCTCGACGTCGGGCTGCACACGCGCGGCATGACGCGCGACCAGGCAGTGGATCAGATGGTGAATGAGCTGCACGTGGAGCGCGGCAACGCGGAGGCCGAGGTGCGGCGCTACTGTGCCTGGCCCGCGTATCAGCTGTGTTATGCCGTCGGCCGGCGCGAGCTGCTGCGGTTGCGCGACGATTTCCGCAAAGCGAAGGGCAGCAGCTTCACGCTGCGCGGGTTTCACGACGCCGTGCTCCCGTACGGCGGCCTGCCGGTCACCTTGATTCGCTGGGGACTCGGTCTGGGTGAGTGATCGGCAAGCGCTCCCCAGGCAGGTCAAGCTGTTCGGTGCGGTCTCCCTGCTCAACGATTTTGCGAGCGAGATGGTGTACCCGCTGCTGCCCGCGTTCGTCACCGGCGTGCTGGGCGGCGGGGCCGTGGCGCTGGGCGCGCTTGACGGCGCCGCCGATGCTGCCGCCGCGCTCGTAAAGCTCGTCGCCGGCCGTGTCGCCGACCGGCCATCCCGCCGCGGGCCGTTGATCGTCATCGGCTACTTCGTCGCCGCCGCCGTGCGGCCCATCATCGCGGCCACTGCGGCGGCGTGGCAGGTCGTCGGCCTGCGCGTCGTCGATCGCCTCGGCAAGGGCCTGCGGACTCCGCCCCGGGACGCGCTGATCGCCGATGTGACGCCGGAACCGATCCGCGGGCGGGCGTTCGGATTGCAGCGCGGGCTGGATCATGTGGGTGCGGTAATCGGACCGCTGGTGGCGTGGTGGATGCTGTCCACCGGTGCAGACGTGCGGAAAGTGATTGTTGCGAGCCTGGTGCCCGGTGTGCTGGTGTTGGTGCTGGCCGCATGGGCGGTAAGGGGCGGTAGGAGGCGGGAGGGGGCGGTAGGAGCTCAGGAACCATCCGCCACGTTACCGCCCCCTACCGCCTCCTACCGCCCCCTTTTCCCCGCCGTCATTGCCATTGCCTTCTTCTATCTCCTCCGGATGCCCGAAACGCTGTTGATCCTTCGGGCGCAGCAATTAGGCATCGCGGTCGCGCTCGTGCCGTTGCTCTGGGCGGCGCTGCACGTCGTGCGGTCCTCCACCTCATTCATCGGCGGCGCGCTGTCGGACCGGATCGGGCCGTCGCGGACGATGTGGCTGGGCTGGCTCACGTACGTGGCGCTTGCCGCTGGCATGGCGCTGGCGGCGCGACCGCTTACCGCCTGGATCCTGTTTCTCGCGCTCGGCCTCGTGGCCGGCCTAACCGAGAGCCCGGAACGTGCGCTCGTCTCGGCGGCGACCGGCGGTCATCGCGGGAGCGCCTTCGGGGCCTATCACGCGTTGACGGGTGTCGCGGCGCTCGCCGGCGGGCTGATCCTGGGCGTCATCTTTCAACAGGCGAATGGGGCCACGGCGTTCGGTGTAAGTGGCGCAGCCACTTTGGGTTTGGCCATCCTCTGGCCTTTCTGGACCCGGCTGCGTTAGCGTTCCCCCGCAATGACCACGCCTGTAGGTCCGCAAACGCCCCAACCAAAAGTCGCCCCACACACCAATCCCCGAGGACGCTATCTCGCGCGGCTGTCGCTGCTGGCGCTCGGCGTGGTGTACGGCGACATCGGCACCAGCCCGCTGTACGCCATGCGCGAGGCGTTTCACGGCCAGCACGGGATTCCCGTGACGCCCGGCAACGTGCTCGGCGTGCTGTCGCTGATCTTCTGGTCGCTGCTCCTGATCGTCACGGTGAAGTACCACGTCGTGATCATTCGCGCCGACAATAAGGGCGAGGGCGGCGTGCTCGCGCTCATGGCGCTCGTGAACGGCAGCCGGGTGGCGCGGGGCCTCACGCCGCGTCGTCTGATGATCGTACTCGGCATCTTCGGAGCGGCGCTGCTGTACGCGGACGGAGCGCTGACTCCGGCCATTTCCGTGCTCTCGGCGGTGGAAGGTCTGGAGATCGCGGTGCCGACCCTCCAGCACTGGGTCATTTTGCTGACGTCGCTCGCGATTCTGGTCGGGCTGTTTCTGTTCCAGAATCGCGGCACGGCGGGGGTGGGGGCGATCTTCGGCCCCGTGATGCTGGTCTGGTTTCTGACGATCGCCGTTCTGGGGCTCAATGGGATTTTGCGCCATCCCGGCGTTATGGCGGCGGTACTGCCGACGCACGCGGTCGAGTTCTTTGCGGAGGACCCGGGACGAGGACTGCTGGTGCTGGGGGCGGTCTTCCTGGTTGTCACGGGCGGCGAGGCGCTCTACGCCGACTTGGGGCACTTCGGCCATTCGGCGATTCAGCTCGCCTGGTTTACGATCCCGTTACCCGCGCTGTTGCTCAACTACTTCGGGCAGGGCGCCTTGCTGCTGACGCATCCGGAGACCGCTCCCAATCCCTTCTACTTCCTGGCACCCGCCAAGGCGCTGTTGTTCCTGATCCCCCTGGCGACGGCGGCGGCGATCATCGCCTCCCAGGCCGTGATATCGGGAGCGTTCTCGCTTACGCGCCAGGCGGTGCAGCTGGGGTACATCCCACGCATGGAGATTGAGCACACCAGCTCGCGCGAGATTGGACAGATCTATGTGCCCAACATCAACTGGATGCTGATGGTTTTGACGATTGCGCTCGTGTTTGGTTTCCAGTCGTCGAGCAACCTGGCGGGGGCTTACGGCGTCGCGCTGTCCACGCTCATGGCGCTGACGACGGTGATGTTCTACGTGATGAGCCGCGAGGTGTGGGGCTGGAGCTTCGCGAAGGCCGCCACGGTTTCGGGGCTGTTCCTGGTCGTCGACCTCACGTTCCTGGCGGCGAACGCGCTCAAGATCTGGCATGGGGGATGGGTACCGCTCGTTATCGCGATCGCATTGTACTTCGTCATGATCACCTGGAAGCGGGGCAGGGAGATTCTCGCCAAGCGCATGATGGAGAAGACCGTCCCGCTCAAGCTGTTGCTCGCCGATCTCGCCGCCGAGCCGCCGGTGCGCGTGCCGGGGACCGCGGTGTTCATGTACGGCAGCTCCGACGGCACGCCGCCGGCGCTGATGCTCAACCTCACGCACAACAAGGTGCTGCACGAGAAGATCGTGTTCCTGACGGTGATGACCGAGGACGTCCCGCACGTGGGGTCCGAGCAGCGCGTAATGGTGAAACGCAGCGGCAAAGGGTTCCACAGCGTCGTAGCGCGCTACGGTTTCATGCAGGATCCCGACATCAACGAGATTCTGGCGGCGTGCAAGGGGAACGGCCTCAGTATCCCGCTGGAGGGGACGACATTCTTTCTCGGCCGCGAGACGCTGATCGCGTCGGACCGCCCCGGCATGGCGATGTGGCGGGAGCGGCTGTTTGCGTTCATGTCGCGCAACGCACTCAGGGCGACTGCCTTCTTTAAAATCCCTCCCAACCAGGTCTTTGAAGTCGGTGCCTACGTAGAGCTTTAGCACCCCGTTGCTAGGAGACGCCAAGACGCAGCAGGCGCAGCGGTGGTTTTCAGGTCACAGCGTGGAGGACATGCAAAAGTCGAGATCGAGTGTCTCGCGACGGTGGGCTAGAGCTTTAGTAGAGCGATAAGCGTGCCGAGGGTTCCTACCCAAAACAGGAACATCCAGCGGATCACCTTCGTCTCGAGGCGTGCAAGGTCAGCTCGTACTTCGGCAAGGCCCTGCGCCAGCTTAGACTCGAAGCGCGCCCAGTTCAGCTCATTGGTCTCACGCAGCTCGGACCGGTACGTGGCATCCACCTGATTGAACCACTCCACGAGCTCGTTGGTCAAATCGTCACCAAATTTCTCGTAAAACTTGCGCGACAGCTTTGCGGTCACCGGCATCGAGAGCTCCTGAAGGATCCGGTGACATGATCAGCATACGCTCGGCGCACTCGAGAATCAATCCACTGCAGCGCGCATCATTCGACCGCTAGTCGCCGGCGACCAACACTGTGGGCACGAAGGGCGACTCGTGGACAACGGCCGGCTTGCGCTGGGATAGGACCAGCCACCATTCGCGTGCTGACGTGAAGACCAGCATCGCGACGACGGCCATGAAAAACAGCGCCACGATGGCGTTCAACCGGTCGTTGAAGATCAGCCTGCTCGCGTTGAGATCGGTTGATGTTGCGAGTGTGGCGGCGTGCGCCAGAAAGCCGAGCTTGGGGTCGGCGGAAAAGACCTTCTGGTATCCAGCCGTCATCGTCACGACGATCAGCCAGGCGAGCGGGCCCAGCGTGACCCAGAGGTAGCGCTGCCGCTGCATCTTGATCAGGATCGTGGTCGCCACGCACAACGCGACCGCAGCGAGCAGTTGGTTCGAGATGCCGAACAACGGCCAGAGCGAATTGATCCCGCCCAGCGGATCAATCACGCCCTGATACAGGAAGTAGCCCCACGCGGCACACACCGTGCCGCTCGCGAGCAAGACGCTCGGGTACCACGACGTCTGTCCGAATCGCGGCCAGACATGGCCGACGATCTCCTGGAGCATGAAGCGGCCGACGCGGGTGCCGGTGTCGATCGTCGTGAGGATGAACAGCGCCTCGAACATGATGGCGAAGTGGTACCACAGCGCCGTCAACGTCTTGCCACCGAGCGCGCTGGTCAGCCCGGAGAAAATGTGGGCCATCCCGACCGCGAGGGACGGCGCCCCGCCGGTCCGGGCGATCAACGTTTGCTCGCCCATCTGCGCCGCCAGCGCCTGCATGTAATCCGGCGTCACCACGAACCCGGCCTGGGTGAGAACCTGGGACGCGCCGGCCAGGGCCGTGGGGGTCGTGTTCATCGCGAAATACACGCCGGGGTCGAGCGTACAGGCCGCGATCATCGCCATGACGCCCACGAACGACTCCATGATCATGCCGCCGTAGCCGATCATGCGGGCATCGGTCTCGCGCGTGATCATCTTGGGCGTCGTCCCCGACGCGACGAGTGAGTGGAATCCCGAAATCGCGCCGCACGCGATCGTGATGAACGCGAACGGGAACAACTTGCCGGCAAAGACCGGGCCCTCGCCCGCGGTGGCGAACGGCGTGAGCGCCGGCATCCGCAGCGGCGGGAGAATGATCAGAATCGCGACGGCGAGGACCAGGACCGTCGCGATCTTGAGAAAGGTCGACAGGTAGTCCCGGGGGCAGAGCAGCAACCACACCGGCAGCACCGATGCGATGAACCCGTAGGCGATCATCATCCAGGTGATCGACGTGCCGCTGTGGGTGAACGCCGCGGCGAGCGCGGGGTGGCTCGCTACGCTGCCGCCACCGATTAACGCGATCAACAGCAGCAGCGCCCCGACGATCGACGCTTCGCCCACTTTCCCGGGACGCCAGCGCTTCATCCACCAGCCCATGAGCAGCGCGATGGGAATGGTGCAGGCGATCGTGAAGAGTCCCCACGGTGACGCCCGCAGCGCGTTCACCACGATCAGCGCCAGCACTGCGAGCAGAATGATCATGATCGCGAGCACGGCGATCATGGCCGTCACACCCGTTACTCTACTGACTTCCTCCTTGGCCATCTGGCCGAGCGACTTGCCGTCCCGGCGCAGCGAGCAGAACAGGATCGTGAAGTCCTGCACCGCGCCGCCGAGCACGACCCCGATCACGAGCCACAGCGTGCCGGGGAGGAAGCCGAACTGCGCCGCGAGCACCGGGCCGACGAGCGGGCCCGCCCCCGCGATGGCGGCGAAGTGGTGGCCGAACAGCACCCACTTGCTCGTGGGTACGAAGTCATGGCCGTTGTTGAAGCGCTCCGCCGGCGTTGCGCGCCGGGGATCGAGGCCGAAGACGCGGGTGGCGAGGAATTTCGAGTAGAAGCGGTAGGCGACGGCGTACGTACAGACGGCGGCGATCAGCAGCCAGGCGGCGCTGATCGTTTCGCCGCGGGCCAGCGCGAGCACGGCAAACGCGGCCGCGCCCAGTACGGAAATGATCACCCAGATGGCTGCCCGCACGGGCCGTAAGTTGCGACGCCGCTTGCCGATGTTCAAGTTCGAACATAGGTTCGAATCCCTTGAGCCCCTCAGGCCCGTACCCGTGGTCGTCAGGCGGGCGCGAAGCTTCCGCGCCGGTTGTGCAGGAGCGGCCCCAACCCAAGCAGAGCGCTGAATCCCTCCGCGGTCGCGTCGTCATCGTGACCGGCGGCGCTACCGGGTTGGGACGTGCCGTGGCGCTCGAGTTCGCACAGGCCGGCTGCGGCGTCGGCTTCAATTACGTCGAGATGCCGGGACGCGAGGTCGGCCCCCAGGCGCTCCTCACCGAGACCGCCATCAAGGCACTCGGTGTCCCGTGCTACTCGGCGCTGTGCGACGTGCGAGAGATGGACCTGGTCGAGCATTTCGTCGGCCAGGTCCGCAGTCAGCTCGGCGGCGTGCACTATCTCGTCAACAACGCGGGCGTGACTCATGACGGCGCGCTCTGGAGACTCACGCCGGAGGCCTGGTCGGAAGTCATGGATACGAACGTCAGCGGCGCGTTCAACTGCATCCACGCCGTCGCACCGTTCATGCGCGCGCAACGCTTCGGCAAGATCGTCAATGTGGCAAGCCATCAGGCGTTCCGGCCGGGGTTCGGCATCGCGAATTACGCGGCGAGCAAGGCGGCGCTCATCGGTCTGACGAAAGCTGCGGCGGTCGATCTCGGCTCCGCCGGGATCAACGTCAACGCGGTCGCACCCGGATTCGTGAAGACGGAGCTGCTGACGCAGCTGCCGCGCGAAATCCTCGAGCGCGCCGAGCATGAGTCGGTGCTCGGCCGCGTCGCCGAACCGGAAGACGTATCGCGCGTGATCCTGTTTTTGTGCAGCGAAGCGGCGCGGCACATCACCGGACAGGTCATCGTGGTGGACGGCGGCCTCACGCTGGCTTAGATTGGCCGCGTGACTAACCCATTACAACACAACTACTTCGTGCGTCGTGCGTGGTGCATCGTGGCACTCGGCACCCTGTGGAGCTGCGGTGGCAAGCAATCGGCTCAGCAGCCAACGCCCGTACCCACGGCGCCCTTGCCCACCGCCGGACTCTCCGGGCAGCGCGTCGCGCTCATGCCACTGGTGCTCGTCGCGGCTGAGGACACGCTGCACTGGGATGCGCTGATGGCGGACCGTCGCGCCACATTGGACAAGAGCGACAGTATCATCGCGACATTTCTCACTGCACGGGCTCCGGAAGTCAGCTGGGCCAGTGCGTCGGAGGTCCGGCGCGTTGCGCGCCGCGCGGCCGGTATCGCCGCCGATCCCGATCAGATGGGAACGCCGTTTCTCCGCGCCGAGAACATCGTGGAAGTCCCCGATCCCCTGCGCTATCAGCTTCGCACCTTGATGGGCTTGGTGGGTGGGAGATATGTGCTGGTGCCCGCGGGATTAGTGTTTCGCCAACCGCCCAACCGCCCATTCGCCCAACCGCCGATCGCCGTCGCAGAGCTGTCCGTGGTCCTGATCGACACGCGCGTCGGGCGGGTGGGTTGGCGCACGACGGCTCGAGGGGAGGGCACCGATCCCTGGACCGCGCTCACGCGCGCCGTGAAGAGCCTGACGCCGGGTTTGCCGTGAAGACGCGCGAGGCCACGCTGATCGCGGGAGACGGCATTGGTCCCGAGATCACCGCTGCGACGTTGCAGGTGCTCGACGCGTTGGGAGCAAAGTTCGACTGGGATGAAGAGTACGGCGGGATGGCGGCGGTCGAGAAAGCCGGCACTCCGCTCCCCAACGCCACGCTCGATTCGATTCGCCGCACGCGTCTCTGCCTCAAAGGCCCGCTCACGACGCCCGTGGGCGGCGGCTACCGGTCGGTCAACGTCGCCATGCGTCAGGAGTTCGACCTGTACGCCAATGTCCGGCCGACGAAGACGATCGTCCCGGGCGGCCGCTACGACCACATCGATCTCGTGATCATCCGCGAGAACACCGAGGGGCTGTACGTCGGGCTCGATCACACGTTCAAGATCGGCGCCGACCGGCGCGCTATGGCGCAGGCGATGTCGATCGTGACTCGCGAAGGCAGCGAGCGCATCGCGAAGTACGCGTTCGAGTACGCCAAGACGCACGGCCGTAAGAAGGTGACGATCGTGCACAAGGCGAACATCCTGAAGGCGACGTCCGGCCTGTTCCTCGAAGTGGCGAGGCGGGTCGCCGAGCAGTATGCCGGCGTCATCGCGTCCGACGACAAGATCGTGGACAACACCGCGATGCAGCTCGTGATCAAACCGGAGCAGTTCGACGTGATCGTCACGACGAACCTGTTCGGCGACATTCTCTCGGATGAGGCCGCCGGGTTGATCGGCGGTCTCGGCCTCGCGCCGGGTGCCAACATCGGCACGCACGCCGCCATCTTCGAGCCGGTGCACGGCTCCGCGCCCGACATTGCCGGCAAGGGAATCGCGAATCCCTCGGCGCAGATGCTGGCGGCCGCGATGATGCTCGATCATGTGGGGGAGCTCGAGGCGGGCAAGCGGCTGCGTTGCGCGCTGGAAGCGACCATCGTGCAGGACAAGGTTCGCACACCCGACCTGGGGGGACGTGCTGCTACGGCCGAATTCGCCCGCGCCGTGGTCCAGCGGGTTAGGGCCTAGCCATCCGTGCGCGAAGTGCGGCACGGACACCGCGGGCATCCCGATCGGCGGGCTGTGCGCCAACTGCACCCGGCTGCTCCAGCGGCGCGCCAGCAAGGTCGCGCGCCTGGTGGCCATCGGCACGACCGTGCCGCTTGCGGTGTATGTCGCCGTATCACTGCCCGTGGAGCGGACGGCGCGGCTGGTCGGGGCGGCGAGTGTGCTCCTGTGGTACGTTCTGACGTTTCTCATCGCTAAGCGCGTAACACTGGAGTGGACTAAATGAAGCTATCGGTAGCACTGGTGCTTGTTGCGAGTCCGCTTGCGGCGCAGACATCGCTTTCCATCTATAGAGACGGCCGTGTCGTGGTGCGGCGGACGCTGCCGCAGGCGCTGCAGCAAGGGCGCAATACACTCACCCTACGGCTGGAGGCGCTCGATCCCGCGACGTTGTTCTCTCCAGATACTTCTGTTGCTGTGAGCTCAGCGACAGTCCGCTACGCGAGCACGTCGACCGATGCGCTCGCGCGCGCGGTCGGGCAGACGCTCTCGTTCGTGCGGGCCAAGGGCGACACGATTCGCGCCACGGTGATGCGGGCAGATCCGCCGCAGTTCAAGCTGTCCGACGGCCGGTTGCTACTCGGCTTGCCCGGCGAGCCGCTGTTTCCCGCCGAGCTCGTGCGAACCGCCCCGGAGGCGCAAGTCGTGTTGGACGCCGCGCGCGCGCGGCAGCGCACCGACATCGCGTACGTGGCGCAGGGGATGACGTGGGAAGCGCTCTACCAGGTGATTGTGACTGGAGCACGCGCGCAAGTCACTGGAACTGCGACCGTGACCTCCCAGGCGCTTCAGGCCGACAGTGCCGAGGTGCAGCTCGTGGCCGGGGCGATCCGGCGTACCCGTATGCCAGCCGCGCCCGCTCCCGCGATGGATATAGTAGGTCGGGCGGGCGTGATGGTTGGGGAGGAGAAAGGGTACGCTGCGGAAGAGGCCGTCGGAGAAACTCACGTCTACCAGCTGCCCGGCCGGCTCTCGATTGAACCAGCGGTCCCTGTGGCCACGGCGTTGTTCCCTCGTAGCTCGGCACCCGTTACCCAGGAGCTCATAGTCCCCGGCGTGCTGCCCTGGCGTGGCTGGATCGGGCAAAACCCTGAACCCAACCGCGTTCCGGTGCAGGTCTGGTATACGATCAAGCGCGCGGCGAAGACACCGTTCGGCGACCGGCCGCTTCCTGCCGGGACGGTGCAGCTGTATCAAGCCGATTCGAGCGGCCGAGTGCAGCTTATCGGTGAAGCGTCGAACGATCACACGGCGCCAGGACGAGATCTGCGTCTTCAATCCGGCGACGCGTTCGACATCACCGCCGAGCGTGTGCAAACCGACTACAATCAGGAGCAGCTTCCGGCCGAGCGCCGCGGCCTCCCGCCGCGGCAACGCGTGACAGGGTCGTATCGCGTGACGATCACGAACGCGAAGGCGCAAGCGGTCAGCGTAGACGTGCGCGAGTCCCATTTCGGGAACTGGAAGATCACCGAGAGCAGCGTCCCGGCGGAGCAGCTCTCCTCCACCGAGTCGCGCTTCCGCGTTCCAGTTCCCGCAGGCGGAGACGTCACATTGACTTACACCGTGCAAATCGAGTCATGACGGTCCAGATCGCGCACATCGGCGACATGCATTTCGGCGGGCTCGCCAACATTCCGGTCGTCGAAGCGTTGGAGCGGATGCTGCCCGATCTGCGTCCCGATGCCATCGTCATCGGCGGTGACCTCTCGCAGCGCGCGCGGCACGGCGAATTCCAGCGGGGCCGTGCCTTCGCGAATCTGTGCCGGGAGACGGCGCCGGTGCTCGTGATTCCCGGCAACCACGACGTGCAGTGGTGGTGGCGGCCGCTCATTCCGTTCGGCAAGGACGCCGTCTATCAGAAGTACCGCAGCTACTTCGGCGCCGACCTGACGCCGACATTGACGATTCCCGGCGGCGCGGTGATCGCCGCGGCGCTCACGGCGCATGGGGTGGCGTGGGGATCGCTGACGCCTCGGCTGCGTGACATCGCGGTGAAGGGCCACCTGCCGAAAGCCGAGATGCAGCGCGTGCAGCAAGTGTTCGCACAGGCCGAGCCGGGGCTGCCGCGGGTGCTCGTCGTGCATCACAACGTGCTGCGCGGCGAGATGTCGCAGCGCATGGGGCTGGCGCGCTGGAAGCGCGCCCAGCGCCGCATCGTCGAGGCGGGGACCGATGTCGTGCTCTGCGGGCACGACCACGAGGAAGGCGCCGAAACGCTCGACGGGCGGGTGGCCGTCTCGACCGCAGGGACGCTCTCGACCCGCGCGCGTGGAGACCGGCCCGTCTCCTTTAATTTTGTGACGATCGATGCGAGTGCGGTGCAGGTGACGTTTTTCCGATGGGAAGCGGCGAAACAGCGGTTTCAACCGTCAGATACGGCGGCATTTGCTCGCAAGCATAATCCCGCCCCCCCCACTCCCTCCGAAGCGGCGGCCGTGGGCTCGCTACCCTAACCGAGGCTCGCATGCCCCCGAAGTTCACCGGCGTTGATTTCTACAACATTGATGGGCTTCTCTCTGAAGAGGAGAGAGCCATTCGCGACACCGTCCGCGATTGGGTAGATGAAAACCTCATGCCGGTCATCGGCGAAGCCTACGTCGCCGGCAAGTTCCCGAAACAACTCGTGCCGGGCATGGCCGGGCTCGGCCTGTTCGGTGCGAACCTTCCTGAAGAGTACGGCTGCGCCGGCCTGAACAACGTCGCCTACGGGCTCATCATGCAGGAGCTGGAGCGCGGCGATTCGGGCGTGCGCTCCTTCGCGTCCGTGCAGGGCGCGCTCGTCATGTATCCGATCTACACGTTCGGCTCGGAAGAACAGAAGAAGACATGGCTGCCGCAGATGGCGAGCGGCAAGGTGATCGGCTGCTTCGGGCTGACCGAGCCCGACTACGGCTCGAATCCCGCGGGTATGATCACCGTCGCCAAGGAAACCAAGGATGGCTGGGTGGTGAACGGCGCCAAGATGTGGATCACCAACGGCTCGACCGCGCAGGCCGCGATCATCTGGGCGAAGACCGGCAAGATCGATGACGTAGACTCCATCCGGGGCTTCATCGTTCCCACAGACACCAAGGGCTTCTCGGCCAAGGACCAAAAAGGGAAGCTCTCGCTGCGGGCCAGCGACACGAGCGAGCTGGTGCTGCAGGACGTGCATCTGTCCAAGGATGCGATTCTTCCCAAATCGGGCGGGCTCAAATCGCCGCTCATGTGCCTGACGGCGGCGCGCTACGGGATCGCCTGGGGCGCCGTCGGTGCCGCGATGGCGTGCTACGACGAGGCCGTGAGCTACGCCAAGCAGCGGGTGATGTTCGGGAAGCCGCTCGGCGGGTTCCAGCTGCAGCAGGCCCGGCTGGCGGACATGCTCACCGAAATCACGAAAGCCCAGCTGCTCTGTGTCCAGTTAGGTCGTTTGAAGGACGACGGCAAATCCACACCGCAGCAGGTGAGCCTCGCCAAGCGCAACAACGTGAGCATGGCGACCGACATCGCCCGCGAAACCCGCCGCCTGCTCGGCGCGAACGGGATCCTGGCCGAGTACCAGGCGATGCGGCACCTCGCAAATCTCGAATCGGTCTACACCTACGAAGGGACGCACGATGTCCACACGCTGATTCTGGGGCAGGAGATCACGGGACTTTCGGCCTTCAACTGACATCGCCATCCCCGCGCGCGCGGGGTATAGAGGCGCGAGGATCGCCGCCAATGCTCTCTATCCTTGCGCTTTCCGTCATCGTAGGCGCCTTCCAGGCTGATTCCATCGCCCAAGCGATCAAGGTCGCCGAGCGTTACACCCAACACGCGCCGCACGACCCACAGGGTTTCATCGCGCTGGGAGACGCCTACGCCCGCCGCATGCCAGCCGGCCGGTTTCGGGCGATCGAGGCTTACCGAACGGCGGAGCGCCTGGCCCGGAATGATCCGAAGCCGTCATATCGTATCGCGCGCATGGGCCTGTGGCTCGGGGGAGACGATGGAGAGCGGATCGCGCGGGAAGGGCTGGAGCGCGTGATTTCGCTCGATCCCTTCTATGAGGACGCTTGGGACTTGTGGTTGACGGTTTACCGCAACGCCGGCACGCGCCGCAAGATGGTGAATCGTCTGGCGCCGCACCGCGACGTACGGCTCATCAAAGCCCGCATCGCCCAGCTCCTGATCGAAGAAGAGGACTATGCCAACGCGGATCGTCTTCTCGACTCGGCGTTAGCCACCGACTCGGTGCGTCCCGAGTGGTTGGCGCTGCGAGCGCAGAGCGCCTTTGAGGCGGGAGACACCGCCCGCGGTAACGCCTATTACCAGCGCGCGCTCGTTCAAGCCGGGACCGACTCCTCCGACTTCCTGTGGCACCAGGCGATCGGCATCGCGACACCTGCCGAGCTGCGCGCATGGCCGGGCGTTGCGGCGCCGCTGAAAGGCGCCTGGCTTGCCAGTTTCTGGGCGCGCAGGAACCCGAATCTCTTTGCGGGCATAAACACCAGGGTTGCCGAACACTTCGCGCGCTTGCGCTATGCCCGCAAGAATTTTCCGCTGCTCCATCCACTCGTGTCCTACCATCGCAATGCCCTGGCGCGGGTGCTCAACCTCGAGCCCTCGATCGGCGAGCGCGCGTTCAACATGCGCTGCGAGGTTTACAAAGAGCTTCCCCCGTCCTGGGGTTTGCACGTCCAACTTCCCGGCGTCAGCAGCCGAGAGGAAGTCTCGCGTACCAGCATGGGAGGGTTGTCGCATCTCACGCCGGAGGAGCTCGAGGACGTCAAGGCCGCGGTGCGGACGGCTACCACCATTCCCCCGAGGCTCCAAAGGATGATCGGTGGCGATCCTTCAGCGGCGTTCTCACCCACGATCTACGTGGCGCTCGGCTTCGATCTGCGTGAAGTCGATTCGACCGCCGTGCGCGTCGGCTACAACCTGGCGACGGGTCTCGACGATCGCGGTCTGATGTACCTCCGGTTTGGGTCGCCCGAGCGCTTGGTGCTCGGCGGCGACAACAGCGCCGATCCGCAATGCGCATCAAATGAGCTCGAGCGTTGGCGGTACGCAGAGTGGGGAGAGGTGCGTTTTTCGCGCCCCAGCGCGTTCTCCAAAGGTCTCCGCACCACGCCGGAGATGGTTTTCCGTCCCATGAACGAGCGCCAGTTCGAGGCCATGAAGCTGGGCCTGACGCGGGATGCCACGTCCCAGACGGCTCCCCTGGAGTTCGGCGTGTGGACTGCCCAGTTCCGCAATGCCGTTGATCCAGGTCTCGGCGATGTGGTCGTCGTGACGACACGGGGCGAGATTGCGGCGGCGCTCGTTGCCGATACGGCTCGATCCCAGAATGTCAAGCAGGGAGTGAGTGGCCAGGTAACGATATCGGCGCCACCGGCGCGCTACGCATTGCTCGTCAACGCCCGAGATGCCGACACTCTGGGGCGTCAGACGCTGAGTCTCCGCATGCGCGATTTCGGCAGCGCCCCCGCCATCTCGGATCTGCTGATCGGCTCACCGTGGAACAGCGACACCGTTGACCGCCAGACGATGCTCGAGCATCTGCGCCGCGACCTCACATTCCGCTCGGGCGAGAGTGTGCGGGTGTTTGCGGAACTCTATGGCCTGCGTGACAGTCCAGCAGGCATCGCATATCATGCCACGTACCGTCTGCTCAAGACCGACAATCCATCGCGCGACATCGCGCGAGAAGATTGGCGACAACTGGGAGCCGTGACCTTTGAGTTTGACCGCGCAGGCCCTGGCGTCGGCAAAACCGGTCAGATCGAAACGCTCGTCGTGGAGCCGCGCTACCTGGAACGCGGTACCTACCTCTTACGGCTGGAAGTGGTGGACAATACGGCGGGGACGCCCCTCGGTCGCTCGACGATTGCGCTCCTCGTTCGTTAGACAACGTCTTTACCGCCGATGGGCATCCGGTGACATTGCCGAATTAGAAACCACACTCCCCCAGGCCCCGTTAGGACAGCCATGCATCTCGCCATCTTGTTGGCCCTCGTACAGGCGCCCCAACCCCAAACGCCTCAGGCCCCGGCCCTCGTCGATATCCACGATCTCACGCCGCAGGAATACCGTCTCAGCGCCTTTGTTCTGAGTGCGCCACAGGAGCTCAAAGTGTCGGCCGTCGGCGCCGAGCCGTGGCCCGACCGGTTGCGCAACCGCGACGAGCGCCGTTGGCAGGATGACGAACAGACCACGTGGCCCGCCGCGGCGTGGATCCTCGATGCCCGCACGCGCGCGGTGGTATGGGATCTCCGATCGGCGGAAACCCGCCGCGAATCCAACGGCCTGCGGCACTTCGACGGCACCATCCGCCTTCCCGCCGGGACGTACGAAGCTCACTACGCCTCCTATCCGTCAGCCTTCTCCCCTTTCAACCGCGACATCAAGGACTTTCGCGACATCGTGCGTCTCGGCCGCCGCGCGAAGTACGGTGGTCCCTACGTCGAGACGGGTCTGTTCCGCCAGTTCGGGATCACCATCACGGGCGCCGGCCGCAGCGCTTCCCATGACGAGCTGAAGCTCGCGCAGGGCGCGTTCACGGCGTCCGCCATCGTGACCGTCGTGCCGGATCGCAACAGCTCGGCGCGTAAAGGTTTCGAGATCACCCGGCCGACGAAGGTCGAGGTCTACGCGATCGGCGAGCTGACGCTCGACGACGAACTCGATTACGGGTGGATCATGAACGCCGACACGCGCCAGCGCGTCTGGTCGATGACGTACGCCAGCACCGATCCCGCGGGCGGCGCGGCGAAGAACCGGATGGCGCACGAGACGCTGCAGCTCAAGCCGGGTCACTACGTCGCCTACTTCGTGAGCGACGACTCCCACGGGCCCGAGGAGTGGAACGGCGTTCCGGCGACCGATCCCGAGTTCTGGGGGCTGACGCTGCGCGTCGCCGACCCGGCAGCACGCGCGGCGGTGAAGCCGTTCGAGTACGACCCGGTCCCGCAGGGCCAGACCATCGTATCAATGACTGGGATCCATGACGACGAGATGCGGTCGGCCGGCTTCGCGCTGCGGCGTCCGATGGATGTGCACATCTATGCCATCGGCGAGGGCTTCCGCGACCGCATGGCGGACTACGCGTGGATCGTGGATGAGGAACAGCACAAGCGGATCTGGTCGATGACCTTCGAGAACACCGAGCATGCCGGCGGCGCCGCGAAGAACCGGCTGTTCGATGGGACGATGCATCTCGCTCCGGGCAATTATCTCGTGTACTACAAGAGCGACGGCTCGCACTCCTACAACGACTGGAATGGCGCGCCGCCCGCCGAGCCGCGCTACTGGGGCGTGAGCGTCTTCCCCGCCAGCCGGCGGCTGAATCCAGCCGACGTCGGGCCGTTCATGCGCACCCGGGGTGGGGACAACGACGCCACCGTGGCGCAGCTCGAGCACATGGCCAATGACGAAGACGCGCGCGCGACGTTCCGCCTGACCGAAGCGACGCGGCTGCGCGTCCTGGCCGTCGGCGAGGGCCGTGATGACGACATGTTCGATTACGGCTGGATCGAGGATGCCGGCGGGCGCCGCGTGTGGGAAATGA
>WNGO01000347.1_pt1 | contig 30066 bp, 21 predicted proteins | sample 5400511 | NCBI WGS metagenome assembly WNGO01 (sample SAMN13153380, study PRJNA577476) | soil metagenome | isolation source: 20 cm soil or saprolite under Garry oak tree replicate 2 | place: USA:California | collected 2016-06-15 | reverse complement strand
GCAGCTCGAATGGATGGAAGATGATGTGAAGCACTTGAAGAAGAGCACGCCGATCGTAGTGTTCGCGCACATTCCACTGTGGTCCGTTTATCCGGAATGGGGCTGGGGCACGGAAGATAGCGCGCAGGCACTGGCATATCTCAAGAAGTTCGGATCGGTGACGGTGCTCAATGGGCACATCCACCAGACGATGCAGAAGGTCGAAGGAAACGTGACCTTTCATACCGCGGCGTCCACGGCATTCCCGCAGCCACAGCCGGGCAAGGCTGATTCGCCAGGCCCGATGAAAGTGCCGGCGGAGCAGCTCAAGAGCGTCCTGGGCATCACGAATGTGAACTACGTACAAGGCCAACACGCGCTGGCAGTGGTGGATTCCACGCTGGAATAAGCGAGAACTAGCCCGATCAAAAAGCTAAATTGAAGGAAAAATGAGTAGAAAAGGAGAAAAGTATGAGGAGAAGTGTCTTTACTGCAGGATTGGGAGCAGCGTTTTTGCTCGGTTTGGGAGCACTAGGTGCGGGCCAGGCGGGCTTCGTCGCAAGCGCGCAGCAGAAGCTGGAAACGACGGAAGTCAAGATTGATAACTTCACGTTTGGGCCAGCCGCTCTGACGGTGCTTGTCGGAACTACGGTGACGTGGATCAATAAGGACGACATTCCACACACGGTTGTCAGCACGGATGATCCGAAGGCCTTCAAGTCCAAAGCGCTCGATACAGACGAAAAGTTTTCCTTCACCTTCAGCAAGCCGGGAACATTTCCGTACTTCTGCTCGATTCATCCGAAGATGACGGGCAAAGTCATCGTGCAGTGAGTGAGGAGCGACCTTGCATCCATTCGACATAAAAACAGTCCTTTTCGCGAAGCATGCGCAACACGTCGTGCTAATTCACTTCCCGATCGCGCTGTTCATCATCGGTGTCCTCTTTGATTTTCTTGCCCAATGGAAGAAGCAGCGCCTCCTGGCAGCAGCGGCCTACTACAACTTGCTCGTCGCGGCGATCGCAACCATACCCGTGGTAGTCACCGGAATTCTCGCGTGGCAGTGGGAACTCGAGGGGCAGAAACTGAAAGGTGTCCTTTTGATGCATCTGGTGATGGGATGCGCGTCGAGCGCCCTGGCCTGGGTGGTGTGGTTTATCCACATGAGAACCCGACGGAAGCAAGAAGACGTCCTGCCAGGATACAGGTTGCCGATCGAGGGTGTTGCCGCAGTCATCGTCGCACTGACGGGGCACCTCGGCGGTTTTCTCAGCGGAGTGAATGGACCAGGATAGACATTTTCCACCACCAATAAGACAAGGGATTCTCTAAAACGCAAAGGTGCATTTGGAGGAAGATGATTCTAGTCGTCGGCTAAGACGCCATGGCCCTCATGGCGACGGAAGGAGCGATATGAACAATCAAGTTCCGAAATATGTCACACGGGCAAGAGCTTCTTTGAAGCTCGGCATACCACAGGCGGAGCTCAGTCGTATCTCGAAGGAATCAGGATTAGGCCACGTGGAGCGCGTCGGCAACCAGGAAGAAACTTACTTCACCTAGGAATTGCAGCGGATTTGCATGGACGCAGCAACCACGTGCAGGTAGCCCACTAAATCAATGTCTGGAACTTTGATGTGCAGGGCATCTTAAGTTGACGCGGCGAGGTGGGCAAAACAGAAACTCTCAAGGTGTCTGTAAAGAAACGTATGGAGACAGAAAGTCGGAGTAGGGATCATGATTGCTCACAACCCTGTCGGTGGCGAATTACTAAAATCAGGCGGCCATCGGCGTCTGGTATAAGCCTTTGACGCCCGTTACCGGCGGGTGCCCTTGGCGTCCGGCGTGCGTTCGATGCTCATTATAATAATGTTGGAAATCGAGTAGCTTGGCCTCCAGGTCGGTGGTGGTCCAGGATAACGTGCGGTCCAGGCATTCTCGGCGTAAGGTCCCGATGAGCCGCTCGACAAACGGATGGGATAAAGGCAGATAGGGCACCGTCTTGATTTCTGTCACCTCCAGCACGCGGAGGTTGGCCAGCCACTGGTGGAATCGATACAAGGGATCATGGTCGGTGCTGAGGTACTTGGGCATCCTGAGTTGCCATCGGATAGCGCGGTTGAACATGGGACAGAGTGCGACACCATCGACCGTGCCGGCATGGACGCCGAACCCTATGATCCGGCGCGAGTATTGATCCATGACGATCAGGACCCAGTGGGTACGCAACGATGCCGACGCGCACCTGAACAGATCCATACTCCAGACGCTGTCTTTCATGTGGCCGAGGAACGTGAGCCAGGATGGGCCTCCCGAATCCGATTCCGGCCGGTAATGAACGCTGAGGATACGGCGAACCACATCCTTGTCGATTGCAACGCCGAAAGCCAACGTGATCTGCTGGGGGATTCGGGGACAACCCCAGTTGAGATTACGCCGTTTCAATTCAACGACTGCGTCGATGAGTTCTTTATTCGGTCCTTTCGGGCCAGGCGGACGCCTCCGCTTGCGCGAAAACAACATGCGGTACTTTTCGTTTGGCCAGCACGTGGTGGAGATGCAGCAGCGTGGATGGCTTCAGGACGATGGCGGAACGCAGAACGCGTGCCGGGTTCATGAAAACGGTGCACAAACCGACGATGAAACGCTTTGCGGCGCGCAGGTTGGGAGCACGCTTGCGGCCGCGATTGAGGATGCCTAGTTGATGTTTGACCAGCAGCGACTCGGCAAGGACGGAACGGAGTCCTCCCGGCCGTGCAAGCCGGACGACGGTGACAATCAAATGAATCAAAAGGATGAGGACATCGCGCATCCAGGCATGGTATCAAAACCCGAAAAGACATCTAATTTTGGACCAATTCAGTAATTCGCCAACAGCAGCCCGTTCGAGCACGCACCGCGCTCATGGTAAATCGGGCAGGCATATTTTCCCCAATTCTTTGCACCACGGCCTGAAAGCATTGGAGCATTTGCAACAATACGGAAATGATTCCCAATCCCTCCTCGCCTGCGCCCGCGGATCACCGAGGACCATTGCTACTTCATCTTTCTGAGCAGCGAAACAAAGTGCAGCTCGCGCCCCACCAATAGACTAAAGGGCAGCGGGTAAAGCGGAATTTGTGTGGTCCAACTAACCTCGGCCAAACGACACGTGGAAAAGTGCTCCGCCCATTGCTTGCGGCTTTGGTAGTTATATGTCAAGTGTACTCCGTGCGGTCGGTTCCCTACCCAATCCATAATTCGCAGCGTGACGTCATCGATGAAATTCTCATCTAGGTGATCCTTGATCAGTACGAAAGAGCGCGCCACCCGACAAGCCTCGCGCAGAAGGACTGAAACGTCCTTCGAATGATGTAGAACGTCAACAAACAGGCATACGTCAAAGGAGGAGTCAGCAAACGGAAGTGTGGAACCGTCGAATGGCTGAACCTCGATGCGCGAACCGGACCGCATGAGGGTCTCAACTCCTCTTACGGAGATGTCCGGACGTAACTCGGCGACCAGACTGCTGATCGTTCCATCGCCGCAACCGATATCTAGTACGGACGCGCCCTGGGCTATCTGTGCATCGAGCATTTCCGCTAGAACCCGCGCACGCCTCTGAAATACAAAGGTGTGATGCCATCGGCCGATCCAGGAGAGAGGCCAGGAAGTCTGCGAAGTGGTGGCCATTTATTTCAGCTCATAGTCGCCAATGAATGTGCCACGGCTACAGGGCATGCCCAGGGAAAAGGAAGCAGCAATCATCTGGACCCCGAGCAAAGGCTACATCGAACAACGGAATAAAGTCCATCAGAATGCTGCCCAGCCGGACGCCTGCAGCAGCACGCAAAAAGCCGCCACGGTTCCCTGCAACCTGTTGCATGATATCCGGGCAGAACGGACCATCCGCGCCTAAAAACAAGGGCGTGATTGCCATCCTACGTCTTCTGACAAAACCTACGCTTTGCAGCAAGCGAAATCAAGATTTGTGAGACATATTATCCCCTGCCAGCAGTGTTCGAATTACGCATGGTATAGACAAACTGCTAAATCTCGGCGGTCTACTTGCCGGTGTCGGCTGTCTCTTGCGCGTGCAGGCGCTCGAATTCGGCGAATCCTTTTTTGCTCCCTCATTTGCGCCGCTGCGAAAGAGCGCTTGCCCGAGTCGGTAGTGGATCGTCGCCATATGGAGGGTTGATCTGGAGAGCCTTTTCACATTGGTTGATGGCCGCTGACCGTTGGGATAAGTGAGTGGCGTGACGTCGTTCGTTCGAATGAAAGACAGTTTGACGGCGTAGGGTAGGTATAACCCGGGTCTGGCGCGCCACCCAAGTTCTCAAATCCTCCGTAGAAAATTCCATACCCCGCCCGAGTCACCAATCGGGACTTAAGTTGGTGCGCGAGTCCTGCGCGTGACGCGAAATCGGTGAGCGGTGTGGAGCTCACGCTGAGTCGTCTATGTACTGGAGCACAATGTTGTCCTTGGCCAACTAACAGTGCCGAGAGCCAACCAGGCTAATGCACCCCGTTCTCGTTACTTCTTTGCGTCTCCAGCAGTTTCCCGCGCGTGGATCCGCTGGTAAAGTTCCAGCTCCTGCTGGGCGCGTAGCTTGTCCCCGCTTCGCATGTAAGCGTGAGCCAATCTGTAGTGGGCACTAGCCAAGTCAGGTTTCAGCCGAATGGCTTGCAGGTATTCGAGGATCGCTTCCTGGAGCCTCTGCTCGTTGGCGTAGAAGTTGCCGAGCTGCAAATGTGCCTCTTCGATAGTGGGGTTGAGAGCGATGGCCTGCTTTAGATGGTCCTCGACTTCACGGGCGTCACCTTTTCCGTTCGGTATCCTTTCACTCTTCCAGACGCTCATAGCATAGTAGTAATGTGCTTGGGCGTCCCGTGGATGGGACTGCATGAACCTCCGAAGACGTGTTTTCACCTCTCCAGCCTGGCGCAGGGAGATCTCGGACATCTTGCCAAGGAAAACATACGGGCGCGGATCTGAGGGTTCAAGGTCGGCAGCGCGACAGAGCGCCTGCGCCGCATCGTCATAGAGTCCGCGTGAGTAGAGGGCAATCCCCAAACCAATGTGGAGCCGCGCGGAGTTCGGGTGAAGCTCGAGCCCTCCCGAAAAAACCTCGTTCGCGACCTCGAATGCCCCATGAAGAAGCAGTTCATTGCCCCAGTCGAAGATATTCCCCTCGCTCGGATCCAGTTGTGAGGCCAGCTGATATTCTTGCGTCGCACGCACGGGGTCGGCGGACTTCTCTTCCACCTCTCCAAGCAGATTATGCAGTTCAGCGTTGTCCCGCTGACCCAACATCCCTTGGATCTGCCGGCGAGCCCTTAAAAGATCTCCGGTTTCAAAATAAGCCAAAGCCAGATCGTAGCCATTCGCGTAATGCGCGGGGTTCAGCTGGTGGGCTTTTTCCAGGTACGGAATACCGGCCTTTAATCTCCCCGCCTGCACGTAGAACTCTCCGAGTCTGTAATTCGCCTCAAAACTGGTGGGCTCACGTTCAGCTGCTTGGCGAAGCCCGATTTCCAGCTGTGAATGGGCAGCTTTGTTCCTGGGCACACGAGGCATTGAACGAGCGGCCTCCTGCGCAGGATCCGCCACACAGTCAGCGACCGAGAGCGCTCCCGCAGTGATGAGAAGAACCCCCAGCAGCTTTAGGAACCCTTTTCGTTCCCGACGACGACCAGCATCGGTCGCGCCGCCGCGGGGCGCACACTCCGACGTGGGCGTCTCTTCATTCCATGTAGGTCGTCCTTCTGGTAAAAGCGAAGGGAGAATCTTCCCGACCACCGATGCGGACCTGTACGAGTTCTTTCCGACAGCCAGCCGACCCATCAAGCACCTCGATCAATCGACCACAAGGGCGCAGCACACCCTGGGTCTAGAATCAAGGGCGGAGATGCCATCCCCTGCCCTTCCTTCAGCGATCCCGAAAGACTGGCCGTCCCGCCTCGCGCTAAAAATAGAACTTCAGCGCGAACTGGATCTGCCGCGGGTCGTTGGGGCTGTCGATGGTCGATGTGATCTTCCCGAAGTGTGCCGCATCCTTGTAATTCAGTTGAGAGGGAGCTGCGAAGTTCGCGTGGTTCGTGAGGTTGAAGAACTCCGCACGGAACTCCAAGTGAGTCACCTCTGAAGTCTTGAACTGCTTGAACACGGACCAGTCCACTCGATGAAAGCCCGGGGCAACGATGGGGGTCCGGTAGCCACCAAGGGGCGTGAAATCCGTTTGCCCGATGGTCGTGGCCCGAGGGGGATCTGTGAATGCTTCGGGATTCATCCACTGGTCGACGTTGTGTTTGCCAGCGTATCTGTCCTGGCCCGGCACCAGCAAGGCAAAGCAGCCCACTCCTGCCGCTCCAGGCGTGATGCAATTAATGGTTACGGGCTGGCCGTCATTGAGCGTCAAGATCCAGTTCATGCTCCACCCACCAAGTAGAGCATCCTTGAATCCGCCGCTCCTACTTAGGAAGCGCCTGTTTCGCCCCACAGGAAGCTCATAGTTGCCGCTCAGCGAAAATGCCTTGCGGATGTCAAAGTCTGCGAGCCCGTAGTCGCCTGCGATTCCAAACCCGGGGATACCAGGGGCCCGGAAGCCGCCGACATTCCCGCCGCTGAGAAGATCGCCCGCATTCGTCAGTGCTTTAGCCCAAGTGAACGCCGCAAGAACATCCAGGCCTTTGGCCATCCGGCGGGTGAACTTGGTCTGCAGCGAATGGTAGTTGCTGTTGGCATTTGTCGTTGCGTATGGCGAGCCGCGCGCGAAATCCGGGAACGGAACGTATAACTGAGGATTGGTCCCTGGTGGCAAGAGCTCGGAGACGAGATTCGTCCCCGCAAAGGTTTCGATGTGGCGCCCGAGCGATGCAACATACCCGATTTCAAGTGTATCAGGGGCGTCCAACTGGTATTGCGTGGTCAGGTTGTAGGACTGCGTGTAAGAGGTTTGGTAGTTGAGCTGGATCCCGCGAAAGGCCAGGCCGTTGGCCCTCACTAGGTCTGGCCGGAGAGGAATGCTCAGAAAGCCCCGTTCGAGCGTCGCGACCTGGCCGTCTGCATAAGTTACGGGCGTCCAGGAATTGGGGCTGGGGAAGGAAAAGGTGTACTGGAAGGGGTAATTGTACCCCAAGGCGGGGTAGCCGCCTCGATTCTCAAATCCGCCGTAAAAAATTCCGTATCCCCCGCGCAGGACCCACTTCGGCGTGACCTGATAGGCAAAGCCCAAGCGCGGCGCAAAGTTAGTATTCTGAGTGTTAATCAGCCCCAACCCGTGGGCATCAGTATATATGAGCTGAATGCCGTCGGCTTGGAGAAGGTTAATAAACGACGACGACAGCGGATCGCTCTTCCGGCGAGAGGGAAATAGGAACTTCGCGGAACCTGGGGAACCGGGGACGAAGTTGCCCTGCGCGCCGTGCTTGTCGCCAACGGCGCCAAAGAAATCCCAACGAATCCCCAGGTTCAGAGTTAACTTCTGTGTGACCTTCCAGTCGTCCTGGAGGTAGGCCCCATAGTAACGCTTGAAGGGGGAAAGCTCTCCGAAATTGGAAGCTTGAACACCATCGGTACCCCCCAAATTGTCGATTCCCCCTGCTACGGTTGCCGTCGTCGGTAGCAGGAGCAATTGTGCGCGACTGGAGCTGCCGTCGGTAATATTTGGTATCGAGGTGTAGGCACCGCCGAAACTAAACTCACCGCGCGAGAAGGGAGGCGCGATCCAAGGGAAATCGATAAGCTGAATTTCCACGCCTCCCTTAAAGGCGTGGGATTTGTACAACTTCGTTAAATTTTCGGTGAGCTGATAGGTGCTGCTGAACCTTTCGCTCACCAGCCATTCTGCAGAGCCCAATTGACCACGCACATTGGGCGAAGGCGTTTGACCTAACCCTCCAATCAGGATGGTAGGGAGACCCCCGTTTCCTTTTGTTTGGGGTATGGCCTGAATTCCAAACTGCCCGGGGATGTCACTGGTGTCGTCACCAAAGGGCTGGACACGATAGACATGCTCCCTGTTGAACCCGATCCGTGCCTCATTGATCAGCGTCGAAGAGAATGCGTGGGCCCAACTCAGCCCGGCACCCTGATTGCGGTTCTTTTGGGTGCCCTGGTTGAATCCTCCCCCGTCCGCAAACCCTGCGAATGGCCCGGGCCTAAAGGAGGGTTCGTCATAGAAACTATATCGTCCGAAGATCTGGTCCTTTTCGCTGAAGTTTTGGTCAATGCGGACGTCGAACTGATCGGCCCGATCTGCGGCGACAGGGCTGCGGAAATAATTGTTGATGAGCCCCGGGCCAGTGGGATCTGGAGAGAGTTTCAGAAGTTTGATCGCATTCGGGTCCAGGCGGTTCGGGCAGATCGTGTTCGCGACGCCATTACACTGGATCTGGTCGCGAACGTAACCCGTCCCACTGGCGGTCAGACCGGTGACACTGTCCACCTGTCCTTGAGTCACAGGACGAGTGGTAGCAGGGTCCAAGATGGCCCCGAGCGGAAAAGTGCGACCTAGAAGATCCGTACCGGCGGTCCCGCTTTGTCCGGTGATAAGGTCCCGAAAGTCGGTGTAGCCGCTCGCCTGTTCGACCGCCGTAGGCACGGTCGCCACCCAGGGAGTTGCCTGACGGACCCGCAATCCTTCGTAGTCGGCAAACCAGAAAGTCTTGTTTTTGCGAATCGGTCCGCCGGCGGAGCCACCGAACTGGTTCTGCCGATACTTCCCTTTGGGCTGGTTGGCAGCATTCTGGAAGAAGTCGGCTGCGTCGAACTTGTCATTGCGGACAAATTCCCACGCGCTCCCATGGAATCTGTTGGTCCCCGACTTTAAGCTGACGTTTAGGACTGCACCACCGGCGCGCCCGAACTGCGCACTAAACGAGTTGGTTTGTATCTTGAACTCTGCGACCGCATCGACCGGAGGCCTGAGAACATATGCGGCTCCGTTCAGAAAGTCCACGTTGTTGCTATTGTTGTCGATGCCATCCAGTAAAAGGTTGTTTTGAGCAGGCCGTGTTCCGTTGGCCGTAAACCAGCCGTTTGCGTCCAGTCCTCGAGTGTCCGGTTGCGCCCTCGTGACTCCCGCGGTGAGTCGCGCCAAAAAGTTAAAGTTCCTGCCATTCAGTGGCAGATCGTTAATGGAGTCCGACCCCATCACCTCTCCCACGGACCCGCTCTGGGTCTGAAGCAAGGGGGCCGCGGACTTGACTTCCACAGTCTCAGTGACAGCGCCGGGCACAAGCGTGAGATCGACCACGATTTGAGCTTGGATGCTGACTTCGATGCCCGTGCGCCTGACTTTCTGAAATCCTTGAAACTCGGCTTCTACGGTGTACGTGCCGATCCTGATCGGTGTGAAAATGTAGCTGCCATCGCGGCCGGAAGTGGTGGTGATCACCAAGGAGGTTCCCTCGTCCCTGAGGGTCACCTTAGTGCCGGGGACAATGGCCCCCGATTGGTCTCTTACAGTGCCCAGCAGGGTCCCGGCATCGACTTGGGCGAGCGTCGGGTCCGACCGGAGGAATAGCGCCGAAGCCAGGGCCGCGAAAAGTAGAACGACCTGCCTGCAAAGCCTGAAGGATCGTTGCATGGTAGATATCCTCCTGGATATTTTTTCGGTGTATCGCCTAGGTTAATACCGCTCGTCCCGCACGCCCGAACTCCGCATTAAAACTGCTCGTTTGCAATTTGAACTCCTGGATTCCATCCGGGGGAGGAAGATTCACGTAAGCTGCTCCATTCAGGAGTCCACAGTATCGTTATTGTTATCAATACCCTCTAGAATGTAGTTGTTATGGACGGTCGTTAGACAGTTAGCCACAAAACTTCCGGAGCCATCCAGTCCCCGGGTACCTTTCAGACTGCTCACCCCCGACCCCAACTGAACAAGGAAGAGGTAGTTTCGACCATTTAAGGTAAGATTGTTAATTTGGACTCGGCTGGCCAAAGCTCGCACGGATGCGTGTTGGGTCTGCAAAAGCGGGGCGACGGCTGTGGCCTCAACGCTTTGGGCCACTGAGCCAGGATTTAAGAGGAAATCCGCCTTAACCTGCTGCTGAACTTCCACGCTGACGTGCCGCCGGGTTCCCTTGCTGAAACCCGACATTTCCACTTCAATGGTATCGGTTCCGATCTTGACCCTGTCAGAGGTTAGCGTCTCCGTCGAGAGCGTGGTGTCTTCATTGGTTAGCCTCACCTTGGCGCCAGAAAAACCCGCACCACTGGCGTCTTTCACCGTGCCACGAACTCCTCCCGTATCGACTTGCGAATAAGCGGACACGCCAGCAAGCATACAGAAGCTAAGCGCCATACAAGCCGAAACCATCCTCAAATGCATGGTCTTTTCACGCATGGCGCAACTCCTTTAGCCGGGCTGTTGGCACCACTTGTCAGGAAAGAACCACCAGAACTGCATCCAGTTCCCAGGGATACAGCTCCAGTAAGAGGTCGAACACGACACCCAAACCTTTTGGCGAACGTGCAAGTTTACGCTCACCGTGCGCGTGCACGTTAGCGTTGACGAGGTTTGTTGTCAAGAGGAAAATCTGCGTGTGCCAAACCTCTTTAAGTTATAGAGTCCTTGGATTCTGGATAGAAGTAATTCGCCATGGACAGGATTTGGCATGGTTCGCAGGAGTGGGTCTCTAGCATACGGCGTTGAGGTCGGGTACGGGAATTTTTTGTTTGTTCCAGCGGTGGGTTTAGAGATTGTAGAATGTGCCTCCTACGTTTAAGGTACGGGCGGGGTGGCGCAAACATAGGTTTGTGGACAAGCCCTCATACCACGGCGCTGCGGGGGAGGTAGTGCTCTGTCTGATCGCGGATCAAAAACGCCTCTTGCACGCGATTCGAGCCAGGTCGGAGTTCAAGACGTGGCCGAATTCCTGGGGATTTCTCGCGGCACAGTAGATCGGGCCTTACACGACAGGCCAGGGGTCAACGCTGCAACCAAGCGTAAAGTCATCCGGGCTGCCGAGAAACTGGGATACCGGCCGAACCTTGCTGCCCGCTATTTATCTTCGCGCAAGCGCATCACGATCGGTGTGGCGATTCCGCACGAGGTGGCTTACTTCTACGACGAGGTGAGAGAGGGCATCTTCGAAGCAGCCAGCATCTTTGAACCTCTCGGTGTGAAGGTTTTGCACCGTCCTTACAAACGCTTTGGCCGGCACGAGATCGAAGCTGTCCGCGATATTCTGCATGAAGAAATCAGTGGGTTGGTGATCTCACCGGCATACCCAAACCGACTCTTGCCTCATATCGAAGAAGCCACTCGGCGTAAAATTCCGGTTGTATGCGTAGCTACAGATGCACCAGGCACTAAGCGGCTTACCTCCATCTCTGTGAACCCACGCGTGAGCGGGGCGCTGGCGGGAGAATTAATGGGCTATTTTCTTCGCGACAATGCCGAAGTGATCGTGTTCATTGGCATGCACGCCACGGTGGACCACGAACTCAAGCTGCATAGTTTTCGGTCGAGTTTTCGAACCTTTTGCCCCAAAGGAGAAATCGCCGCCGTCGTGGAAACGCACGACGAAGCAACCGAAGCGTACCTTAAATCTCGGAAGGTTCTCGAGCAACACGGCTCCGTAAAGGGAATTTACGTGGCCACGGCCAACTCCATGCCCGTGATAAAGGCCTTGGAAGAATTAGGGCTGGCCTGCAAAATCAAGGTCATCGCCACCGATGTGTTTCCAGCCATATTTCCGCACATCAGGTCCAAGACCATCGCTGCTACGATACATCAGCGAGCGCGCGAACAAGGGGCCACGGCGCTCCAAGCCATCGTCCGATTTCTGACGGAAAAAGTGCAACCCGCGTCGCAAATTTCAATCAATCCGGCCATCGTGATGCGAAGCAACCTGGACTTATTCATTCGGCAAGACCAGACTGGGAGCGAAGCTACCCTTTCGTAGCATCTCTTATTTTTGTGCGTTATTTTCTGGATGTGGCGCGAAATGCTCTATTCCGGTTATGGACGCGCAGTTACGGATACGCTCTTACGGCCAAACTGCAGCCGGAACAATCTCGACGGGCCGCTCGCCGGCTTCACTGATGCGGGCGACTGCAGCGCGTTGGCCTCTTCATGGTTCAGAAACTGGGCATTGGAAAGGTTATAGCGCGCCTCGTCCGAGGTGGGATGGGCTGCAATGGCGTCCTGAAAATGCTGAATTGCCGCCGGATTTAGGCGGAATCGTGCCAGCAAAACTCTCTCCCCCAAAAGCGTGCGAAAATCTGCGCGCGTTGCTGCTGGTAGTAGATCATTCCAAGAAGATTGAGGCCACCCACATTGTTGGGGGCTTGTTCTAGACCGCGTTGCAGGACCGCTAGTTGTTCAAATTCAGACGGAGCAGCCTGCGCCGTCACCGCGGGTGGAATTTTCTGAATCGAGCGGCCTAGGTTGCAACCATGCAAGGAAGCTTGGCTTGGGCCGATGACGCTGCTGCATTCAGCATGGGGCGTGCCGTTTGGATTTTGACAATGACGGCTGGAAGGATTTGCTAATCGCGCAGGGGCACGTGCTCGATACGGTCGAATTGAATTTTCCGCAGTTGCGGTATCGCGAACCGATGCTGCTGGCAAGCAATACGGGGACGGTTTCGTGGATGCCACCCAAAATCACTGCATGATGCTGAAACTCGTTGGGCACAAGAGCAACAGAGATGCAATCGGCGCAGAAGTCAAAGTCGTGACCGCGAAAGGGTCACAATTTGCAACCGTAACTACAGCGGGAAGCTATCTTTCATGCAGCGACAAACGCGTGCATTTTGGTCTGGCAGGAGAAACCCTGGCTCAAAGCATAGAAATTCGCTGGCCGAGCGAAATACGACAAACTCTCGGAAATGTGCGGGGCGACCAAATCTTGCAAATTGAAGAAACTACCAGCGAGGAAAATAGCAGGAAATCAAAACCCGTAAAGAAAAGGGTCTATGCATTTGGGTAAGAGCTCAACGCTTTTTCCCAGTAGCGTTCACCCAAGTTGCAGATCCTCCTTGCAAGGTGTGCTCGGCCAAATGATCGAATTGCGGTACGAGTCCCCGGCTGGCGCACTCGTTTAGAGTTGATCTTCGTCGCCGCGCCCAAGCCGAAGTGAACCCGCGAATCGTTTTGTGAAATGTAACTCGAACCGCTGCGTGCTTCATCCAAGAGAGTTATTTTGCCGGCCTTCAAGGTAATCTTTGCGCTGCCCCCCGTCGCGATTCGATTGGGTTCCCACTGTTTTGAGCCACCGAGTGATTATCGGATCGCACCCAATCACAAGTAGAGGCGATTTTGCGTTCCTATTGGAGGAGACCATGTCGAATTCGTTTGTTGCTAGACGCAAAAGAGTTGTATATTAACGCGCTTCGTGCACGTAAACGCTGAAAGGTTCTTGTGACCTCTCGAAGGGCATTTATTGTTCATGGCTCCGAACTGGGAGCTGGCGCGTTTCTTTCTGCAGTTTCCCCCTCAGCGCGTCGGGCGGGAATTAGCGAGGCAGACGGAGGCATCTACTGCCCTGTCAATTTGCTCATAACCCCGAAAGTCTTTATCGAGCGAGTTGATCTAGACGCAGTGGCGCATATTGCTGAGAGAACAGCCGATGTTTCCATTTTTTTTATCCTGCGAAATTTAGGAACCCGGCCATGGGTGGGCTCCATCGAGTACTGTGTCACGGACGAGGAAACAGGTCTATGCGTTCTGGAGAAGAAAAGCGCTCTTTCTATTCACTTGGTGCCAGGAGAAACAAAAAGCGAATCTTTACGCGCCGCGACTCTACATGACGCAAAATTCTGGCACTTTGACCATCCGCATCTTTATCGATTGAGGGTGCTGCTTACCCAGCGCGACCAGAATCTTCACGCACTCGAGGCAACTTTTGGTGTACGCAGCATCGAGGCCAAGAACGCCGGCTTCTATCTTAATGGGGAACGCGTGCGCTTCGTGTTCGACGTACAGCGTCCAACGGGATTTTCGGCTTTACAAAGGTATGGAAGCCTTAAAGGCAATCTCTCAGTCTAGGAGACGCAGTGGAATTTGCTTATCGGGAATCAAGTGCAGCTCGCACGCAAAAGTGGAAAAAGTGAGAGATGGAAAAGTGAAGCAAGCTTCCAAAAAAGTGCGCGCCTGGGAGGAGAGCGTAACAATTCCCACCTATCCGGCTCCGCTTGCGGATCGCAATCCCATGTTTCTAGACAAACGCGTTTACCAGGGCAGTAGCGGGAAGGTCTATCCGAATCCTGTTACGGATCACATCTCAGACGATAAAATCGACAAGCAGTATCAGGCAGTTTTTCTCGAAAACGAATTCCTTCGCATCATGATTTTGCCTGAGATCGGCGGCCGCATTCACATCGGCCTGGACAAGACCAATAACTGCGACTTTTTTTACCGGCAAAACGTTATCAAGCCGGCGCTAGTGGGACTGCTAGGTCCATGGATTTCCGGCGGCGTGGAATTTAACTGGCCGCAGCATCACCGCCCTTCAACCTTCATGCCGGTTTGCTACACGATGGAAGACGGCCAGGACGGGAGCCGCACGGTCTGGTTGAGCGAACACGAACCGATGAACCGGATGAAAGGGATGGTAGGCCTTACACTTTATCCGGGCAAGAGTATTATCGAAGCAAAAGCCCGTTTGTATAACCGAACACCATTCTCTCAGACGTTTCTGTGGTGGGCCAACGTGGCCGTGCGAGTGCACGAGAAATATCAAGCCGTCCTTCCTCCCGATGTAGCCTACGTTGCGGACCATGCGAAGCGCGCCGTCTCTTCTTTCCCTGTTGCGCGAAACTTTTATTACGGGGTCGATTACACGCGGGGCGTGGACATAACCTGGTACAAGAACATTCCAGTGCCCACTTCTTACATGGTGCTCGACTCCCAATGCGACTTTTTCGGTGGCTACGATCATGCGCGGCGCGCGGGCCTGGTCCACGTAGCGGACCATCACATTTCTCCCGGTAAGAAGCTATGGACTTGGGGGAATGCCAACTTTGGATACACGTGGGACCGCGAGCTCACCGATTCCGACGGCCCTTATGTTGAATTGATGGCCGGCGTGTACACGGATAACCAGCCTGATTTTTCATGGCTTCAGCCCTATGAGGCACGTTCCTTTAGCCAATATTGGTATCCGATACAGGAAATTGGCCCAGCTAAATGTGCGAACCGCCTTGCAGCAATTAACTTTGAGATTCGGGAGCCCCGGGGGCGCGAGGGGCAGGAGCTCAAAGTTGGCGTATGCACCACGGAAGCGTTTAAGAGGCTTAGAACGGTCGCTGCTGTTGGGGGAAAAGTTGTCTTGGAAGAAGTTCGGGACATCCGGCCCGGCCGTCCTTTTCTGAAGATAGTAGAGCTGCCGGCGGGATGCACGGAAAGTGATGTCTTGCTTCGGGTGCTATTACCGGACGGAAAAGAAATTATCCGTTACCGTACCGAAAAGAGACTTGAAACCTCGTTGCCTTCGCCAGCAACAGAGCCTCCAGCCCCGGCAGAAGTGACGACTATCGAGGAGTTGTACCTCACGGGGCTCCATCTGGAGCAATATCGCCACGCCACGCGCTCACCGCAAGCATACTGGGAAGAGGGGCTTCGCCGCGATGCCCACGATGTGCGCTGCAGCAACGCCATGGGGTTGCTGCATTTGCGACGAGGACAATTCCAAGAAGCCGAACATCACTTTCGGCGAGCAATCGCTCGGCTCACCACTCGCAATCCCAATCCCTACGATGGCGAGCCATTTTATAATTTGGGGCTAGCCCTCAAATATCAAGGCCGCCATGACGAAGCCTATGCCTCTTTGTACAAATCAGCCTGGAATCAGGGGTGGCAATCCTCCGCCTACTACGCCCTTGCAACGATCGCATGCCAGCGCGGCAATCTCGAGCAGACTCTCGAACACCTGGACCGTTCTCTTTCCAACAACACATCACATTTAAAGGCTCGCAATCTTAAGGCAGCGATTCTGCGCCGGATGGGTCAACGCAAAGAGGCGCTCGAGGTTGTTCGAGAGACCATTGCTTTGGATCCTCTCGACCCGTGGTCGGCGAACGAGCTAGGAAGACTTGGTCACCACCCCGATGGTGATTTGTCGGCCGGTGCCTTACGCTCCATGCTTCTGGATCCGCAGATGTCTTTAGACCTCGGATTTGACTACGCCGACGCGGGGCTATGGGACGACGCAACTGAGATTCTGTTGAGGCATCTAGCTACCATTTCAAACAAGCAGAAAACATATCCGATGATTTTCTATGCGCTTGGATATTTCCAGGAGAAAAGCGCAGCACGCGACAAGGCGCGAGAATTCTACCAGCTGGCAGCGCTGGCCTCTCCGGACTACTGTTTCCCGGCTAGGATTGAGGAGATGATTGTTCTTCAGCACGCAATCCAATCAGATGCTTCGGATTCCAAAGCTCCGTACTATCTCGGCAACTTGCTGTATGACAAGCAGCGGCGCGAAGAGGCAATGCAACTTTGGGAATGTTCGTGCAAAAGCAATCCCGATTTCGCAATTCCATGGCGGAATTTGGGAATCGCTTGGTTCAACGTGCGGGGAAATCCGCGAAGAGCGTTGGAGTGTTATGAAAGGGCATTTCAGGCAGAGAAATCCGACGCGCGCCTGTTGTACGAACTCGACCAATTGCACAACCGTGTGGGAACCTCGCCCACCGAGCGCCTTCGCCTTCTGGAAAAGCATGGCCATCTAGTTGAGGAACGCGATGACCTGGTGGTCGAGCTCATAACTCTCTGCAATCAAACACACCAAAGCGCAAAAGCGCTGGCCATTTTGGGTGCCCGGCGATTTCATCCGTGGGAAGGCGGCGAGGGTCTGGTGTCTGGTCAGTATGTCGCAGCGCATGTCCTGCTCGGACGCGAATCACTGGAGGTCGGAGCGTGGCATGATGCCCTTACACATTTTCAGACGGCGCGCGAATATCCCAAAAATCTTGGCGAAGGAAAGCACCTGCTGACGCTCGAAACGCATCTCGATTATTTCTCCGGAGTGGCACTGCAAAATCTGGGGCACGAGGAAGAAGCAAGGGAATCATGGCGTGAAGCGAGCGAGGCCCGGACCGGAAACTCGAATATGGCGTTTTACAAAGCGCTCGCGCTTCGGAGCCTGGGCAAGGAAGCTGAAGCGGAGTCGCTGCTGAAAGGTCTCCTGGATTTCGCATCGCAGCAGATGGAAGCGGTGATCAAAATAGACTATTTTGCCGCTTCGCTGCCGAACTTTTTGCTGTTCGACGACGATCTGCAAAAGCGAAACCGGATCGAATGCTTGTATCTGAGGGGCTTGGCGAAGCTGGGGCTTCGCCAAGTGGAAGAATCGGCGGAGGACTTGCGCGAAGTGGTCGCGCTCGATGTGAACCACTTGTGGGCCCAAGCCGAGTTGGAACGTATTAAACCGCTGCGGTCCTTGAAGGCCTGAAGGGCAATGAAGCCGCCCACACATTCCGCCAGATGTGCACCCGTGGGTCGGAGTCAGACCGAGAGCGGGTTTCCAGATCTTGTGACCGGGAATAATTCTTACCTCTGGATAATCTCCGTGGTTGCCTCACTGGGTGGGCTGCTCTTTGGCTATGACTGGGTCGTGATTGGCGGGGCCAAGCCTTTTTACGAGAAATTCTTCGATCTGACGAATGCATCGCTGCAAGGCTGGGCAATGAGTTGCGCACTGATTGGTTGCCTTATCGGAGCAGTCCTCTCCGGGAGCCTGAGCGATCGCTACGGGCGCAAACGCCTGCTGATTTTGGCAGCGCTGCTCTTCGGAGCTTCCTCGATTGGCACGGCGCTGGCGGATGTTTTTCGCACATTCGTGATTTCGCGGATCATCGGCGGCATGGCCATCGGACTTGCTTCGAGTCTCTCTCCCATGTACATTTCGGAAATTTCCCCTGCTGCGAGCCGAGGCAAGATGGTCTCGCTCAACCAGCTCACCATTGTGATCGGAATTCTGCTGGCTCAGCTTGTAAATTGGCTTATCGCCAAGCCGGTGCTACCGGGCGCCTCGGCGCAGGACATTTTGAACTCGTGGAACGGTCAGCTTGGGTGGCGCTGGATGTTTGGAGTAACTGCTGTGCCATCGCTCCTATTTTTTCTCGGCATGTTGGGAGTCCCGGAAAGTCCGCGCTGGCTTGCCGGGAACGTCCAACGCGCAAAAGCCGCACGAATTCTTGCGCGCCTCAATGGTGAGGCGCATGCTAAACAGGCGCTGGTCGAGATCGAATCTACTCTCGCCACAGGCGAAAAGGTTCACTTTGGTGATCTGCTCGATCCCAAACTTTCCGGCGTACTTTTCCTTGGGATTTCGCTGGCGGTGTTTCAGCAATGGTGCGGCATCAACGTGATCTTCAGTTACGCGGAGGAAGTTTTCTCGGCGGCAGGCTACCACGTCTCAGACATCCTGCTCAATATTGTAATCACTGGAGCAGTCAATCTGGCGTTCACTTTCGTGGCCATCGCCTTGGTGGACAAAACAGGTCGCCGCAAATTGATGCTTTTTGGAGCGGCAGCTTTGGCGGTGATCTATGCCCTGCTGGGGGTGGGTTTCCAGCAACACAGTCAAGGATTCCACATGCTGTTTCTGGCGGTGGCTGCCATTGCGTGTTACGCGATGTCGCTGGCCCCTGTGACGTGGGTGGTGATTTCAGAAATTTTCCCTAACCGTATACGCGGCGCGGCGATGTCCGTAGCGGTTACATCTTTATGGATCGCCAGCTTTGTTCTGACCTACACTTTTCCGCTCTTAAATCGGGGGCTCGGGCCTGCGCGCACTTTCTGGATATATGCAGGGATTTGCTTCATGGGCTTCCTTTTTATCCGCTGGCGTCTTCCGGAAACAAAAGGTCAGACGCTTGAGGAGATCGAAGGGTTGTTGACGCGCTGAGGGAGACTCCCGTGAGAGCCGGTTGCTGACGCTTCCGGCTGAATCGCGGAACGTATGGATCTCTACTAGGCAGGAGCAGCGGGGGGAAGAGTGATTGAATGCAGGCTGAGAGCTAGAACAATGGTGGGTATGCAGCCCAGGTGCCGAGAAGCGAGCACTCGAAAGAACCTGAATATTAGCACGGAATTCCTTTTCGTGAAATCGGCCATCAGCGTCGTGCGACTAAGCTTTATGGTGGCTCTGTTTTTGCTCTCTTCGGTGAGCGCCGCCGTTGCGCCATCGCCAATTCGGTTTCTTATGTCGACCAAGGTCTTTGTTCTCGACGCTGGCAAGGTTTCTTATGTTTTTGGGATCAATGAGCTGGGAATGTTGCAGCACATGTACTGGGGCGGGCATGTGGGGCGTGACGAAGATTTTGGCACTGTACCCAATGCGCGGGCGTGGGCCTCGTTTGACCTGAGCACTACGACGATGCCGCAAGAATACCCGGGATGGGGCGCGGGGCTGTACGTTGAGCCGGGAATCAAAGCGACGTTTCCCGATGGCAATCGGGACCTCGTGCTGCATTACGTCGACCATCAGATCGTGGGCAACACGCTCAGCGTCACGCTCAAAGACATCGAACGACCGCTACTGGTGCATTTGCATTACACCGTTTATCCCGACACCGGCATTCTACGCCGGGAAGTTACCGCTGAAAATCGCACGGACAAGCCTGTTGTACTTGAGAGCTTGCAGTCGGCGGCGTGGTATCTTCCGATAGGAGACGGCTACCGGCTCCGCTACCTTACCGGACGCTGGGCGGGTGAATGGCAATTGACGGAAGAGCCCGTGCATACCGGTTTAAAGGTGCTCGAAAGCCGACGGGGCAGCACGAGTTCGCAAGCGAACCCCTGGTTTGCAGTGGATCGGGACGAGAACAGCGATAGCGAGCACGGTGCTGTTTGGTTTGGCGCGTTGGGATGGAGCGGAAGTTGGCGTATCAGTGTGGAGCAAACTCCCCATCAACAGGTGCGTGTCACCGGTGGTTTCAACACCTTCGATTTTGGGTATCGTCTGGCGCCCGGCGAATCGCTAACTACTCCGCCTTTTTACGCGGGCTACACCGATGGCGGAATCGGCGAGGCCTCGCGCATTTTACACACCTTTGAGCGCACAGAGATCCTGCCCAACCGTTCCGGGTTGCGGACTCGCCCGGTACTTTACAATTCCTGGGAAGCAACAGAATTCAACGTTGACGAAACTGGACAAAAAGCACTCGCCGATAAGGCAGCAAGCTTAGGTGTTGAGCGCTTTGTGATGGACGATGGTTGGTTTGGTCAGCGTAAGAACGACCATGCCGGCCTTGGCGACTGGTATGTGAATCCGCAAAAATTTCCGAACGGTCTCGGTCCGCTTATTCGGCACGTAAAGGATTTGGGCATGGACTTTGGGCTTTGGGTGGAACCCGAAATGGTTAATCCGGATAGTGATCTCTATCGCAAGCATCCGGAGTGGGCAATGCATTTCGAAGGACGGCCGCGCACGGAGGCGCGAAATCAACTTGTACTGAATCTGGCTCGTGATGACGTTCGTGAATACATTTTTCACTCGCTCGACGAGCTGATTACCGCGAACGACATTGCTTTTTTAAAATGGGATTACAACCGCAATTTCAGCGAGCCCGGTTGGCCGGAGATCCCGCCGGACCAACAGAAAAACCTGTGGGTCCGTTACGGCGAAAATCTTTACAACATTCTCGACAGGCTGCGGCAGAAACATCCAGTCCTGGAAATAGAATCATGCTCCGGTGGCGGTGGGCGCGTGGACCTGGGTATTCTGCGGCGCGCCGAGCAGGTGTGGTCGTCAGACAATACAGAAGCATTCGACCGGCTAACCATTCAACAGGGTTTCACGTACGCCTACACGCCGCATATTATGATGGATTGGGTGACAGATGTGCCGAATTTCAACGGTCGCAGCGTGCCGCTGCAATTCCGCTTCCTGGTTGCGATGCAGGGTTCGCTGGGGATCGGGGCAAACTTGAACCGATGGCAAACCGAGGACTTCGCACTGGCGAAACACATGATCAGCGTTTACAAATCGATTCGCGAAACCGTACAGAATGGCGCGCTTTATCGTTTGGCATTGCCTACGGCGGGAAACTTCATAGCCAGTGAATACGTTTCCGAGGACCAGTCTCAGGTTGTGCTGTTTGCGTTTTCGCATTCGCAGCAGTTTGGCCGCAGCGTTCCACCTGTATTATTGCGTGGTCTTGATGAAAGAGCGATCTATACCCTTGCACGCCTGGATGCGAAACCTCAACCGAAGAATTCCACGTCTCCCGGGAAGCTCAGTGGCGCCTATTTGATGCATCACGGCGTCATGCTCTCTTTGCAAGGCGACTACGACAGCACTGCTCTCAAACTGGAGCGTATCTCCCAGTAATATCACGTTCCGGTATGGGTATGGGAAGCCGTTCGGGCGGCGCTTCTTAGAGGCGGGCCGTTCTCACCGGGTAGGCAGCGAATTAAAATCAGGAATTCCTGAGCACAATTCAATCCGTAAGATCCATCGCTCGGAGGAACGTGCAGCCAATACAGGGCAGGCTCCTCGTCCAACGGCCTCAGCCAGCGAATCGCTCCGTGAATTGCATGGTTCCAAAGCAATCGTAAAGTGTTTTTGTGCTGAGCTGTTAGGCCAACCACCCTGGCAAAGCCACAGACCCACATAGTGAGTAGCCATCGCGTCGAAGCGGAAAGCAATGGACTCGTGGCTTCTAGGAAAGTACAACCCGCAGAAGCCCGTCTTCAAGCGGGGCGTAAAGAGTTTATCCGCCGTGCCGGCGCTTGGAGGCTTCACGATAGCGAGGTTTTCCACCTCTCCGTCCGTTGTCTTGGCAAGTGGATACGCGCAGCTTTCACCGGCTTTTCCTAACCGTTTGTCGTTAGACCAATGAATCAGCAGCTCCCGTACGTCATCCGGTAGGAGCACACGAGCGCCTGCTTCAACCTGCAATAGGGGATGCGCCGACCACAAATAAGCGAACGCCAGATTACTCATATTCTGAATTTCATATTCGATGACCAGTTGGTTTCCGTCGAACCGTAACTTTTTGCGAAACGTGTAGGGCAGGCTCGAACCGAGCGCGGAGAGGAGCAGTTCTTCACGCAAAACCTCGTATTGCCACGGCACTGACCACAAATCACCGTGATCGGGAAACTTCCGTCTGGGACAATGGCCGTCAACGTATTGGCCCTCGGCAACCGTGGGGAGACATTCGTCAAAACCGCTGGTGTCAAAGTCCTCGAATTTATCCCCCCAAGCCGCTCGACGGTATTCGCGGGTGGGAGGCAACAAGAATTCCCGACCGCTTGCTTGTCGCACGAGCGAGATCATCTTGCCACCCAGCTCCGGCAAGACTGAAGCGCGCAACACACCGTTATCTAGCGTGATCCGCTGCCAGTGACCGAGACCATCAACATGGATGCTCACAGACCCCTCGTAGAAACAATTTTTCTAGACACTCCCCTTTCATAGAAGCGCCGCTAAGTTGAAATTGTAGTCCCAGTTCAATAAACCAATATAGTTCACGGTCACAAGCGGATCAGGACGGTTGTCTGCACCAGGAATCGCCGCCGGTCTCGTCTGCTCAGTGGCAGCTGCCACGCTGATGCGCAGACCGCTCGCGAATCACCAGCCATGTGCTACTCGACGGCGACTGCAGGATGGGGAGAAACATCGCCGGCTGTGGATTTTCGGTGAGGCTATCCATCGTCTGCCTCCCTCCAGAATGGGGCCGGATGAGCACACTGAAGCATCAGGCGAACTCTTCGTGGAGGGAACGCGCACCGCACCGCGCGTATTCCCCCTTGGTTGTACCGTGTGTCTCCATCGAGTGGTGAAAGCCGCGCTGACGAACGCCCCCTTGGAATTATGCCTTGAGATGTTCGGCACCCCGGGGCCTTGAAAATCAAAAGTCAAAGTTCGTAATGTCCGGCGTCGCCTTCCGTGAAACCAGCTCGAGGATTGTTACCAAAGAATTCTAAGGGAGAACTGCATCCGTCTTGCGGGCACTCGGAGACTGCTGATCACGCCGAAGGAGCCCGGGGAAAGCGAGGTAGCTGCGTCGCCAAACTGGGTATGGTTCCAGGCGTTGAAGAACTCCGCGCGAAACTGGGTTGTCAGCCGCTCAGTAATGGATGTGTCCTTCAGAAGGCCGATGTCCCAGTTATTGATGCCGGGCATCTCTAGGCTGTTCCGCCCCGCATTGCCCTGGAGGTGAAGTCCCGGTGTACACGGTTGGAAACTAGGGCACCCGGGGAAAACGTAGGCGTTGATGTTAAGCCAGTTCGTGTAAGTTTGGTTGCTCGGGTAGGGGTTGCCGACCTTATTGGGCCGCGACGTACTGAAGGCTCCGAAGTTCTGCCAGTCCTGCGGAAGTGTGGGCGTCTTGTACTGCCCCGTGGAGAACGTCGTGATGCCGTTCGCTTGCCATCCTCCGATGAGTTTGTTTAGTGGTGCCGAGGCGTTGCCAAGGAATCGTTTGCCATGGCCAAAGGGCAACTCATAGACGTAGCTGGACACTGCGCGGTGGCGAACATCGTAGTCGGAATTGCCCTTGTCGAGCACCTTGAAACAGCACTGAGATGCTGAAAAGTCGTCCGTGCCACCGAGGTCGATTGCGCGACTGTACGTATAGGAACCGAGAAAGTAAAACCCATTTGAAATGCGCTTTTCAACGCGCGTTGTCAGCCCGTTGTAACTTGACCAGCCGCCATTGTAAGTCAAAAGTATCCAACTGAATTGCGGATAAGGTACACGCTGGCTAATGGGGATGGTGCCTGTGGGATCGAAGCTTGGCGGGTCTTCATTGCGTCGCTGAGGAAGCTTTTGACCTACATCGCCGATGTAGCCGACGTCCAGGACCCAGTCATGGGCAAAGGTATGCTGGACGTCGAAGTTCCACTCCTGCACGTAGGGCGTGCGATTCCGTTTATCAACGCTAAAGGGAACTGTTGTTCCGCCACCGAGCGTGCCGGCAGGAAAGACATTCCCGAGGGAAATAGTGGGGGTCGTTGGATTGGAATTCAGCGTTTGGGTCTCGAAGAAGTCTGGGGCAATCACCAGGAACTGCAGCTCGTTCCAATTGTCTGTGGCATAGAAGATGCCAAACGCACCCCGAATGACCGTGTTCTTGGAAAAAGAGGGCGTGTAAGCGAGGCCGAAGCGCGGAGCCACGTTGTTCCAGTCCGGATCGACGATGCCGTTCCGCACTTGGCCGCTGCGCGAATAAACAACCTGCTGCACAGCGGGATCGAACCACGCCGTTTTCTTTTGGATGTCATAAGGGGGTTGTCCGTACTCGTATCGCAGTCCCAGATTCAGCGTCAGGTTGGGCCGGACGCGCCAATCGTCTTCCAGGAAGCCGGCATAGTAATTCGACCGTAAATGCTGCGAAGAGTCTCCTACGGAAGCGGTGGCAGACTGAGGATCGCCCAACAGAAAATCCCCCAAGCCGAAAGGAATCTGTGTAAAGCGGCCGCTAAAGCTAAAGCTTGGGATACCGGAAAAGTCAGTAATTTGAAAAAATTTCTCATGGATATAGTTAATTCCCAATTTAATGCCGTGGTTTCCGCGCATGACGCTGAGGTTATCCACCCATTGGAAATCTTCGTCGAGTGCCCCGATAGACTCTGAAAACGAACCCGGGGAGTTGAACCCCGCTATGCCTGCGTCTGGAACACCGAAATCGAACGGGTTGGAAGACGTATTCTGGAACCCGAAGACACTCAGGGCGTAGTTGGATCCCAAAGCCCCTTCCGACACCAGGAATGTCCTACCCCGGTTGTAGCCGAAGCGCGCTTCATTCACCACTGTGGGCGAAAAGGTGTGTGTCTCGGTGATGGTCCCGAGATAATCGTTCAAGGGAAATATTTTCCCTTGCAAGGGCATTGCCGAGGGATTGAAGCGGGGCCGGTCATCGTGCGTAAAGCTGCCCCAAATCTGGTCCTTGGAAGTCAACGAATGATCGATCCGGACGTTGACTTGATTCATGTCGTTATAGCCTTTTTTGAAAACCGAGTAGTTAAATAGGGCCCGACCCGTGGTCGTCGAAAGGGGTGGGCTCGGAAGATTGGGCTCGGGGATAAACTGAAGCCATTTCTGAGCGACGGGGTCCAGGCGACTGGCAGGGATAACATTTCCGGAGAAAGGCTGGCCGGTCGTTGGGTCAATGGCATTCGCGCAACTTATCGATGTTGGGTTGGCCTGGCAGAAAGACGAGAACGTGGGGAAAATTCCCGTCCCCGCCGAATTGTCGGCCAGATTGCCTGCTAGCTGGGCGCGGCTCGGAACAAGGGCGGTGAAATTCCCACCGGAACGCTCCCGGATGCCCTCGTAGTTGAAGAAAAAGAACGTCTTGTCGTGGCCGTTATAAAGGACGGGCAAAACAATCGGACCGCCGACGCTGAAGCCGAAATCGTTATGTTGAAATGCAGGCCGCGGCTGGCGAGTCAGATTGGAGAAGAAGTCGTTGGCGTTGAGCACTGAATTCTGAAGTAATTCATAAACGCTCCCGTGCAAACTGTTTGTCCCTGATCGGAGCGTCGTGTTGATTACCGCCGAGGAGCGGCCATATTCGGCCGAGAAGCTATTGGTCTGCACCTTGACTTCCTGAACGGCATCGAGAGACGGGCGCAGGTTGGCACTGCCAAATCGCGCATTGCGCGATTCGATGCCGTCAACGATAAAGCTCTCATTTGACTCTCTCGTTCCTGCCACGCTCGTAGTGACTTGACCGCTGCCCGCTCCTGTCCAGAACGAGGCTGGCGAATTGCCTGTGCCAATCGGCGCAACGCCGGCCGCCAGCGTCACTAAGTTCATGAAATTGCGATCGATGAGCGGCAAATTTTCTACCGCTGTCTCACTCACGACTTGCCCCATCGAGGACGTCTGCGTCTCCAGCAACTGCACGCCACCTGCTTGCACCTCCACGGCCTGAGCGATCGAGCCGAGGTTCAGTGTAATGTCAACCCGCGGCCTCTGACCCACCAGTAGCTCAATATCCGAAACCGTGGTGCTTCGGAAGCCCTGCTTCGAAGCGTCAATGCGATAATGGCCCGGCTTCAACTGCGCAAAGAGGTAGTCGCCACTCGAATCCGTCGTCGCAGAGCGTAAAGTAAGACCCGTCCCCACTTGCGTCAGCGTGACGTTTGCTCCCGGGATCACGGCTCCTGTGGTGTCCTTCACTGTACCCAGAATATCGCCCGTGATGGCTTGCGAGTAGGCTATGTGCGTTTGGCCCATCCAGACAAACAGAGCGCTCGCGAGCCCCCATCCGCATATTGCGTTGCGCTTCATCATTTGACTCCCAACAGCCTCCCTGACCTCGACTGGTGGCGCAGCATATAGCCCTCCCAAGTTTGCTGTCAAGAAATTCCACTTAATTCCACTTCCCTCACTTCCCTCGAGAAAAGCCCGACAGTACCCGTATGCCGCGTTATTGTACCCGACGCCGGCCGCGACTCTACTCCGCTTTCTCCGTGTGGACGGGTGTGATCTACGATCATGGCCCTGTCTATGCGCGCTGCGGACTAAATAAAGGATCAACGAAGAAGAAGAGAGCTTTAAGGACTTCCTAAGACGTCTCGCCGAGATGAGTATGTTCGCAGAGTCGCACGGACGACGCTGCGTTTAAGGGTCCGAGGGAGAAATATGGAAAGAAGAGAGTTGCTCAAATTAGTCGCGCTGACCGCGCTATCACCCAAGGTGAACGTGCTCCAGGCCGCGGCGGCATGCCACATGGACGCTGCCCCAGCGAAACCACACCTGGCCCAATACAAATTGCAATTCTTCAGCGAAGACGAGAGTCGCCTTGATCGGCTCATGGAAATGACCCGCCGACAGCAACTCTCGGGAGCGCACGCGGCCAAAACCAACCTCTTCGCCGACCTCATGGTGGCGACCAGTGATGATTCCGTCAAGAAGCAATGGCAAGACGGGCTCCGGCTGATACGCGAGGAGGCAAGCTCGCTCATCACTTGCCGAAACCCTGCGGAAAGCCGCGGTCAACGAAGGGAATCCGCAGACTGATCTGGAACAATTTTTCGCGTTGCTCAAACAGATGACGGTCGATGGCTATTACACATCCGCGACGGCAATCCACCAGGATATGGAATACCTCGACAACACTTACCTCGCCGCCTTTCGGAGAATGCACTCATCGCGAACACCAGGGTTGATGCGGCTCAACGATTTTCTATTTTCGCAGACTCGCGTCTTCCGGGCGGCCACCGCGGATCCACTCGAGAATGGTCCGGTATTGGTCGCTGGATTCGTTTCCGTGCCAGCGCTGACCGCCGTTGTGCGTCGCCAGGTAATCACCTACGTTGCCGGCGCTGTCGGTAGGCCGGGTGGGTTTGATCAGCATCAGACTCTTGTCCGGGTCGGTGATGTCCACCACGCGCATCGCGTAGCGGTAATTTTCTTTGCTGTCCTGATCCGAGAAGACGCCCTCGGCATTGGGTGGCGCCAGCTTGAAGATCACGTGGCTGGCATGGCAGAACACGCAGGCTTTGCCGTCCGCGCCGGGTTTGGCCAGGATAGGTTCGATCTTGGTGACAAAGTAGCGGAAGTCGAGCACGGAGCCGGGTTGCACGTCCTTCAACGCTTCGCTCAGGTGCTTTCCTTGCAGCACGCTGGTGCAGATGAGCTTGAGACGCGGATTGCTGGAAGTCTTCAGCTTCTCCATCGCGGCACGGAAATCGGGCCTCTGCTCCACGCCCTTCACTTTACGCAGCGTATCCAGCGCCGCGGCGCTGATGTTGGCGTCGGGGTTTAACAGGGCGGCCATCACCGTGTCCACCACCAGCGGATATTCCAGCGGTTCCTTGATCTTCAAAGCGGCGGTATGCCGGTTTAGGTAGTCCTGGTCCTGCGAGACTGCCCCTCCTGCAACTCCAAGACGCCTCTTCAAGAATTGCGGATTGCCTGCCTCCTCCAAAAGAATGCCGAGAGCCGAAGCGTTTAGACCTGCAAACGCGGTTTTCACAGTTGACTCGGTTTGGGGGTCTCCGAGAAAATGTTCGAACGCAACCCGTACAGCAGCACGCCGCACATCGGCGTTGAAGGAATGCAGCCCCGCCAGTACCTGTTCCTGGAGACCCGGTTCGTGCATCAGGCTCTTGAACGAAGAAGCGGCGTCCAGCACCTGCGCGTAGTTTGCCGGCCGCGGCTTTGCTTCGAGCATTGACCGCAAAGCGTCCTGCACATCCGTCTGCTTTTCCCACGCGGAGTTTTCCGGCAACGCTCCGAGCAGTGGAAGCACCACGGCCTGGCTGTCAGGGCTTCCGTGTTGCAGGATCTCCACCACCTTGCTCACCAGGTGCGGATCGGGCGCTGCCGGCGTGTCGAGGTTCAGGGTTCCGCGCTGGCCGCCTTCGTACACGTAGCGGACGGTCTGCCGTACCTCGTTGTTCGAGTCTTCCGACAGGTTCAGTGCAGCGAGGGTGAAACGCGCGTCGCCTGCTTCACTGAGCGTGCTTCCTGCCTTCAGCACCTCGATCTTCATCGAGTCATTGGCGTCTTTGAGGCACGCCAGCAGAGCGTCTTCCAACTCCGGCCCAGAACTCTTGAAGAAGTGAATCAGATCGCTGTCGTTGCCGATGCGCGTTTGAAAGAAGCCGTTACGCACGTCGTACTTGAAGTCAACGGTCTCGCGATACGGCGAATACTCGTAGCCTGGGCGGTGCAGGTCGGGCACGCCTGTCACGTACTTGGTCAGAACCGCCGGCAGGCCGATCGAGACTGTATCTGCCTTCAGTTCCGGCAGCGCGTAGTGACGAATATGGAAATCCCACAACGCGTTCAGGATTCCCTCACGGCCGAGAGGCGTCCCCTCGCGCAGCACTTTAGCCAGTACTTGCGCCTGGTCGCGCGCCACCGCTTCATAGCCAGCGTTGATGCGGTCTTTGTCTTCGTCCTTGGAACTCGCCCGCACCCAGGCGGAGAGGTACCCGGTGTTTTCATCCAGCAGGTTGTACACGCTCTCCTGCAACCCGCGGCGGACCATCGGATCGGTCTCCGTGTTCAATCGAGTGGCGAGTGCTTCCAGCGTTCCGCGGCGCACCGATTGCTGGTCCACCTGCCAGTAGTACCAGCGCCATACTCCTCCAGCGGCCTCGAAACGAACATAGGGCACCGGATCGTTGAGATCCCGCTCCAGGGCGGCCAGAAGTTCCGGATCGCTCGTCAAATCCCGGAAATGCTGATTGAAGAGTCGGGCAGCTCCCCAACGTGTGCGCGCGTTGGGCGAAGCCAGCGCCGCAGCCAGCAGTTTGCGTCCTGCCTGCGCAGCATCCTGCCGGCGCGAGAGCACCATGCGGAGCGCATACGCCGAACTGGTCTGCACCATCTTGGTGGAATCGCCGAGGCCCTTGATCAGCACCTGCATAGCGCCCGGATCAGCCATGTGTCCCAGCGCGCGCGCCGCAGCTTCGCGGGCTAACGGTTGATCGCTTTCCGCCAGCACGTTGCGAATCTGGGCCAACACTGGCTCCGGCGCCAGATCCCAGAACTGTTCGAGCTGTTGCAGAAGCAGTGGCAGCTCATTCTTGGCGAGAGTCGTGGGAGGCGGGGGGTACGCGGCATCCCAGTTTTTTGCCTTGGTGGTGCCGGGGTACAAGGTTGACAGCGCCATCACAGCAAACTGCGTTGCCCTAAATGGCGTGTTAAAGCCCTGGTAGACCGGATCACCTTCCCAACTGCCCTCCGGCCGTTGCGCCGCCAGCAGCGCTTTCACCGCACGGTCGAGGTGTTCGTCGGTTTCGGGTCTGTGCCCGGCTTCAGCTAAGGCCAATACCGCGTTGTATGAGATAAAGTCTGCCGTCTTGGCTGTCTTGTCGAACGGATACGGCCATCCACCTTCGGGCGTCTCATACTCATAAAGCTTGTCAATCAGGGTGTTAATCTGCGCGGCATATTTTTCGCGGTTCACTTCCGAAAGAAACATAATCTTCCAATTCAGATCGATCATATTCTTCGGTTCGTAGGGCAACGCCAGTTGCTCCACATGATCGCGCTCTGCGAGCCACTCCTGGTTGTGGGTCTCGTTGTATGCGAGGTCGAAGGTATGCCAGCTCTGTTGCGCAATCTCGAATGGGCTCACATCAGGTTCGCAGCCGTCGGCTTCGTCGCCCGGCATGACAGTCACGCCTTTGTAGTGGATCTTCAAAAACTCCGCATACGGCAGATCG
>WNGO01000557.1_pt1 | contig 30169 bp, 30 predicted proteins | sample 5400511 | NCBI WGS metagenome assembly WNGO01 (sample SAMN13153380, study PRJNA577476) | soil metagenome | isolation source: 20 cm soil or saprolite under Garry oak tree replicate 2 | place: USA:California | collected 2016-06-15 | reverse complement strand
CAAGGGGTTGCAAAGGTAAAACGGGTACTCACGAGAGCTCCGAACGGTATTTCTCAGTCAAAGCACAACGCAAGCCCCCCGATTTGCTGATTCACTCCACAGGCCAGAACGATCGCGCGTGATCCGCGAACCGGCTCGACTGATCCGGGCAAGCGCCCCGTTCGCAATCCTTGTACGGCAGCGATCACCTGCCACAGAACCGATGCTCCGATGCTGTCACCCAATGCCAGTTTTGGATAATATGCGCGCACATTCTCGCCGAGGGCCCGTCTCTCAGCTGCGTCAACAAACGTGCCGTTGGCGCTTCCAATACAGAATGAGGCACCTTTAAGGCCGAGACGTTCGAGTGTCCGCCGCAGTTTTGCGGACGCTTCCGCGCGTCGGAAAAAATTTGAGCCGGCATCGATTTTCTTAACTTCACAGCCGCTATCATTCCGGCTCAATAGAACTGCTCCGGCTCCCTCGCTCACGATCATTCCGCGTCCATTTTCCGGCGAGCGCGAGTTACGCAGCAAACGCCATTGCCGATAAGCTTCGCAAACAAGCGGATCAATTTCTTCCGCCGCGACAACGAGACACGTATCAACCTGCCCCGAAGCAAGCAAATCATCGGCCAATTTCAGTGCAAGAACACCGACTGCGCCGTCTCCGACAACGGTATAGGATGTGCCACAGATTCCGAGAATCGCAGCCAAATGACTCGCAGGCGCGTTGAAGACAGTTTCCGGGAAAAGGAGAGGGCTCGCGGACTGCGCGCCAGCCTTAACAATCTCACTGTAGAAGCGACGAGTGTAAATGACGCCTCCGTTTGAAATTGCGAAAACGAGCGCGCTCCGTTCGAGATTCGGAGCGACTTCGGCATCAGCGATTGCGCCAAGCCCGGCAGCAGCTGCGAAACGAGAAATGGCGCTGGCGCGACGCAGACGCGGATGCGGCGGCAGGTTTTTGGTGGCGTGGTCTGGCACACGATGCACGAGGTAGCTCGCGGCGTTGTGTTCGCTTTGCAGTTTCTCCAGTGGCGGACGCTCACCCGCGAGCAAACGCTGCCAAACTGAATCAACGCCGCTTCCAAGCGGAGTCACCCAACTCAGGCCGGCAATCCACGAACTCACATTTTGCGCAAAACGATACTCGCGTTCGTGCCCCCGAATCCGAACGAATTTGAGAGCACACAATCGAATTCCGCTTGCCTGGCTTGATTGGCAATAATGTTCAGTCGCAATTCGGGATCGCGGTCGCGAAAATTGATATTCGGAGGCAGGAGTTGGTGTTGAAGCGCGAGCAAACTAACAATCGCTTCGATCGCACCAGCCGCGCCCAGCGAGTGCCCCATCATGCCTTTGGTCGAGCTGATCGGAACGTCGTCAAACATTTGTTCGATCGCCTTGCCTTCGGCCGCATCGTTAAAAACGGTAGCGGTTCCATGGGCGTTAACGTACCCAATCCCGCCCGAAGTTAAGTCTGCCCCGGCAAGCGCTTGCTCCATGGCACGACGCGGACCACTCCCGTCCGGATTTGGTTGAGTCAGATGGTGATTGTCTGTGGAAATTCCGTAGCCAACAATCTCGGCGAGGATTTCGGCGCCGCGTCTTTGTGCTGATTCAAGCTCTTCCAGCGCGAGCAGGGCCGCCCCTTCGCCGAGAACCATGCCGGAGCGTTTGGCGTCAAAAGGGCGGCATTTCTCGGGAGTCGACGCCTGCAAAGAATCGAAGCCGACGAAAACGAGTTCGGACAGGGCATCATATCCGCCGGCGAGAACGCGTTGATATTGACCGGCGCGAATAGTGGAAAACGCGTGGCCGATCGCATTGGTGCCGGAGGCGCAGGCATTCGCGATGACCTGGACGGGAGCGTCGATACGAAATTTCTCCAACGCGTCAACGATCTGTTTTTGGGGCGGATAATTCGCGATTAACGCCGCGGAGCAGCCACCGTTTCCAAGGGTGCGATAAAAGCGCTCTCCGAATGTCATGCCACCACTCGTTGTCCCGACGATAACTATTTCCGGTTTGAAACCGTCCGTTTGCGACCACACCTCGTCCAGTGCCGCAATGACCATGTGGGAAGCACGGTGAAGACGCCGATCGCGTCGGCTGCGATTCATTCCCTCGAGTAGCCGCGAATCGGAAATTTGCCCCGCCGTTTTGCAGCGCGTTTTGTCGACTGAAAACGCTGTTACCGGCGTGACGCAATCAGTTCCCTTACGCAAGGATTGGAGTGTTTCCCCCAGTCCGAATCCGAGCGGACTCACCACTCCGGCGCCGACAATTGCGACGCGGCGCGCGATTTTAGGTGGAGGATTCATTATGGAATTTAGGACGACAAAAGCGTTCTGTTTATTGTTGCGTTTCTACCAGAAAGCACCTACTAAGGCCGCAAGAAAACGATGGCTCGGGCAGTTGGTGAATTGTCAGTTGAGTTTATTCAGTGGCGATTTGAAATCCGATTACCGGGAACAGTGACCTGGCAGCGTTTTCCAGAATAAACTCAGATGGGAACCAAGTTATACGTTGGGAATCTTTCGTTTAATACGACGGAAACCGACCTGCAGGACCTCTTCGCACAGGCAGGAGCCGTGCAAGATGTCATGCTTATGCAGGATAAATTCACAGGCAAGTCGCGCGGTTTTGCTTTTGTGACAATGACGTCCGAACAGGACGCACAGAATGCCATTACTCAGTTCAATGGCAAGACAGTTGAGGGACGTGCCCTCACGGTCAACGAAGTTACGGCGGACGCGGCGGTGGTGGCTACGGACGCGGCGGTGGTGGAGGCGGCGGCGGCGGTTATAGCCGCGGCGATCGCGGTTCGCGCTAGGCGCGGAATCGATAACTCTTATCAAAATGTCGGCGCCTCGAGACTCTGCATTAAAATTTTCGTTTCGAACGAAATTGCACAGGATGAAGCGACTACAGCGCGGGCATCATCCGATGTACTGTTAAAGACGCAAACCGAGGAGCGCTATGCCAGACGAATCCACCGAAAATTCTCAGCCGAGGAAGGAGCAACCAAGCGAAAACATCACGATTCCGCCAATTTCTAAGCCCGCAGTGGGCGCCGCTACGGGCGCCGTTATTGGAAGCGTAGCCGGGCCAATCGGGGCAGTGGTGGGTGGTGCAGTTGGTGCGCTCGCCGGAAAGGCGGTAGCGACAGGCAAACCGATTTCCACGACCGCGCGGGAGGCAGTTGGAATACCTAGCGCCAGGAGAACGAAACCTCGCAGCAAATCTTCTTCGCCTAGGAAACGTTCGAGAGCCAAGCGAGCGGGTAGCGCGGGTCGTGCTAAGAAATCGCGGCCAGGGGCGGCCGCCAAACGTTCGCGTACCAGCAGACGTGTCAAACGCGGCGCCACTTCCCGGCGCGCAAGCCGTGGATCAGCTGGAAAAACTCGCCGTGTGCAGGCGGCGCGACGCAAATCCGGCGCTTCGCGGAAGCGGGCTGCAGCATCGAAAGCACGTCGTGGCGCCGCTAAGCGCGGCGGAGCAAAGTCACGTTCGCGTTCCGCCAAACGCGGATCGAAACGACGCCGGTAACAAAGAATCTGGGCAGGGCTGGATTCGAACCAGCGAAGGCGTAAAGCCAGCAGATTTACAGTCTGCCCCGTTTGGCCACTCCGGAACCTACCCTGGGCGAGCGTTGGCCCGAACGCTTCGGGGTTGATATAGGCTTGGGGGCGAACCGTCGCAAGTGCCGCGCCTTAGCGAGCGTAGAAATCCGCGATTTTTTCAACGACGAAGCGCTGCGCTGTGGATGACAATTCCGGGTAGATTGGCAGGGCCAGTGTCTCGCTGGTGGCGCGTTCTGTTGCTGGAAAATCGCCCCTTTTGTAGCCTAGATAGTCGAAACATTTCTGCTCGTGCAAACCGACCGGATAATAAATGGCCGAGCCAATCTCGTTTTGCCGCAAATGTTCACGCAAGGCGTTCCGATTTGGAGCGCGGATAACGTATTGATGGTAGATATGGGCGTTCCTGAGGCGCGGTCATGGAAGGGATCAGACGGCAACTCAATTTTCCCCAATAAGCCAGCGCGCCTGAATTCCGCTCGATAACCGTCGGCGACGGCGCGGCGTCTCGCCGACCATTCGTCCAGATGCGCGAGCTTCACCGAGAGGATCGCCGCCTGAATTTCATCGAGCCGAAAGTTTCCCCCGATCATCTGGTGGAAGTAATGCGGCTCCATTCCGTGATTCCGGCAAACACGAAGTCGGTGTGCGAGCGTTTCATCGTTTGTCACGATCAACCCGGCGTCACCGGCAGCGCCGAGATTTTTTGATGGATAAAAGCTGAAGAATCCTGCGAGTCCAATCGTGCCGGCTTGCTGGCCACCGGACTGGCTCGGGTATTCGGCACCAATTGCTTGGGCTCCGTCCTCAATAACGGGCAGGCGATAGGTTTCTGCCAGGGTGCGAATCTCATCCATTTGGCAGCACAACCCGAAGAGATGGACCGGCATGATCGCGCGGATTTTCTTGCTCTGGTAGGTCGTATCGACGGAAGTGCGCGCGCATTTCAATCGTAGAAACTCCTCGAGGGCGCGGGGCGAGAGATTAAAAGTCTCTGGATCGATGTCGACAAAGAGAGGTGTCGCGCCCACACGTGCGATGCAGCCGGCGGTGGCGAAGAAGCTGTAAGGAGTTGTTACCACCGCGTCGCCTCTGCCGATGCCGAGGGCCATCAGTATGGCAAGCAATGCGTCGGTGCCCGAGGAGACACCAATGGCAAATTGTACGCCCGTATAACGGCAGATCGTGTGCTCAAATTCTTCGACTTTAGGCCCGAGAATAAATTGGCCCGAGCGCAGAACGTCGTCGATTTGCTCGCGAATGGGTGCAGCCAGGGGGCGATGCTGTTCGGCCAAGTCGAGAAGCGGAACCCGCATCGGCGCAGGATGGCAGCTTCGTTTTGCCGTTCAAGCGTGTGCACACAGCGTTGACCCTGGACGGCGCGTGCGTTACCGTCGCCCGATGTCTCTCTTACGCGGGCTGTTCTGGCTCGTTCTTTTCGTATTCTTCACTTTCTGTTTTATTGTCCTTTTCGAATACGGCACTCACGATAGAAGGAAGCCGAGCGGGTGAAGGAATTTGTCGTGCAGGCCACAAACAAGCCGAGTGCCGATAAATCGCCAGGCGAAAAGAAGAAATAGGGCAGCCGCCCCTTATCTGACAAACTCGATGGCGAAATCGCGATCGATGTAGCCAGCAGCGCACGCCTCGCCGAGAAACCGCTGGATTGCTTGGCGGCCGGTCTCGCCATAGTCACGAGTGTAATCATTAACGTACATGCCGATGAATTTGGACGCGAGCACGCTATCCATGTTCCGCGCGTAAGGCATTGAGTGCTCTACCGCCTCGGCACGATGGGCAAGCCCGAACTCGATGCTTGCCCGCACAATTGTCAGGAGATCGCGCTGAATCTCAGGAGGAATGTCTTTGCGTAGAACATTCCCGCCCAGTGGCAACGGCAGGCCGGTTCGCGTCTTCCACCACTCGCCCAGATCGAGGATTTTCCGAAACCCAGCGTCCGCATAAGTAAGTTGGCCTTCGTGAATAAGTAGACCGGCGTCGGCCTGGCCGATTTTCACCGTTTCGAAGATCCGATCAAAGGGTACAACAACGTGTTTGAAACTCCCGAGATATAGTTGAAGGGCAAGAAACGCGCTCGTCAATTTCCCCGGGACGGCGATCGTCTTGTCACGCAGGAAATCGGACGACTCACTCGTTTCAGGGGTTTGATTTGTGACGATCAGCGGTCCGTAGCCATCGCCCATACTCGCGCCGCAGGGAAGCAATGCATATTTGTCCGTCACGGAGGCGTAGGCATGAATCGAGATGGCTGAGATGTGCAGCTCACCCCGGAGGGCGCGCTCATTCAGCGTCTGAATGTCCTCTAGCTGATGCTCGAATTTGTAACCGCGAAGATTGATTTTCTTCGCTGCCATCGCGTAAAACATGAACGCGTCGTCAGGGTCGGGAGAATGGCCGAGACTAAAAATAGTGTCGCGCCCTACAGTGCCGGGTGATCTCGAGTTGTCCTGCGATTTCATCAGAACTGTGCTTGCCATTTGCGTTGCCCGTGCCCTTTCGATAACCTCAGCGCGATGGCAAAATCCGCCCTCGGCAAAGGTCTTGGCGCGCTCATTGCCGTACGTCCGCCTGCGCCATCGCTGCAAGTCGAGTCTGAGGATTCGGAGAAAATTCGCCAGATCAACATCGACAGTATTACGCCGAGTCCTCTCCAGCCGCGAAAGGAATTTCCAGCCGCCTCACTCCAAGAGTTAGTCGAATCCATCCGGCAGCACGGAATTATTCAGCCTCTGGTCGTTCGGGCAGTGAATGGACGGCACGAGCTCATCGCGGGCGAACGCCGTTGGCGCGCTGCCCAGCAGCTCGGGCTCACTCAGGTGCCGGTGATCGTGCGTACCGCGAGCAATCGCGAAGTCCTCGAGCTCTCTCTCATAGAAAATTTGCAGCGGGCTGATCTCAGTCCGATCGAGGAGGCACAGGGTTATGCCCGCCTGGCCGGCGAGTTCGGCCTGCGACAGGAGGATATCGCTGAAAAGGTTGGCCGTAGCCGCGCCGCCGTCGCCAATGCAATGCGCTTGCTGGATCTAAATGCACAAGTGCAAACATGGTTGACCCAAAATCTGCTCTCGGTTGGTCATGCCAAGGTCTTGCTTGCCTTAAAATCGCAGGAAGAACAGCTCGCTGTCGCCGAAACAATCCTGCGACGAAGCGCGACCGTCCGTGCAACCGAGCGGCTCGTGGCCCGGCAGCTGGGAGCGTTAAGTCCGCGGAGGCGCCGTCGTCTACAGTCTCCTTCGGTCAATGCTGCGTTCGCTGACCATCTGCAGTCGCGGTTGCAGGAACATTTCGGTACGCGGGTGATTTTGCATCACGGCGAAAAGCACGGTCGTATCGAAATCGAATATTACGGGACCGACGATTTGCAGCGGATCATGCAGGTGATCGGCTTAGCTCCGGACGAGTGAACCGCGGACTGCGCAGGTCGGACATCTCTTGCCGGGCATTTCTTTTCGTTGCTCTGTTTGCTGTGACTGAGGTGCGATGCGCAAGCGCAGAATCAATTTGGGAAGAATTTTCTGGTGAAAACGCCTTTACGCATGCAAAAAGGCTCGTTGAGCTAGGGCCGCGCCCGGCCGGCTCGGCAGCGCTGGAGAAGTCGCGCGCCTATATTACCGAACAACTAAAATCCTTCGGTTGGAATGTTAGCCGGCAAACGTTCTCCGCGAAAACACCGCGCGGCGTTATGACATTCGCAAATCTAATCGCGACCTTTCGCTCGCCCGATCGCAGGGTCTCGCCGTCGTTCCTGCTTTGCTCCCATTATGATACCAAGACATTCGATACCATCTCGTTTGTCGGTGCCAATGATGGCGGGTCGAGTACCGGCCTGCTCATTGAAATGGCACGGGTGTTGGCTACGCAACCGACCCAGGCGGCGAAGACTGAGCTCGTCTTTTTCGATGGTGAAGAAGCGTTCGAGAATTTTACCGAAACGGACGGCCTTTACGGCAGCCGGCATTTTGCCGGCGAGCTGCGTGATTCCAAACAAGTAAAGTGGTTCCGCGGCGGGATGCTTTTTGACATGGTAGGTGATAAATCGCTGACGGTGACGCTACCGCCGGAATCGCCGGCGAACCTGGCCAGCAGCGTCTTCGCCGCAGCTGACGCACTTAGAGTCCGCGAGCATTTCACTTATTTTGATCGCGATATTACCGATGACCATACCCCGCTCAATGCCATTGGCATTCCGGTGATTGATATTATTGATTTCGATTTTCCAGCGTGGCATACGGCCGGCGACACACTTGATCAAATCAGCGCTGACAGCCTGCGAATCGTTGGCCAGGTTGCCCTTTATGCTCTGGCTCACTCGGAATTAAAATGAAGTGAGCTGTGGCTGTTATCAGCACCGGAGCGGGAGTCTCCCGGAATTGATCGAGGCCAAGCGTCGTGGCATGCAAGATGTTGTTGCCCGCCTCAGCCATAGTGAAGATTTTGCGCAGCTGGCATCTGCCGCGTCGGAAGATGAAGCCACGAAAAATCGGGGTGGCGATCTTGGATTCTTTTCGGCTGATCGCACGCCGCCGGAGTTTTTTCTGGCGGTGGGAGAAGTTATCGGCGAATTCGTCGCCCGCATTTGTACAATCGCATCTTGGATTTCATACTGTCCAAGTAGTGGAAGTTCGTCCGACCCGCGTCATGATATTCGGTGAGGCGCTGCCAGAAATAAAGCGGTGATCGCGGCAAAGAAGCGAACCGAGGCGATCCATGAACGTCGCAGGCAGCTTGCGCAGCGCTTCCGGTTTGTTCCCAGTCGAATGTAAGAAGTTGGAATTGCGCGATTGCCAGTTTGAACGCAGGCTGAAGCAGAACTTTAACTGCATTTAGATGACGCGACCCTTTCGTAAGAATGTTGGCGTGATTGGGCTCGGTATTATCGGCCGGCGTATTGCCGGGCACTTGCGTCGTCAAGGGCTGTCCGTTTTTGTTTGGAATCGCACTCCGCGATCAGTGCCGAACTTCGTTGGCTCACCTGCCGAGCTGACGCAGACCTGTAACTACCTGCAAATATTTGTCTCGGACGATGATGCCCTGATGAGGGTGATCCAGCTGATTTCGCCAGCTCTGACGGCCAGTCATGTCGTAATCGCGCATCCTACCGTTTCGCCGGATACGATGCGGGAAGCGGCGTCGCTGGTGGAAAGGCGCGGAGCGCGGCTGGTCGAGGCGCCTTTCACAGGTAGTAAACTGGGGGCGGAAAAGGGGCAGCTCGTTTATTACGTTGCTGGTGAGGAAAGCGCGGTTGCTGCAGTACGGCCCCTCTTGCAGGCCAGCAGCACAGCGATCGTTGATATCGGTGAAATCGGCCAGGCGAGTATCATCAAAGTTGCGACCAATATGGTGACGGCCGCGAGTGTCCAGGCCGCCGCCGAGGCAATGGCTCTGGTCCATTACTCGGGTATCGATCTGGAGAAATTTGCAGAGGCGTTGAATCACAACGCGAGTTACTCCGCCACGCTCGAAGCAAAAATTCCACGCATCATGAATGCCGATTTCGAGCCGCATTTTTCGGTAAAGCACATGCTCAAAGATATGCAGATCGCCAATCGGCTGGGACGCGGATTTGATCTCGATCTCACTGTGGCGGGAGCGACACGCGATCGTTTGCTCGACGAGGCCCGTCAAGGGCGCGGCGACCAGGATTATTCCTCGATTGCGCGGCGCTTTTTGCCCTTCGTCGAGAATACGGGCACTCCAGACATCCAGCCGGACTTATTTTCGCAACCGACTCCGCCACCGGAGCAAGTAGTGCCTCATGAAGAACCGGAATTTGTGGAGCAGCAGTTAGCCGAAATTTCAGCTACTTACTCGATGGAAACGTTGCCCGAGCCGATGGAAGAAGCGCCGCAAACCTCTGAACCCGAAGCGGAGGCGGTTCCAGACGAGCCTGTCAATTACGTCCCGAACTCCATTGAAGCTCCTTTGGAGCCTGCCGCAGAGGCGACTGTGCCGACTGGCGCCGAACCAGAAATGCGGGAGACGGAGGAGTCCCGCGGATTTTTTAGGCGTTTGCTGCGTCGGACAACGGATTACTGACCGTCCGCAGGCTGCCAACGGCAACGAAAATGGCGACGCGTTTTTGCGATCTCTCCTCCAGTACAAAATTACGGATTGTTGGCGCAGATCGGGTCCGATTTCTCAACGGGCAAACGACTAACGATGTCCGGCACGCGAATGCGAGATCGACTCAGGAATCATGCGTTCTCAACGCCAAAGGTCAGCTCGATGCCCACCTTTTCCTGTTTGCGACCACAGACGCGATTTGGATCAGTGCCGATGCTGAGTTGCGCGAGCAACTTCCCGCCCGTCTCGAGCGATATGTGATTGCCGACGATGTCATGATTGACGATGTCACTGATGATTTCGCTCTTTTTCATTTCCTTTCGGCACCTTTGCCCGAAGTGGTCGGAGCAGAGTTTGGGTTAAAGTCTCACCGGCTAACGAATGATGGATGGGACTTTTGGTTCAGAACCACAGAGAGAGAAAAACTCCTAAGCGCGCTCGCGGCCGTCTATGAACCGATCGGCCTGGACGAGTGGAAAATTTTGCGGGTGGAGAATGGAATTCCGCAGTGGGGGCGAGAATTGACATCGAAGATCATTCCGCCGGAAGTAAACCTTGAGCGGCGTGCCATTGACTACGAGAAGGGCTGTTACATCGGCCAGGAAGTGATTTCGCGCATGAAAATGAGCGGCCAGGCGCGGCAGCGGCTCTGCGGCCTCATCTCCGAGCAAAAAGAGGAACTAAGTTCTGGCATGAGCCTGGCCGCGGGCGGAAAGGTCGTCGGTCAAATCACAAGCGCGGTCTTTTCCAAGCGCCTAAAGGCGCCGATTGCGTTGGCCCTGATTAAGCGCGGATTTAATGAACCGGGAACAAAGTTGGTGGGCGCGGCCGATGGACGAAAGATGAATGTCAATGTCGTCTCGCTCCCGTTCCCGGCCGCGGAGCAAATTTGACCAGATTGCTTCGCCGCCGGTAATTCTCGCCCGTCCAAGCGCATCGATGGCCAATGTCACCCTCAGTCACGTTTATAAAAATTATCCCTCGGAAAAAGGCCGGGATATTCCCGCAGTCGAGGATGTCAGTCTCGAAGTAGCCGACCGAGAATTTCTGGTGCTTGTCGGACCGTCCGGGTGCGGGAAGTCGACGACATTGCGTATGATCGCCGGCCTGGAAGAAATTTCGCGAGGCGACATTTTCATCGGCGATCGCCGTGTCAACGATCTGGCCCCGAAGGACCGGGATATCGCCATGGTTTTTCAAAACTACGCTCTCTATCCACATATGACTGCTTACGACAACATCGCCTTTGGTTTGAAACTGCGCCGATATCCAAAGTTAGAGATAAAGAAACGGGTCATGGATGCCGCGAACGTCCTCGGAATCGAGGAGCTACTGGATCGGAAGCCGAAAGCGCTTTCTGGCGGACAGCGGCAAAGGGTGGCAGTCGGGCGCGCCATCGTGCGGCAGCCCAAAGTTTTTCTTTTCGATGAACCCCTGTCGAATCTCGACGCCAAGATGCGTGTGCAAATGCGCACGGAAATCGCAAAGCTGCATCAACGTTTGCAAGCCACGATGATTTACGTGACCCATGATCAGGTCGAAGCGATGACCATGGGAGATCGCATCGTCGTGATGAACCACGGCAAGGTGCAGCAGAATGATACGCCGCTGAAACTCTACCGCGAACCAGCTAATCTCTTCGTAGCCGGCTTTCTCGGCAGTCCGCCGATGAATATTATTCGCGGAACACTCAAGCTGGAGCGGGACGCGCTGGCCTTTCGCGAGGCGGACGGAGGTACCATCGAAGCAAAATTTTCCTCGCACCTTCACCCAGACGCGCGAGTCCTGCTCAACCGCCCCGTTCTCTTTGGCATTCGCCCGGAAGATATCGAGCTGGCCCAAATTTGCCGATTCACCGAGGCGGCGAATTTTCCGGCAATTGTTGATATTGTTGAACCGATGGGCGCGGAAACGAACCTGTATTTACAAACGGGGGCGCATACCATTGTCTGTCGCAGCCAGCAAAGTTTGGATCATCGGGACGCCGGGCGCCGGCAACAATTTGCGCTAAACCTGACGAAGGCTCATTTTTTCGACCCCGAGAGCACAAACCGCCTTGCCTGAGGAGGATAATGAAGGGCTAGCGAAGGATTTTCTGCGATTTTGATTTGCTTTTGCCCTCGCTCCCCGTCATTAAACTGCGTAATAAGTAGGCCCCGCTCATGAATCAACGTTTGCTTGCAGAAATCGGCCGGACTCAACGGCTTGAAATTTTGAATTCACTCAAACGCAGCCGCGGCATGTCCGTTAACCAACTCGTCGAAAAAATGAAGATGAGCTACATGGGCATCAAGCAACACTGCCTCACTCTCCAACGAGACGGCTATCTCGACACCTGGCGGCGACCGCAAAGGATGGGACGGCCGGAAATGGTTTATCGTTTAACCCGCCGGGCACATGACCTTTTCCAGGCCGATAGCAACCGTTTTACGATCGACCTTCTGCAATCCATTCAGGAAATTTATGGCCCAAATGCGCCGGAGAAGTTGCTCTACAGTTTGTACGAGAGGAAATGCGTCAGTCTCAAAGACAAGGTGAAAGGTGCAACTGTTGCGGAACGCGCCAAAGTGCTGGCGAGAATTCGCGATAGCGAGAGTTACATGTCGCAGTTCACCACCGAGGACGAGGGCGGTCCGCAGATCATCGAATGCCATTCGCCCTTAATGAACGTGCTGGACAAGTATCCGATTATCGGTCGTCTCGAGCAGGAAATGTTTGAGCAGTTGCTCGGCACGAAAGTGCGCCGAGAAGAGACGCGAAACTCGGGCCTATATGAGTGCGCGTTTTATTTCTCGCTCTGAGCTGGCGCTCGCCAGGACGGGGCGATTTGACCTTTCGCAGTCGCGGAAACCGGTTTGATTGAACGCCCATGCTTCGGGCGTTCCCGACCGCAGTCATTGAGAACTTGCAGCCGTTGATCGACGGCGGGCGCTATCCGATTAAACGCGTTGTCGGCGAAGATATCGTTGTTGAAGCGGACATCTTTAAAGACGGCCATGATGTCGTAGCCGCCGTTTTGAAATGGCGAACGCTCGGTGAAGCGCGTTGGCACGAAACAGCGATGAAGTTTGTCGATAACGATCGCTGGCGCGGCGTTTGCACTTTCTACGAAAATGCAACTTACGAATACACGGTGGAAGCATGGAGCGACACGTTCAGCGCCTGGCAGCATGAGTTTTCCACCAAATTCAAGGCCGGAGTCACTCCGCTCCGGAGTGAAGCGCTTGAGGGCGCCGCGCTGATCGAGCAGGCAGCCCGGCGCGCCGGCGATTCGGAGGATGCAGAGCGGCTGAATGAGATAGCGCGGACCGTGCGTAGCAGCGCGCCGGCCGAAGTAGACGCCCTTGCCCATACCGGTGAACTGGAAGTTCTGATGGCGACCTATCCCGATCGCTCCGCCGCCACCCAATGGGCTCCGCCTCCGCACGTGCTGGTCGATCGCGCCGAGGCGGGCACCGCTGCCTGGTACGAATTTTTCCCGCGCTCGGCCGAAGGCTGGGGAAATCGCGGTTCCAAATTGCGGGATTGCCTGCCGCGCATCGATGCCGCCAAGGCGATGGGTTTCAACGTGATCTATTTCCCGCCAATTCATCCGATCGGAAGAACTAACCGCAAAGGCCGCAACAACTCGATCGAATGCGAACCGGGGGATCCGGGAGTCCCTTATGCCACCGGGAATCGTTATCTCAACTTACCCAACGGCGGCGGCCACAAAGACATCGATCCATCGTTGGGTACACTCGAAGATTTTGATTGGCTGGAAGAGCAGGTGCGCAAGCGCGGAATGGAAATCGGACTCGATTTTGCGATCAATTGCTCGCCCGACCATCCCTACGTGGTAGAGCACCCAGAGTGGTTTTACGCTCGGCCTGACGGCACGATTAAGTACGCGGAGAATCCGCCTAAGAAATACGAAGACATTTATCCGCTGAACTTCCGTTGCAAAAACTGGCCGGAGCTCTGGGCGGAAATGAAAAGCATCGTCCTGTTTTGGGCGCAGCGGGGCGTTCGTATTTTTCGGGTCGATAATCCCCACACCAAACCGGTCCCTTTTTGGGAATATTTACTGTCTGAAGTGCGAACTGAGTTTCCCGATGCCATCTTTTTGTCCGAGGCCTTTACCAAACCGAAAATGATGAAAGTTCTGGCGAAGGCCGGTTTCACCCAAAGCTACACCTATTTTACCTGGCGGAATTTCAAACAGGAGCTGATCGATTATTTCACCGAGCTGACGCAGACCGAGATGCGGGAATATTTTCGAGGAAATCTCTGGCCAAATACGCCCGACATTTTACCGCCCATTCTCCAGGTTGGTGGACGGCCTGCCTTCAAGATGCGGGCCGTCCTTGCCGCGACGCTTTCCAGTCTCTACGGCATCTATTCCGGTTTCGAATTATGCGAGAACGCCGCTATTCCAGGTCGTGAAGAGTACCTCGATTCAGAGAAGTACCAGTTCAAAGAACGCGATTGGGACGCGCCTGGAAACATCAAGGATTTTTTGACCCGGCTAAACAAAATCCGGCGGGAAAATCGCGCTCTGCATTTTTACGACAACCTGCGGTTCTACCATGCTGATAACGGCGCAATCCTTTTCTACGCTAAATGGACTCCAGCTCGCGATAACATCATCCTCGTGGTCGTGAATATCGATCCATTTCGCCGGCAACATTCGTTCATTGATGTGCCGCTTGACCAATTCGGCGAAATGGGGAGCGATCGCTACGAGGTTGATGATCTTTTAAACGAAGAACGATATGTCTGGCGCGGCCGCCAGAATTATGTCGAACTCGATCCGCTCGCGAAACCGGCGCACATTTTTCGCGTTCGTCGCCTGGAGTGATGCGCATCTTGCATCGCGCGGCTCGCTGATTATCGTAGCGGCTGCCTTCGGATGAAAAAACTTTTCTGGCTGCTTCTCGTGCCGGCCAGCGCCACCTTGCTTTTCGCGCAATCTCCCGCGCCGGTGGTGCCGGATCTACCGCGTGCTCAAACTGTCCTCGACGCCATGTTGAAGGCAGGACCGATCATGATTCCGTTGTTTCTTCTCTCGGTCATCTCGGTCATGCTGGTGATCGTCTATTTTATGACTATCCGGCGGGGTGCGATCGTCTCGCGGGGGTTTATGGCGACCGCGGACGCCCTTCTGCGCAAACGCGATTACCTCGGATTGCTTGCCGTTTCGAACCGTCATGGTGAAGCAATCGCCCGTGTCGTGCAGCAGGTGCTCGATTTTACGACGAAGAATCCAAACGCCGATTTCGAGCAAGTTCGCGAAATCGCGGAAACGGAAGGAACGCGGGTGGCTTCGAACCTGAACAACCGCGTGACCTATCTAGCGGATATCGGCATGATTGCTCCGCTCATTGGATTGCTGGGGACGGTTATTGGCATCATTCGTTCGTTCGGGGCGCTCGGAGCGGACATTGGGACGCAGCGTTACACCCAGCTGTCGCACGGTATCAGCGAAGCACTTTTCAATACTGCGGCGGGCCTGGCCATCGGTATTCCAGCGATGATTTTTTACGCGTTTTTCCGCGGGCGGTCCCAGCGGCTAATCTCGGAATTGGAATCGGCCGTGACCCATGTTTTGGCGCTGCTCTCCTTGCAATTCGGCAGGCGAAGCGAACGTAGTCCGGCGCTCCTCGAACAGGAATTCTAACCCCGGTTTGGATGAATCTGCGTAGCCGTGCGCCTTTGCAGCATCCCGGCATTCAGCTTGCACCCCTGGTGGACGTGCTGATGCTCTTGCTGATTTTCTTTCTCCTGACCTGGAACGCGGCGCGCAACGAAAACGAACTGGATGTGAAGGTGCCGAAAGCAACCGCCGCCAAAGAAAAAGCGGCGCCGCCGGGAGACGTGGTTGTGAACGTTAAAACGGATGGCACCGTGGTGGTCAATCGTCGGAGCATGACGGCGCGGGAGCTAACCGACCTTCTCCAAAGTCTCGTGAAACTTTATCCGGACCAGGCGGTCGTGATTCGTGGTGACGAAGGGGGTGCTTATAAAAATGTGGTGAATGTCCTCAATATTTGCAGCGAAGCCGGAGTGACGAACGTCGCGTTCGCAACCGCAAAATGATTTTCTTCCGGCGAAGCGCCGGCATTTTGTTGGCGGCAATTTTTTGCTCGAGCGTGGGTTCCAATGCCCAGGAAGTTCGGCGCGCTCAACCGATAGCGGAGCCACCCGTCCCTCGGGCGTTGCCTGCGGACAACACCTCTCCTCCCGTTTTGCGGCGCCCGCCCCCTCCGGATACAAATGCGGGCGATTCCGACGGGACAGTGGAAGAAAGACCATCAACTCCGGAGCAACCATCGGATAAACGCCAACTCGAGTACGCCAACGCCCTTTTCTCGCGCAAGATGTACGACCTGGCTATTCCGGAATATCAGAAATATCTCAGTGACTATCCGGGTGGCGCCGGACGGGCGAACGCTTATTTTGGTCTGGGCGAAAGCTACCGTTTGCTGGGTAAGGGCGGGTCCGCGCACATAAATTTCCAGAAGGTCATCGACGACTACGGCGATAGTGAATTTGCCGGTCCGGCCGCTTATGCCCTCGGGGTGCTGGCATTTTCGCAAAAAGACTACAACGCCGCGCAGCCGCTTTTTCATCGAGCGGCGGCGAAATCGAAAGACGGTTCAGTTGCACTCTCTGCGAAATATTTTGAGGCGCGCTGCCTCGAAAGCACGAAGCGAACAGACGACGCCCTTGGGTTGTACCTGCAAGTCGCAGAAGCCAAGAGCCAATACCGCGACGACGCCCGCGCGACCGCAGGTGCGATGTTTCTTGCCCGCGGCAAACGGCCGGAGGCGCTGAAGCAGTACGAAGCGCTTTCAAACGAAGCGGAGAAACCGGCGACGAAAGCGGAGGCAGCGGTGCGTGCCGGCTTAATCGCCATTGATCTCGCGGTCGCGGATCGTGGCAAGGCCGATAAAGCAATGACCGACAAAGCGCGGACACTCTTGCAAAAAGGGCGTGCCTCGCCCGAAGGTGGCCGCTGGCGCGGAATCGCGCAGGCAGGCTTATTGCGACTCGAGTACCAGACCGGTCAATTTGCGCAGCTCATCACGGACTACAAAAAGGCGGCAGGCGAATTGCCGGACGACGCCAAACCTGAAGCGTTGCTCCTGGTTGGAAACGCCCAGCGTCAGCTCGGCCACTCCCAGGAGGCTGAAGATATTTACCGGCAGATCATTGAGAAGTTCCCGAATCGTGAAGAAGCCAAAGACGCGCGCTATCAGCGGCTGATCAACGTCTATAATTCGGATCCGAACGCGGTTATTGTCGAAGTCGACGAGTTTCTGAAAACCAACCCAACGGCGGAACGCGCCGATCAGGCGAAGTTGCTGAAGGCGGAAGCGCTTTACAAGCAGCAGAAATTCACTGAGGCCGCGCCGGTTTATGAAGAGCTGCGTAGCTCACAGTTGAACCCGAAGCTACGCGCGGAAGCAGCCTACAAGCTTGGTTGGTCTTACATCCAATTGAAAGATCCGGCGCGTGTCATCGACACGTTTGGCTATTTCATTAAAACCTTCCCGGAAAGCCCGCAGGCGCCGATTGCGCTGATCCAACGCGCGCTCGCTTACCAACAAAGCAGCAATCTTGACGCCGCCGTCGCCGATTTGAATTTCCTTATTAACAATTATCCAGCGGCCAAGGAGCGCGAAGCGGCCCTCCAACAAAAGGCCTTGCTGCTCGGCGAACAAAATCGTGAGCCAGAAATGGCACAGACGTTCCAACAACTGCTCAAGGAATTTCCCAAGAGCTCAGTCGCCGCGCAGGCGCACTACTACATCGGAAAAGCAGCCTTTGACGCGAAGGATTACAAACGCGCCATGCCGTCGCTCGATACGGCCCGCCGGCTGAATCGCGCCCAATATTACAACCTCGCCAGTTTGCGAATTATTCTGGCGGATTACTACTTGCGCGACCGAAAAGCGGCCAGCGCGGAGGTGGACGGCTTCCTGGCTGCAAACGCAGGCAGTGGGGTGCCCGCGGAAGTATTGGAATGGCTCGGAATCGAATATTACAACGAGAAGAATTATTCGCTGGCCGAGAAATATCTGGGCGCTCTCTCACACGTCGGAAATCTGACCGGCATCAAACCTGATTTCTGGTTCTATCTTGGGGACGTTGCAAGCAAGTTGAAGAATTTCGACGAAGCGGAGAACGCGTATGCCCGGTATCTTCAGACCTCGACCGATGCAGCAGGTAAGGCGAAAGTTTTGTTGGCCCTCGGCGCCACCAAAATTGCGGCCCATAAACCAGACGACGCGGAGAAGATCGCGGCCGAAATCATGTCGCTGCAGCTCGAGGGGAGGGTAAATGCCGAAGCCCGCTTGCTCGGCGGCGATGTTCAATTTGAACGGCAACGTTTCGAGGATGCGGGCAAGGCGTATGCCGGGGTTGCGTTGCTCTATGATGACGCGGCGATCACGCCGCGGGCGCTCCTTAAGGCGTCCGATGCCTATCGTCGCGCAGGCAAGACGGAAGAAGCGGATCGCGTCGCCAAAGAGCTGCGCGACCGGTATCCGAATTACGCGGGCGGTTGAGGTTAGAAACCCGATTAGCTGATCATTTCCGTCGCCAGAACTTCGATTGGAAGCGGCGCCAGAAATGTTTTCGCTTCGCTTAGCTCCAAGATCGGCTCTGCCAAATGGGCCGCGAGTAAACTGGCATCTGGATTTTGCGCAATGCCGCCCCGCGCGATCACGTCACAACGGGCCAGGAGATCGATCACCTGCCGCAGTTTTTCTGAGAGCAGCCGCGAATGTTTGAATTCCACGGTGCATACTCCAGGTGCGGTTGCTTCGACGAAGGGGGAGAGAAGAAAAGCGTGATGTAACAAGATCGCGGAGAGTTGTTGCTCGCGGTCGCGCGCCCGCGCTTTAATGACGAGATGAAGGCAGCGCGCCAGTGCCTGGCTCGGCGTCATTTCGGTACGGATGCCTTCATTTTCAGCGGCGTCATTTAATTGCAAAATGACCGCTTTCGTTGCCGTATCGTCGAGTAGAGCAAGCGGTTTTTCTCGCAACGCTGGCTGATGGCGCGCGATTGCTTGCAAATAAAAATTCGGTAACAGAATGGTCGCAAACATTAGCCAAGAGCGGACAGGTTTGATTGCCTGCGCTCCAGGCGGAGCCGTAGTTGTGAAATCATTTCCTCCCGGGATAAATCGGAAAGCGTCCAGTGATTCTCCAGCACGATTTTGGTCCGGGCGCTCGCGACCATATTGTGCCGGCTCATTACCAGAAATGCAGTCGGCGCCGACTCGACCAAGCGTTGCAACCGATACCAAGTCGTCGGCCGAATGTGGCGCAATTCGTCCGGCGAATTTAAAATTAAATCGAGAAGAACGAGGGGGAAATTTCCGTCGCGCAATAGAAAATCGGCCGCTTTGGTGGCTTCAGTCGCTCTTTCGCATCGCACCCAGAAGAGATAAGGGAGCGCGGCTGGAGTAGCTGTTTGCACATCAAATGAATCGCGACCGTCCACCAAGGCCATGAAAAAGCGCTGCCGTTGTGCGATTCGCAGTAAATTGTGAATGAGGAACGCGGAACCGGCACTGGGTTGCGCGCTAATAATTTCGGTGATGCTCCCTTTGCCTAATCCGCCACCAGTTGACTGATCAAGTACCGGCATTCCAGTAACGAGTTGATTGGCTGGCGGAGTCGGTGGTTGAACAAAGCGCTCCGCCAGCAGATTACGGAGATCGAGAATCTTCCGGTTCGCTGCCATGACCGACCATGGCACAAAGGTATGACATGTTCAAATGAACATTAACCCCGCCGAGCTAATTGATTGTTCTGACGCCGAACCAGCGAAACCATTACTCCCTGCACTTCTAATTCGTGAGCGGGATGAAGATTCGGATATTCCGGGTTTTCCGATTTCAAATACGGTCGCCCGCGTTCCACGATATAACGCTTTAGGGTCGTTTCCCCGTCGATCAACGCCGCCACGATATCGCCATTCCGCACCTCTTTCCGGTCCTCTAAAATCACGATATCGCCGTCCAAAATGTGCCCTCCAATCATGGAATCGCCGCGCACTTGTAAGGCGAACATGCGCCGGTTTTTTGATGCGTTGGCCGACTTGGCATCGAGTGAGACATGACCAAGAACGGTCTGCTCGGTCAGTGTCGCCATTCCAGCCGGGATTTGGCCATAAATGGGAACGTCGGCGATTCGGACTTTTTGTACTGGAGTGATGAGTGAGCGGGCTTTGCGAGCGTGGCGATTGAGAAATCCTTTGCGTTCCAAAGTTGTGATGTACTGCATGACTGATGTCTGGCTGGCGAAACCGAAGTGGTTTTGAATTTCGCGCGTGCTCGGCGTGATTCCTTTCTCGCGCTGCTCGGCCTGAATGAAATCGAGTACGCTTTTCTGCCGATCGGTCAGCATACGAAGTAATACTGCCTGGACTTAGCGCGTGCAAGTTCAAATGAACAGTATCAGTTTTCCAATTGGAATTGCAGCTCGCGGAGCGTCTTCATCCAGCGCTGCAGGACCGTGAACCGTTGTTGCAACTGGACGGCTTTTCCCACGGCCGCGACACGGTCGTTACTCCAAATCGCGTTTAAATCTTCGAGATCACTCTGCGCCTGGAGTTTGCTCGCTTCGAGTTCTCCCAATACGGAGACGAGTTCCGCGCGGATTCGGGAACGTTTTAGCTGCGCGATTGAGCGGCCAATCGCGCTGTTCGACCCTCGCTCATTCGCAATTTGCGCTTTGGCTCGGTGACTAATTTCCGCCGCCCGTGAAAAGAATTCTGCCAATTCCGGGGCGAGCAACTCCTTGGCCGGCGTGACGCCTTCGAGTTCGAGCAGATGCCGCAATCTTAAGCACGGATCGCGCAGGATATTGAACGCACTATTTAACTGGGCGAACTCGTCGCCCTCGTTTGCCCCAGCAGCATCCGGATGCAACAAGCGGGCGCGTTCGTGAAAAGCTTGCTCGATTGCGCGATCATCGAGATGGGGCTGGTGCGGTTGTCGAAGAAGCGCGAAATAATCAGTCATGCAGCGAAGCTCTCGCCGCAGGAACAATGCGCGACCGCGTTCGGATTCGTCACTTTGAATCCGCCTTTCTGGAGGTCCTCACTGAAATCGAGCAGCGAGCCGCTGACGAACAACGCACTTTTCGGATCAATCACCACGCGAACATCCAATGAAAGGACAAGAATGTCTCGCGGTGCCGGGCCATCCACCAAATCCATCTTGTACTGAAGCCCGGAACAACCGCCACCGATGATTGCTACACGCAATGCCCCCTGCGGCCGGCCCTGTTTTTCGAGGAGCGATCGCAGCCGGCGTGATGCATTCTCGGTCACCTTGATCAACCGTTCGTTTCCCATCTTGATCTTCAGGTCCGCCGGTGCAACTGATGTCGTCATTTGAGTTTAGGTGGCCACCAGGGGCATCGGGTGTGACGCGCTCGACCCGCTCTGGGTAATGTGCCGGCCCGCGATTTTCTCGACTTCGGCAACGGTCGAAACATATTGAAACTTATCCCGGAGCGATTTCGCTTCCGGCAAATTTTTTGAATACGCCATTAGTCGTGCGCGCAAGGATCGCATGGCCGGCTCTTCCACACCCCACTCTCTGACCTCTGCCCGGCAATGATTGAGGATGATATTCCATCGCTCGGACAACGCCGGTGGCAAGAGCAGTTCGCCGGTGGCGAGGTAATGCTTAATTTGGCGGAAAATCCACGGCGCGCTCATAGCCGCTCGACCAATCATGGCACCGGAAATGTTTGTCTCCGCGCGTCGCCGCGCCATGCTTTCAGCTGAAGCAAGATCGCCGTTCCCAATCACCGGCATCGCAACCGATTGCGCTACTTCGCCAATCACCCGCCAATCGGCTTCGCCGGAATAACCTTGCGCCCGGGTCCGCCCATGCACCGCCAGCGCGGCAATCCCGCAGTTCTCCAGAATTTTTGCGACATCACGGGCGTTGATCCGATCTGCATCCCAGCCAATGCGGATTTTTGCCGTGACCGGAACCGGCCCTACCGCCTGCACGACAGAGTGAGCGACGCTTGCCAGCGTCGGGCAATCCTTCAACAAGGCGGAGCCGCCGTTTTTCGCGACTACTTTGTTGACCGGACAGCCAAAATTCAAATCAATGAAATCTGGCGCCACCCAATCGACTACCTGGCGGGCCGCCTCGGCCATGTGTGCGGCGTCGGCACCAAAGAGCTGGACTCCAATCGGCCGCTCGATTTCGTCAAAATCCAGATATTCGCGCGTTCGCTGATTGCGACGAAACACGCCTTCGGCCGAAACGAATTCAGTCACCAGAACATCCGCGCCATAGTTTTTGCAAATCTGGCGGAAACTTTTGTCGGTCACGCCGGCCATCGGCGCGAGATAAAGCGGAAAAGTTGCTTCCGAAAACGGCAGTGCAGACATGGCGTTCAGGGATTTTGCCGCAGCAACTGCATCACTTCCGCTTGGACACGCTCGAGGTCATCCAACCGCAGCTTGGGGTCTTCCACAATAAAGACGTCCCCATTTTTGCTGTGTTCGTAGATAAGCGTGCGACGGCCGTCTTTTTCTTCCGCTCGAACCTGCTTGAGAACGCGTTTGCGCTCGAGCATCACGGCCAGGACGAAACAGGCGTGTGGCGGGGCATCCGCCTGCACAATCAGACGGCGGAAAAGCGTCTCCGCATTTTCCTTGGGGAGCGGCTCCGGAGCGGAAACCTCCGGCTCGAATTTTGTTTTCCAGAATGAAAACGGTTGAATGTTTTCGTTACGATTGAGCCAGGCTTCTTCGCTCAGATCTTCCCGGCGAAATCCGTCGCCGTCGCGGTAGAGGAGCGTGTAAAACAACTCCCCGGGCGCGAACGGTCGTCGCGTGGCGTGGCAATAGTCGGAGCGCTGTTTGATCGGCCAATCAGTGGCCAGAGGATTCATCGAGCGAATATACGGCGCCGAAACAGGCTGCGAAAGTCCGAAGCCTCCCGATTGGACGAACGCAATTGCAAGAGATATAAACCGATCGCGCCAAAAAGGATCGCCGGAGCCCAGCCTGCAAGCCATGCCGGGACGCGATCCCCTTCGCCCAAGGCGAGAAATAGATGGGTGGAAAAATTAAGAGCGAAGGTCAACAAAATCGCAATGGCCACGCTTGCGAGGACACCCCGCCGGGTGAAGCCGACGCCCAGTGGTGCGGCGATCAGCGCAATGACCAGGCAGGTCCAAGGCAGCGCGAGGCGATAATAAAAATGTGTCCGGAAAGGCGCCAGGAGAGTGTCCGGAAAATCGGAATTGAAATTCAAATAGTCACGCAATTCCGGCAGACTCATTAATTCGGCCCGCATGTTGGCGCTCCGCAGCCGGTAGGGTGTTTCGCTCCAATGCTGAAGGACGAGGCTCGGTTCGAACTCCGCCGAAATGATATTCCCGGCTGGATCGTAGCGGACGACCCGCGCGTCCGATAATGTCCATGTGCGCGTGGTAGGGTCGTACTCGGCTGTCACGGCAACAAAACTCATGGTGATGTGGTCCGACGCGTCCTGCTGTAACACTTGAACATTGCTAAATCGATTGGAGTTCGGCCGGAAATTCTGAATAAACCACGTCCGCGACTCACGCCGGTTGCGAAAAATCTGCCCTTGGACTTCGTTCGATCCGCCTCCGCCAAAGAAAATCTTTCTCGCCATCTCGGCGTGCGGGGCCGCGGAGTAGTTCAACGCGAAACATGTCGCCGTGGTGAGGAGCGCGATAAGGAACAGCGGGGTCAGGACCCGGATCAGGCTGGTACCGGCGGTGAGCATGGAGACGATCTCGTTTGCGCGCGACATCCGCCCGAGGACAAAGAGCAATGCCAGGAGCAACGAAACGGGCAGCAGGATGACAAGAATTTGTGGGACCTGCGTCCCATAATATTCTAGGATCCGGCCGAGACTCATGTGCTCATCCAAGAAGGTCGAGATGCTGTCGCTGATATCAAAGATCAGCCAGATCGAGATGAAACCGGCGATGCAGTACAAGTAAGCCTGCACGAAATTTCGCGTGATGTACCGGTCAAACAGGCTCACAACAAATTTTCGATTGAAGTGGATTCAGCGTAATCTCGTAAATTGGCTGCTTCCATGATCGCCTTGCGTGAAACTTTTCCATCCGACTTTGCTGAGAGAGTGGAGGCGATTTTTTCGGCCACCGGTTTGTTGGCGAAAGCGAAAAACTTCGAGCTGCGGCCGCAGCAGCAACAAATGGCCGGAGCCATTGCGCGCGCCTTGGAGGACGAGGAGCACCTGGTAACCGAGGCCGGCACCGGTGTCGGCAAATCGCTGGCGTACCTGGTTCCGGGCATCCTCTTCGCCATCGAGCAACACAAAAAAGCGATCATCTCGACGCACACGATCAATCTTCAGGAGCAGCTTCTCTACAAAGATATTCCAATTTTGAAAAAGATTTTGCCGAAGGAATTCGAAGCCGCGCTGATGAAAGGGAGACAGAATTACGTTTGCCCGCGGCGGCTCGAACGCGCTCTGGCGCAGCGAACCGATCTGTTCACCGGACCGGAACAAAAGGAGCTCGAACGCATTGCCGACTGGGCGACGCACACGAAGGATGGGACGCTGAGCGACATTTGGTTTGAACCCGATCCGAAGGTTTGGACGCAAGTTTGCAGCGAAGCGCATATTTGCACGAAAAAATCGTGCGGTGAGCGCGGCGACTGTTTTTATCAGCGCTCGCGCCGGCAATTGCTCGCCGCCGACGTCCTGGTCATGAATCACACGCTGCTGTTTATGTTGCTCAGCGGCGCCGAAGAATTCGCGGAGCGCGAGAGCGGTTACATTTTTCCAAATGATTTTCTGATCCTGGACGAAGCCCACACCGTCGAGCAGACGGCGTCGCGCCACGTTGGAATTGGCGTTTCGCAATACGGACTGCGCGCGACCGTGCAGCGCCTCTACAACACGCGAACACACAAAGGGCTATTCACCGTCACCCGGGACGGCAGCGGTGTTAGCCTCGCGGCCGAGCTCATTAGTGAGATCGATCGATTTTTTCAAGCGATCGACCAACGGTGCGATTTTCGTAAAGGACGCGAATACCGGGTGCACGGCCCCGACCTCGTGCCCGATACCATTACCGGCCGCCTGGTTGCGTTGCAGGCGCGCATCACCGAAGTGGTCAAGCGACAGGACGACGAGATCATAAAAGCAGAGTTGCAGGAGCTCGGCCGGCGCGTGGCTGACGTTCGCAGCGGCATTGCCGACTTTCTCGGCCAAACCGCGCCCGACCATGTCTACTGGGTCGAGCGCACGGGCAAGGCCGCTCAACTTCTTACTCTCAACGCCGCGCCTGTCGATATGGCCCCGGTGTTGCGGCGGCTTTTATTTCGCGACCGCCGCACTTGTATCATGACCAGCGCCACCTTGAGCGTTGGAAGAAAAGACCTCGCCTATTTCCGAAATCGTATTGGGGCAGAGGCAGTCGAGCCCTTGCGGCTCGGCAGCCCATTCAATTTCCAGCGGCAAATGAAAATGTTCGTCGTCGGCAAAATGCCCGACCCGCGCGAGGCCGCTTATGAGGAAGCCCTGATCCGCTGGATCGAGCACTTCGTTATTCAAACTGACGGTCACGCTTTCGTTCTGTTCACCAACTACCGCACCATGCAGAACTTGGCTGAGCGGATGGGCCAATTTTTTGCCAATCGCGATCTCAATCTTCTTGTGCAAGGGGCAGGGTTGCCCCGGACGAAAATGCTCCAGCGGTTCAAGAGGACTCCACGGAGTGTGCTGTTCGGGACAGACAGTTTTTGGATGGGCGTCGATGTCCCGGGTGACGCCTTGCGCAATGTCATTATTACGCGGCTGCCTTTCGCCGTCCCTGATCATCCTTTGATTCAGGCAAAGCTCGAAATGATCATCGCTCGCGGGGGAGACGCCTTCACCGAATATTCCTTGCCAGAAGCGATTTTAAAATTGCGACAAGGGGTCGGAAGATTAATTCGGACCAAAACGGATGAGGGGATCATTGTCATTCTGGACAATCGGATCGTGACGAAGCCATACGGGCGCGCCTTTATGAGCGCATTGCCGGAATGCCCGGTCGAAATCGTCTAGTCATGTTCACTTGAACATATTCGAAATAGGCCTAGAGTCCCTTTGTGTCTGGGTCTGTTTCGCAAATGGTGCCGGCTATTCCTCTCGCGCACAAAACAAGGGAAAGTGAACGAGCGCAGGAGATCCAACGTATTCTCGGCATCCTGCATCAGTGGGGAATTCATACTCTCGGCCAACTTGCCGCCTTAAATCCCGATGAGCTGGCCGTGCGCCTCGGAACGGTCGCGGTCAAATTATGGCAGCGTGCCAATGGCTGCTCCCAGCGCCTTCTCAAGCTGGTCTTGCCCCCGGAATCGTTCATCGAAAGTTTTGAGTTCGAAAATGAAATCGAAACAGTTGAGCCGCTCCTTTTCATGCTGCGGCGATTTTTGCAGCAGCTCGCGATTCGATTAAACGCCATCTATCTCGTCGCCAAGGAGATTCAATTGCGGATCACCTTTTCCGATAAATCGCACTACGAACGAATCTTCAAAATTCCGCAGCCGACAAATAACGAAGAGGTGCTGTTCCGCATGTTGCACACCCATCTGGAAAATTTTACCTCGCGGCATCCGATTCTCTCGGTTGAATTGGAAGCACGCCCAACGCGACCGGCTCGACAACAATTCGGATTTTTTGAGACGGCGTTGCGTGACCCGGCGCAATTGCACGAAACCCTTGCACGCTTGATCGGATTACTTGGGCCCGATCGCGTCGGCCGCCCGGTCTTGGAAGAGACGCATCGGCCGGACGCATTTCGAATGGAGCCGTTCGCTTGGGAAATGCGCGATGAACCAGTCCAAAATGATGGAGGGCGAATCCCTCTTCGACGGTTTCGCACGCGTAAATCGGCCGCGGTATTGCTCGATGGAAAAAAACCGGCCCATGTGCGCGGAGCGACAACGAACGGCGTAGTCGTGGCACAAACCGGTCCTTACCCGCTCTCCGGAAATTGGTGGGACGAACAGGCCTGGGCCCGAATGGAGTGGGATGTGCAGGTTGTGGATGGCACGCTCTTGCGCTGCCACGTCAGCGAAGATGGCTGGGAGATTGACGGCATCTATGATTGAAACAATACCCACAGCGCCTTGTTATCTTGAGCGACGCGAAGAATCCCTCGCCCGAGGTGTTCGTCACACTATTGACTCACTCCATAGCCAATTCCTCTCGTGTGAGATCCTTCGGCCGTCGGTGCGGCTCAGATGACAAGCTGGCCACACGCGTCCTATGGCTTACGTGGAATTACATGCCTGCAGCGCTTTTAGCTTTTTACGCGGCGCGTCGTTTCCTGAGCAATTAGCCGAAGTTGCCGCCGAGTTGGAGATGCCGGCGCTGGCGTTGCTCGATCGCAACGGCGTTTACGGGGCGCAAAGGTTTTCCGTGGCAGCGCGCGAACAAAAAATTCGCGCGATCACTGGCTGCGAACTGACTATGGAAGACGGCACTCTCTTGCCCGTGCTGGTGGCAAATCGCATTGGGTATAAAAATTTATGCGAATTGCTGACCCAGGCTCATCTCCGCAGCCGCGTGAAAGGAGAATGCGCCGTAAAATGGACTGAACTGCCGCAATTTGCCGAAGGTTTCATTGCGCTGGGGAGCGCACGCATCCTCCAGAATCCTGACCAGCGTGCGCAATTCTTAATCGACAGCTTTGGGCGGGAAAACGTTTACGTCGAAATCCAGCGGCATTTCTTGCGGGGCGAAGATCGCGTCAACAAAACGCTGATTGATTTAGCATCAGAATTTCGACTGCCCTTACTCGCGACCAATGGCGTGCAATATGCCAAACCTTACGGACGCCAGGTCCTGGATGTGTTCACTTGCATTCGCGAGCACACCCATCTCGATCTCGCTGGTAAATTGCTCACCCAAAATTCCGAGCGTCATCTGAAACGCGACGCCGAAATGCGCGCCATTTTTCGTGATTTGCCCGATGCCGTCACGAACACGGAACGACTGGCAGAGCGTCTCGATTTTTCATTGGAAAACATCGGCTATGAGTTTCCCGATTTTCCGGTGCCGGCCGGGCACAGCATGAATTCGTTTTTGCGCACCATGGTCCTTTTCGGCGCGCAGCAACGTTATGAGGCGCTCACGAAAAAGGTGAAACGTCAGCTCGAAGAGGAAGGCTGGCCTGATATCGACCTTGATTTACCGAGCGGGGATCGGCGCGAGCGCGTCATTCAGGAAATTTACCGGCGCTACGGCAAACATGGTGCCGCCATGACCGCGAATGTCATCAGCTATCGGGGCCGAAGTGCCGCGCGCGAAATCGGGAAGGCGCTGAATTTTTCGCCAAGCATCATCGATCGCTTTTCCCACCTTTTCGCAAGCGGCGATTTTCCGCACACCCTCGAACTGGAAGCCCAGATCGAGCAGGCCGGTTTACCCAAAGCGCATCCGCGGATGCCGGCATTCATCTCGCTTTACCGCGCCATTTACGGATTGCCGCGTCATCTCGGCCAGCACTCTGGCGGAATGATTATTTGCCAGAATAAACTCAGTTCCTTTGTGCCGCTGGAAAACGCCTCCATGCCCGGCCGCGTTGTGGCGCAATGGGACAAGGATGATTGCGAAGATCTTGGCATCGTGAAGGTCGATCTCCTCGGACTGGGGATGATGTCGGTCATGCAAGATGCGTTTGAACTTTGCCGGGAACGGGGACGGCCCCTCGATCTCGCCCACATCCCCAAAGATGACCCGCAAACTTTTGAAATGATGCAACGAGCCGACACCATCGGCGTCTTTCAAATTGAGAGCCGCGCCCAAATGGCCACGTTGCCGCGGTTGCGGCCGGAATCTTTTTACGATGTCGTCATTGAAGTGGCGATCATCCGTCCCGGACCAATTCAGGGTGATATGGTCCACCCTTATCTGGCACGTCGCGCCGGCAAGGAGGAGATCGCCTATTTCGATGAACGATTAAAACCGATCCTTGGCCGCACCCTTGGCGTTCCCCTATTTCAGGAGCAGATGCTCAAAATCGCGATGATCATGGCCAATTTTTCCGGAGATGAAGCGGAGGAATTGCGCCGCGCCCTCAGCTTTCATCGTTCGGAAGAACGAATGAATCGCGTCAGCATAAAACTTCGTGAAGCGATGGCGCGCAACAACGTCGCGCCGGACGTGATCGAAAAGGTGCTGCACTCGATCACATCGTTCGCGCTCTATGGTTTTCCGGAATCCCACGCCATTAGCTTTGCCATTCTCGCCTACGGCAGCGCCTATCTGAAAGTGCATCGCGCGCCGGAGTTTTATGCCAGCCTGATCAATAATCAGCCAATGGGATTTTATACGCCCGCCACGATCGTGAAAGACGGGCGCCGCCATCGATTAAAGGTTCAGCCGGTCTGCGTGTCGCAATCGGAATGGCGCTGCACCGTCACCGCGGATGATACGATGCGGCTTGGTTTTTGCGTGGTGAATGGATTGCGGCGGGAAAACGCCGATGAACTGGTGCGGGCACGAAACGCCAGGCCCTTTTCGTCACTCGACGATTTTCGTAAACGGGTGCCGATTTCGAAAGAAGAATTGCGGAGTCTGGCCAACCTCGGCGCCCTCAATTGCTTCGCCGCTCATCGTCGCGACGCCATGTGGCAAGTAGAAGAAACCAAGCATGATGATTTGCTCGAGCGTGGGACTCTGGATGGCGCACCTATCTCGCGTGCCGGTTTCGGCGTCTCGCCGAAACAATCCTCGGACACTCTGCAAAAGCGGAACGCTTTCGCCAGCACGCGAGACGCATGCGCTAACCCAGAATCGCCGTTGCCGCGGATGACAATGCCGGAGCGGGTCCGGGCTGATTACGAAGAAATGAATCTCACGACTGGGCCGCACCCGATGAAATTAGTGCGAGAACAACTGCCTGATGTCTGGCGGGCCATTGATCTCCCAAAGGCGAAGCACGGCCTCACTCTGCGAATCGCCGGCAATGTCATCTGCCGTCAGCGACCCGGCACGGCCAAGGGGTTCGTGTTCATCAGCCTCGAGGACGAGACCGGGGTTTCCAACGCGATTGTGACGCCCGATTTATTTGAGCGAACACGATTATTGATCACCGAAGAACCATTTCTCGCCATCGAAGGCGAAGTGCAAAACACCGACAATGTCGTCCTGATTAAAGCGCAGAAAATCTTTCCGCTCGCGCACGAAGGATTACTCGGTTCTGAGTCACACGATTTCCACTAAGCGGTAGCGCGATTGAGGTAGGAGCGGTTCACCGAACCGCCTTCGGGCGAGTCGAGCCGGACTGGCATGGCCAATCGCCCTACCAAGTTAACGGCACGTGTGAGCCTCCTGTAGCGTGCGCTGTCCTCAGCGCAATTTCCGGATCCGCTGAGACCGCGGGACGCTACAGGGAATCCGCTGAGACAGCGGACGCTACAACACTCGAGAATTTCGTTGGAATGCAGCTGCAGTAATTGCCAGCAAATTATTCCGTGGCGTGCCGCTTCGGT
>WNGO01002134.1_pt1 | contig 30274 bp, 22 predicted proteins | sample 5400511 | NCBI WGS metagenome assembly WNGO01 (sample SAMN13153380, study PRJNA577476) | soil metagenome | isolation source: 20 cm soil or saprolite under Garry oak tree replicate 2 | place: USA:California | collected 2016-06-15 | reverse complement strand
GTCGCTCAACTGCTTTGGGAAATCGGGCGCCGACCGAACAACCTTGGCCGGAGAGCCGACCGCGAGACTCTGCGGCGGAATTTTCCCCGACACCAGTGAGTTCGCGCCGATCACCGTGCCGTCACCGATCGTGCTCCCCGGCATCACGAACACCCGCCACGGCAGCCAGACGCTCGCCCCCAGCGTGACGGGCTCGTAGGTCACCGGATAGCCGTCCAGCGCGTTCGCCCAGGCGCCGTGCGTGAAGATCAGACAGTGCCCACCGATCCCGGTATCGTCGCCGATCACGACCGGCTTCGTCGGATTGATGTTCGTGAGCTGCAGGATGATCGTCCGGCTGCCGAGGACGAATTTGGATTCGGGCAGCTGCGGTCCACCGACGTAGACCTGCTCGCGAATCTTTGCGTCCTCGCCGATCTCGATCACGTTGCACGAGAGGTAGCTGAACGTCCCGACACTCGAGTGGCGCCCGATGCGAATCGTCTCGCCCTGGACGACGGCGAGAAACCCGATCTCCACGTGGTCGCCCAGCTCCACGTGCTTTCCGATCACCACGCCGCCGAAACTGATCCGCACGCGCCGCCCAATGCGGTAGCCGAGCAGCAACCGGTACGCCAGCACCTTCAGCGGGCTCGGCAGCCAGCCGAACAGGACGAGATGCCGCCACGGGATGCGCGTTTTGGGGAGGAGTGTTTCGGGCATTGGGGTCGTAATGTACGTTTCGACGCCCTGTGATCAAACTCCCCGAATCCGGCCTCTCATCGGCCGCGCGCTTCGCGCTCGACGTGCTGGTGGATCTTGCGCGGCTCGTACCTGGCGCGTCGGCGCTGGACGTCGTCCGCCTGGAGCTGAGCGAGCAAGCTCCGCGCGACCTGCGCGGCTGGATGGCGGCGGGGTGGGGGATCGAGGTCGCGGACGGGATCGTGCGCGTCCCCCGGGCCGTGCTGCAAGCGGTGATCGATGTCGCCGGCGCCGCCGCCGAGCAGCGGGCGACCGAACGCGACCGCTACAGCCGCGTCCCGTCGTCGGCCAATCCGCTCGTCCGCGAGGAACTCGAGCGCGAGCCGGTGATTCAGCGTGCCGCCCTCGCGTTACAAGCGGCGACCCGGAAGGCAGCGGGCAGGCGGGCATTTCGCACCGTCGCGCCCTGGCCGGATGGGCGGCGCTGGGCCGCGGCGTTTACGCACGATCTCGATGTGGTCTCCTGGTGGCCGGCCTTCACACTGCTGCGGATCGCGGAGCTCGTGCGCAAGGGCGCCTTTGCACGCGTCGCACGCGTCGCGGCCGCCGCAGTGGCCAATGCCGGGTTCGATGTCGTGAGCCAGGGTGTCGTCGGAGTGCTGAACCACGAAGCGAACGCGCACATCCGGTCGACGTGGTTCATCCTCTGCGGCACGCCGACACTGGGGACGATGCGGGCCGGCGATCTGACGTACCGCCCCGAATCCACCAAGGCTCGCGGCATCATCGCCCAGGTTCGCGCCATCGGCCACGAGATCGGCCTGCACGGCAGTTTCGCGACGCTCGAGAAACCGGAGCTGTTCAACGAGCAGCGGGTCCGGCTCGCGGCGATCGCCGGGTCACCGGTCGACGGGATCCGGCAGCACTATGTCCGCATTCGTCCAGGCGTCACCGAGAGCCGAATGGCCGCTTCCGGCTTCAGCTACGACTCGACGTTCGGCTTTCCCGACCGCAACGGCTTTCGCCTGGGCGTGGCTGACGTCGTGCCGCGCTGGAATGACGCCGGCGCCTCGCCCATTCCTCTCGATGAGGCGCCCTTCGCATGGATGGACCGCGCCTTGAGCAAGTATCGGGGGATCGAGCGCCCGGCCAGCTGGTCAGAGGACGCTCTGCAATTGGCGGCGACGGCGCGCGCAGTGGGGGGACTTTGGGTCGGGCTCTGGCACCCGAACCTGACGCCCGCGCTGGGCTTCCCGGACGCGCTGCCGGCATACGGAGCGACGATCGCAGGAGTGCTGGCCGAGTCGCCCTATGTGGCTCCGCTCGGCACGATGGTGCAGTGGCGGCGCGAGCGACGCGCAGTGCGAGCGGTCGCGATCGCGGCCGGCGGCGCCGTCGAGGCGACGACCGGCCCTTCCGCATTTCAGTTTCAGCTGGAGGATGCCGACGGCAGAGCTGCCGAGACGGTACGGTAAACGGCGTCCCATTTTTGCGTGATCACATCCCAACTGAAGTGCGTGCGCAACCGGGCGCGTCCGGCGTCCGCGAGACCCTTGGCCAATGCGGGGTCGCCGGCCACGCGTTCGATCGCATTCGCGAGCGCCTGCGGGTCGGCCGGCGGGACGAGCAGCCCGGACACGCCGTCTTCGATGATGTCGGGAATTCCGCCCACGCGACTCGCGATCGCGGGAATGCCGTAGCTCATCGCATCGAGCAGCACAACGCCAAGCCCTTCGGTGTCGCCGCGAGCGTCGATGATGGACGGGAGGACCAGGACGTCGGACGTGAGAAACGCCTGGTGCAGCTCGGCGTCGGGAACCTTGTTCCGGAAATCGACGTCCACCTTCCGATCGCGGGCGAGTGCCTCGAGACGATCACGCTGGGGGCCGATGCCGATCGCCACGATCCGGGCCGGCACCCGGCCCCCCAAACGTCCCACCGCTTCGATCAGATAGGCCAGCCCCTTGAGCTCGACGAGCCGGCCGACGAACAGAATCGTCAATCGTCTGCCGTCGCCCGACGCGAGGGTACGAGCCGCGACATTACGGGGTGGGGGGAACGGCGTCGTGTAGGGAATCACCTCGACGGGTACGTCGACGAGCTGGCGGATCTCGCGCGCGGTTTCGGACGAGATCGCCACGACGCGATCGGCCCAGCGGCAGATCCAGCGCACGAACCCCTTGAGGAAGGGCAGGGAACGCTTTACCCAGCGCAGCTCGATCCCATAGAAGGTCAACACCACGGGAGTGCGTCTGGCGCGGCGCGCGGCGCGCGCGGCCCATCCCCAGAGCGCCAGCGGCACGGGCCAATGCACGTGGATCACGTCGAAAGGCTCGCGCCGGCACAGCCGCCACACGGCGAACATCCCGGCGATCACATAGGGACCGGGCATCAGGCGGTATAAGAGTGACCGCTGCATCCGGTCGGCGGCCGATTCGTCGTGGGTGAGCGCTTCCCACCGCGCAAAAAAATAACGGAACCGATGCACCGGAATCCCGGCGAACAGATGGTCGCCGGACCCGTGGTACGCCGCGGTGAACACCTGCGCATCATGTCCGGCCGCGCGTTGTCGCTTGATCAACTCGACCAGCCACGGCGCGATGATGTCGCGCTCGTCGCGGGGAAACGCGGTCACCAAATGCAGGATGCGCATGGCCTCGAAGATAAGTAACTTTCGCGTTCCTTTGCGGAGTCTTCACGAATGGCGAAACGCATAGCCCCGGGCTCGCCCGAGCTGGCCGCGTTCTATAGCGACCGCACCGGGTGGCGGAACTGGGGTGAGGAAAGCATCCGCTATCGGCTCGCGCAGAAGCTCGCGCAGACTCGAGCCGGCCATGCGGTGCTCGATATCGGCGGCCGGGAAGGCGATATCCGCAAATTCCTGCCGCAGGGAATCAAGTATCAAGGGCTCGATATCGCGCCCGAGTACGCCGGGCCCGACGTCCTGATCCACGACATCACGAAAGGGCTGCCGTTTCCCGACGCGTCGTTCGATCGCGTCTTCATGATCGAGGTGCTCGAGCACACGCCGACGGCATTTCAGACGGCGTCGGAGATCTATCGAGTACTCAAGCGCGGCGGGGTGTGGGTCGTCTCGGTCCCCAATCCCTATCATTTCAAGGAAATCATCTGGAATCTGTTCGGCGTGCCCGATAAATGGGGCCACGTGTACAGCTGGACGAAGCAGACGATGACGCGACTCGGTGAGATGAACGGTTTCCGCCGGGCGGACTACGCCGGGACGTACATCTGGCCCCCGATTCGCGCCCCCTGGTGGCTGCTCGGCCGGTCCATCGCCTACAAGTTCGTGAAGGATTGAGACCAGGGTGGCTCCGGGCGGGCAAGATCGCCGCCATGCTTCTGGTCCTGGCCCTGATTGCGCGCTCGATCGCGCGCAACTGGGCCGCTTTTCAATCGGTACACGTGGCGCTCGAGCCCAAGGTCGGGTGGCTGGCAGCGTCCGTGCTCGTCGTGGTTCTGACGTACGCGATCCAAATCGAGTCGTGGCGTCGCATGTTGGCGGGGTGGGGGCAGCACCTTCCGTACACGAGCGCTGCCCGGGCGTGGACCCTCTCGAACCTCGGTCGCTACATCCCCGGCAAGGTCTGGAGCGTCGCGGGACTCGTGGTGCTGGCGGAGCGCGCCGGCGTGCGCCGCAGCGCCGCCGCGGTCTCGGCGTTCGCCATGCAAGCCGTCGTGCTCGGAACGGGAGTGATGCTGGTCGCGATCGCGACGCCGCACGCCGCCTCCCCAATCTTGCTCGGTGGTGCCGTCGTGGCCGCGGTCGCGCTGATCGGTGTGCTCGCCTGGCCGCGGAGCGCGCTGTGGCTCGGCGCCCTCGCCGACTCGAAGGTGCCCCTCCCGCCGCTGCCCCTTTCCGCCATTCTCGCCTCGAGCGCCCTGATGCTGCTCAGCTGGGCCACGTTCGGCGTCTCGTTTTGGATGCTCGTCCGCGGCTTGGTTTCGACCGCGACGGTGCCGTGGCCCGCCGCAATGGGTATGTTCGCGCTGGGCTATGTCATGGGACTCATCGCCGTCATTGCGCCGGGTGGGTTAGGGGTGAGAGACCTCGCACTCGTCGGATTTCTCACACCGTGGCTCGGCACACTCGTCGGATTTCTCACACCGTGGCTCGGCAGCGGCGGAGCGCTGGCGGTGAGCCTCGCCTCGCGAGTACAACTCACGCTCACCGAGGCTGGTTCCGCGGGTATCGCTTTGCTCCTCAAACCGGCAGAGAAGGAGACGCGTGACCGCCCGAACTAATCCGACGCAGCAGGTAAGCGCGACGGTCAGCGCATACGTGCCGACTCATCCCACCCTGTACGCAGCCGGCCTCATGGCGCTCTTCATCGCGGTGCTCGCGTTTCCGATGCTCAAAGGGAAGTGGCTCGTACGCGGTGCACGAGTGGCAGGCGGAGCAGTGGCGCGCGACGGGGCACCTCCCGCTCTGGAATCCAATGATCATGGACGGGCTGCCGTACATCGCGCCCGTCACGCACGGCGACGTGCTCTATCCAACGTCATTCCTGCGGTGGTTCCTGTCGGCCGACAAAGTGACCAACCTCGGCTTCGTCCTCCACTACATCCTGGCCGGCCTGTTCATGTTCTTGTTCCTGCGACGCCTCAACGTGTCGTGGGTCGGTTCGACGGTGGGAGGGCTCGCCTACCAGCTCTCGGGCATTCTGATCTCGTACGCACGCCCCGGGCACGACGGGAAGCTGTTCGTCTCGACGATGCTGCCGCTCGCGTGTCTCGCGCTGCTCGTGGCATTGCGCGATCGGCGAATGTGGGGCTATCCGCTGCTCGCCGTCGCCGTGGCGCTTTGTCTCGTGAGCCCACACGTGCAGACGACATACTATCTCCTCATCGCGACAGGACTGTGGGCGTTGTACCTGACGTTCGGCGAACCGACGACGGAGCCGCTGCGGCCGCGGCTGACACGTCTCGCGATCGTGTTGATCGCGGTCATCGCCGGTTTCGGCATCGCGGCACCGCAAATCCTCCCGTTCCTCGAGTATATCCCGCATTCCCCGCGCGCCGTCGCGTATTCCGGCGCCTTTGAGGGCGCCGCGTCGTTCGGTATTCCATGGGAGCACGTGCCCGGGTTCTTCCTCGCGGGATTCGTGGGCGAGTCGGACACGTATTGGGGCTCGAACGGGCTCAAACTCCACTCGGAGTATCTCGGGCTTCCGGTGATCGCGCTCGCGATCCTCGGTCTCGGGTTTGCTCGGGAGCGGCGGCGCCTTATTTGGTGGCTGGGCGGCATCGGCGTTCTCTTCCTGCTGATCGCGCTGAGCAACGCGACGCCGTTTTACAAGCTGTGGTGGAGCGTGATGCCGTATGTCCGGAAGACGCGCGCGCCGGGCATGGTCTTTTTTATTGTCGCCTTCTGCACGGCGGCCTTCGCGGCCTTCGGCGCGGAGCGACTCGAGCGCCGGGAAGCTGCGGTCGCGCCTCCGGGACGCGCACCGGTCGCGGAGGCGCTCAGCGCCTCGATTCGCGCGTCGGCGGTCATTGGGGCCTTCATCCTGGTTGCGGTCGCCTTACTGGCGTTCGCGTACCTGCAGGGAAGAGTGCCGGCACTGGCGTTGGCGATTGGATTGCCGCTGCTCGTGGGTGTCGATTTGTGGCGCGACGGGCGCCGGTTCTGGCTCTATTCCGATCCACCGAACAAGAGCCTCTACCGTCCCGACGCGATTGTGACGCGCCTTCGCGCGGAACCAAAGCCGTACCGAGTGCTCAATCTCAATATCGATCCACGGAACACGCCCTATCCCGAGAACGTGCTGATGGCGTACGGTATTCCCCAGGTGATTGGTTACCAGGGAAACGAGCTCCGTTATCACGACGAGCTGCTCGGCGGTCGCAACGAATGGCGTTATCTCTTCGGCTCGACGAAACTTTGGGATCTGGTCGCTGCGCGTTTCGTAATTATCCCGGATACGTTGTCCGTGCCTGGCTATCATCGTGTGATGGGCCCCGTAGAAACTGCTGCTGGCGGACGCGCTTATTTGTACGAGGCTGATACCGCACCCCCCTACGCCCGCGTGGTCCCGGTGGCGGTCAAACTCGATGCCGATTCGCTCGTTCCTCCAACGCTCGCGGATCCCCGGTTCCCGGGATACGGTCGGGTCGTCGTGCTCCCCTCCAACTCGCCCGTCAACCCACCGCCGCTCCGCGGGCTGCCACCCGCGTCGCCTTCTCGCGCCCGCGTGACTGCGTGGGACGCGGGGAAAATGAGCATCGAGCTCGAGCCAGCGCCGCGCGATTCGAGCTACGTGCTCATCGCGGAGAACTGGTATCTCGACTGGCGGGTCAGCATCGATGGCCGGCCCGGACAGGTCTTGCGTGGCGACCACGCGCTCCTGACGATCCCGGTGGGACCGGGCGCCAAGAAGCTCGAGCTGAGCTATTTCTCGCGCTCGTTCGCGCGCGGGAAGGCGATCGGCCTCTTCACGCTCCTGGTCGTGGCAGGTGCCTTCGTCGTACCACCCGTTTGGCGGCGGAGGCAGCGGCGTGACTGAGCGGGCGCTGGTTGTCATCCCGACCTACAACGAGGCCGTCAACGTCCCTCAGCTCGTGCTGCAGGTGCTGGAGCAGGATCCGCGGCTGGAAGTCCTCATCGTCGACGATGGATCACCGGACGGAACGGGGCAGATCGCCGATGATATGGCGCGTGCCAATCCGCGGGTGCACGCGCTCCATCGTGAAGCCAAGCTGGGATTGGGAACGGCGTATATCACGGGCTTCAAGTGGGCGCTCGAGCGGGGGTACGAGTACGTATTCGAGATGGATGCCGACTTCTCTCATGATCCCACGCACCTCAAGGAGTTTCTCAGGGCCATTCAGGATGCAGACGTCGTATTGGGCTCACGCTACCTGGACGGCAAGGTGACGATCGTCAATTGGCCGATTCGCCGTCTGATGCTATCGTACTTCGCCAACGTCTATGCCCGCTGGTTCACAGGCCTCAGGATCTGGGATCTGACGGGTGGGTTCAAGTGCTTTCGCAGGCGCGTCCTCGAGGCGATCGATCTTTCCGCGGTCGGCTCCAATGGATACGCCTTTCAAATCGAGATGAGCGTTCGCGCATGGCGAAAAGGGTTCAAGCTCCGAGAGATTCCGATCGTGTTCGTCGACCGGGCCGAGGGCCAGAGCAAGATGAACAAGGCCATCGTCCGCGAGGCGGTGTGGAAGGTGCCGCGCCTCCGGCTCATGGCCTGGTTCGGCCGCATCTGATCGGCCTGCCGGTCTACAAGATGACGGGATCGGGCAACGATTTCGTCATGGTCGACGCGCGTGTATCCACGCCCGCCGACTGGACGCCTGAGGACATACAGGCCGTGTGCGCGCGGGGAACCGGCATCGGGGCCGACGGCATCGTCTTCGTGGGACCAGGCTCCCACGCCGGTGCCGCCCGGATGATCTACTACAATGCCGACGGCTCTCACGCAGCCATGTGCGGCAACGCGGCCCTCTGCAGCACCACGCTCGCCGCGCATCTGGGCGTCGGAACGCCCGACGGGATGGATCTCGAGACCGACGCCGGGACCTACCAAAGCCGCGCCGTCGAGGTGGCGCGGGCGGAGCTGCATCTTGCAGCGGTTGAGCGGCCGGCCGCCGTTCCCGGACTGGCACTCGCTGCGGGCGAACGGCAAGCCGTGCTCACCAAAGTAGGTGTGCCGCACCTGATCGTCCTCGTCGACGACATCGAACAGGTTGCGGTCATGGAGCGCGGCCGAGTGCTGCGGTTTGACCCGGCGCTCGCGCCGGACGGAGCCAACATCAACTTCGTCTCGAAAGACGAAACCGGCCTCTGGCGCATGCGGACCTATGAGCGCGGCATTGAAGGCGAGACGTTGGCCTGCGGCACCGGCGCCGTGGGCGCGGGCTGCGCGATTCAGGAGTGGGGCTTGGGCTCGCTACCGGTCGATATCCAGAGCCGCAGTGGCCGGATGATCGGGGTTCGAGCTGCGCGGGCTCAGAACGGCCGCTACGACGACGTGTGGCTGATTGGAGAGGGGAGAATGGTGTTCAGGGGTGTGATTACTTGATCAGCTTGTCCACATTCACACACGGCTCAGCTTAACATAACATCTATTATACGAAGTACACTGCTACAATGCTGTCCCCTTCGTAAGCTCCCCCAGACGCAGCTTTGCCTCACCGGCGATGCCCTCTTTGGCGAACTCTTTGACGATCCTACGATAGTCACCAACGGCTCTGGTGGTGTCTCCGGCGTTCGTCCAGGCCCGGCCGGCATCCGAGAGCATCTGGGCCTTCAGGAAGTCCAGACGGGCCGCTGCAGAGCCATTCTCGTACGCTTCCCCGGCGGCACGCGGCTGGCCCAAATCCTCGTACGCGGCCCCCAGCAGCCCATAGGCCTGCGCGCGGTACGCCTCGGGAGCTCCAGGGGCGAAGTCCTTGAGGGCCGTGACGGCTTGCTGAGGCTGCTTCTCGAGCAGCCGCACGTTGGCCAGCAGGATCCGCGCTTCAGCCGACGCATTCGTCCCCGAGTAGTTCTCGATCACCTTGGCCAGCTCACTCGCGGCGAGGGGGTAATTCTGGTTCTCGAAAGCAAACCGCGCGCCCTGGAGGTCGCGGCTCGCGATTTCCTCGGTGCGGCGCTTGGTAGACATCGTCCACACGAACAGCACCGCGCCCACGACCAGAATGGCACCGACCCACGACGTGATTTGCCTATGACCCCTGACCCACGCGCCGAATGTTTCGGAGAATGGCGGCCGCTGAGCCCCAGGAGGCGCTGCCGCGGTCGTGCTGGCGGCGCCTCGGTTCACGGGCTTTCCGGTGGTTCCAGTGCCAGTTGCAGTTGCCATTACCGCTCCCGCGGAATGATCAATGTTCAATGATCATTGGACATTGATCATTGGACATTGGTAGTTCAGTGCCCCTGGGGTGACTCGAACACCCGGCCAACGGTTTAGGAAACCGCTGCTCTATCCACCTGAGCTACAGGGGCGTTTCCGGGGCCACGGGGGGGCCGTAAGCGGCGAAATGTACGCGAGTTAGGCGTAGTGCAGCAAGGCCTCGACGCGCCTCCCCTGCAGGCGCTGACGGCCCTTCAGGAAATCGAGCTCGATGAGAAACGTGAATCCGGCTGCAGCCGCCCCGGTGCCGCCGACGAGCTGCGCGGCCGCGTTCGCGGTGCCACCGGTGGCGAGGACATCGTCCACGATCAGCACCCGATCCCCAGGCTGCACGGCGTCATGGTGCATTTCCAGGGCGTCCGTACCGTACTCCAGCGCGTACTCTACGCGCTGCGTCGCGGCGGGCAGCTTTCCCGGCTTCCGGATGGGGACCAGCCCTGCCCCGAGCGCGAGCGCGATGGGCGCGCCGAACAAAAAGCCGCGCGATTCGATCGACACGACGCGCGTGATGCGCCCAGCGCGGTACGGCTCCGCCATCGCCTCGACGGCCTGACCGAAAAGTTTGACGTCCAGGAGCACAGGCGTGACGTCCTTGAACACAATCCCGGGCTTCGGGAAGTTGTGGACGTCCCGGATCGTGCGCTGCAGCTCGTCGATCAACTTCGATTTATCGGATATCAAATGACCTCGGCACGTCGAGCTCCAGTGGAACTTGAAGCCGTTCGACGTCATCCACACGCCCATGCGATGGGCCGCGCCGCAAATGCGCCTCCAGCATGTCCAGTGCCGACTCCGGGCCCTGCGAAACCACTTCAACTGATCCATCGGGAAGGTTCTGCGCGTACCCGCCGAGCCTGAGTCGCTCCGCCTCGCGCATGACAAACCACCTGAACCCGACCCCCTGAACGCGCCCTCGGATAACCCAGCGGCGGAGGCTCACTTCGGATGTCGACGGCGCACGACATAAATCCAAATCGCAATCAGCGTCACCGGTATCAAAACCACCATCGTCCACGTGACGTAGCGATGGATCTCTTCCGTACGCAGCACCCCCTCGTGCTGGCCCAGGAAGTAACCGATCCACGTCAGGATCGCGCACCACACGGCGGCGCCGACCGCCGTATACAGGATGAACTTAGGGAGCGGCATCCGATGCAGTCCCGCCGGAACGGAAATGAGATGACGGATCACGGGGAACAGCCGCCCGATCAGGGTGCTGATCTCCCCATGCTCCGCGAAGAACCTCTCCGAGCGCAGCAGGTTCTTCTCGCTCAGTAACACGTACTTGCCGTACCGTTGAATCAGCGGCCGGCCGACGAGCTGCGCGCCGTAATAATTGGCCAGCGCACCGATGATGCTGCCCACAACCCCGCACACGAGGGCGATGGGAAAGCTCATCTGGCCCTTGGCTGCCCAATAGCCCGCTGGAGGCATCACCAGCTCGCTCGGCACCGGCAGGATCGACGATTCCATCGCCATCAGCGCGATGATGCCGGGGTAGCCGAGGTCGAGCAGCGTCTTGAGCAGCCAGTCGATGAAACGTTCAAGCATCGAAGCCGTGCTCGCCGACCAGGGGAACGAAGCGGGCCTCACCGATCGGCGTCGCACGAGTTCCCTCGGCCGTCCGGCTCACGAGCGTGAGCGTCTGGGCACCCTTCTTTCCCACCGGGATGATCATCCGGCCGGCCGGTGTGAGCTGCTCGACGAGCGGCTGCGGGATCTCGGGCCCGCCCGCGGCGACCAGGATGGCATGGTAGGGCGCGTAGGCGCTCCACCCCAGCGTGCCGTCGCCGACCAGCACGGAGACGTTCGTGACGCCCGCCGCGCGCAGCGCTGCCTGTGCGGACTCGGCGAGCGGGCGCATGCGTTCGATCGTGAAGACCTGGTCGGCCAACGCCGCGAGCAACGCCGTCTGATAGCCCGAGCCGGTGCCGATCTCCAGAACGCGCTCGTTCCCCTTGAGGCCAAGGGCCTCCAGGTAGCGGGCTTGCGTGAAGGGCTGAGAGATCGTCTGGCCGACGCCAATCGGGAGTGCGGCGTCCTCGTACGCGCGATGCCGCACCGCCTCGGGCACGAACAGATGGCGCGGGGTCGTGGCAAAGGCGCGCAACACGGCGAGGTCACGGATGCCCTGCGCTCGGAGCTGCTCCACGAGCCGCGCGCGATATCCCCCGTAGGTGTCGCGGCTCCCCGTCACTTACCGAGATCCCAGTTCCTGACGACTTCGAGGAGTTTGTAGTTCGTGAGATCGACGTGCAGCGGCGTGACCGAGATGTATCCGTCCTTCACGGCCTGGAAGTCCGAATCGGCGCCACCCGACCAAGTCACGTGCCCTCCCCCGATCCAGTGGATCTCGCGGCCCCACGGGTCCTTCATTTTGGCCACCTCCTCGTGGAACACCCGGCTGCCAAGGTTGGTGGCTTTCACGCCTTTGACCTGGTCGCCCGGAATCGCCGGAAGATTGATGTTCAGCAGCGTTTCACCGGGGAAATTTTCGACGCGCACGATGCGCTCGATGATCCGTTGCAGCCCCTGGCGATGGCTCTCGAGGTGCTCGAGATCGAAGCTGCCGTACGACACCGCGATGCTGGGGATCCCGGCTGCAAGTCCCTCCATCGCCGCGGCGACGGTACCCGAGTACAGCACGTCCTCGCCCATGTTCGGGCCGTGGTTCACGCCGGAAATGACCCAGTTGGGGCCCTCCGGCATGAGCGTGCTGAGCGCGAGCAGGACGCAATCGGTCGGTGTGCCGTCGACCTGGAATGCCCCGTCAGATCTCCGATGCGCCCGCAGCGGCCGGTGCAGCGTCAGCGAGTGCGACGTGCCGCTCTGCTCGCGGTCCGGAGCGACGACGGTGACTTGGCCGACGTTGGAGCAGACGTCGGCGAGCAGCGCGATGCCGGGCGCGAGCACGCCATCGTCGTTCGAAACCAGAATCCGCAAACCGCCTTGTCCTGGTGTGGTCACGTCGCTCCTGCAACGATTCGGCCGGCGTGTCGCGCGAAAGCGCGCGCCATGTGCCAGGTATCGGTCCAAGACCGAAAGTGACTGCGCGGGCCGTAGATCGTCGGCACCTCGACGGAGGCCACCCGGTACCCGGCACGCAATGCGTCGAGCAGAAAGTTAGCCTCGTATTCGTAGCGATCGCCCGCGGGTTGGATGCGCTCGACGACCGCTCGCGTGAATGCGCGGAATCCTGTCTGCGCGTCGTGCAGGCGCTGTCCAGCGATTCGTGACGCCAAGGTCGCCGAGAGCCAATTGGTGAAGCGGCGCGAGAGCGGCATCACCCCGTCACGCCGGCGCGCCCCCAGGACGAGGTCGGCACGTCCCTCGGCAAGAGGGGCCAGCAGGCGCGGGATTTCCTCTGATGGATGCTGCCCGTCCGCGTCGAGCGTGACGATCAGATCCGCGTCGTCGGCACAGGCCCGCGCAATGCCAGTTCGCAGGGCGACGCCTTTCCCCCGATTGCGCGGATGTGTCAGGACGGACGCCCCCTTCCCCCTTCCCTCTTCCCCCGTCCCGTCCGTCGAACCGTCGTCGACCACGATCACCTGAGCGTCGGGGAGGGTCGCCCGCGTGCGCGTGACGACGTCGCCGATCGTCGCGGTGGCCTGGAATGCGGGAATCACGACCGCTACCCGCAACCTAACTCCCTTCGAGGATGCCGAGCACCGATTTGAGCTCGGCGCGGAGCTCCTTGACGGTTTCGGTGGCCAGCGCGCGCCGCGCTTCGGGCTTGAGCTCGCCGGAGCGACGATACTGCTCGATCTTCTGGCGCGCGCCTTCGATCGTGTATTTCTCGGTGTAGAGCAGATGCTTCACCAGCATGATCAGCTCGATCTCGCGCCGCTGGTAGACGCGATTGCCCGAGCGGTTCTTGGCGGGATTCAAGAAGCGGAACTGACTCTCCCAGTAGCGCAGCACGTGCGGCTTCAGGTCGGTGAGCTGGCAGACCTCGCCGATCGAGAAGAACTCCTGAACCGGCTGGGCAGGCGTGTTGGTGGTGCTCATCGGCCTTCAGCTTTCAGCTCGCGCTCCATCAGGTCGCTCACGGCCTGACGGGGCGGCTTGTTCTGGAAGAGCACATTGGCGACTTCGCGCGCGATCGGCAGATCGACGCCGTGGCGTTCGCCCAGCGCGACCGCGGTGCGTGCGGTGTTGACGCCTTCGACGACGGCCTGCGTCCGGGCGAGCGCCGCCGCGACCGATTGCCCCTGACCGAGCGCGACGCCGAGGCCGCGATTGCGTGACAGCGCCCCGGTGGCCGTGAGAATCAAGTCGCCGAGGCCGGCCAGGCCCGCGAACGTCATCGGTTGTGCACCGAGCGCCACGCCGAGTCGCGTGATCTCGGCGAGGCCGCGCGTGATCAGTGCCGCGCGCGTGTTGAAACCAAGCCCGAGTCCCTCGAGGATTCCCGCGGCGAGCGCGATGACGTTCTTCAGCGCGCCGGCCAGCTCCACGCCGATCACATCGGTGTGCGAATAGACGCGGAAGTACGGCGTTGCGAACAGACGCTGCGCCCGCTCAGCCACCGCGTGGTCTGCCGCCGCGGCGACCACCGCGGTCGGCTGGCGCTGATAGACCTCGAGGGCGAACGACGGACCCGAGAGCACTGTGATCGGCGTGCCGCGGGGGAGCACCTCCATCAACACGGCGGAGGGCCGTTCCAGTTTGTCGGGATCGAGGCCCTTGGACGCGCTGACGATCAGCGGAGCATGATTGATTGACCGAGCCACCTGGGTCATGACTGGGCGCACGGCATGCGAGGGCGCGGCTGACACGATGACCTCCGCGCCGTTGACGGCAGCCGCAATGTCGCGCGTCGCGCCGAGTGACGCGGCCAGGGGCGCTCCCGGCAGAAACATCTCATTGACGTGCCGCTTGCTCACGCTCTCGATGACTTCGGGCTCGCGGGCCCAGAGGGTCACCTGCTCTCCCTTGCGCGCGAGCAAGTCGGCCAGCGTCGTGCCCCAGGCGCCGCCACCAATCACGGCAATTTTCACGCGGGATTTCTCCGCGTTCGAAAGCGGTTCTCCGTGCCTGCCAGGAGTCGCGCGATGTTGCGCCGGTGGGCGAAGATGATCAGGGCCACCAATGCCACGCTGGCCCAGAACACGTATGGCGAGTGCGGCTGCAGCAGCGCGATGGACAACGGCACGCTGAGGACGGCGATGATCGAGCTCAGCGAGACGTAGCCCGTCAGCCACAGGCAGATCCCCCACGCCACGATGGCGATCAGAACGGCGATGGGCGCGAGCGCGAGGAACATCCCCGCGGCCGTCGCGACACCCTTGCCGCCCTTGAAGGTGACGTAGGGCGAGAACATGTGGCCGAGGACCGCGGCCCCGCCGACTGCGACGGGCAGCCAGGGGTGCTCGGCTGCTCCCACCCACCGCGAAAAGAACAGCACGGGAATCGCGCCCTTCGCGATGTCGAACAGCGCGACGGGGACCGCGTACTTCCAGCCGAGGATGCGGTAGACGTTGGTGGCGCCGAGGTTCTTGGAGCCGTGCTCGCGGAGGTCGATCCCCCGCCCCAGCTTGCCGGCGATGTAACTGGTCGGCGTGGCACCGAGCAGGTAGGCAGCGAGAATCGCCAGAACGGCGTTCAGCGCCGGCCTCGCTTGCGCCGGAACTTGATCGTGAGCGGCGCGCCGCTGAACTCCCACGCTTCCCGAAAGCCGTTGTGCAGGTAGCGCGTATAGGATTCGGGGATGGCTTCGGGCCGGTTCGCGATGATGGCGAAGCGCGGCGGCGCGGTGCCGACCTGTGTGGCATAGAACAGCCGCACCGATTCGCCGACCGGCTGCGGCGGCTGCTGGCGCGCGAGCAGCTGCTCCAGCACGCGATTGACCTCGGCGGTGGGCACGCGCTTCTCGCGTTCATCCGCCACACTCAGGATGGCATCGAGCAGCTTCGGAACGCGCTGGCCGGTCTTGGCGGAGACGTAGTAGAACGGAATGAACTCGAGGAACGGCGCGCGCGCCTTGATGTCCCGCTCGCCGTCGCGCGCCGTGTTCGTGACTTTCTCCTCGATCAGGTCCCATTTGTTCACGGCGATGATGACGGCGGCGCCGCGGTCCCACGCGTCGTTGGCAATCTTCAGGTCCTGCACATGCATCCCGTCCTTGGCGTCCACGACGAGCAAACAGACGTCGGCCCGTTCCATCGCGCGCGTGGTGCGGAGCGTGGAGTAGAACTCGAGGTCCTCATCGACCTTGCTGCGCTTGCGGAGCCCCGCCGTGTCGATGAAGACGAGCTTGCGGCCCTGGTACTCGAATGGGGTGTCGATGGCATCGCGCGTCGTCCCCGGCTCGGAGGCAACGACATGTCGGTCCTGGCCCAACAGCCGGTTCACGAGACTCGATTTCCCAACGTTCGGGCGGCCGACCACGGCGACGGCGATCGACTCGTCCTCGCCCGCCGCCGGGGTGTCGGGCAAGAGCGACACGAGCTGATCGAGCAAGTCGCCGCTGCTCTTCCCTACCGCGGCCGACACGGCGAACGGATCACCGAGACCGAGCTCGTAGAACGCGAGCTGGCGCGTTTCGTCCGGAAGATCGTCGGCCTTGTTGACGACGAGGATCAACGGCCGTTTGACCTTGCGGAGGTACTGGGCGATCTCGAGGTCCATGGGGTGGATGCCCGACTCGATGTCGACCACGAACAACAGCACGTCGCTGTCGGCGACCGCTTGCTCGACTTGCGAACGAATCGCGCGATTCATGGGATCCGACGACCCAACGACCAGACCGCCCGTATCGACCAGCCAGAACCGCCGGCCATTCCATTCGGCGGGGGCGAAATGGCGGTCCCGCGTGACACCGGGTTGGGCGTCCACGATCGCCAGACGCCGCCCGATGATCCGGTTGAACAGGGTCGACTTGCCGACGTTGGGGCGGCCGATGATGGCGACTGTCGGGACACTCACGCCGCCACCCCCTCCCCTACCAAGGCATCGGCGAAGTCGTATGACAACCGCACCGGCATGGGGACCTGCGCAGCCAGGGCGTGAGCCTCCAGGTCGTCCATAAACAGCAGGTCGTCGTTCACCGACTCGGCGGGCAGAAGCGCGAGATCGAGGTCGCTCCGGTTTTGTAGGGCCGCCAGAATGGCCTTGCCGGGGAGCAGCCCTGCCGTGGTCACCGATGGCCCAAACAGCGTGTTTTCCAACCCCAGGATCTCAAAATGGGCGCCGGTTATCTGCGTGAGATCAGTAACGATCTGTGGCATCAGCGGCGCCATGGCAGTTCCGGTCACGATCCCGATGCGTTTGTCGCGCCAGCCCTCCGTCTCCAACGCGGCACGGGCGGCCTGAATGCGGGTCTGCAGGTAGCGCACCGCGCCCACGCCGTTCTCTCGCTGCTCGAAATCGCCGTACCACTCGGCCGGCGGCAGGGGTAGGTCGGCCTGGAGGTACAGGTCGTCGGCCCCGTAGCACCACGGCACCCCGCGATCGGCGACCGCGCGCGCCGCGAAGTCGTCCACCGCACCGAGCGCGGCTCGGCACTCCTCGCGCGTGGGTTGGCGTACCAGGGAGTGCTTGCTGAATTCGGTCAGCGCCACCGGAACCACGGACACCGAGAGGATCGAGGGACCAAGGCTGTACAGGTCGGACAGGGTGCGCACGAGCTGCGGCCCGTCGTTGATCCCGGGTACCAGCACCACCTGCGTGTGGAACGAAATCCCCCGCTCCACGAACCAGCGCAGCTGTGGGATGACGTCAGTCGCCTCCGGATTGCGGAGCAGCCAGCGGCGCACGACGGGGTCGGTCGCGTGCACGGAGACGTAGAGCGGTGACAACCGATACTCGACGATGCGCTCCAGGTCCCACGGCTTGAGGTTGGTCAGGGTCGCGAAATTGCCGTACCGGAACGAGAGGCGGTAATCGTCGTCGCGGATGTAGAGGGCCTGCCGCATCCCCTGCGGGTTGCCGTCCACGAAGCAAAAGTCGCAGTGGTTGGCGCAGCGGCGGATGCGGGGTGGCTCCAGCATGACGCCCATCGGCAGTAGGAAGGGAGCCGCGGCAACCTCAATCAATACTTCATCGCTCGCACCCAAGGCGGTAACCGCCCGTACGACATGCGTTCCGGGCCGAAGTGCCCAGCGGGACTCGACGATCGGACGGCCATCGATGAACCACCGAATGGCCCCGTCGCCGGGCAATGTGGAGGCGCGAAGGGCGATCGTGGCGTAGCGGGCGTCCATGCCGGGAGGGATCTCGTAGCGGTCGCCCGACCGGGGGGAGACAATCTGGAATTGGCCTCCGCCGCCCCTCGCCGCCGTCTTAGTCGCCGCCGCATCTCTCGCCGCCGCTTCTATTCGGCCGTTCTGCTCGGCCCACTCGACGTACTCCGCCGGCCACACGACCGTCCCTCCCCGATGCCAGTCGCAGTCCTTCTGCGGCGCCGTACCCGGCAGAAACCACTCGTCGAGATCCGCGCAGCCACCGGTCGCCCGCAAGCCGGACAGCGCGCAAACCCGCACGCGCGTCGCGCCGGCAGCACCGGGACCCGGGAGCTCATCCGGCGCATAGCGGCGTGCCGTTACGAGCATCGCGCGATGGAGCAGCGGACCCGCCCCAGTCACGCCGCTCACGCCTCGCATCGGTTGCCCGTCGAAGTTGCCGACCCACACGGCCACCGTGAAGCCGCCGGTGACTCCCACCGCCCAGTTATCGGTGAAGTGATGGCTCGTGCCCGTCTTCACCGCCGCGGGAAACGGGAAGTCGAACGGTGTCTCGACGCCAAAACCGGGAATTCGCGCGGTCGGGTCCGCGAGTATGTCGAGCACCAGCGCCGCAGATCCCGCCGATATGAAACGACGATCTCCCGCAGATCGCGCAGCAGGTCCGACCTCACGCCACTCGGTCGCGTGCCAGACGCCACCGGTGGCCAGCGCGCGGTAGCCGTTGGCAAGCTCCAGCAGCGTGACGTCGCCGTTTCCGAGCGCCAAACCCAGGCCGTAATACTGGGCGCTGCGCGTCAACGAGCCGAATCCCGCGCCGTGCAGGATCCGCAGCAGGCTCGCGGCTCCGACCTGGTCGGCCAGCTCGACCGCAGGCACGTTGTACGAGCTCGCGAGTGCCTCCCGCGCGCGCACGGGGCCGTGGAAGCGCCGGTCGTAGTTGCGCGGCTGGTAGGGACCGGTGGATGTCGCGTAGGCGCGGGGCACGTCCGGCAACACCGATGCCGGCGTGTAGCCGCGGTCGAACGCCAGACCGTACAAGAATGGCTTCAGTGCGGAGCCTGGTTGGCGCGGCGAGACGACCATATCGACCTGACCTGCCGAGTCAGCCCAGAAGTCGGGCGACCCCACCCAGGCGAGCAGCTCACCCGTGGCGTTGTCGATCACGACGAGCGCCGCCTCGCGCACGCCGCGATCCGAGAGACTGTTGACCGTGTGCCGGACCTCGGCTTCGAGCTCGGTTTGGAGCGGGAGATCGAGCGATGTGCGCCACGCTCCCCCGCTAGCCGCCGTATCGAGCCATTGCAGCACCCGGCTCGTGAAGTGCGGCGCCAGAAATGGCGGCGTGGATCGTGGGACAACGAGCGGCTCGCGACCAGCGCGATCGAGCTGGTCGGCGGTCGCGTAGCCGCGGCGGCCGATCCGGCCCAGCACCAGCGCGCGCCGGTTGCGCGCGCGATCGGGAGCGACAAAGGGGTTGTCTGTCGACGGGGCGCTCGCGAGTCCGGCGAGCAGCGCCGCCTGGCCGAGGGAGAGCCGCGCTGCCGAGGCATTGAAGTAGAGCGCGGCGGCTGCGTCGACCCCGACGGTGCCCTGCCCTAGCGGCACGCGGTTCAGATACTGCTCCAGGATCTGCTGCTTCGAGAGGTGCGCCTCGAGCCGCATCGCCCAGAAGGCCTGGATCACTTTGCCGTGCCACGTGCGGCTTCCCCCCGGACTCAAGAGTCGCGCGAGCTGCATCGTGATCGTGGATGCGCCGGAGCGTACCCGCCGGGCGCGCAGGTTGTCCCTGATCGCGCGTCCCACGGCGCGCACATCGACGCCGTGATGGTCGTAAAAGCGGTGGTCCTCCCCGGCGACAAACGCTTCCAGGAGGTCGGGGTCGATCTCGGCGAGTGAGAGCCAGCGCTGCAATGAGCCATCACCCGCGCGCGTGCTGCGCAGCACCAGGCCGTTGCGGTCCTCGAGCGTGAGGCTCGCCACGCGGGGCGGCGACGTCAGCGCAGGCGGCAACGGGAGCGCAATCCAAATGCCCGCCCACAGCAGCAGCGCAGCGATCGCAACGACGAGGAATCGCATCATGGGCGAGGAGTCACCGTGAAGACGCCGCCGTCACTCCGTCCCTGCACCGCCGGGTTGTACATCTCCTCGGCGTGTGCCGGCGGCCGGACGAACGTGCCCGGCGTGGTCGCGCGCGCGACGTACGTCGCCGTGTAGCGTCCCGTCCAAAGCACCGTGGCCACGTACACCACGCGATCGTCGCGCAGCTCCTTGTGATCGAACGGCGACCACCAGCCCGCATCCCAGCTGCCGTAATACCAGCCCCACGGATAGTAGTCCGAGTCGCCCTCTGACTCTTCGCGCCGCGTCTCGGGGGCGGTGGCACCAGGCCCGGGCAATTGACCGGTCGTCCGCAGGCTCAAGTCCACGGCCTCGAGTCCCGCCGGCAACGGATCGGTGAGGGCGACGAATTGGCGGTCGGCGGGCACCGTGATCCGCAGCCGCACGCGCACCAGGGAGCCCTCGGTCACGCTGATGATGGGCTTTCCCGTTTCGTAGTCCTCGTACCAGCGCTCGACCTGAATGCCCTGCTGATCGGGCGTGACGGGGCGTTGACGCGGGACTTCGTGCACCGTGACGTAGAAGAACAGGGGCGTGCTGCTCGGCGCCGCGGCATCCGCGGCGAGAACGTTGAGGATAACGCGCTGACCGCCACCGGGAGCATTCGAGACTGCTCCCGTGAGGGGGCGCGTTACCTCGCGCAGGGAGTCGCCACGCGAGCGGAACACGACCTGATTCCCCGCCCGCACTTCGTAGCCCCGCTGTGCCGCGCGAGTCTGCCGAGCAGTGAAATCGGCCAGGGCGGCGGCCGCGGTCCCAAAGTCCTGCGTATTCCAATACCACCACCCGCCCCCGGTGCCTCGCGTCTGCTCGACCAGCGTTTCGACGAGGGGACCGATCAGCGCGTTGGTCGAATCGACAACCAGGGTTGCCGACAGGAGTCGCGCCACCGGCCGCTGACTCGAAGGGAAGTAGAACCAGTACCCGCGCCGCGCGGAGTCCGGCAGCACGGCCCGGCGACCTTCCACCCGCACAGACGCCCAGATCGGTGAGATCAACAGTCGAGCGGCGCGTCGAGCGCCACGCCGGGCCATCATTTGCGCCAGTCGCAGCCGGTCTTCCCAGGCGAGCTGCGCCGCCTGGCGGTACAGCTCGTTCTCGGTGGGCAAATCGGGCTTTCCGACCCGGCTCAGGAAGTCAGCAGCGGCAACCTGCTCCGCCAGAACCACGCGCAGGTTCGAGTACCACGAGGCAATGGGCGCCATGATGGTGCTGCGCTCATGCGCGCTGCGATACAGGTAGTTGCTCAGTCGTGCGAGCACCGAGTCGCGTACCGGGATGCCGGCGTCGCGCGCGGCGAGCAGCGCCTCACCGGCGTAGGCACTCAGCCACGGTGTCGACCAGTCTTCGGCCGACCAGAGCCCGATCCCTCCGTCGGGCCGCTGGCGCGCACTCAACACCGCGACGCCCTGCTCGATCTCCGCGCGCGCCCGCTCGGTGGTCAGACCGGTGAGCGGCGCGACCGGCCCGGCCCGATAGATCGCGATCAACGGCAGCATTTCGGAAGAGATCTGCTCGGAGCAATCGAACGGATACACCGCCAGCCAGCGGTAGCTCCCCGCCAGGACCGCGAGCGGCGTCGTGCCGATACCGAACTCGAGCCGCGAACGGTCCGGATCGATCGGCTCCGGGAAATCGATCGCGATAGTGGTCGTGTCGATGACGCTGCCGGTGACGGTGTAGGCCCGCGGCGTGTAGACCGGCCGTCCGGCCAGGCGCACCAGCACTGCGTCGGAATCGTTCTGCGACGCGACGTCGAAGCGGAAGGCGGTGGAATCGGCGGTCGTGTCCCGGAAGGCGAACCGGACTTCGCTGCCGCGTCCGGGCGCGAGGGTCACGGTGCGTGTGGGCGCACCGGTTCGCACCACGCCTTTCGCGTCGGAGCGCACGGTGACGGTCGGTGTTCCCCCGGCCCGTTGATTCACCACGACGCCGGCGGTGAACGCGTCGCCGGAGCGCAGGAATCGCGGCAGCGCGGGCCGCGCCAGCAGTGGGCGTGTCACGAGCAACGGCGATTCGCCGTGTCCGTAGCGGTCGCCCGCGGTGACTGCGACGGCCATGACGCGGAACGTCGTGAGGTTGTCGGGCAGCTTGGCGACGGCGACTGCCGCGCCGCTGGAATCGGTCTCGACGTCGCCGAGGAAGAACGCCGTGGCGGCAAAGCGGGAGCGCAGAATGTCTCCACCCGCGAGCCCCCCGCCGCCGCCGGGCTCCTGTTCGCCCTTGATCGACGTGCCCTCCTGCTCCAGCACCTGCGGCGCGATCGCAATGAGGTTACTCGCGAGCCGGAGGCTGACGCCGCGCGGCCGGTACAGCAGATCGAGCGGGTCGGGTGTCTTGTAGCCCGTCAGCGATAGCACGCCTTCGTCCACGGCCCAGAGCGTGACCTCGCTGCGCCGGCCTCGGCCGCCGGCATCGCGCACGCGGATCTGGACGCGCGCAGTGTCGCCGGGGCGATACTCGGTGAGCAGCGGCTTCACGTCGACGACGAGGCGCTTCACCTCGGGTGTCACGCGCAGCTCGGCATATCCCACGCGCAACGTCGGCCGTCCGGGGTCGGCGATTCCGCCCGGCGGCGCGCTGCGGCCCCGCACCAACACCATGGACACGAAGACGTTTGGCGCGTACGCCTCGGTGATGCGGAACTTGAGCGAGGTCGCGCCCGCGCTGACACGCATGCGCCGCTGCTCGATCAAGCCTTCCCGCTCGACCGTGATCCACGCCTCGGCGTCAGTGAACGGCGACGCGACGAGGATCGTGGCGGTATCGCCGACCGAGTAGCGCGTCTTGTCGGGGATGAGATCCATCTTGAACTGGTTTTCGTCGTTCCAGGGAATCCAGTCCTTCCCGGTCGCCCAGCGATAGAAGCTGGTCGACGCGGCGCGGCCCACCTCGTCCTTGGCACTGAACGAGATGATGTAGGTGCCGCCGGCGGCCGGCGTGAAGCGGCAGGTCGCGGGATCCTCGGCGCTCACCAGATCGCAGTGCGCGACGGTATCAGCCACCCACTCGCCGACCTGCTCGTCGACGCCCTCCCGCGAGCGCTGCACGCGATGCCACTCGCGTCGCACGATCGTGCCGCGAATCCGCACGCCGGCCACGTGGCGGCCGTCGGGGCGAGCGGCGAGGACAGCGATTTGCTGGGGAGTGCCAGCCGTCCAGAAATACTCATTGCCGAGCGGCCGGGCGGCGATGTAGAACGACGCCGGGTGCACAAGCACGGTGGCCGACGCCGCGACGGTCTGCCGATTCACATCGGTCACGGTCGCCTGGAGCCGGGCGTTCGCGGGGCGTCCTGCGATCGCCGTCAGCGGCAGGCGCAGCGTCAGGCGGCCGGCGTTGTCGAGCGTATCGACGCCCGTCGATGCCGTATGCACCTGGGACCGCGAGGCGTTCCCCTCCCAGTCCTCCCACCACCAACCGTTCTCGCCAAGGTAGTAACGATCCAGCCCCGGAATATCGAGGCCGTACGCGGTGCCCGGTTCGACGTTGAGCGTCCAGTTCACGACGGCGCGCGCCATCGGCGCGCCGAACAGGTAGCGCGCCTCAACGTTGCCGTGAATTGAGTCGCCGTTGAAGCGGGGTGCACTATCGGCCGTGACGGTCACGAGAAACTCGGGCGGCCGATACTCGGCCATTCGGTACGTCGTATTCGCCACATCTTGCCACGTGCCGCGTTTGACTTGCAGTGTGACATTGTAGGTCCCGAGGGGTAGGTCGTTGCCCAGTTTCAGCGTCTGGGCCGCGGTACCGAACGACGAGAGGCGCACGATCGAGTCGCGCATCACGCCGCCCTCGCGGTCCTTGAACACCCAGCGCAGCGAATCGCTGGCCGCGGGCGGGCGCAGCGCGCCGAGTGCGCCGTTGCGGACGATCGCTTTGACGTAGACGGGCTCGCCGGGGCGGTAGATGCCGCGCTCGGTGAACACGGCGGCGGCGACGGGCAACCGGTCGGTGCCCCACGCCGATCCGACGTTGAAGCGCCAGGGCGAGAGGTCACCAGACCAGGAATTGATGGGCACGACGGCCCGATCGAGCGCCAGTCGGGCGGAGACGTAGCCCGCGAAGCCGCGCTCCACGTAATCGCCGTTGTCGCTGGTATCGCGCAAGCCGGCCAGCCGGACGAGCCCTTGTGCGTTTGTCGTGCCGCGGGCACGGACACGGCCATTGGGATCGTGTAGCTCGACCTCGACGCTCGATTTTGGAATGCCGTCCTGGACCCCGGTGACCCAGACGACGGCTTCTTCCTGCCCAACGCGCGCGGTGATGCCGAGATCGGTCGTCTGTAGCAGGGCGATGGGCGCAGGCCGCGAGCGCGTTTTCACATTGCTGTCCGCCGCATACGTGACGCGCACCGCGCTCAGGGTCGGTCCGCCCGGGCGGGCGGCGTAGACCGGGGCGTGGACGACGCTTACGAGGGGGACATCGCGCCGCGATTCGACGGCGACGGGCCGTTGGGTCGCACCTGGGGCCAGCTGCGCCCACACGCCTCCCAGGTTCCATGCCGGAGCCCGGAGTACCAGAGCCTCGAGACTGTCGGGGACCGGTGCGGTGGTGACAAACACCGTGTCGACGTTGACGTGCCGGATCGGGAAGGTGCGGTATCCGTTCCGCTCGACCAGCATCATGCCGTAGTCGTACGTCACCGCCGGGTCGTAGCCGGTCGTCCCAAAGGCTTTTACAGGATTGCCGACCAGCCGTTGACCGAAGACGTCGTGCAGGAGCAGCGTGTCGACGACGACAGCGTAGCCGGTCCGTGGCTTCAACGACACGTCGAGCGACCAAGTGGCTGATTCTTCATTCGTATCCGACACGGCGATCGGAATGCGCGGCAGCAGGTGAATGCCCCGCAGCACCTCGGCGCCCCGCACCGGCGTCGAGAACTCGATCCGCGGCGGGCCGGCGGGACAGCTGGTCCAATTCCAGCCACAGGTCGCGGAGATCAGCTGGAAGGGTCCGTAGGTCGCAAGGCGCCACCTGAGATATGGGCTCGTGCCTTCGGGATCCAGCTCGGACGGCACGACGAGAAGGCCCTGGCAGCCCTTGGGCAACGGGGTCAGGGGCGAGAGTCGTACCACACGGCGGAGCGCATCCGTGCCCCGGTCGCGCTGCCACCCCCCCGCCTCGCGATAGCGCCAGGAGTCGTCGTCCTTGAGCGGCCGCTGCGATACCGCTCTCACCCGGACCACGAGTACTGGGCAAGCGGGCTCGAACTGGAGGTAGACCCGCTTGCTCACGTCGCCGAGATCCACGGGATTGCTCCAGACGACTTCGAATTGCGCGTCCGGCTTGAGGAACCGCGCGACGTCGTCAGGGCCGGCCGGCGCGCCTGTGAGGGCCACCGTGCCGTGCACGCGGAATGTGAAGCTGTACGGCTGCTCCAGCCGGCTTCCGTCCATGGCGGCGAACTCGTTGCTCACCGTGACGGTGTACTGGGTCGCGGGATCGAGAGGCGCGGCGGGGGTGAACCGCAACGTGATCGGATCGCGCCATTCCACCCGCCCCACCACGGCGGGTGCGATCGTGAAGATTCGCTTGGGATCGACGCTGGCGTCGAGCGACCCGGCGACGGGGCGATCGAATGTCACGGAGACAACGGCGGTGGCGGCCGCGCGATCGCTTGGCGTGACCCGAAGGACACGGAGCGGTGTCGAGGAGGACACGGCGAGGCTGCCGATGGCGAGCGTGACGACGGCCGAAAGCGCGCGCATAAGGCCTTCTGGGTAGGTTTCATAATACCAAAAAGCAAAAAGGGGACCAGCACTGGGAACCGAGCGCGTGCCAGCGACGGTTACTTCCTACAACCTTCCGGAGTCTGTCTGCTAATGCGCCTTTCCGTCCTCGTTGCTTTCGCGCTGATCCCAGTTCTCGCAGCTGCTCAGCAGCGCCCCGTGCCTCTCGCCCCCCCGCCATTGCACGTGCAGGTCGACTCGACGCACCACCGCGTCCTCATCACGGGCGGCCCTTACCGGGTGCCCGTGAGCCCCGAGATGGCCGGCATGATGATGGACATGCCCGCCACACCGGTGCAGAAGTTCGCGTTTCCAGTCGACGGCTGGCTCCAGGGCTTCCGCATCGACCTGTTCGACGATGGCGGCCACCAGTTGCCCCATCGCCTGCTCCATCACCTGATCGTGGTGAATTTCTCACGCCGCCAGTTCATCTACCCCGCCCTCGAGCGCCTCCTGGGCGTCGCCGAGGAGAGCGATACGGGCGACGTACGCATCCCGCGCACCATCGGGGTGCCCATGCGGGCCGGCCAGGACCTCGGCGTGTACGCGATGTGGCACAACGACTCGGGGCCCGAGATTCCCGTCGCCTACTGGCGCATCGTGCTGTACATGGCGCCCCATAGTTACGGGCGACTCGCGGTCCTCCCCGCCTATCTGGACGTCAACATCCAGACGAACCCCGAGGAGAACCGGTTCAACGTCCCCCCGGGCCATTTCGAAATCGGTTACGAGTTCAACCCGCCACTCTCCGGGCATCTCCTGATGGTCACCGGGCACATCCACGACTACGGTGCGCTCGTGCGCCTCGTGGATGCCGCGAGCGGCAAGACACTGGTGGAGGTCAAGTCGAAGCGCGACTCCCTCGGGCACGTGCTCTCGATGCCGCGCAAGCTGCTCGCGATTCGCGGCGACGGTCTCTATCTCAGGGCCGGGCGTCGCTACCGCGTGGTGGGGGTGTTCGACAATCCTACGCGGGACACCTTGTACGGCGCCATGGCGAGCATGGTGGGCCTGTTCGCCCCGGACCATTACCGGGAGTGGCCCCCGGTCGACCCCGCCGATCCCTACTATCAGCGGGACCTGATCGATCTGCTCGCGAACGGGAAAACGGACTCGGTAATCGTCGGGGGGGCGCCGATTCCTGTACGGCGGGACTTCAAGAGCGGGCGACGGGATTCGAACCCGTGACGTCCAGCTTGGGAAGCTGGCATTCTACCCCTGAATTACGCCCGCAGCCTGCGCGGAATGTGTTCTCACACCCCAGCCGCTGTCAACGTGGGATTGTGCCACCCGCCGTGCGCGATGAGCGTGTCGGCCTCTTTCGGTCCCCACGTATCGCGCTCGTATGGGATCGCCCGGGGGTGGGATGTGAGGACAGGATCGACCGCCCTCCAGGCCGCTTCGATCGCGTCCCATCGCGTGAAGAGCGCGCCGTCGCCGTTCATGGCGTCGCTCAGCAAGCGCTCGTAGGGCGGTTGGGCGCCGATCAGCTCCTCGACCAAATACAGCTCGCGTTGGTCGCCGACGAAGTCTTTGCCCGGGCGCTTGACGCGAGCGGCCAGGGCGACCGCGGCGTCGGGAGAGAGGCGGAAGCGCAGATAATTCGCCGGACCGGCCGGCGGGGCCGAGTCGGCGAACAGCTGCGCCGGCGGCGGCTTCAGCTCCACCAGCACCTCGGCGGCCGTCTCGGGGAGACACTTTCCCGAACGCAGATACCACGGTACTCCCTCCCACCGCCACGAGTCGATGCAGAGTCGCACGGCGCAGAAGGTCTCGACGTCGGAATCGCGCGCCACGCCCGGTTCCTCCCGGTAACCGGCGTATTGACCACGCACCAGATCACCTGGCTGCAGCGGTCGCATCGCTTCGAAGACCTTCGCTTTTTCGGTCTGGACTGCGCCAAAATCCCGGGTGACGGGCGGTTCCATGGCGAGGAGCGCGACGATCTGGAACAGGTGATTTTGAATCACGTCTCGCAGACATCCCGTGGTCTCGTAGAATGCGCCCCGCCCGTTCACGCCGAACTGCTCGGCAAGGGTAATCTGGACGCTGGCGACGTAGTTACGATTCCAGATCGGTTCCAGGAAAGAATTGGCAAAGCGGAAGTAGAGGATGTTCATGATCGCCTCCTTCCCCAGGAAATGATCGATCCGGAAGATCGCGTCCTCGGGGAACACCGCGCGCGCGACGGCGTTGAGTTCGCGCGCGGAGGCCAGATCGCGGCCGAATGGCTTTTCGACGATGACGCGCGCGTTGTCCGCCAAACCGGCAGCGCCGATCCCTTGAATCACCGTCTCGAATAGCGCGGGAGGGATTGCAAGATAGTGCGTGGGGCGTCGCGCCTTCCCCAACGCTCCCTTGAGCGCCGTGAAGGTCTCCGGGCTGTTGTAGTCCCCGGACACGTATTGGAGGTGGGACAGAAGGCGACTGAGCGCCTCCTGCTCCACCGCGGCGCCGGACTGCTTGACGCTGTCGGTAACCCGCGCCCGCAGCTGCGCCACACTCCACGAACGGGAAGCCACTCCGACCACTGGAACGGTGAGGACACCCCGCTGGACCATCGCGTAGAGCGCGGGAAAGATCATCTTGTGGGCGAGGTCACCGGTCAGGCCGAACAAGACCAGCGCATCGGACGCTGCCGGACGGTCAGTCATCCGGCGAGCGCGCGGTCGACAATCACCTGCGCCTCCTGCACGATGCGGTTCAACTGGTCCCTCCCCCGGAAGCTCTCGGCGTAAATCTTGTAGAGATCTTCGGTGCCCGATGGCCGAGCGGCGAACCACCCGGTCGCGGCGCTGACCTTCACGCCCCCGATTGGTGCGTGGTTGCCGGGAGCTTCGTTGATGACGCTCTGGACCTTTTCCCCTGCGAGCTCTGCGCATTGCACCTGGCCCGGTGAGAGCGCCGCGAGCCGCCGCTTTTGTGCCGGGGTCGCGGGCGCCTCGACCCGATCGTACGCAGGCACACCGAACTCGCGCGTCAAATCACCGTAGAGCTCTCCCGGGTCGCGGCCGGCCCGCGCCATGATCTCGGCCGCGAGCAGTGCCAACACGATGCCATCCTTGTCCGTGGTCCACGCGGTTCCGTCGCGGCGTAGCAACGTCGCCCCGGCACTCTCTTCGCCGCAGAAGCCGAGGGACCCGTCGCTGAGGCCGGCGACGAACCACTTGAAGCCGACCGGCACCTCGTGGAGCCGCCGGCCGAGCTTCGCGCTGACCCGATCGATCATGCCGCTGCTCACGACGGTCTTCCCGACCCCGGCGTCCCCGCCCCACTGCGGCCGATGCGAGAAGAGATGCTGGATGGCGACCGCGAGATAGTTGTTGGGCGGCAGCAGCCCCGTGCTCCGCGTGACGACCCCATGCCGATCGTGATCGGGATCGCAGGCGAAGGCGATGTCGAAGCGGTCCCTCAAGCCGATGAGGCGCTGCATCGCATAGGACGAGGATGGGTCCATCCGGATGCGGCCGTCCCAATCCACCGACATGAACCGGAACGTCTGATCCACCTCGTCACTCACGACCGTCAGATCGAGATGGTAGCGCTCGGCGATGGGAGCCCAATACGCGACACCGGCGCCACCGAGCGGGTCCACGCCCAGGCGAAGCCCAGCGCTCTGGATCGCCGTCATATCGATGACGTTCCCCAAATCGCCGACGTACGCGTTGAGATAGTCGTGGCGGTGCGTCGTGGCGGCGCGCAGCGCCTTCTCGTATGGGATCCGTTTCACGCCTTCGAGGCCGCGTTCCATCAACTCATTCGCCCGGGCTTCAATCCAGCTCGTGAGGCCGCTATCGGCCGGTCCTCCATTGGGGGGGTTGTACTTGAATCCGCCGTTGTCCGGCGGATTGTGTGACGGCGTGACGACGATGCCGTCGGCCAGCCCCCCTTTCGTGGTGCGCCCGCGGTTGTAGCTCAGGATGGCCTGCGATACCGCGGGCGTCGGTGTGTATGCGTCGTGCTCGGCGAGCATGATGTCGATGCCGTTGGCTGCGAGCACCTCGACCGCGGTGGTGCTGGCCGGCGCCGACAGAGCGTGGGTGTCGGCGCCGAGAAAGATGGGGCCGTCGATCCCCTCCTGCCGGCGGTAGCGGCAGATGGCCTCGCTGATCGCGAGCACGTGCCATTCGTTGAAGGTCTTCTCGAACGACGACCCGCGATGGCCCGACGTGCCGAAGGCGACGCGCTGGGCGGGCACCGCGGGATCCGGGATCTCGGCGTAGTAGGCCGTGACCAGCTTCGCCACGTCGAGCAACATCGCCTGTGGAGGCAGATGGCCTGCGAGGGGACTGATCTTCATGGCGTCAGGTCAGCGGCCGCCGCCGCATCCACGCACCAGCGCACGCGGCCATTGGAGGGTGCGATCACCTGCGCCGGCAATTCCTGCGGACGGCGGGGACCCTCGAGCACGCGGCGGAGAATGCCGGCTTTGGCGCCGCCGGAGACGATGAACAACACCTCGGCCGCCGCGTTGATAACCGCCGGGGTCAGGGTGATTCGCCACATGGACCCCGCGGCCGCGTGCGCGGCCATCACCCAGCGCGTCTGCTCGTGAACGGCAGCGCTGCCCGGAAAGAGCGATGCGGTATGCCCGTCCTCACCCAATCCCAGGAGGACGAGGTCGATCCGGAGCAAGGCCCGCAGCGTCGTTTCGTAGTCTGCCGCG